>ERZ833608.1467-NODE-1467-length-15073-cov-25.219403_pt1 | contig 15073 bp, 16 predicted proteins | sample MGYA00519694_ERZ833608 | MGnify/ENA primary metagenome ERZ833608 (study PRJEB31850, sample SAMEA3708742) | human gut metagenome | biome: human gut; feature: human-associated habitat; material: faeces | place: China | collected 2014 ... | reverse complement strand
AAACATTGCTTTAATGAACGTATTACCGTTCAATGACGTATAAAATGGAGGTGCCCGCCATGACCGCTGTGATCTATGCCCGCTATTCCAGCGACAACCAGCGTGAAGAATCCATCGAAGGCCAGATCCGGGAATGCACGGCTTATGCCGAGAAAAACGGCATCACCATCGTCAAGCACTATATTGACCGTGCTATCTCCGCCAAGACGGACAATCGACCCGAGTTCCAGCAGATGATCAAGGACAGCGACAAGAAGCTGTTTGACAAGGCAGAGGACGACTATCTGCTCACCACCAAGCTGCACTGTGGTTACTGCGGGGCGTTGATGTTTGGCGAAAGCGGTACGAGCCGGATGGGAGAAGTTCACCGCTATTATAAATGTGCCACCGCCAAAAAGAAGAAGGGTGCAAAAAGAAAACCGTCCGCAAACAGTGGCTGGAAGATTTGGTGGTCAACCAGACTATGCAGCTTGTGCGGGACGATGCCGCCATGGAATCCATCATCGCCAAGGTGATGGAACTGCAAAACAAGGAGAATACCAACATTCCCCTTTATAAAAAGCAGCTCCGGGATGCAGAATCCGGTATCCAGAATATGCTCAATGCGATTCAGGCCGGAATCCTGACCAGCTCTACCAAGGAGCGGTTGGAGCAGCTGGAAGAAACCAAGCGTGCGCTTGAGGCCCGCATTGCGGAAGAAAAGCTGGCAAAGCCGAAAGTGACGGAAGATTTCATCCGTTTCTGGCTTCTCCGTTTTCGCAAGCTCAATATGAGCCAAAAAGACCAGCGGCAGGCGCTGGTGGATACGTTTATCAATGCGATTTACCTGTATGATGATAAGGTTTTGATAACCTTCAACTATAAAGAAGGAACACAGACCGTCACCTTTGGAGAAGCGACAGAAGTTGCATCCGAGGGAAATGGTTCGGATTTGGATTGCATTCCTGCACCAAGAAAAACCAGAACACGTTTGTGTTCTGGTTTTTCTTTTTGTCAGCACGATGGAAGGGGCTCGAACAGGGCGGCGGCGCGCAGCGCCGCAAGCAATCAGCCCAGTGGGCTGTTGCTTAGCCCGCGGGTTCCAACACGTAGGAATGTCTACCGTGGAAGCTGTGAAATCGAAAGATTTCATGGCTTTTTTGTTTTGTGAGCCATGGGTGCACGGCTGCGGAAAGAGTGAGACTTATCTCCAGAAGATTCAAGACGGAAAAGATGGAATTTCATATTGACAAGACATCAAGACAAGTATATAATCGAACATGGAAACAACAAGGCATCACGGCGAAAAGCGTTCGAATGCCGCTTTGGATAGAAACAGGTTAAGGAGATATTCAATGACTCAGAGACAAAAAGGTGCTCTTTATATGATCTTGTCTGCATTGTGCTTTGCATCCATGCAGGTGGTGGTGCGGCTGAGCCGAGAGATCCCCACGATGGAGCAGATCTTCATGCGGAATTCGTTCGTGCTGATCGTTTCGGCGATCATCATTCTGCGCAAAAAGGGCTCGCTGTTCGGCCCGGCCAAGTATCAGCCCTATCTGTTCGGGCGGTCGTTCTTTGGCTTTCTGGGCCTGATCACCCTGTTTTATGCCTCCAGCCATGCGGCGCAGGGCGATGTGACGATCCTGAACAAAACTTCCCCTATCTGGGTCACCATTCTGGCCGTCATCTTTATGAAAGAAAAGCTGCCCAAGATCCAGATCCCGGCGCTGGCACTTTCCATGGTGGGTGCCTTTATCGTGTTCCGCCCCAGCTTTGAGTCTAACCCCTTCCCGCTGGTGGTGGCATTTTTGTCGGCCGTGACCTCCGGTGTCGCCTACACCTTTCTCTCCTTCTTTAAGGGCAAGGTGGACGGCCTGACGGTCATGATGCACTTTTCCACCTTCAGCGCCGTTGCATCTTTCCCCTTCATGCTGAAGGATTTTGTGGTACCCAGCTTCAAGCAGGCGGTGCTGCTGCTGCTCATCGGCGTGTTCGGCTCTTTGGGACAGGCCTTTATCACCTATGCCTATCGCTTTGCTCCGGCCTCGGAGATCAGCATCTACAACTACTCCGGCATCATCTTCAGCATGATCCTGGGCTTCTTTATTTTGGGCGAGCCGGTAAAATTTACCTCTGTGATCGGCGGCGCACTGGTGGCAGCCGCTTCTGTTATGGTCTATGTTTATAACAACCGCAGCAATAAGAAGGCAGGTGACGAAACTACGAAATAATCATTGCCCCCAAAGCAAAAGTATGCTATGATACAAATGAATAGCATACAGAACTCTTTCTCGTTGTTTGGCAACTTATCAACCTGAGAAACCAAAAAACGAACGGAGAGTTTTACTATGTGGACGAAAAAAGAAAGATTTGAAGCAGTTCTGAACCATGAGTTGGCAGACCGTCCGCCGGTATCGGCGTGGCGTCATTTCACCGAGAACGAGCACAGCGGTGCGGACCTCTTTGTAGAAACGATGCTGAAATGGCAGAACACCTACGACTGGGACTATGTCAAGCTGCAGCCGCGCGCTTCCTACTATGAGGAGGCATGGGGCGGTCAGTTCGACTACAACGACTACGAGGGCGTTTTGCCCAAGGTGGTAAAGGGACCCATTGGCGGTGTGGAGGATCTGGAAAAGATCACGGTGCTGCCGGGCGATCAGGGTGTGTTTGCAGAGCAGATCGAGGTCATTCAGAAGATGGAGGCTGGTCTGAACGAGGACATCCCCATGTTCCAGACTATGATGTGTCCCACCAGCGTCCTGCAGAAGCTGTGCGCCGTCAACCCCATTGGCCGTTACCGCGCCGCAAGTCGTGACGACCTGATGATGACCCTGATGCACGAGCAGCCGGAGCTGATCCACAAGACCCTGCAGAACATCACCGATACGATGGCCGATTATTCTAAGCACCTCATTGAGGATGCAGGTCTGTACGGTGTGTTCTACGGTGCCACCGGCCTGTCCCGTTCCACCTACATGACCAAGGAGGAGTGGGAAGAGTTTGTCAAACCCTATGATCTGCAGATGATGGAGGCGCTGAAGCCCTGCAAGATCATGGTCCATGCCTGCGGCCTTGAGGTGAACCCGGAGTATTTTGCGCACTACCCCATCGACATCCTGCACTGGCCCGAGAGCGCTACCGGCAACCCCAAGCTGGACACCGCACCCCAGTGGCTGGACAAGTCCATCACTCCGATGGGCGGCTGTGACGAGCGGCTGTTCGGTCAGCACAAGGCCGAAGAGATCGCTGCGCTGACCCGCAATACCCTGAAGCGGATGAAGGACATCCCCTTTGTGCTGGCACCGGACTGCTCGCTGGCCACCAATACCTATGATGAGGAGCTGCGCGCCTTTATCGAGGCCGCACATTCCAACGATTGATCTTCTTTTTTCACTTCCTCCTGTCTGTATGCTGACCGATTGCATGAATAGAGAGTTTTGTCTGTCTGCAAGCTGTGAAAGAGCGGACAGGAGATGGGAAGAGAGGAAAGATTATGGCGGACGAGAACTACTCCTATGCGCCCAAATACGTTCAGATCCAGAACTATATCCTGCAAAAGATCGAGTCCGGCGAGTACACGGCCGGGGACAAGATCCCTTCAGAGATCGAGCTTGCCAGACAGTTTGATGTCAGCCGCCTGACGGTGAATACTGCCGTTAAGGAGCTGGCCAACAGCGGCATCGTGGAGCGGGTGCAGGGCAAGGGTACCTTTGTCCGGTTTGTCCCGGGTCAGTCCTTTTCCAGCCCCATGGCATTTTCCGGCGGCATCAAGATCGCACCCTTTGAACACTCCAACAACAAGCCGCATCGCCTGCTGGAGCATGGGGTCATCAAAGCGGATGCTGCTTTGTGCCAGAAGCTGGGCCTGACGGCAGAAAACCCCTATGTCTATAAGATCGTTCGCTGTGTGGATGTGAGCAGCGAGGTGGATGAGGTGGATTACAGCTATGTCCCGCTGTCGGTGTGCAAGGATCACACGTTTGACTGCGAGGCGCTGAAGACCTTTTTCCTGCACGATTATATCTGCCGCTATTTCAATGAAAAGCCGACCCACATCCGCATTTTTGTGGACACGCCCCTTACCTCGGATATGGAGCTTTCTCTGCTGAACGCGCCGCCGGAGAAGCTGTTCAGCTGGGATACCTTCTTATATCACGGGAATCAGGTGCTGGCGGTCACCACCACGGTCTCCATGCCCAAGGAGAACCGTCCCTTCATCACGCTGGAATTCTGAGCGTTTTCTCTCCGAAAAAACAAAATAAGTACCCGGAGGCTGCTGCACAGTGCGCTGTGCGGCAGCCTTTTTTGCGTGGAGATGGTTCTATACGCTTTGGGACGGAGCTGCGAGGCAGATCCGTCCTGTTTTTACAAAAAAGGGACTGCTTTTGGCAGAACAGAGAATTTTCAACGAATAAATTGGGACTACTCACAATTTACAAGTCGGTCATCGTACCCAACACGGATAACATGAAGGGTCTGGAGGCTACTGCCGCTGCGGGCATCGTAGCCGGCAAGCAGGAAAAGAAGCTGGAGGTCATTGCCGATGTGACCCCGGAGCAGACCAAAGCCATCCGCGCATATCTTGACCAGACGGATATCAAGGTGCGGCACGTTGAGAACGGCGTCACCTTTGACATCATCCTCACGGTCTGGAAGGGCGAGCATTCCGCACAGGTGCGCATTGCGGTGTTCCACACCAATATCGTCCATGTGGAAAAGGACGGCGAGGTACTGGTGGACATTCCGGTACACGGAGATAGCGAGGAGACCCTGACCGACCGCAGCCTGCTGGATATGGAACATATCTGGGACTTTGCCAACACGGTGGACGTGGAGGATGTCCGTTCCATTCTGGAACCGCAGATCCGGTGCAACATGGCCATTGCCGAGGAGGGTCTGCGCGGCAACTACGGTGCCAACATCGGCAGTGTGCTGCTGGATATGGAGGGCAATGATGTAAGAGTCCGTGCCAAGGCATACGCCGCAGCCGGTTCCGATGCCCGCATGAATGGCTGTGAGCAGCCGGTGGTCATCAACTCCGGCAGCGGCAATCAGGGCATTACTGCCTCTGTACCGGTCATTGTCTATGCCCGGGAGCTGGGCGTAAGCGACGAAAAGCTCCTGCGGGCGCTGACCCTTTCCAACCTGACCACCATCCACGAAAAGACCCCCATTGGCCGCCTGTCTGCCTACTGCGGCGCTATCAGCGCGGGCGCTGGCGCGGGTGCCGGTATCGCCTATCTCTGCGGTGGTGATTATGATGCCGTCATCCATACGGTCGTCAACGCACTTGCTGTGGTTTCCGGCGTCATCTGCGATGGTGCCAAGGCCTCCTGCGCGGCAAAGATCGCAACTGCGGTGGAGGCCGGTCTGCTGGGCTACAATATGTACATCCGCGGCAATCAGTTCCGCGCTGGTGACGGCATTGTGGCCAAGGGCGTAGAAAACTCCCTCAAGAATGTGGGCCGTCTTGGCAAGCAGGGCATGAAGGAGACCAACAACGAGATCATTGCTATCATGGTGGGCTGCTGAACAGCCTGCCGTGGTCACATCCCGGCGAGATCGTCGAAAAAGGGCTTCCACCCGGTCTGAAAATGCAGAATGCCCACCCATCTGTGGAAAAACCACAGTGGGTGGGCATTGTTTGCCGTTAATGAGAATGTCTCCTTTACTGCTTGTTTTGTACAGCCTCCCGGATGCTCTTTGCCAGCTTTTTGGCATCCAGAGGTTTGACGATGAGCTGGGTCTTGCCGCGCACGAGGCCGGCGTAGTTGACGACGCGGGCCGTACCCTGTATCTTGCCCACCAGCACGAGGACACCGAAAAACAGGCTGATCAGGATGGCTGTGAGAAGGACGGTGAAAAGCTGGATGAACTGTTGAAATTTCACAAGTGGTGCGGGTCTGCTGCGGCTCATAGTTCTCCGCATTCGAGCTTTCTGCGCACCTCGTGGAGCGAAGCACACTCGCAGGTATAGATCCTGCGCATCTCGTCGGTGGCGGGCGAGAGGTCGGGGACCATCACGGTGACAAAGCCCCCTGCCGCGCCGGCCCGGACGCCGTTGTAGCTGTCCTCGAGCACCATCGTCTTTGCGGGCTCGGTGCCGAGTTTCTGCGCCGCCAGCAGGAAGATGTCCGGCGCGGGCTTGGAGCGGGTCAGGTGCTCGCCCGAGATGACGGCCTTGAAGTAATGGCCGAGGCCCCAGTGTTCCAGATGTCCCTCGATGACGGTCATGGGGCTGGAAGACGCCACCGCCATGGGGATGTGATGTTCGTCCAGCCAGGCCAGAAGCTCGTCGAGGCCGGGCATTTTGGGGACAGGCTTGTTGAAGGCTTCATAGGCCAGCCGGTACAGCTCCTCCACGATGCCCATGGCGGGGCAGTCCTCGCCGTAGAAGCGCCGCAGCACGTCGCAGCTGCCGGCCTTGGTGGTGCCGCGGGCAGCCTGCGAGAGGCCGTCCTTGCAGGGCAGGCCGAATTTTGCCAGTGCCGGTTCCCAGCAGATGTTCCAGATGCGCTCGGTGTCGAACATCAGCCCGTCCATATCAAAAATAACACCCTGTATCATAACGCAAGCTCCTTTTGGCGAAAAATCTACACACATACTCTATTGTACCATGTTTTTCCGCTTTTGAACACCGATAAGGTCATAATTTGTGGCAACTTGACTGCCCCAAAGATGAAACATTTTTCGGTTGCTTGCAAATCCGTTTCACGGCATTATAATAGAAAACAACATTCGGCATATTTGGCGCAGGGCGTGCAGCCCGCGCGGCGCTGTGTGAGATCAGAAAAGAGGGAAATTTATCATGTTGGACATCAAGATCACTCGTACTACCTGCCCGAAGGAAAAGCCGCAGGACGAGTCTAAGCTGGGTTTTGGCAAGAAGTTCACCGACCATATGTTCGTTATGGACTACACCGAGGGCGAGGGCTGGCATGACGCCCGCATCGTCCCCTACGCACCCTTCCCGCTGGACCCCGCTACGGTCGTGTTCCACTATGCACAGGAGATCTTCGAGGGTATGAAGGCTTACCGCACTGCGGATGACACCATCCAGCTGTTCCGCCCCGAGTGCAACGCAAAGCGTATGCAGGACTCTGCTGATCGTCTGTGCATCCCCAAGATCCCGGTTGAGGATTACATCCAGGCCGTCGAGGCTCTGGTGGATGTGGACCGTGACTGGGTGCCTCACTCTGACGGCGCTTCCCTGTACATCCGTCCCTTCGTGTTCGCAAACGATGTGGGTCTGGGCGTCCACGCTTCCAAGCACTACATCTTCTGCATCATCTGCGCTCCGTCGGGCGCTTACTACGCCGAGGGCATCAACCCCGTGCGCATCTACGTCGAAGATGAGTACATCCGTGCCGCTCCCGGTCTGACCGGCTTCACCAAGTGCGGCGGCAACTACGCTGCTTCCATCAAGGCCGGCGAGCTGGCTGAGGAGCAGGGCTACGCTCAGGTGCTGTGGCTGGACGGCGTCGAGAAGAAGTACGTCGAGGAAGTCGGCAGCATGAACATCATGTTCAAGATCGACGGCAAGGTCTACACCGCCGCCACCGTCGGCACCGTCCTGCCCGGCGTCACCCGCCGCAGCTGCATCGAGCTGCTGAAGGACTGGGGCTATGAGGTCATCGAGGGCAAGATCGCCATTGCCGACATCATGGCCGCTGCCCGCGAAGGCAAGCTGGAAGAGGTGTTCGGCACCGGCACCGCTGCCGTTGTGTCCCCTGTCAAGGAGCTGGTCTGGAAGGGCGAGCACGCTTACATCGGCGACGGCAAGATCGGCCCTGTCACCCAGAAGCTGTACGACACCATGACCGGTATGCAGTGGGGAAAGATCCCCGATACCAAGGGCTGGATCGTGCCTGTTGAGAAAAAGAACTGATCCCGATTCTCCGGAGAGAACCTTTTTATTCAGAATAGCAGCAAACGCCGCCAGGCCTCCGCTCGGCGGCGTTTGCCGTATATTAGGATAACGTCCTCGCCCTCTCCGTCAAACCTCAAAAATTTCCCGGCGCAATTGCTTTCTGTGCCCTGCAGTGCTAAACTGAAAACAGAACAGCGGCCTGCATTGCGGCAGGCGTGCGGGAAAGATTGAGAGGAATGGACCCATGGTCAAAAAATGGAGCGTGAGCTACCCTGCCGTCAACGGCACCGAGCAGCGCAGAGTATATGTTTATCTGCCCACGATGTATGAAGCTGACCCCGACCGCCGGTATCCGGTGCTGTATATGTTCGACGGCCAGAACGTCTTTTTTGACGAGGATGCCACCTTTGGCAAAAGCTGGGGCGTGGCCGATTATCTGGACTACACCGACACCCCGCTGATCGTGGCGGCGGTGGAGTGCAACGCCGGAGCCAACAACGAACGGCTGGTGGAGTATTCGCCCTACCGGTTCGACGACCCGCAGTTCGGCCACTTCGACGGCACGGGTCAGGCCACCATGAGCTGGTATATCCACCGGTTCAAACCCTTCATCGACCGCAACTTCCGCACTCTGCCCGACCGGGAGCACACCTTCATCGGCGGCAGCAGCATGGGCGGCCTGATGAGCCTGTACGCCCTTTTGCAGTACAACGACACTTTCAGCCGTGCGGCGGCGCTGTCGCCGTCCATCTGGGTGTCGCCGGAAAAGCTTTCCGGCCTTGTGGGCCGCGCAAAGCTGGAGCCGGGCACCGTGCTGTACATGGACTACGGCTCCCGCGAGATGGGCAACCACGACGGGATGCGCTGCGGCTTTGCAGAGATGTGCGCAAAGGTCATGACCCGGGGCATCCACCTTACCAGCCGCATCGTGCCCGGCGGCACCCACAGCGAAGCCAGTTGGGAAAAACAGCTGCCCTTTATGTTCCACACCCTGATGTATGAGGTGGAGGAGTAAACCCTAAAAGGAGGAAACACCATGGAAATGCAGTATTTTAAGGACTACAGCCCGGCGCTGGGCCGCGACATGGAGTGCAAAATTTACGGCCACGCAGGCCGCCCGATGCTGTACATCCCCTGTCAGGATGGCCGCTTCTTCGATTTTGAGAACTTCCACATGGCCGACACCCTTGCCCCATGGATCGATGCTGGTAAGATTATGGTGATCTCCATTGATACCATGGACAAGGAGACCTGGTCCGACACGCAGGGCGACCCCTATTGGCGCATTCGCCGCTATGAGCAGTGGCTGCGCTACATCGTGGAGGAGGCTGTGCCCAAGATCCAGTATCTGGCCAAGGAGCGCAACGGCTGGGACGACCTGCCCGGTGTCATTGCCTTTGGCTGCAGTCTGGGTGCCACCCATGCGGTCAACCTGTACCTGCGCCACCCGGATGTGTTCTGCGGCTGTCTGGCCCTCAGCGGCATCTACACGGCCCACTATGGCTTCGGCAATTATATGGACGAGCTGGTGTACATGAACTCGCCCGTGGACTACATGAAGAACTTCCCGGAGGATCACCCCTACATGCAGCTGTTCCGCAGCCAGAAGGCGGTCATCTGCTGCGGTCAGGGCGACTGGGAGCAGCCGGATACCACATGGTTCCTCAAGCGCATCTTCGAGGCCAAGAACATCCCCATCTGGGTAGATCTGTGGGGCCACGATGTGAACCACGACTGGAACTGGTGGTATAAGCAGACTGCATATTACATGCCGTATATTCTGGGCGAGCAGTAAAACAAACCCTCTCAGGCGCTGACGCGCCAGCTCTCCCGAAGGGCGAGCTTTGATGCATCTGACGGTTTGCAGCAAATAAGCTCCCCCTTCGGGGGAGCTGGCATCGCGCAGCGATGACTGAGAGGGACGCCTCCCTCCCGGAGGGAGCTGGCACGGCGGAGCCGTGACGGAGGGAGTTTTTATAGAGGTTTATAGAGGAAAGAGGAATCGTAAAACCATGCAGAATTTCATTTTTATTTCGCCCAACTTCCCCACCAACTACTGGCAGTTCTGCCATGAGCTGAAAAACAACGGCATGAATGTGCTGGGCATCGGCGACCAGCCCTACGATGAGCTGAAGCCGGAGCTGAAGGACAGCCTGAACGAGTACTACAAGGTCGGCAGCCTCGAGAATTACGACGAAGTCTACCGCGCTGTGGCCTTCTTCATCTTCAAGTATGGCCGCATCGACTGGCTGGAGTCCAACAACGAATACTGGCTGGAGCGGGACGCCGCCCTGCGCACCGACTTCCACATCACCTCCGGCTTCCAGACCGAGGATATGCCCCGCATCAAGTACAAGAGCAAGATGAAGGAGTACTACCAGAAGGCCGGCATCGCCACCGCCCGCTACCACATGGTGGACGATCTCAACGGCTGCAAGGCGTTCATCAAGCAGGTGGGATACCCTGTGGTGGTCAAGCCCGACAACGGCGTGGGCGCTTCCGATACCCACAAGCTGTCCAATGACGAAGAGCTGAAGACCTTCCTCGCCTGCAAGGCCGAGAATCACCCGGACGTCTCCTACATCATGGAGGAGTTCGTCCGCGCCGAGGTCAACAGCTACGACGCCATCATCGACGCCTCCGGCAACCCCATCTTTGAGGCCGGAAACGTCAGTCCCATGTCCATCATGGACATCGTGAACGATAACGACAACTCCATCTACTACATCATCAAGGACCTGCCCGAGGACACCCGCGCCGCAGGCCGTGCCGTCGTCAAGAGCTTCGGCGTCAAGAGCCGCTTCGTCCACTTTGAGTTCTTCCGGATGACCGAGAACCAGGCCAGCATGGGCGAAAAGGGCCAGATCGTGGCTCTCGAAGTCAATATGCGCCCCTGCGGCGGCTTCACCCCCGATATGATAAACTTCGCCCGCTCCACCAACGTCTATAAGATATGGGCCGACATGATCGCCTTCGGCGGCACCGATATGCCCGTGGGCGAGCACTACTACTGCCCCTTCGCCGGCCGCCGCGACGGCAAGAACTTCGTGTACAGCCATGAGCAGATCATGCAGAAGTACCAGAAGAACATGAAGATGGTGGACCGCATCCCCGACGTCCTCTCCGGCGCGATGGGCAATCAGATGTACGTCGCCACCTTCTCCACCCGCGAGGAGATGGAGCAGTTCTACTCCGATGTTCTGGCCGTCACCGACGGCGATGCTGCCGCCGCACAGGCCGCGCTTTCCCAGGTGCTGGCTCTGGGCGAGCCCACCACCAAGGCCCTGACCCCGAAGCCCAACCTCAGCCCGGCGGTCAAGCCCACCACAGCCGTGACCAAGACCCCCACCCGCGCCGTCACCAAGACCAGCCGCAAGGGCCGGAAGTGATTTCCACAAAAACTTTACAAACCGCAGCCGCAGAGAGAAAGAAACGACTCTGCGGCTGTTTTTTGACAGGAGGGCAAATGCGATGATTGACAGTGCCCCGGAAAAAGTTGTAAGATAATGCAAATGCAAAAGAGGAAAACGCCTTTGCAAAATGAGCTGAAAGACAGGAGAATTTTCTATGAAGCTGTATCAGAAACTTATTTCTCTGCTGGTGGCTGCAGTGATGGCCGCCGTGCTGATGCCGGTGTGCATGGCGGCTCCCGGCGACTCCGTTGAGACCCGCATCAACAACGCGCTGGCACAGCGCACCGGCGCAGAGCTGTATCAGGAGATCGTCACCACTGCTCCCGATGGCACCGCCCAGACCATGATCGCAGCCCGCAGCAACGGCAACGCTTATATCAAGATGGATATGGGCGACGCCGGCAGTCTGGTCTATATCCTGAAAGACGGTCAGGGCTATCTGGTGGACGATGCATCCAGGATGGCCGTCAAGGGCGAAGTACCCACTGTGAGCGTAAGCGAGGCAGTCTCCGCTGACGAAGGCGAAGCACAGGAGATCCCCTGCACCGTGACCACCGTGAATGTGAACGGTCAGGACTGCGAGGCCCTGTCCTACACTGTCACCGATGCCAACGGCCAGACGGCCACCGTTTCCTACTGCCTGGTCGGCGATGACCTCAAGTATGTCGTTACCGATGCTGCCGAGGGCCGCACCATCGTGGAGTACCGCGTCACGAGCACCACGGTGGACCAGAATCTCTTCAACATCCCTGCGGATTATCAGATCCTGACGCAGGCAGAGTTTGAAGCGGCACAGGCCAACCACTGAGAAATTTTTCTGTAGAATATGGGAGCTGCTGCGTCATGCGGCGGCTCCTTTTTGTTGTCCGCCGCCCGGGAATGTGCTATACTGTGTGCAACAGAATGCATGAGAGAATGAGGAGAACCCCCTATGAAAATACCCGCAAACGGCTTTACCCACGCAGGCAAGTTCCACGCCGACGACGTGTTCGCTACTGCCCTGCTCCAGATCCTCCGCCCGGATATTAAAATAACCCGCGGCTTCGTGGTGCCGGATGACTTCGACGGCATCGTGTACGACATCGGCTTTGGCATGTTCGACCACCATCAGGAGCCCCGCGAGACCCGCCCCAACGGCATCCCTTACGCGGCCTTCGGCCTGCTGTGGCAGGTACTCGGCCCCGGCCTTGTAGGCGAGCGTCAGGCCCGGCTCATTGATGAGAACTTCATCCAGCCCCTCGATCTGAACGACAATACCGGCGAGCAGAACAGCCTCTGCGACGCCATCGGCTTCTTCAACCCCGTGTGGGACTCGAAAGAGGACCAGGACGCCTGCTTCTTCAAGGCCGTGGCTGTGGCAAAGCAGATCCTGGAGAACCAGATCGAGAGCGCCAACGCCGTCAACCGCGCCGACGAGAAGGTCCAGCAGGCATATAAAAATTCCCGCGACGGCATCGTGGTGCTGCCCTGCTATCTGCCCTGGAAGAACGGGCTGTACAAGACCGACGCCCTTTTCGTCATCTACCCCAGCCAGCGGGGCGGCTGGAGCGCCCAGTGCGTCACCGACCACAAGACCAAAAAGCCCAAGCTCCCCTTCCCCCAGAGCTGGGCCGGCCAGCCGCAGGAGGTCATCGAGCAGAAGAGCGGCATCGAGGGCATCAGCTTCTGCCACGCCAGCCGCTTCCTTATCACGGCCAAGGACAAGGAGACGGCCCTCGCCGCCTGCCGTCAGGTGCTGAAGAACAATGGCCGCATCTGAGAAGCCGGAAAAGACAGCTTACGTCTACATGGTGCGCTGCGCGGGCGGCCAGCTTTATACCGGCTGGACGAACGACCCGGAAGCCCGCCTCAAGGCCCACCAGAGCGGCAAAGGCGCAAAGTATACCCGCACCCATACCGCGCTGGGCTTTGCCTACCTGGAAGCGTGTGCGGACAAGTCCGCCGCCCTCCGGCGGGAGATCGCCCTCAAAAAGCTGACGAAGGCCCAGAAAGAGACCCTCTGCGCCGGGTGGACGGCTGAAAAAGAATAAATAAAAACACGAACGCCGCGCCCTGCCGGAACTGGGCCGTCGACCCCGTGCCGACGGCGGACAGGATGCATAAACCGGACTGTATACAGCCATGCATATACAAACTAAGAATGCATAAAATTTGTATATATTTAGAAAATAATGCATAAACATACAAAATAACAGAAAAGGACCGCCAAATCTGCACAAGGTTTGGCGGTTTTCTGCATTGACGGAAAAACCGCTTGGCGTATAATAAAAGCGTACTCAGAAAGACAAGACGTCGAGCGCCCCGGGAGGGATGCCCGGGCGGAAAACAAAAGTATAAAAAGTGTAATAAACAAAGGAGCGATCATCATGAAAAAGGAAGATATTAAGAAAGTTGTTCTGGCTTACTCTGGCGGTCTGGATACCTCCATCATCATTCCCTGGCTGAAAGAGAACTACAACAACTGCGAAGTCATCGCTGTCTCCGGCGACGTGGGTCAGGGTACTGAGCTGGACGGTCTGGAAGAGAAGGCTAAGGCTACCGGCGCTTCCAAGCTGTACGTCCTCGACCTGAAGAAGGACTTCGTCGAAAACTACATCTTCCCCACCCTGAAGTTCGGCGCAAAGTATGAGGACTACCTGCTGGGTACCAGCTTCGCACGTCCCTGCATCGCAAAGGCTCTGGCCGACATCGCCATCAAGGAAGGCGCAGACGCCATCTGCCACGGCTGCACCGGCAAGGGCAACGACCAGGTGCGTTTCGAGCTGACCCTGAAGGCCCTCTGCCCCGATATGGCCATCATCGCTCCCTGGCGTGAGTGGGACATCAAGAGCCGTGACGAGGAGATCGACTACGCCGAGGCTCACCACATCCCCCTGAAGATCAACCGTGAGACCAACTACTCCAAGGATAAGAACCTGTGGCACCTGAGCCACGAGGGTCTCGACCTCGAGAGCCCGGCCAACGAGCCGCAGTACAATAAGCCCGGCTTCCTGGAGCTTGGCGTCAGCCCCGAGCAGGCTCCCGACACCCCGACCTACATCACCCTCCACTTCGAGAAGGGCATCCCCACTGCCGTTGACGGCAAGGAGATGGGCGCTGTCGAGCTGGTCGAGTACCTGAACAAGGTGGGCGGCGAGAACGGCATCGGCCTGCTGGACATCGTCGAGAACCGTCTGGTGGGCATGAAGAGCCGCGGCGTGTACGAGACTCCCGGCGGTGCGATCCTGTACAAGGCCATCAATGTTCTGGAGACCATCACTCTGGACAAGGAGAGCGCACACTTCAAGGCTCAGCTGGCTCAGAAGTACGCCGACATCGTCTACAACGGCCAGTGGTTCACCCCGCTGCGCGAGGCTCTGGATGCCTTTGCTGACAGCCTCGAGAAGACCGTCACCGGCGATGTCAAGCTGAAGCTCTACAAGGGCAACATGATCAACGCCGGCGTCACCTCTCCGTATACCCTGTACGATGAGCAGACCGCTTCCTTCGGTGAGGATGAGGATTACAATCAGGCAGATGCCGCCGGTTTCATCAACCTGTTCGGCCTGTCCATCAAGGAGCGCGCAAAGCTGTCCAAAAACTGGCCCGAGGTCAAGGAATAACCTGCTTACCATCCCCTTTGGCGTGTTTTTTACACTTTCACGCTGAAGGCTCAAATTACCGGCATCATTGCTGGCGGCACCGCCGCGGGAGCTTTTTCCCCTGCGGCGGCTTTGCCGTTTATAAGGAACAACCTCTCCGTCAGCGCTAACGCGCTGCCACTGCCCGGGTTGCGGCACCCAGCATCCGCAGCGCTTTGCTTGCG
>ERZ833608.1452-NODE-1452-length-15154-cov-4.874694_pt1 | contig 15154 bp, 7 predicted proteins | sample MGYA00519694_ERZ833608 | MGnify/ENA primary metagenome ERZ833608 (study PRJEB31850, sample SAMEA3708742) | human gut metagenome | biome: human gut; feature: human-associated habitat; material: faeces | place: China | collected 2014 ... | reverse complement strand
TAATTCTCATTGACAGAGATCCACGGTGTTCCTGTCGTAAATCCCGCATTGTCACTGTCATCCCAGTGCATCGGGAATCTTGCATTATCACGGCCGATGGCATTGACAAATTTTAACATGGTCTCCTCGTCTAAAATGCCGCCCCCGACAAAATCACGGTATGCATTTTTGATCTCAATATCGCGGAACTCCGAAAAATCCCTGCATTTCCGATTTGTCATTCCAAGTTCCTCGCCCTGATAAATATAAGGTGTTCCCTTCATAAAATGCAGACAGGTTGCAAGCATTTTTGCAGAGATCTCACGGTACTCATCGCTGTCATTTCCAAATCTTGACACGGCTCTTGGCTGATCGTGGTTATCCCAGTAAAGACTGTTCCATGCCACACCTTCAAGTCCGTCCTCCCATTTCTGAAATACCTTTTTGAGCTCCACCAGATCAAAACTGCCGTCACTCCATTTGCCATACTGTGTCTGTCCGAGATTGACATGCTCAAATGTAAAGATCATATCCAGCTCATTTTCGTTTGTCCCGGCATAGCGTTTTGCATCTTCAACGCCTGCTCCGGCACCTTCGCCGACTGTCATCCAGTCAAATCTGGAGATTACCTTTTCATTCATCTCTTTTAAATACTCATGTACACGCGGGCCATTGTTGACATAAGGAGAAGAATCCCCGAATTTTTCATTGCCATGCACTACACCGTCCGGGAAACGCTGGTCTTTTGATATCATCGTAATGACATCCATACGGAATCCGTCGATGCCGCGCTCACCCCACCAGGTCATCATATCATAGACTTCCTGTCTGAGTTTTGGATTTTCCCAGTTGAGATCCGGCTGTTTTTTGGAAAACATGTGAAGATAATACATATCCGTTGTCTGATCGTACTCCCATGCGGATCCACCAAAACAGGAACCCCAGTTATTCGGTTCTTTTCCGTCTCTTGCCTCACGCCAGATATAATAATCGCGGTACGGGTTATCCTTACTTTTTCTGCTCTCCACAAACCACCGGTGCTCATCGGAACTGTGGTTGACGACCAGATCCATGACGATCTTAATGCCAAGTTTGTGTGCCTCGGCAAGCATTTCATCAAAATCTTCGATTGTACCAAACTCCGTCATGATATCTCTGTAATCACTGATATCGTAACCGTTGTCATCGTTCGGAGACTGATAGACCGGGGATAACCAGATCACGTCAATTCCCAATAATTTTAAGTAAGACAGCCGGCTCTTAATGCCGCGAAGATCGCCGACACCATCACCATTGCTGTCCATAAAGCTGCGCGGATAGATCTGGTAGACTACCGCTTCTTTCCACCATTTTTTTTCTTCCATAGGAATCCTCCATTCCTGCGCCGGTTTTGCGCATGCACTATTTACCTTCCTGCTATATACCTGGCTCATATACATATTGAATTAAGTCGTCTCCCTTACTACAAGTGATACCGGCAGAGTAGTGCGGTTCGGCACAAGTTCCCCATTGCCGGAACGGACGAGCAGTTCCACCGCCATTTTTGCCATCTCTTTGATCGGCTGATGAATCGTCGTGATCGGCGGCGTTGTTAATGATGCAATATTGACATCATCGAAACCCACGATCTTCATCTGCGACGGCACATCAATGTTCAAATTATGGCACACCTGAAGAAGCTGCGCTGCGATCAGATCACTGCTGGCAAAAATTCCGTCTGTATCCGGGTTTTCCTTTAGCAGTTTTTCGAGAATCTGATGGTATTCGAGATGATTATATTCAAAGGCCGTGGTATCTGCGATCTGGTAAGAAACCTTCTGTTTTTCACAGACTGCACGGAAACCAACTGCACGCGCATCCGCAGGCATGGCAGTTTCATGGACACCGCTGATGTGGATCAGATGTTTACATCCGCAGTCAATCAGATGCTGCGCTGCAAGACGTCCGCCCTGCTCATTGTCACACTCCACCTCCGCTGTTCCATTTTCAAGATAACGCTCAATCGTGATCAGCGGCACATTTAATCCGGTAAACTTTTCCACGCCGACCGTTCCACTGCAGAGAATGACTCCCGCCACGCGGTTGCTCGTGCACATTTCCATGTACTCCCATTCTTTTTCATTTTTCTCCTGGGAGTTAAACAGTAAAATCTTATGGTCATAATGATACGCCTGACTCTCCAAATTACTGATCAGCTCCGCAAAATACGGATGTCTGATGTGCGGCACGATCACACCGATCGTGTTCGTCGTCTGTTTGGAAAGCGAACGCGCTACTTCGTTCGGGCGGTAATTGAGCTTCTTCATCGCCTCATATACTTTTTTTCTCGTTTCTTCGCTGATATATCCACGGTTATTCAGCACACGGGAAACAGTGCTTACGGTAAGCCCTGTCTCCTTTGCCACATCCTTTAAGGTTGCCATACTTCCTCCCCGAAAACCTGTATCTTCTCTATGCTGCCCTTTTCCATGCAAAATTTTTCTGCAATTTCAGGCAGTTCAAATATACCTGTGATTGTACCACAATCTGCAGTCACTTCAAGAATCACATCATCAAAAAGCAGAGAAAAATCACGGATTCCGACACCTGTTGCAAATGTTTCTTCACCGATTTTTAACTCTCCGGTTTTTGCATTGTATACAAAGTCAGTCTTCTGGTTGATGCAGGCACTTAAAATGTCCTCTGACTCTGCGCGGGTAATCTGAATTTCCGTTGCTGTGTCCGGTGCAAATTTCCACTGAAATAAATCCTTTGCTGACACATGTTCATCTGCAACTTTTGCTGCGGTGTCTGCCATCGGTGCCTCATTTTCAGTATCCTGCTGCCGGACATTTTTCATTGTATTGTCATACACAGGTTTCCTGCTGTCCTCATACTCCCTGACCGGTTCCTGCCTGAGCACTTTTTCACCGTTCTTATATGCAACGGAAAACTCCCTCGGCAGTCCCATCGCCCCGGTATAATTCCTTCCCCGGTTTGGAAATCTGAGCCACGGAACTGAGATCACACGATTTCCTGTATTGCTGTAAGTCTGCGCCGCATAAGCCATCTTATTAATGTATGCCGCATGACGCACACCGTCGGTCTGTTCCCATTTTAGCAGATCGGTGCTGTATGCAATGCGCTGGGTAAACTGTTTCCCTGCGCTCCATTTATTATTATTTCCGGCTGCCGTATAGAAAAATACCAGCGCATCTTCCGGCAGTCCAAGCATCTTACGATCGTTTACAATGCCGCTTCCGGAAAACATCGTACCGGTCTCATCCGGGAAAAGCACGTCATCCTTCTGTTCCCAGTGCAGCAAATCTTTGCTCACGGCATGTCCCCAGCTCATATTTTCCCACTGTACATCGAATGGGTTATGTTGGAAATATAAATGATACACGCCATCTGCATACACAAGACCATTCGGATCATTCATCCATCCGGTCTGCGGTGTAAAATGGATCGAAGGGCGGCGGAAAGCCTCACCCTGACCATTGCAGAAATATTTCTTCTCCGCTGCAGGTACGTCCTCATTTCTGATTCCGTCAAAGAAAGCCCTCCCAAGATCCCCTCTTAGAATTAGTGTTTTATCGGTAAATTGCTTTACCGGAAAACGGGCATAATAACTGACAGGGTATGTTTCATCCTCTGTCTGCCCTGCCGGAATCTGAAATTCAAACAGCTTTGTTTCGCCGTTTTTCTCCCGGCAGAATATCTCAAGCATACGGTTGTTTTTTGCCCCGCCAAATGGTAACTCGCCATACGCGGCACAGACTGGAATAAGCAGCCACCCTTTTTTAATGCATATTTCTTTTTCCATGTCCTACAACCTCCTACGGATATTTTTCCTTTTAAAATAGTACTTCAAAATCTTTAAAACGTGTGAACTTCTCCGTCCTCTGTATAAGTGATCTCAAATTTCTTCGCCTTAAAATCAGCGGAAAGCTTTGCCCATTCATTGCCTTTCTTTCGCACGATCACAAGCTTATCATCGTCACTGGTTTCGAGTTCAAACGTTCCATCGAATGCCGGATGTGAATTACGGAATTCCATCATGCGCAGAAGTTCTGCCACGACCGGACGTTTTACTTCCGCATCGATCTCTTCTTTTGTATAGTAATGACGGTTTATGTTCCGTCCCACTTTCGTCTCTTCCAAAAGTTTTAAGTCATTCTTTCCTGCCAGCAGTCCGACATAGTAAACCTGCGGGATACCCGGTGCAAAGAACTGAACCGCTCTCGCTAACAGATACGCATCATCCTCATCGCCAAGTGCGGAATAATAAGAACAGTTGACCTGATAAATGTCAAGGTTATTGTACGCTGCGGTATTATAGATTTTCTTGACATTTGCACCAAACTTAAAGATATCTTCCTTGGTGCGCCCGATCTCCTCATCCGGCAGCAGATCTTTAACATCTACCACACCGATTCCGTCATGCGTATCAAGTGTCGTGAACTGTTTGCGCGGGCAGATCTCAAACCAGTGTTTCAAATACTGTGTCTGTCCATAGTATAAAGCATTGATGAGCAGCATTGGAAGTGCAAAATCGTATACATAGTAATCTTCTTTTGCAATCTTCTCCTGCATCGTATAATGTTCATGGATTTCCGGTAAAAGTATCACGCCGTAAGGTTTTACGATATCCTCACACTCTTTTAAGAATTCCCATACATCCGGCTCAATGAAAAAGCAGCTTGTTCCGGCTTTTTTGGTCGCATAGGCAAATGCGTCGAGGCGGATCATTGCAGCGCCATGTTCACACAACGTCATTAAGTTATCGCGGATAAAGCATTTTGCCGTCTCAGATTTACAGTTGATATCGATCTGCTCTTCATCAAACGTGCACCATACTTTTTCAGATGTTCCGTCTGCAAAATGTGCCTCCACATACGGTGCACGCGGCTTTCTTTTGTAGATTGCATCCACCTGCTCCTCGGTCGGCTCCCCGTTTTCCCAGAAATCTTTGTAGCGGATGAACAGGTCATGATACTCAGATGCATCTTTTTTCTCCAGAAAGTCTTTGTAATACGGACTCTGTGCCGAAATATGATTGATCATATAATCAAACATCAGGTAATACTTTTCTGCCAGATGTTCCACGTCGCTCCAGTCTCCAAATGCCGGATCGACTTTGTGGTAATCCATCGGTGCAAATCCTCGGTCTCCCGAAGAAGGGAAGAACGGAAGGATATGGATCCCGCCCACTGCATTTTTAAAATATTTATCTAAGATCTCGTTTAAGTCTGCCAGATTATGTCCCATCGAATCCGAATAAGTAATCAGCATACATTTGTTTTCCAACTTTTTCATATCAGTCTCCATTTCTGCATAAAATCCTGTTTTTATGCTCACCACCATTTCACTACTGCCACTTCACAGGAATAATACTCTTTTATGATTTCACCGCACCGGCTACCACGCCATCGATAATCTCTTTCTGCAGGAACAGATATAATACCAGGATCGGTGCAACAGTAAGTACCAGTGCTGCCATGATCACACCGTAATCGGATGAGTAAGTTCCGTAGAAAGAATAAGTGGATAACGGAAGTGTATATAAGTTTTTCTTTCCAAGTACCAGTGAAGGAAGCAGATAGTCGTTCCAGAATGCCAGTACGTTTAAGATCACAAGGGTTGCCGTAGTCGGTTTTAACAGAGGAAATACGACCTTGAAAAATGTCTGTACATTGGTACATCCATCCAGATATGCCGCCTCCTCCAGTGAAAGCGGGATACCGCTCTTAATAAATCCCTGATAAATGAATACTGACATACTCATCGCAAATCCGGTATGCATAAAGATCAGTGTCAGTCTGTGGTTTAACATATGAAGTCCGGAACCGTAAATGGAAACTAACGGGATCATGATCGCCTGGAATGGAATGATCATGGATGCTGCCATCAGTGCAAAGAATACTCTGGAAAATGTATTTTTTGCACGGGTAAAATAATATGCTACCATAGATGCGAAAATGATGACGAGCAATGTGCTTAAGCCTGTGATAAACAGGGAGTTTCCAAACGCTTTTATGAATTCCATTTTCTCAAATGCTTTTGTATAGTTTGCAAGTGTATATCCCTTTTCTGTGATAAAGGAAAATGGATTTTTGATGATATCACGTTTCTGTTTAAAGGAGTTTAACAACACCAGAATGAACGGTACCATATAAAGCAGGAATAAAACAATGATCGCTGTAAAGCCAACAACATCCAATACACGGCGTTTTGTCCCGCCAACTTTTGAACCTCTGCTCATTATGCCTCTACCTCCTTCTTCTTTCCGATATAGATCTGTGCACCGCTGATGCATGCAACAATGATAAATAAGATCAGTGCTTCAGCCTGGCCTACGCCATAATTTCTGGATGTGAATGCCTTTTCATAGACATGCATCGCAACCAGTCTGGTGGAACCGTAAGGCTCACCGCCTGTCAATGTAAGGTTTACATCGTAAACCATGAATGCTCTCGATAAGGTAAGGAACAGACAGATAACAAACGACGGCACCATCAGCGGTAAGATAATGCTCTTCATTTTCTGGAAACCTGTTGCCCCATCTATGCTGGCTGCCTCAAGCACATCTGTGGACAACCCTGTGAAACCGGCGATGTAAATTAACATCATATAACCGGATAATTGCCAAACTGTAACGATCACCATGGACCAGAATGCTTTATTCGGATCTGCTAACCAGGAAGTGGAAAATAATCCCCAGCCTGTGCTCTTTCCCATGTTTACAAGCACTCTTGAAAATACGAACTGCCAGATAAATCCAAGTACGACACCACCGATCAAATTTGGTGTAAAGAAACCGGCACGGAAAAATTTCTGGCCTTTGATTCCGTTTGTCAGTGCATATGCTAAAAGGAATGCCACTGCATTGACTAAGATTACCGATAAAACTACATATTTTAAAGTGAGTCCCATAGAGGACCAGAATGCCGTATCTTTAAATACGGAAATATAATTCTGCACGCCGATAATATTTTTTACTTTGCTGACTCCATCCCAATCGGTCAGTGTCAGGTAAAAACCATACAGGAAAGGCAGTATGACAACTGCACAGAAAATCAGACATCCCGGCAGTGCAAAGATACATAGATTTTTTATTTTTTCTCCCGTTTTTCTACCCATAACCCTAATTCCTTTCTGATATCCCCACGGAAACTGCCATCATGCTTTTTCAGATGGCATTCCCGCAGAGATGATATATGGCTGTGATCCGTACGGTCACGCTCAGATGCTTTTTGTTTTTATACTTTAGATACGATTAATTCTGTGATGTCCAATAGTTGTCGATGTCTGCTGCAAGATCATCTCTTGTACACTGTCCGCCAAGGTATTTCTGCATGGAAGCTCCAAGTACGCTCCAGTGGTCAGAAGGTGCGATAAAGCTGGATGAATAGGTGTTGCCTGCTGCCATTTTTGCCTGAATGTCTTTTCCAAGCGGATCTAATGCTTCATAAGTATTGTTTTTGCATGCCGGGATCACTGCTGCGTCTTCTACTAACATTTTCTGTCCGTTGTCAGAGTATACCAGCCAGTTGACAAATGCCTTTGCCGCCTCCTGCTGCTCCGGTGTGGACTGCTCTGCATCGATCATTAACTGTTTGCTTGCGCTTGCCTGAATACCGTTGTTTGCAAAATCAGAAGTATCATTTCCTAAAATATATGGAAGGAATCCATACTCATCACTGTCGGAAGCGCCTGCCTCTTTTAAGTTTGGCCAAGCCCAGCATCCATTGATCCAGAGAGCGGCATCACCGTCAGCTAAGAAGATCGGATCCTGATCATAAAGAGCACCTAAAGGATCCTCTCCGTTGATGTTATACTGGCTTAATAAATCAAAAGTATCCATGAACTCGTTGAATCTGTCATAATCTTCTGCCTTTAATGTGCCTGCTTTTAACTCGTCGATGACTTTGGCACTTCCCTCTGTGGTTCCATCGTAGGAATCATAGATAAATCCGAGTTGATGTGCACCTAAAGACCAGTCTTCTTTTGAGATAACGACCGGATTCTCCATGCCGCCTGCACGAAGGTTTTCAAGCAGTTCCTTTAATGCATCGTAGGAATTGATGGTGGATGGATCAAACTCTTCTCCTAAAGTATCCTCGATCGCTGATTTATTGTAAATGATTCCACGTCCTTCAACACAGAATGGGAAGCTGTATATCTTTCCGTCAACCTGTGTGGTCTGGTTTACACACTCTTTTACCCACTCTTCATCGGAGAGATCAACTGCATACTGGGAAGCAAGTGCAACAACGTCAGTGGTATCTAAGATCGCCATCGTCGGTGCCGTTCCTGAGTTGTATGCGCTTGTAACTCTTGTATATGGAGATTCGCCGGTTCCGCATGCCTGAACTTCAAGCTCGATTCCTGTATCTTCTTTAAATGCCTCTGCCATATCTTCAAGTGCTGTCTGGATTTCACCTTTACTGTTTAACATCGTGATCTGTGTTCCTGCTAAATCTGCGGTGTCGATATTCCCTGTGCTCTCAGTTCCGGCTGCTGTACTCTCACTGGCATCGCTGCTGTCCGCTGCGTTGCTTCCTGCGTTACTGCCTGTATTTGCGCTGCCGGAATTGCTGTTGCTGCCACAGCCTGCTAACATCCCCATTGTCATTGCTGCTGTCATGAATACTGCTACTACTTTTTTTGCTTTCATTGTTTCTCCTCCACTCTTTTTTCTCTAAAAATATGATAGGTTCCCGTTCCCAAACTTACTAATTCTTTTTCTGTCCGTCATTGCTGTCCTTACTGTGCCCTTACTTTAACACAGCCTTCTCCGTATGTCAATCGGTTGACATACGATTTGTCAGTTATAATCAAATAATCGCTTCTATTTTTGTACATATTCACAACATATATTTTGCATTTTTAATCATTTATGGGCAGAAAGGACTATTGAAGCCTTGTGTTTTATGTTAATCGGTTGACATTTCAAATTTTATCAATTCCGATTCCTGTTTATGGTACTGGAAAAACACACACCTATCATGCAAAGCAAAAAGAGGACCTCACAACTTAGTTGCAAAATCCTCTTTCCGGTGTGCCACACATCTTACTGTATGGCGGGTATATTAAATTTATTTGGGAACTACTTACTGATCTTTATCTTCTTTGCACTGCTGAAACTTCCATAAACTTTTGCGCCTGTGGAATCTTTCTTATAAGCACGTACTTTTACATAATATGTCTTGCCTTTTGCCAATTTTCCAAGTGTTTTTGATGTGCCTGATATTGTTACTTTCTTTACATTCTTTTTGAATTGCTTATCCGTAGAATAAACGATCTGATATCCGGCTGCACCTTCCACTTTCTGGACTGTAACTTTTGCTTTTCTTCCCGAAACAGCTTTCATTTTCTTAATTGCAGATTTCTTTACGGTCACTTTCTGCCATTTCGCATATAAAGTAAGATTCTTTTTGCTGCTCTTTGAGATTGTTTTAATTCTCTTTGTATACTTGCTGTCTGTATACCAGCCCTTAAAGACATATCCCTTTTTGGAAGCAGATTTTAAATTTACCTTTTCATTGTAATAATATTCCGGGTTTTTGCTGCTGTTTTTACCTTTTCCTAACTTATAGGTAATTTTATAACCTACCGTGATCTTACAGGACGCGCTTACTCTGCTTCCATCTTTTGCCGTTGCTGTGATCGTGGTCACACCATTTTTCAATGCTTTTACTTTCCCATGCTTATCAACAGTCGCAACTTTTTTGTTGGAAGATGTCCACTTAACGTCTTTAATATCTGCATCAGATGGTGAAACAACAGCCTTTAATGTAAGCGTTGCACCTTTTTTCATTCCGGCTTTTGTTTTATTTAACGTGATTTTTTTAACTTTTACTTCTTTCTTCTCTGTTTCCGGTTTCTTTTCTGTATCTTTCTCCGGAGCATTTTTAATTTCTCCAAGTTTTACAGTACCAAATACTTCCGGTTTAGACCATCCCATTCCTGTTTCATCGTTCCAGCTCAATGTACCAATTCTTTTGCCACTTGCATCAGCATCATTGATCTGAAATTCAAGTCCGATCTCATCTCCGGCTTTTGGTGTGATATCCGTCCATTTAAATGACGCTTCAACAACATATCCGTCAGAAGTTATTTTTGCCACAGACTTCATATTCTCTTCAAGGCACTTTTTGCCATTAAATGAGTGATCATTTGCATAACTGATCCTGTACTGCTTGTCATCGTCTTCATAAGAGTTGGATTTTCCATTATTTTCGTCGATAAATACTTCTAAGGAATCCTGCTCCCATGCATCACCGTTGGTATTATTGAGGACAGGATCTTTGATCTCGGCATATACATAAAAATTGTCTTTATCCCAGAGTAACTTCGCATTTGCAGAAACATTGGAGCCGAGATTGATTGTAATCGGAATGGTTCCGGCATTATCCCATACCGCATCTTTATCTCCGTCTACGGTAACTGTACCATAGGCAGCTTTCTCCACCCCTGGTTTCATCGTTACTTTCGCGTAATATTTACTGCTTGTTCCCTGTTTTCCTGTCAAATCATTAAATGCGGCTGTTTTATCCCCATTTGTGACCACAACATCCATTCCGATCACTTTTGCAACGGAAAGTCCTGATAACGGTACCTTTATGGTTGCCTGATAACCATTTTCTACTTCTGCTGCCTCGCTTCTTTTTACCGTTACGGTCACTGGTGTGATGTCATCTTTTCCGGAATTTGCAGAATCCACATAAACAGCAACTGCATCATTATCATCTTTTACGGCATCTTCTACCGTAACCTGCACGGTAAGACCATCTTTATCCCACATCGAAATAAAGGAAGCCGTGATATCATTCTGCATGATACTGTATGTCTTTCCTGTCACTGCATCACCTTTTTTCTCTGCAGCAACTACATCCTGAATTGACGGCTGGAGTCTGGATGCATCTACATACGCCCAGTACGCAGGTTTTGCTTTATAATTTCCATCAAAAAGCAATGGGCACTGCGCAGAGCCGTCTGCACCACCACCAACACCAGACTGTTCATGTAACCATGAATTTGGCTCGATGACCCCCCATACGGTCAATCCGGAAACGTTCGAACCATCTGCTTTTAAGCCTTTGATCGCATCGAATAACTGTTTATGGCAATATGCAATTTTAGTATACTCGCTCTCTTTTGTTGCCATACCTGATGTATAAGATGCACTTGATTTAAAATCAAGCTCTGTAAGCTGTACTTTTCCTGCAGCTTTTGCATATTTTTCAGCCACTGTTTTAAACTGCGTGGCAGAAAAACTATCCACACTGTAATGTGCCTGCATGCCAAATGCATCCAGTCTGGTTCCATCGGCAGCCTTTACATCATTGATGAGTTTTACAATACCCTCACATTTTGCATTATCCGTCTCACCAAAATCGTTGTAATAAAGCTCTACATTTTTCGGTGCATACTGGTTTGCATATCTGAAGGCATTGATGATAAATTCGTTGCTCTTATATACATGCCACCAGCTTGAATTATTTCCATGACGGATCTCATCGAGACTTTCCGCTGCACTCACGGTATCTGTACGGTAAGAGTTTCCAATGACAGCCTCATTTACAACATCCCAGCCATAAAATAATCCGTCATATTTTCCATTTGCAGTTTCCCCGAAGTAATGGTCAAAGACACTTGAAATAAACCATTCAAGACGGCGGTTCATGGTCTCTTTGTCCACATAAGGTTTGGTTTTATCATAATTTTCATGGAAAAACCATTCCTGTGTCTGGGAATGCCATACAAGGACATGACCACGGATACGGATTTTGTTATCCGGATTTTCATTATTCCACTCACAGATTTTATTTATTAATTTATCTGCACGTGAAAAGTCCAAGCTGTCACCGGCTTCATTTACGACCGGGACTTCAAGATCCTGTCCTTTAAATTGGATCGTCTTTGTGTTGACTTTATCCTCTAACTGATAGTTGAACAATGCATCCGGTTTTAATTCGTTTCCAAGTGTAACCGCATTAAAGTGTTTTTCCACCAGTTCCATCAGCGTATCATCATTGATCTCATCACCGGTCACTGCTGTGCCTGCAACTACATCATTGCCTAAAGCAGCTTTCACACTTTCTTTCCAGTCCGGGATGTCCTTCTCAATAGATGGCTTTTCTCTTTCAATCTTATTCATGGACACACCGGTCACATAGTAAGTCCCTTTTACGCAATCGCCCTGTCCATAGTTGGTTCCCTGTTCTATAATACGGATGACCACCTGATCTGCAGCTTTCGGTATTTTGAAAGTTCCCTCATATTTTGTCCATTCTCCAGCTTTTAATGTCTTTGTACAGTCTCCTGACAAAATACCTGCTGAATAACTTCCAAGATATGTTGCCTCACCACCGGAAACATAGAATGGTGCAAACTCCACATTTCTCTGCTCTTCCGGAGCATCTTTGTAATCATCGGACAATTTCGCCCAGAATGAGAATTTGTATGTTTCCCCTTTTTCAACCGCATCCGTGATATCCTGCGAAAAACAATCCCCAGGGGTGGCAGTTTCCTGATTACGTGTAAGTACACCGTATGTTTTAAGACCGGAATCTGCGATTTCTTCTTCCTCTGCTGCAACTGAAACAACCGATTCTCCGGCTGCACTGTTCCATGACTCCGCCGCTTCGGACGCTGCAAAATCACCGTTTTTTATAATATTATCCCCCAGTTTTGCATCGCCCGCTCCTGCTTTCAGTTCAAAGGTCACGCTCACAAGACTTACCGTTGCATTTTCCGGTTTATCTTCCGTTATCATGATTCCGACTGCATCAATAGTGCCATCCCCCGATGGATTTATCGTATACTCCGTCTGTCCGCTTAATCCGTACTGTGTATTAGCTGCTGTTGCATCATCTCCACCGTTGTATACTTTCAGACTGATCGGTACTTTCTGATCCGCCACCTGAAATGTAACAGCATTCACCTGTGACATTTCGATACTCTCCGGCAACGTCCATTTCACCTGATTATACTGTTTTGCAAAAGACAATTTCCACTGTCCATCTGCGAGTTCATAATCCGCGTCTCCCCATGCCACTTTCAGCTGATCTGCAGTAAAAACTTTTTTTACCCCTGAATTTTCGTTTTCATCTGCATAGACAACTGCATTTTCAAGATATGGTGTCAGCACCGGTCCTATCCCGGTAAAAACCATAGCACTGCATAAAGCTACGCATACCCCTGCTTTCCAATTTCGTTTCAAACCCCGTTCTCCTCCTTTTATATATTTTTGACAGTTACAAATTTATGTTAGCATGAGCAAATATTAAAAATAGGGGAATTTTTATAGAAAAAAACCGGACAAATAATAGAACACACTCTCTGCAGACATCCATTATCATGAGTTAAAAAAGTGGAGAATCCTGCAAAAAACAAAATTCTCCACTTTCTATCATGTTTTTACCACATGACATATATTATAAATTTACTTTTTGGGCTACTTACTGATCTTTATCTTCTTTGCACCGCTGAAACTTCCATAAACTTTTGCGCCTGTGGAATCTTTCTTATAGGCACGCACTTTGACATAATAAGTCTTGCCTTTTGAAAGTTTGCTTACCATTGTCACCGATATTGTTGATCGCTGAAATAACACTTCTTACTTCATTTGCCTGTCCCTGTATGGAAAATGTATAATCCATACCATCTACTTTTGTATCATTATTACCTTTACGAACAGTATTTTCATGTCCATCGCCATCCTCTAAACTTGTTGCCCAGGATGTCTCTGCTACCATTACTTTTTTGTCATAAGTATCAGCGATATTCTTTAAAGTACTGGTAAGATTGTCAAGTGTTCCATGCCAGTATGGATAATAAGAAGATGCAAATACATCATAGCTTACATCATATGTATTCAGATTTTTTGCATAAGTTGCATAGTTTGCGCTTTTTTCCGGATTTGCAAAATGAACAGCAACCAAGATATTCTTTCCTTTTGCCTCTCCTGCTGCGTGAACCGCATCTGCACCGGCATCAAAGATCCTGCACATGTTTTCCCATGTACTCTCACCACAGACACCGTTGTTTGTCTCATTTCCAACCTGAACCATTCCAACATCAACACCTGCATCTAACAGTTCTGTAATGCTCGCTGTTGTATAATCAGATACAGCTGTCACTTTCTGATCGATCGTATAACCCGCCCGGGCTTTCGGTGCCTTCTGTTTTCCCGGATCTGCCCAGAAATCAGAATAATGGAAATCAATTAACACCTTCATGCCTGCGTCGGTTGCCCATTTTCCGATTTTCTTTGCTTTTGCAAGATCGTTATTTCCACCACCGTATCCTTTTCCATTGCTGTCATATGGATCATTCCACACACGTATACGCACATAGTTGACACCTGCTTCTTTTAACTGGCTGAAGAACTCCTGATCACCTATCACGTTACCGTTCCAGTCTTTGAATGTCACTCCGCTGTCTCTTAAGCTGACATAAGATGACACATCCACACCTTTGATAAAATCATTGCTCAGTCCATCTACTTTCTGTACAAAAATACCATCAGCTCCGGTATCAACGATGCCTGCATCAACCAGTGCATCTTTTGCAGCCTGCAGGACTGTTTTAGCTTCTGTTAATTCCTCTACGGTTTTGTTGTCTTTATCCCCATAAACTGCTTTTGCTGATGTAAGCGCTGTCTGTAATGCACTCCAGGTATCTGAAGTGTAATCTGACTCTGTCAGGGCTTCACAGGCTGTGATAAGGGTATTTAAAGCCTCTGCTGCTTCGGTTTTTTCCTCTCCATCAGACAGATTTTTTGTTAATGTAATGTCATCTACATCGAACCAGTATCCGGCACCTAATGTACCTGCAATTTTAATAATAATACTTCCGCTTTCATCTACTACTATATTTTCAACCTTAAACGTCGACCAGTTATTCCAGCCATTTTCCGTACTTAATACTGTACTCTCGTCTCCCGCATAAAACTTTAAATCTGCAGTTTTATCATTTGCTCCATCTATACTTAACATAGCGGTATAATTTCCTGCTGAAAGTCCCGTAATCTCCTGAGACATAACAAACTCGGCTTCGTTTTCCGACCAAATGTTGATATAACCCGTCGTATTATTTGTCATACCTGTGTCTGTACCTTTTTTTAAGTTTGGCGAATAATCGCCACCACCCAACAAAAATGTCCATCCAGATGCATCTGTCTCAA
>ERZ833608.1444-NODE-1444-length-15226-cov-276.998418_pt1 | contig 15226 bp, 9 predicted proteins | sample MGYA00519694_ERZ833608 | MGnify/ENA primary metagenome ERZ833608 (study PRJEB31850, sample SAMEA3708742) | human gut metagenome | biome: human gut; feature: human-associated habitat; material: faeces | place: China | collected 2014 ... | reverse complement strand
CGGAAACCTACCTCAGAACCATAATAGAGACATGGGATTCCACGGAAGGTAAACAAGAGAGAGAGGTTCTCAGCCCACTGAGCATCTGTACCACCGAAACGGTTGGTATCGCTTGGACCTGGACTATAGTCATGGCTATCTACATATACCACATTGAAAGTAGCGTCATTATAGCACTCGTCGCCGCTTGCCAAGCTGAAAGCCTGTTGGGCAGTGTTGTAGCTGTAGTGCATAGGGAAGTCAATGACGTTGAATCCGCTTGACTGAGAATAGTCTGGCTCGTGCCATGCACCATTGAGCATCTTGGCATTGTTGCTCTTTGGAGAAGTAGTCTCCTCCAAGCAAAGCAGTTGTGGGCCTACAGGCTCAGAACCCTCAGGAATCACCTGATTATCCCAGTAACTTTTGCTTCCATCCCATTTGTTGAGCAAGGCCTCGTCCGACTTCCAGGTATAGAAGTAGCAAGAGAGGTTTGCCTGACCTCTATAGGTTACATCGTTCATACGTGTACAAACCTCACCATACATAAAGAAAGGTGCCTTGTTCAAGCGCTTGTTCTCGTACTGCTTACCAAGTGCTTCAAATTGAGGGATAAACTCCTTGTTGAATGTCAAGCGGGAGATGTGGCCGGATGTATCAATACGGAAACCATCGACACCCATCTTGATAAACTGTCCATAGCAATCTACGAGATACTTAGCCACGTAGTCGTTCTCTGTGTTGAGATCCACACAATCACCAGCAATCTGACCCATCCAACGGCTTGGGAAGTCCCAGTTCCAGTTGTTGGCAGTATGGTGCCAATAGTTGTGTATATCGTGGTTATTGCCATCTGTATTCTTCATCAGGGCAAGACGACGCTGATACTGTATCTTTACATTGCCCAAGTAATCATTGCCCAACTTTCTCTCATCAGGGATCATACAAGCATCAATGTATGCTTGGTTACGAAGATGAGTATCACGGTCGAACATCTTGCAGAGCTTCTCCTCACCGAAGTTACTGGTGTGGTTGAGCACGATGTCAAGAATGATCTTGATACCCTTGGCGTGAGCCTTGTCGATGAGTTCCTGGAACATCACGTCACCGCTCTTTTTGCCGTCACCACTCTGATAGCGGCAGTCAACCTTAGAGAAATCCATGGCATGATAGCCGTGGTAGTCGTAACCAGAAGCGTTCTGTACGACAGGAGTAATCCAGATGGCAGTGAATCCAAGCGCCTTGATGTAGTCGAGCTTGTCAATCACACCCTGGAAGTCACCACGCCAACAAGGATCCTTGGTACTCTTCTGTGCTTCCTGGTTGTCCCAGCAGAGCACGTTGTTACTTGGATCTCCATCGTAAAAACGGGTGGTGATCATGAAATAGATACTTTCGTCTCGGAAATCAGTACGATTGCTGGTAAACGTGTCTGTAGCCATCGTCTGCATAGAGACCAACATGAGCATTAAAACCGCCCATAATTTTGCGACAAGTTTCTTCATAATGAAATTGTTAAGTTAAAATTAATTAGTTGAATTATCTGCCGCAAAATTACAAACTATGTCTATCCGCCCAACAAGATATTTCACGTTTCTGCTGATATTTTTGTGCAATCGATTTCCCAAATATTAAGAAAAAGAGGCTGGATTCTGTAAACCAAATATTTACAAAATCCAGCCCCTTTAAGAGTATATAATTAATATAACGGGCGCGCCAGAAAACAGAAAGAATATTGTACTTTTGGCTTGTCCGAAATCAATTTCAGAGGTTTTCAGCCTCTTGCAGCCAGATGGTGGATGCGGCATCACTAGGCATGCGCCAGTCGCCACGAGGACTCAGGCTCACACTTCCCACTTTCGGACCATCAGGCAGACAGCTTCGCTTGAACTGCTGGTTGAAGAAACGGCGAACAAATGTCTTGAGCCATTTCTTGATAGTCTCCTCATCGTAGGAATCAGGATCGTTGTCACTGATCTTCACACGCTCCAGCTTGGTATCGATAAACGCCTTCTTTGCCAACATGTAAATCTTGGAAGGACGGAAACCGAAACGCAGGAAGTAATAGAGGAAGAAATCGTGCAACTCGTATGGTCCTACCAGGTCTTCCGTCTTCTGCTTGATATTACCATTTTCATCGGCAGGAATCAGCTCCGGACTGATAGGTGTGTCGATGATGTCGCGCAGGGTGATGCGGCTCTGCTCATCCACTCCACTCTCGGCAACATAGTTCACGAGATGGCGGATCAGAGTCTTAGGGATGCTGGCATTCACGCCATACATGCTCATGTGGTCGCCATTATAGGTAGCCCAGCCCAGAGCCAGCTCAGAAAGGTCGCCGGTGCCTATCACCATACCGCCCATCTTGTTGGCAAGGTCCATCAGAATCTGCGTACGCTCGCGTGCCTGCGAATTCTCATAGGTTACATCATGCACGCTGGCATCATGACCGATATCCTCGAAATGCTGGGTCACTGCCTTGGCGATACTGATTTCACGGATGGTGATGCCAAGACTCTTCATCAGCGAGATGGCATTATTATATGTTCTATCGGTGGTTCCGAAACCTGGCATAGTAACACCCACGATGCCACGGCGGTCCATCTTCAGCTTATCAAAAGCCTTCACGCAGACGAGCAGGGCAAGGGTGGAATCCAATCCGCCGCTGATACCCACTACCACCGTCTTGGCATGGGTATGTACGATGCGCTTGGCAAGACCCATCAGCTGGATATTGAAAATCTCCTCGCAGGAGGCATTCATATCGCTGCTGGTAGGAATGAAAGGATGAGGATTCACCTCACGCTCTAACACGAACTCGCGCTCGTTCTCGGTAGGATCGGCATCGATGTTACGGATGTTGAACTGTCCGCCGAGAACCGAATATTTGATGTTACGCTGGGCGTTGACATAGGTGGAATTGGTGCGACGCTCCGAACGGAGTTTCTCTACATCAACCTGCGCGATAACCATCTGAGGATCAAGAGAGAAACGCTCACCTTGTGCAAGTAAAGCTCCATTCTCGTAAATCAGGGCATTTCCGCCATATACCACATCCTGCGTGCTCTCGCCAAAACCACAGGAACTATACACGTATCCCGTCATGGTGCGGGCACTCTGCTGGCTCAGCAGACTCTTCAGATAGTTGTGCTTTCCGATGAGTTCATCGCTCGCAGAGAGGTTGAAGATGAGGTCGGCACCAGCCAGTGCCAGCTTGTTGCTAGGAGGAGCCGGAGCCCATACATCCTCGCATATCTCTACACCAAACTGCACGCCGTCATAAGTGCGGAAAATCTGCACATCCGGAGTCAGCTTCACCTTGTGTCCGGCATAGCGGACCTCGCAGTCGCGCAAATCCTGGGCAGAGGCAAACCAGCGCTTCTCATAGAACTCGCTGTAGTTAGGGAGATAGGTCTTAGGCACGATGCCCAGAATCTGTCCGTGCTGGATCACGATACCGCAATTCAGCAGCAGATCGCCAGCCACTACCGGAGCGCCGACAATGGAGATGATGTCGAGTTTGCGGGTGAAATCGAGCAGCATCATCACCGCCTGCTCTGATGATTCCAGGAGCATCTGCTGGCGGAAAAGGTCCTGACAGGAATAGCCTGTGATAGACAATTCCGGGAAGGTAATGATCTCTACGCCCTTGCCTTCAGCCTGGGCTATCAGATCTTCTATCTGTTGGGTGTTGAAGATTACATCGCCTACCTTGACGGCAGGGATGGCACTTGCCACCTTCATAAATCCGTACTTCATGTTACTTTGAACTTTGAGATTTGAGATTTGAACTTTATGATTACTTTTATCGGATAGTAACCTGTGTGGCACCATATCCATATTCCTGGAAAGAAGCATCCTGATAGGTGCAGTTCTTATAGCGATAATTCAACTCATGGATGAGTGCCTGGCGCAGAACGCCCTCTCCCTTTCCATGGATGAAGATAATCTTCTGCCCCTTATTCTTCTTATTCTCTGCCATTGTCTTCTTGAAGATATCCATCTGATAATGAAGGATATCAGAAGAATTCATTCCAGCAGTTGTTTCAAGCACTTCATCTGCATGAAGGTCGATGATGAGGGTACCGTCATCCTTCTTGCTCTTCTTCTTGCTGATGTTGGCAATCACCTTCTCGTCCTTGTACATCTGCTCCTTCAATCGCTTGGAATCGATGACCAGCGGACGGGCTACCTCGTCGTTCTCCACGATGGTGAAGAGATAGGCTGGAGTCTCGAAGAAATCATTCTCCTCGAAGAGATGGAGCTTGTAGAACTTCACTGGGTCCAGGCGGAACTGGACATCCGTAGCTGGCTTCAGCAGGAATGGCTTGTCCTTCTTGTAGGCAATCATCTGGATGGCGATGTGCTCCATCTCATTCAAAGCCTCACGACCGAATTCCTCGATGAAGAGCTTGGTATTAGGCTCGATTTCGCCCTCCGCCTTCAGGGTCCACGCATTGCCCTCGGCTACGAGATAGGTGTAGCGCAGATAGTAGTTGCTGTCATTCACCATATACGATTCGAAGCGGGTGTTGGTCACATCCTTGATATCGATAGGCACGAAGGCGAGGTAAGCACTGAGCTTGTTGCCGCCCGTACGCTCCTGAATCTGCTTCACGAAGGTAATCTCACGGTCGGCAGCATCATACTCCTCTACGTTCATATCCACATCATTCTCATGCTCGTTTAGGATAGCCTTGATGCTTCTGCTGTCCTGATGCAGTTCGGTGTTGGCATGCTCTTCAGCCTTCTGCTTGGCATCCATCTTGGCAGAGATCATCTTGCCCATGGCATAGTCATCCTGCTCTACCACTACCACCTCGTTGATCGGCATCGGAATCTCGAAACCATCTTCATCCTCTACCAGCACGATATTCTTGCCCTGGAAGCCAGCCACCTTTCCGCCGCCCACTTCGCTCAGGAATCTTACTTTATCACCTTTCTTCATATTTCTATTTAATTTTTTATTTTTATCTAATCATCTATCTATCCTTAACTCAAAATCTATTTTCCCTCAAGCGGAAACACTCTTTCTGAAATGAGGATACACTTTGCAAAGGTACAAAAGATATTGCAGAATATGGATGTTTTTAATATTTTTAATGCAAGTAAGAAAATAATCTTGATGAAAAGCACCGGGTTTGGGATATTTTTTATATCTTTGCAAGTAGATTGCATATAGATTGCACATCGTTAATGTATCACTCTTAAACAATGATTGATTATGATTACATTTCCATGCGCCAAGATTAACCTTGGCTTAAATATAGTAAGCAAGCGCGCTGATGGTTACCACAACCTGGAAACCGTATTCTACCCTATCCCCCTGACTGATGCCTTGGAGATCAAGCTGATGGGAGAAGAATTTCCTAGCGAGGTAGCCTGCGACCTGAAGATTACAGGCAATGCCGTGGATTGCGACGAACAGAAAAACCTGGTGGTGAAGGCATATAATATGCTGGCTGCCGACTTCAAGATTCCCCGCATTCATACGCATCTCGTCAAGCGAATCCCATCTCAGGCAGGAATGGGTGGCGGCTCTGCGGATGCTGCCTACATGATCCGTCTGCTCGATGAGCGTTTCCGCCTGAACATCGGTATTCCTGAGATGGAGCGATATGCTGCCAAATTGGGTGCCGACTGTGCCTACTTCATCAGTGCGGACCCGGAGAATGGAGATACTGCCTGCTATGCTGAGGGTATCGGCGATGTACTGATGCCGGTAAGCGGTCCTGGAGATAACATGAAGGGATATTACATTGTGGTGGTGAAGCGTGATGACATCGCCGTAAGCACCAAGGATGCCTACGCTGCCATCACTCCTAAGAAGCCTGCGAAATGCTGCCGCGATATCGTTCGCCAGCCTATCGAGACCTGGAAGGATGAGCTTGTCAACGATTTCGAGGCGCCTATCTTTGCGATGCATCCAGAGTTAGCAGAAATCAAGCAGAAGCTCTATAATTTGGGGGCCGCATATGCAGCTATGAGTGGTAGCGGCAGTGCCATCTTCGGTATCTTCAAGCATAAGCCTGCCAACATCGAGGAGCAGTTCGAAGGAATGTTCTGCAAATTATTAAAACTGTAAAAGGAATATTCTGAAAAGGATTAATGCATTAAAAAAGGACCAGATTGCCCCACACGCCCTGAAAGGGCAGAAGCTCCTAGCCCAGGGCAACACCCTGGGTTAAACATATAAATAATCAAGGCGCCCTGTAAGGGCAAAAGCTTAAAACACGACACAATGAACGAAGAAACACATCAGAAACTGATGACTATCAAGCGAAGCTTTCGCTTGTTGATGAACGGTCCCGGTTCGCAATCCATGCGTGACAAGGGCTTGGGATATAAACTGAATTGGGGTGTACCCTTCTATGAATTGAAGAAGATGGCGCAGGAATACGGTAAGGATTACGACCTCGCCATCGAACTCTGGAAGGAGGATATACGGGAGTGCAAGATTCTTGCTACCCTCATCATGCCTGCCGACAAGATGCTGGCTGAAATCACGGATATCTGGATGGAACAGGTGCAGAGCCAGGAAATGGCTGAAATGCTTGCCTTCAATCTGCTGCAATATGTGGAATATGCGCCGGTGATTGCGTATCAATGGATTGCAAGCAATAAACCGCTGTATGAGATTGCCGGTTTCCAGCTTCTTGCCCGTCTCTTTGCGAATGGTAAGGAGCCTAACGATCGTGGAATCAATGAATTCCTGGATCAGGCTGCCGTGGCATTGCAGGGAGATAACATGGGAGTGAAGCATGCTGCCGCCAATGCCGTGATGCGCTTCTGCGATTTCGGAGAGGATTTCGAGAAGATTGCTCAGGGGGCACTCAAGGGTATCTTCGAGATATAATTTTATCTGCGTAGAATCATTCACCGGATCTCACGCGGAGTTTTTATTCATCGGATTATGCAGAGTTATCGGAAACATTCTTGCTTCTCGGATTACGTACGGATTAAACGGAAAGCGACCTATGCGGTCGAGGGAGCTGAAACCACATTTGATAGGGTCACGCAGATTTCGCAGATAACGCAGATTTTTTTGATTGACTCTTTTTATGTCCCACAGATTTCACAGATATACACAGATTTTTGACCTAAAATCTGCGTCATCTGCGAAATCTGCGTGACTATACATCATGCTGCTCCGGTTCCTCGACCGAGCAGGTCGCTTTCCGTCTAAATTCCGTGCGTAATCCGAGAAGCAAGAATGTTTCCGATAACTCCGCGTATTCCGATGAAAAATATCACATGATGAAGAATATCACATGAAATACTTCTGGTATTCGTTTTCGAAATTCGGAGTGAAAACACCTTTGCCGATGTTTTCCTTGATTTCTTCCTTACTCCAGAATCTACCACCAGACAATTCTTCCTGGCTCGGCTTCACCTCGCCATCATATACACAGCGATGCACATATACCAGTTCCTTTTCTCTCTGACTCTCAAAGACATAATGTCCTAAAGACTCCGGTTCGAAATCGGTGATACCCAACTCTTCCCTCACTTCACGATGAAGCGCCTGGTTTACACTCTCGCCTAAATCCACATGTCCGCCACAGGCAGTATCCCACTTATCAGGCTGGATATCCTTCCACGCCGGACGGTGCTGGAGATACAGTTCCCCCTTACTGTTGAATACATGCAGATGAACCACAGGATGCAGTATCTTGCATCCATCATGGGCATGACCTCGGGTGATGGCACCTAGGATATTGCCCATTTCATCTACTATCGGAAATTCCTCGTTCTTATTATCTGTCATATTTATAAAGAATTAAAATAGCTCTATAGAGAATTAGAATAGCCCCACACGCCCTGAAAGGGCAGAAGCTCCTAGCCCAGGGTAACACCCTGGGTAAAGCAGCAGGTGGCAATGCGCCCTGTAAGGGCAAAAGCTTTATAAATCACCAGGAATCTGAAAGCTTTTGCCCTTACAGGGCGACAGGTTGGCAACTATGTTACCCCAGGGCGATGCCCTGGGCTAAAAGCTTCTGCCCTTTCAGGGCGTGTGAGGCCATATTAGAAACAAAAAGTTTTATTTATATCATTACGTATTATATCATTACTTTCTATAGCGTTCCATACTCCTCAGAATAACGGAGCATCTGGTCGGTATAGCTCTCCTCGTAATCGAGATTTACATCGATAGGATTACCCTCCTCATCATAGACCAGCGTCATCTTTGGATTGATGAAACCCTTGTATGGAGCCAGATTCAACTTCCTGTATCTCGCCAGAATCTCGCGATGCAAGTCTGGATCGATATTCACGGCATACTTCTCTACCAACTGGCGGGCAGCCTCGAAATCTCCCTCGCTCTTGATTCGCTGAATCTCTGCAAGGAGTTCTCCGAAGAGATGACGGAGCTTCCCGTAATCATTCACCTTCACATAGGTGCGGGTGGTTACGATATTTCCCTCAGCATCCTTCAAGGCATCCTCGGCAGAAGCATAGCTTACTTCTTCCGTAACCAGTTCCACGGCTCCCTCGGCATGCTCCAGGGTCCACCAGGCAATGAGGGCACGGTTTCTCATGTGCGCCTCCTCTATCTTGTCACCCTCCTTGATTCGGATAGTCTGGGTGAGCAAACCGTTCATCAGATAGCTGTAATACTGCGCCTTGTAAGCTTCATCATTCGGAGTCAGCCCCAACTCAACCAACTTATGGTCAGCCACATAGTACAGACCGAAGAGATCGGCTCTCGCCTCCTCTATCGTGTTGCCATACGCCTTCAGGGCATCAGGATCGGTGCCAGGAAGAAGCTGACCGCTGCCATGTCCCAGACACTCGTGAAGGTCGGTATGCAGGTCGTCGGTGATATCAGCATACTGGTTCATCAGCGCCACAGTCTCCTCATCGATAACAAACTCATCTCTGAATCCGTTACCCTGAGCCGCCTTGTTGTAGGCATCAGTCAGGTTGCCGATGGTAACGCTCTTCGAACCGTGCTCCTGACGGATCCAGTTGGCATTAGGCAGATTGATGCCGATAGCCGAAGCAGGATATTCCTCACCGCCAAGCATCGCCGCACAGATTACATTGGCGGTAACACCCTTCACCTCCGGTTTGCGGAAACGGGGATCCACAGGCGAATGATCCTCAAACCACTGAGCATTCTTACTGATGGTCTGGGTTCGCTGGGTAGCCTCCAGGTCCTTGTATTCCACGATACCCTCCCAGGTACCTTTCAATCCCAATGGGTCGCCATATACTTCGATGAATCCGTTGATGAAATCCACCATGCCTTCGTGCTGCTCTACCCAGGCAATGCTGTATCGGTCGAAATCCTCAAGATTACCGGTGCGATAGAACTTCACGAGCAGGTCGATGACATGCTTCTGTCCCTCATTTTCAGCGAATTTCTGCGCCTTGAGCAACCAGGACACGATTTCCTTGATAGGCTCACTATAGAGTCCATCCTCCTTCCACACCAGCTCAATCATCTCGTTGTTGCGCTTGGTGAGCTTGGAATTGAGTCCGTAAGATGGTGGTGTCGGGTTAGAGGCATCCTTCAATCGGGCATAGAATCTCTCCACTTCCGCCTGAGTCACATTCTCATAGAAGTTGCAGGCAGAAGTTTTTACCAGGTCTTCGCCATCGGTCTGGTTCACTCTCTTCGGCATCACCTCCGGATCGAAGATGACAGGTACGAGCTGAGCGAGGAGATCTTCCTTGCTCTCTCCTCTCTTGAGGGGCAACTCATCTTCAGAGATTTCCTCCATCAACTGATAGAAGAATTCCTCAGAGAATCCCGGCTTGAATTTCTCGCAGCCATAATGATGATGGATACCGCTGGCAAACCATACGCGCTTCAGATATACTTCGAAAGCCTTGAATTCTTCGGAATCGCATACAGAAGAAGTTTCGATTTGAGTAGTAGAATCGCTTGCTGTCTCAGTGTTTTCGATAGCCTCTCCGATTATACCCTTGTAATGGCGATAGATTGCCTCCAGGGTTTTGCGAATGCGCAGGTTGTACTTTCCCTGCTGGTCGAACGTGATGTCACGTCCCATCAGGGTAGCCTTTGCCAGGCAGTAAATATACAATTTCTGATTGAGCGACAATGCATCGAATCCCTTCAGCTCGTAACGCAGCATCTGGATGTCGGCAAAGCGCTCGTGGGTGTTTACATTACAATTTGCCATGTTCTAAACCTTTATTTCTAGCGCAAAAGTACGACAATTATTTGGATTTTCAAACTTTTCAGCCAACTTTTCTTATTTTATTGAAAGAAATGTAATAAATCTCCCGTTTTTTACGTAACTTTGCAGGAATATCCAACGAAAAAGAAGAAAATATAGTTAAGAAATATGCAAATCAACGAGATATTGAAATCTTACTTCGGATACGATTCCTTCCGACCCAACCAGGAAGCCATCATCCGGGAAGTGATGCAAGGTAACGACTGTCTGGTACTGATGCCGACGGGCGGAGGAAAGAGTCTGTGCTATCAGGTTCCGGCGCTGGCAATGGAGGGAACAGCAGTGGTCATTTCGCCACTCATCAGTCTGATGCACGACCAGGTGGAAGCCCTCAAGGCGAATGGCATTCCAGCCGAAGCTCTCAACAGCGGCAACGATGTAACCGATGATCTCATCATCCGCAGAAGATGCGAAGCGGGCGAACTGAAACTGCTCTATGTTTCTCCCGAAAAACTCCTCAGCGAGATACCTTATCTGTTCAGCAACATCAAGATTTCGCTCTTCGCCGTAGATGAAGCCCACTGTATCAGTCAGTGGGGCCACGACTTCCGTCCGGAGTATTCCCAGCTCGGACTCCTGCACGAGAAATTCAATGGCGTGCCGGTAATGGCGCTCACAGCCACAGCCGATAAGATTACCCGAGAGGACATCATCAACCAGCTGCATCTGAACGGACAGACCTTCGTGAGCAGTTTCGATCGTCCGAACCTCAGTCTTACCGTGCGCCAGGAAAGTACGAAGAAGGAGAAACTGAAATTCATTTACCATTTCATCGCCCGTCGCCCAGACGAGGCAGGCATCATCTACTGCCTCTCGCGCAAGAATACGGAGATGGTGGCAGAGGCTTTGCAGGAGCATGGCATACAGGCAGAAGCCTATCATGCCGGACTCTCCGCCCAACAGCGAGCCTCTGTACAGGAACGTTTCAAGATGGATCAGATAGAAGTGGTGTGCGCTACCATCGCCTTCGGAATGGGTATCGACAAGGGCAACGTGCGCTGGGTGATTCACTACAATATGCCGAAGAGCATCGAGAGTTTCTATCAGGAGATAGGACGAGCCGGAAGAGACGGCGCTCCTGCCGATACGGTATTGTTCTATTCGATGGCAGACATCATCACCCTCCGTTCTTTCTGCGAAGAAAGCGGACAGAAATCGGTGAATCTGGAAAAACTGCGAAGAATGGAAGAATACGCCGAATCGAGAGTCTGCCGTAGAAGAATCCTCCTGAATTATTTCGGAGAGACTTCCAGTAAGGATTGTGGTCATTGTGATGTCTGCAACAATCCTCCACGTACCTTCGATGGTACCGTGCTTACCCAGAAGGCGCTGAGTGCCGTGGTCCGTGCGGGAGAAAAGATTGCCGTGGGCACCTGTATAGAGATATTGAGAGGCATGCAGACGCCTACCATTGCGAGAAATCACTATAACGAATTGAAGACCTTCGGTGTGGGCAAGGATGTAAGCGTTCGCGATTGGCAGACCTATCTGCTGCAGATGCTCCAGATGGGATTCTTCGAGGTGGCGTATAATATGCATAATCAGATGAAGGTCACGCCATTGGGCTGGAAGGTTCTCAAGGGAGAGCACCAGGTTTCATTGGCGATTATGGAGAACAAAGACCTGCAGAGCAGGACTCAAGGAAGAGGAGCCGGAGGAAGAGCAGGAAGAACTGGACATGGAAACAGACAGGATTCCGACAGTCATCTTCCTTTCGGAGATCATAACATCCCAGTGGTGCATGCGGAGCGTGTGATTTTCGAGGAAGAAATGGCGGGTGTAGAAGATAAGAAGCTCTTCGAGTATCTGCGTAAGATCCGCAAGAATCTTGCCGATGAACAGGGCTATCCTCCATACATCGTATTATCAGATAAGAGTCTGCACGAATTGACGAAGATGAAGCCAACCACCCTCCAGGCATTCGGTCTCATCAGCGGTATCGGCGAATTCAAGATCAAGAAATATGGCGATACATTTATTAAAGCCATCAAGAAATATACAGGCAAATAGCCTATACTCCACTCGCCCTGAAAGGGCGTGTGGGGATAACAAGAAAAAACAAAACATAAAAAAGAGGTAATCCGGGAAAACAGATTACCTCTTTTTTTATGATGAAACGGGGAAGCTTAGTTATTCACGCTACCTCCCACAATATCGAGCAATTCATTCGTAATGGCCTGTTGACGACTCTTGTTGTACTGAAGATTCAGTTCACGCAAGAGTTCATCGGCATTATCCGTAGCAGTCTGCATGGCAACCATACGGGCTGCATGCTCACTCGCCTGACTATCCAACAAAGCAGTGTAAACCATCAGATGAAGCTGCTTAGGAATCAATACTCCCAATACAGTCTCCAGATCCGGCTCCACGATGAAGTCATCGTTCAGAGGATGCGCCTCTGCACGCTGTCTTTCATCCTCACTAGCTTGCTTCTTGCGCAGATACTCCTGAGCCTTCGCCGTAGCCACATTCGATGTGAGGTCACGGTCGTTGTCCTCTCCTATCGCCTCAGTGCTGAGGTCGATAGGCAGGAAAGTCTTCTGGGTCAGAATCTGCGAACCGGCACTCTTGAAGTGGTGATAGATCATCTCCACCTTGTCGAGTTCACCAGCTGCATACTGCTTGGCAAGCTTGCGGGCGATGTCGGCACAAGCGCCTGAATTAGGATGATCAGCAAGATCCAAGAAGTTACCGCCAATCTTCAAACCCAGCTTCTGTGCCTTCTCAGCCACCTTTCTGCCGATAGGATATACCGTGATGTCGTCAATGCCATGAGCCTTATACTCGTCCACCGCCTGAATCATCATCTTGATGACGTTGGAGTTGAAACCACCGCACAAGCTGCTGTTAGAGCTATATACGATGAGAGCCACACGCTTGATTTCCTTGTGCTCCACCTGCAACTCATGGTCCACATTTGGAGTACTCACCAGGAAGCTCTTCAGGATATGCTCCAGCATATTCTCATAAGGCAGCATATTCTGGATAGCTACCTGAGCATGATGCAACTTGCTGGATGCCACCATCTTCATCGCACTCGTAATCTTACGGGTACTGTTGACGCTGGCGATGCGAGTCTTAATCTCTTTTAACGACGGCATAGGCTATTACGCTTTATATTGTCCTGCTACATTAGCCATGGTATCCTTGATCACCGCGATACAATCGTCGGTGAGCTTACCATCAGCCAAAGTCTCGATTACGTCGGCGTGCTGGCTGCGCATAGCGTCGAGGAACTGATCCTGGCAATCGCGAACCTTATCCATTGGCACGTCGTGCATCAATCCGTGCACACCACAATAGAGGATAGCCACCTGCTCGCCCACTGGCATAGGGCGATACTGAGGCTGAACCAGCAACTGGTCGTTCTTTCTACCACGGTCCAGTGTCATCGCTGTTACGGCATCCATATCGCTAGAGAACTTAGAGAAAGCCTCCAGCTCACGATACTGAGCCATATCAATCTTCAGCGTACCAGCCACCTTCTTCATACTCTTGATCTGGGCAGAACCACCTACACGAGATACAGAGATACCTACGTTGATAGCTGGGCGGAAGCCCTGGTTGAAGAGGTCGGTCTCCAGGAAGATCTGACCGTCGGTGATGGAAATCACGTTGGTTGGGATGTATGCAGAAACGTCACCAGCCTGGGTCTCGATGATTGGGAGGGCTGTCAAAGAGCCACCACCCTTCACCTTGCCCTTCAGGCACTCAGGAAGGTCGTTCATCTGCTCGGCTACCTCCTGCTGGTCGTTGATACGAGCGGCACGCTCCAACAGACGAGAGTGGAGATAGAACACATCACCAGGGTAAGCCTCACGTCCTGATGGACGGCGGAGGATCAATGATACCTCACGGTAAGCCACAGCCTGCTTACTCAAGTCATCATATACGACGAGGGCTGAGTAACCACGGTCGCGGAAGTACTCACCGATAGCTGCACCGGCGAATGGTGCGTAATACTGCATGGCTGCAGGATCGGCAGCGGTAGCACTTACGATGATGGTATATGGCAGGGCGCCGTGCTCCTTCAGGTTCTGTACCAATGCTGCAACGGTAGATGCTTTCTGGCCGATGGCTACATAGATACAATATACAGGCTTGCCTGCCTCATAGAAACTCTTCTGGTTGATGATGGTATCCACTGCGATGGCAGTCTTACCGGTCTGACGGTCGCCGATGATCAACTCACGCTGTCCACGACCGATAGGAATCATGGAATCCACAGCCTTCAAACCTGTCTGCAGAGGCTCCTTCACTGGCTGACGATAGATCACACCAGGAGCCTTACGATCCAGCGGCATCTCGAAAGCGCCGGTGAGATCGATATCACCCAAACCGTCGATAGCCTGACCCAGAGGGTTAACGACACGACCTAAGAAGTTGTCGTTCACGCGGATAGAAGCGATACGGTGAGTACGCTTCACGCTCTGTCCCTCCTTGATGCCAGCAGTAGGACCTAAGAGGACACAACCTACATTGTCTTCCTCCAAGTTCATGACGATGGCCATCGTGCCGTTCTCGAACTCAAGAAGCTCATTAGCCTCTGCATTGCGAAGACCGTAGATACGAGCCACGCCATCGCTGACGGTAAGCACGGTACCTACCTCGTCAAACTGCTGAGAGCCATTCACCTCCTGGAGCTGCTGCTGAAGCACTTCAGACACCTCACTTGGTTTAATTTTATCTGACATTGTTTATTTACTTTGAAATTTGAACTTTGAAATTTGAACTTGATGATTACCTTTATTATAAAGAAGTAACCCTTTCCGTTCTCTTTCCGTTTTACTTTTTGAGCTGTGTCAGAATGTTGTTGAGCTTTGTCTTCACGCTCGCATCCATTCTGTAAGTATCATACTCAAGGATGAAACCGCCGATCAAATCAGGGTTCACCTCAGTCTTGAACTCCACAGTACCTTGCGTTCTCTGCTCCACCATCTTGCGCATCTTGTCCTCCGTAGAGGCATCAACGGCAGTGGCGGTGATCAGCTTACCGCGGATGATGTTCTTCTGTTTCCTGTAAAGAGTGATATACGAAG
>ERZ833608.1435-NODE-1435-length-15346-cov-4.399451_pt1 | contig 15346 bp, 12 predicted proteins | sample MGYA00519694_ERZ833608 | MGnify/ENA primary metagenome ERZ833608 (study PRJEB31850, sample SAMEA3708742) | human gut metagenome | biome: human gut; feature: human-associated habitat; material: faeces | place: China | collected 2014 ... | reverse complement strand
AGATTGTTGGGTGTGGTGATAGCTTTCTGTCGCAGTTGTCGGTATGCTTTGTAGTACCGCAGGTCAAAAAATAACACTAAGGAGCGTGCAAAACATGGCATCTATACGAAAGCGCGGCAGCAACAGCTATTTGATTGTGGTATCTCGTGGGTATGACTACGAGGGCAACCGGCTGAAATCTGTGCAGAAAACTGTCAAGCCACCCAAGGAGTACACACCCAAACAGGCAGAGAAATGGGTAAAGGAACAGGCGATCCTATTTGAACGCGAGGTTCAGCATACGCCGGAACCCATCAACCGCAGCATTACACCGGCAAAGTACATTGAGCATTGGGCGGCTGACATAGGACCGAAGAAGCTGGCAGACTCTACATACCAACGAGATTTGCAGGATGTTCGGCGCATATTGCCGGCGCTGGGCAACTATAAACTGACGGATTTGCGCAAGGAAGTCATCCGAGATTTTTACGAAGAAATGCGGCACAGCCCGCGTTTGGACGGCAGAGGGAATCTATCCGAGAGGTCAGTCGAAGGTTTACACAACACGCTGTGTGGCATCCTATCGGCGGCTGTGGACGAGGGATACCTTACTCACAATCCCGCATGGAGATGTTACAAACCGAAAGGACAAAAGAAAGAGCGCCCGGTAGCTGACGAGGAAACCGTCAAAAAGCTGATTACAGCGTTTGAAGGTCAGAGTATGAAATACGAAGCCTATTTCAAGCTGGTACTGGCAACCGGGCTATGTAGGGGAGAAGCCTGTGGACTGAAATGGAGTGACATTAACTGGCGTAAACGGACGATTCATGTACAACGCGGGGTGGTGAAATTGAGCCACCAAGAATCAATCACGAAAGACCCCAAGACCAGCAGCGGTGATCGCATGGTGTATTTGAGCAAAGAAATGTGCCTGCTATTGAAAGCGTGGCGGAAAGAGTGTGAGTGGGATAGGCAGCAAACCGCGAACGAAACCGTAGCTGAAGATGACTACCTGTTCCGTCAGCCTAATGGAAAGCCGATGAATCCCTGCACATTTACCTATCGCTTTAAGCTGATTTTGAAAGCAAACAACTTGCCGCTGGATTTGAATGTGCATAGCTTGCGGCACACAAACGCCAGCTTGCTGATTTCACAGGGCGTGGATGTACGAACGGTTGCCAGCCTGCTTGGTCATGCGCAGGCAAGCACAACGCTGGATATTTATGCCCATGCATTTGACAAGAACAAACGCAAGGCACAGGAAAAGCTGGGAAAGGCGATTGGATTATGATGAGAAAAATCAAGCTGACCCGCGCAAACAAAAGTATCCTGCTGAAAGCACTTGCACCTTACTATTACCAGCAAAGGGTGCTTGGGCATAGCACACAAGAAATTGGAAAGCTAATACTGAAAATTGATTCTCTCCCAACCGATAAAAAAGCCACTTTTTCCACAGAAGAAATTTTCCTTATGCGAAAAACTATAAACAGACTGAGAAATGAACGGCTGTCAAAAGGACAGTACACCGATGCGGCAGATGATATGCTACTAAAATTATTCTAAAATCCGAAAAAACGCATTGCAAAAGTACATTGCGATGCGCTTTTTGGTGTACCCGAAGGGATTCACCAAGCCGCGCCCCAGAAACGCCCCACCGGGGCGTTTCTGCACCGCGGGACGCAAAGCGCGGGGCACGGGCTGTTCGAATCCGCTCTTTTACTGCTCCATAAAATCCATGCAAAACAAAAAGAGCAGCACCCCATAAGGTGCTGCTCTTGGTGCGACCGGGAGGATTCGAACCTCTGGCCTTCCGGGTCGGAGAACTACGACAGGGTGGTATAGACTGACGATGAAACGTGAATTTTGTTGGTTCTGCACATTTGCCGCCAAAACAGGAAAAAGCCCGTTGTTGGTTGTAACAACAGGCTTTTCCGACATTTTGTGGTGCTACCTGCACAGTAGTGGTCAAATGGTGGTCAAAATGCAAATAAACTCTGTAAGAACATACGGTAAAAATACTTTTATCAAATTTCAAAAAGGCTCATTTAATTCTATTTTGAATATCTTCCACCGAAGGCAACTGCTTTTCCAATTCCCCGGTAAGGTTACTCGTAACCTTATATTCGCTCACGCCGATAGGCTTTGATATGTCTTTTAAGGAGTATTCTGCCACGAGATTGTTTTTGCTCTTGCAAAGCAGTAGGCCGATGGATGGGTTATCGACATCCTTTTTTAAGATACCATCTACTGCTGATAGATAAAAGTTGAGCTGCCCAGCATATTCCGGCTTGAACTCTCCTGTCTTAAGTTCCACAACTACGTAGCAACGCAGATTCAAATTGTAAAAAAGTAGATCAATAAAAAAATCATCACCACCAACATTCAGATGGTACTGATTTCCCAAAAATGCAAAGCCGGTTCCTAATTCTAACAGAAGTTTTGTAACATCTCGTACAAGGGCTTGCTCAATGTCCCGTTCCAGCATATCCGATCTGAACGGAATGAAATCAAACACATAAGGATCCTTCATTGTCTGTGTAGCCAGTTCGCTCTGTGGAGAAGGTAACCGCTGCTTAAAGTTGGAAACTTTACTGTTTAAAACCTGTCTCTCGTACAATCCGCTTTCTATTTGATGAATAAGAACATTCCGTGACCAGCCGTTTTTTTGGCAAGTCTCCGCATACCAACGGCGTTGCTCACTATCAGTGATTTTATCAAGCAGTACAATATTATGGCCCCAAGGAATTTGTGCAACAGCCTGTTGCACAAATTCTTGCTCAGAATAAGTGGCCGCAAATTTCGCCATATACTTCAAATTTCGGACAGAAAAGCCCTTGTTCGTAGGATAATCAGCACGAATATCCATTGACAAGTTTTCGATAAACTTATTACCCCAAACTTTGTGGACGTTTATTTCCTTGCCTATACTATAATACAACCGTAACAGTTCGGTATTTGCCTGAACTGCAGTCCGATACTGTGCCGATTGAATTTCTTTTTTGATAATATCGACAACTGTAATATATTCATTTGAATTCATTAGCACTTTTGTCACCTGCCTACACTTTATAATATTATACTGTACTAAGTGCGAAAAAACAGCCTGCATTTGAGCCGATAGTCGTACGGCTTTATAATGCCGTACGACTATGCGGCAAAAAGCAATATAACACATTGATGAGTTCTTTAGCTGTATTTTGCAGCACCGAATGGATGGTTTACAAGAAGACTTCTTTAGGTAAACAGTTCTTTTATGATATCCGCTGATAATTGTCCCGCTGATTTTTGATAGGCAATTCTACTATTGAAATTGGGCGGAGTTGGCTTATAAGTCGAATCATCTTTTTGAAGTTCATATGTTTTTGCTTGGAACTCGCGCAACTTTGCAATTTCAATTTTACCGACCAACACAGCAGCGTTTGCTCCGCCTTTTGTCCTTAGAATGTCTTTTTTCTCTGTTTTTGTTGGCTGTGTAATACGACTATCGCCATAATCAGATGTGTTTACCTGAATGCAGTAGCAATGAACATCTCGGCTTAATGACTCGATGATATTGCTATAATAATTGACATCGTGGTTCCATTCGACCGCGATTATAGCATCCGCAAAAGACTGGAATATGGATCGATCCGCAATTGATGTGAGTTCATAGCAGCAATAGACAGAAAACAAAAAGTCATTCCAGTTGTAAAGTTCATAACTGCTTTGGTTCTTTGAGCTACCATTACCTTCAAATGGTTGCAAGAGGTTGCCTCGTATAAGTTGCAATTCCCCCGGCGCAAAATGATTTTTAGAGTGATAGAATATATGCGCACCTTGCGCACCGGTTTTTCTGTCCGTATAGGGAAGAATTACGGCTGTTAGATTATAAACATTTGTGCCCGAAAAAATATGTTCCACGCCGGTGATGATAGCCATATTATGGCGCGAACTTGTTCGCGCCAGTACAGGAAGCCACTCCAAAGGTGTGCAGGCTTCTGGCATGACCAACAGATTTGCACTCTCTTTCAAGGCTGTATTTACCAGAAATGCAATTTTCTGATACCGATCATAGCTTCTGTTAGGGCGTTTCATGTGAGCCAATCTAAAGTTATCATCAGACATTTTCAGACTGGAAATGGCAACATTAACACTTGTGAATTTCTCATCGCCAACTTTTATAAATAGATGCTGACGTAAGTTACCAATGTGCCTGATCTCACACGAGGTATCACCCAATTCTTTATGCCGGTAGTTTACCCAAACATAAATTTGCTCATTTTTATGGACATCGTTGGCGCATTCCAGAGCAGTTCCCGTTGCAATGCGAAACATCAAATTCGCCAATGAAATCTCGGCCATTGTCACGAGGTAGGGATAGTACACATACTGGAAATCCCCTATGCCGAAAGAAACGGTATGACCTTTTTCCGTAGAAGTATTTTCCCTTATAAAACTTAGGGTTTCGGTATAGGAGGAAAGATTAAACGAAACATCATTGCTTTTGCAGAGCGTAAAAATCAATTCCGGCCATACTGCGCACAATGTTTTGTCAAACATACGGCTCTTAAGGTAACTCTTTGACAGCAACAAAGCCATGTCAACGATATTGCAAATTTCAGATGATTTCTCTTTCAGCGGCGAACAGTCAATATGTAACTTTTTGTCTGCTTGATATAAGGCAACCGTTCTTGCCAAGCAGGATATCAGACACTTGTTTAATGATATATGAAAACGCTTAGTGATATTGTCGTCGTAGCTTGTTGTTTTATCAATGGCATGTTTTGCCATGCCGATAAAATCAAAAAGTTCATCATAGTAATGATTCACAAACAGAATCGTAATAATGCGTTCCCATAGCGTGTAATTTTCAATAAGCGCTGCATCATCAAAGATTTTCTTGATATCTTTTACAAACTGATGTTCTTTTTTGTCGGTGACAATACCGCTGATCCGTTGATATTTCCCCAAATACTTTGACAGCTCGTATTTATCAAGTTTCAGACCGTTCACATCACGGAGTTTGTTGACACCCGTTTGATCCATAACATATATTTCCGTATAGTCATCTTTTTGGAAAACAGGGTCATCCTCCGGCATATTGCGAAATTCAGATTTGTTTTTGGAAATCTTTTCTCGGAAGCATGTAATGAGCGCTTCCGATTGCCCGCGCTCAAAATAGAAAAGTTTAACCTTCTTGGCTTGTAAGGTGATTTTTGTTTTGGACCCAAGCGGAGTTGTAAATTTGGGTAAAACAGAATATTCTATTGCCTTTTTACCTACGTTCTTTTTCTTGAATAGAGCTTGTTTCTTTTTCCGGACAGACTCACTGGCGGAAAGACCGTTCCACCGATCGCCGTTTACAACATAGTGATCAAATGCTTTTTCAAAAGTGAGTTCTGAATGTTTATAGGCTTCTTCAATAGCACTTCCCTTTTCTACTTTTTCAACGATTAAAATATCGTCAACGTAGCGTCCATAGTAAATGGGATTCCAGCCGTCTAAAATGGCACTATCAAATTTATGCAAACATTCATTAGCCAATACGTTAGACGGCAAAAAACCGATTGGCAATATCTTCCTTGGGGAAGCCTCTTGTATCTCACTGAAATAAACTTCAGAGTATCTAGTGATAACACTTTCTACAAAGGCATTCATGCGCTCATAGGTTATACGCTGCGAATCCTTGAAACGAGTCTTTTTAAGTAAAGACTCCATAAATTCGGTAGTAATATCCACTGAATAATAGAAGCGGGTAAAATCTAGCGTAGTTATAAGCACATTGTCGCGTTTCAGATGTTCCTGTGCAATGTCTAGCGCCTTATCTCGCCAGCTCTCGTACTTTTGATAATAGGGTTCAAACAGATACGGTGAGAACGTGACATTGTCAGATAGTTCATTGTACAGCTTTTCTCTGATGCGATTCCCGTAGCAATTTGTATACTCCTTATCTAATTGCCAGCCGATAAGCATAATCCACACAACGCCAAGAATATGTCCCTCGACAGGCATATCAATGAACGTCTGGATTCCATCTTTGTCAAAATAAATTTCTTTCGCGTTTCGGCTATTCAGAATAAGGTTTCCCTGCTTTTTGTCAGAGTCCGAAGATGTAGGAGATGCTTCTGCAATCTTTTTCGGAAGATGAATGCAGCGTATCTTTGACAAGATGTCTGCCGCATAATTATCCCAAGAGTCACTTTGCAGAGCTTGGCATAATTTTCTGAGCGTATCGTCAATGTCCGTTTCGGATTCTGCACACGCAATGCGGTCGCGCAGGGACAGATTGGTTTTATCGTAATATGCGCTTGACTTCAGCTTTTTATAGGCTTTTTGAAAAAAATCCACATCTAAAACATTAGCGTTTTCATCATCTGTTTTCATTCGAAAACCCTCTCTTATTTACGCATCCATCACATGATCTGTCCACATCTCGCACTGACTGATAACCGTACTGATTGCTGTATCGTAATCTTCCGGGGGATACTTATACTTTTTCAGAAGCCGCTTCACCATCTTACGCATACTGGCGCGAGCAGTTTCTTTTTTCTGCCAGTCAATCGTGCGGTTCTTCCGCAGCATATCAGTTAGCTCATGGGTTAAGGCAATCAGTTGGTCGTTCTCGTAAAAATCCTTGATATGCTCCGGCTTCGTCAGCGCATCGTAGAAAGCCAATTCTTCCTGCGTTAAGCCCAGCTTTTCACCGTTCTTGTACAGGTTGGTAATCTCCTCGGCTGTTTTCAGCAGTTCCTTGATGACTTCCTCATTGTCAATCAAACCGTTGTAGTAGGCGTTCATCAACTGCGTGATTTTCTCGGAGAATTTCTGGGATTGTACAACATTGGTTCGCTTGTACACGGACACCTGCTCGGCCATCAACTTTTTCAAGATCTCGACTGCGATATTCTTCTCTTTCATCTTCGAGATTTCTTCCAAGACGGCTGGGTCAAACAGGCTGATGTTTTCGCCGGCGGATTTGCTGTCAAACAGGCTGATAACGCCCTCGCTTTGGATGCTGGCTTTCAGAAGTTCGTTGATTTGCGCATTGATTTCTTTCAGAGAAAGCGTCTTGCCACCGTTACCGCCATAGGTAACCTTTATTACCGTAGAGCGCACGGCTTCCATGTAAGCCGCTTCGTGGCGCTCCTGTTCGTTGGTCATGCTGGAGCACAGGGAGTGTGCCTGTTTTAACAGCAGCGCCTCTTTCAAGAACAAATCCTTGCGCTCCGGATGCTTTGCATCCAAAACAAAGTTTACGCCGCCCGTAACCAGCTTTGCCATCGTCAATGGTGTGCCGCCGATAAAACCGCTGAAGTCGTACCCATGCAGCAGATCCTTGCAGACCTGCAATTTTTCACGGAACTTCGGGTAAGCGACCTTGGCAATATTCATATCGCCATAGCGGGATTGATCACGCTTTGTGTACTCTTTCATGGCCGCTTTCAGCGCCGCAGCAATGCCCACATAGTCAACGATTAAACCGCCCTCTTTGTCCTTGAAAACGCGGTTTACGCGGGCAATAGCCTGCATCAGATTGTAGCCGTGCATGGGCTTGTACACATACATGGTGGCTAAGGACGGCACATCAAACCCGGTCAGCCACATATCTACCACGATGGCGATTTTCATCGGGTCGTTGTTGTCTTTGAACTTACGGGCAAGTTCTTCTTTGTGGGCTTTTGTGCCAATAACCTCTTTCCAATCCTCCGGGTCATTGTTGCCGCCCGTCATAACAACGCCAATTTTCTCTTTCCACGATGGACGCAATTCCAAAATCTTGCGGTAGATTTTCATGGCGATGGGGCGGGAATAGGCAACAATCATTGCCTTGCCTGTCAGCAGATTGGCGCGGTATTTTTCGTAATGGGCAACAATATCTTCACACAAGGACTGAATGGTAGAGTCTGCCCCCAGCACACTCTCCATCTGCCCCAGCATTTTTTTGCTTTTCTCAATGGTGTTGGTGTCTGACTGCTGCTCCAAAATATCATAAGTGGAGTCAATCAGCGCCAGCGTGTTTTGATCCAGCTTCAAGTGGACAACGCGGCTCTCATAATACACGGGACGAGTAGCGCCGTCCTCGACCGCTTGGGTCATGTCGTAAATGTCGATATAATCGCCAAATACCTCGCGAGTGTTGCGGTCTTTGGCGGAAATCGGAGTGCCTGTAAAGCCAATAAAAGTTGCATTGGGCAGGGCGTCATGGATAACACGCGCATTGCCTACGACTGTGTGGGCTTCTTTTTCGCCTTGTGCATTTTCAGTCAAAACAATCTTTTCATCAAAGCCATATTGCCCGCGATGGGCTTCGTCGGCCATGACTACAATATTCCGGCGCTCGGACAGCGGACGCTCGTCGCGCTCAAACTTGAACATCGTGGTAAAGATAATGCCGTTGGCTTGCCTATCTTCCAGCAGTGCTTTCAGGTTTTCCTTGCTTTCGGCCTGCACAGGGGTCTGCCGCAGGAACGGCGCGCACTTGCAGAATTGGGTGAACAGCTGATCGTCAAGGTCGATGCGGTCAGTCATAACAACAATGGTGGGGCTGTCCAAGGCTTCTTGGAGCAAATGGGCATAGAACACCATGGACAGCGACTTGCCGCTGCCCTGCGTATGCCAAAATACGCCACCTTTGCCGTCCGTGCGGGTGGCTACAATCGCGCGTTCAATAGCCTTGCGCACAGCGAAATACTGATGATATCCCGCCAGAATCTTTATAGGCTTTTGCGCGTCGCCGGAGAATAGAATAAAGTTTTTCAGAATATCCAGCAGCCGGGATTTCTGGAACATTCCCTCATAGAATATATCAAACTGGACAGCCGCGGTGTCCTCATATTGTCCATCTTTACTTTTCCACTCCATAAAGCGGTCAAGCCCGGAGGTGATCGTCCCGGCCTTGTTGGTGGAAAGGTCGCTGATTACGCAGACGGCGTTGTAATAGAACAGGGATGGAATATCCTGCATATAGTTGCGGATCTGATTGTAGGCGTTCTCTGCGCCCACTTCGTCCTTGGAGGGACTTTTCAATTCCATCAAAACCAGCGGAAGACCGTTTATAAAAAGAATAATGTCCGGGCGGCGGTTGTTGCCGCTCTCCAAAAAGGTAAACTGATTCACCACATAAAAGGAGTTGTTCTGCACATTCTGATAGTCTACCAAACGGACAATCGCGGAGCGTTCTTCGCCCTTTTCAAAAAACTTTACCGTAATACCGTTTTGCAGATAGTCCATAAAGACCATATTTTTCTGCACGAGGCTGCCGCTGTCAAAGTTTTTCAGTTTGGATATGGCCTCATCTATGGCATCGACTGGGAGAAATTTATTCAGACGCTCCAAGCTGCTGCGCAGTTCGTCATCCAGTAAAGGGCTGGCATAGTCCCTGTCCATATCCGGGGCATAGATATGGGTATAGCCCATATTTTCAAATAGTTCAATGATGGCGCTTTCAAACGCAGCTTCACTGAAAATCATAAAATCAGCCTCCATTTACTGAATTACGGCCTGGCGAATCGAAAAAATGATTAGAGGAAGAAGGGCGAGAGGTAAAACGATAATTTAGCGGCTTAAAGCTGGACATTGGAAACGTCGATTTCGCCAGACAACAGCTTTGACAAAAGTGTATCACGCAGGGCTGAAAGACGATAGTTTTCCTGAGTTAATCCATCTATTGTTCGATTAATAGAAGAAAATGTATCAATAACCTCACATCTTTCAAGATTTTCAGGAGCAGCAAAAGAAAAATTCTCGAGATTTCCTTTGGTAATAAATTTGATCACCGAGCCACGAGCCGCGCTCGTAATTTTAGCCAAATTGTATTTTACGGCATAATAAAGCCAGCTCGTGTATCTTTCTGCATAAGGAATCAAAACATAGGTGCGCTGATAGGCTTCGAATTTACCATTGTACCACTTCACATTAAAATCCCCGTTTCCTGCGACAAGAATGGCGTTCCCTTCAAACGAATATTCGTTAGCCCACGAAAAATCTTGCGAGCAGCTAAAGAATGGATATTCTCCTTTGCCAGAGGAAACATTGGCGTTCTTTTTTCCAGTTATGACTGGCAGGAACTCGGAAAGTTTATATACACGCCAGCCTTTCGGTATTGCACCAATTTCGGAGAGGACAAAACCATGTTCATATGCCGATTCAAAATCAACAAACCAGCTCTTGAACAGTGCTTGCGCTTGCTGCTGTAAATTATCGTTTATCCTTTGGTTTATATCTATTTTGTCATCAATTGTTGAAAGCACGGCAGCAATTTTTCGCTGTGACTCTAAATCTGGAATTTCAACAATTTCTTTATGTACAGTGTTTCTGTTAATACCCGGGACGGCACTCGCCGATGTGAATTTTTCCCATTTGAGAGATTTTAAAAAGTAATAAATGAATCTTTCATCATTCCCATGAAAATTCTCTACATACAAAGTTGTGTTTAATGGCCAAAAAGGTTCTTTCGAAAAAAAGACTTCACCGATTGTGCCGTATCTTCCTGTTATTACGCCGGGAGCATTAACCATTGGCTCTTTATGTGTTCCGGTTACACCAGATGAAGAAAAAATAGGCACTGCTCCATCAACTCTCTTTTGCTGCGGCAAATCATAACCTCTTTTCAAGGTCACAAATTTTCCCAACTCGTCAGTTTTCCATAAAGACATATTTGTACCTCATCCGATATATTTTCTATGTGCCAATTTCATGTTCTGCTGTTTTACCATTGCATAGTGCATGGTTGTGTCGATTTTTTGATGGCCTAAAAGCTGTTGCACTTGCTCTATGGGCATCCCTTTATCTATTGCCGAGGTGGCCAGTGTGCGCCGGAATTTGTGCGGGTGAACTTTAGTGAGGTTCAGCTGCCGCCCCAATTCACGCAGCATGGTTTCTACGCCGCCAATCTGTAAGCGCTCGTGCGGAAATTTTAATGCTACAAACAGTGCCGGGTTATTGTCGCGGCGGCTATTGAGATAGTTCTGCAAGTGGATTTTCGTCCGTGCATCAAAATAGGCCAGCCGTTCTTTATCGCCCTTGCCAAAGACCACACATTCGCGCTCGGCAAAGTTGATGTCATCCCGGTTCAGTGTTACCAGCTCACCCACACGCATTCCGGACGATGCCAACAAATCAATAATTGCCAGATCTCGCAGGCTGGGGGCGTTGTCCCGCATAAGCTCTAACGCCTCATCGGTATAGGTTTCTTTAATTACTTTAGCGGTTTTTACTTTATGAATCCTGCGCACAGGGCTTTTTACGATATAATCTTCATCTTCCAGCCAAGAGAAAAAACTGGAAAGAATCCGGCGGATGTTATCAATCGTTACCTTACTTGATCCCCGTTCCCTCTGATAGCTGGTCAGATATTTGCGAAGATCGTCTGTTGTGATCTGTGAAGCAGTCTTCCCAATGCCTGAGAGCATAGCTTCTATGGTCTTCCGGTAGTAGCCCAAGGTCTTTTCTGAACACCCTTCGATCCGCTTTGCGGTCATGAACGCTTCAACTGCATCACGCCTTATGTCTTCGCTCTTCGCATCGGTGTCGTAGCTCACGGTTGCCCCGTGCAGCGATTCACGCAGTGCGTTTCTGAGCCGCAAGAGCTGTTCATTATTGAGATAGGGCAGCATTTTTAGCTCTATCTCATTGATAAGCTGTTCTTTCATTGTCGTATCTCCTTTTCATTTAGAGAACGACAATCAGTGGCAGTTCCTTTGGTAAAACTCTCGCCACTGGTGAGAGTTATTGATGCTTGGTACAGTGCTATTGCTTCTTGGACACTTTATATATCTTTGATCTTGGCGATCCATAAGCCTTGATTTTTCCTGCTTCCAACAATCGCCTGATTAGATGTTGAGTTGAGGCAACTGATAGTCCCAACTGCTCAGAAATATCATTTCTGCTTGCCCCCATACTGACCGAAAGAAATTGCAATAACTGTTGCTCACGCATAGACAGTTCCGGTTTAATTGTGAGCGGGACATTATTGTCTCCTTGCTCTTGTTCATTAAGCAATGGTGCAAATCTTTGCTCAAAATCTTGCAGCTGGTCAATGGTAACAAGATTTGAAAGAGCAATCTCTTCTTTGTTAGAATCCCATTTATGTTGAAGCCAGACAACGACGAATGGAACAATTATTGTGCCAATAATCACTCCTGCCCACTCCGCGACTGCGCTTATTGCGTCCCAGTTGTTGTCAAGTTCTGGAGCATAAGTGATTCTAAAGCCGAAACACCACATAACTATTGCCACAAGCAATTCCGCAATTATTACCCATACCGCAGCGTCTTTGATAAACTTCTTCATCCTTTTCCCTCTCAATACAGCTAAACGATAATTTAGAGCAGCAAGCCAAAGCTCTGTATGAAGAAATGTTTCTCAACACCCCTGATAAGAATATGACATCCGGGACTTTGAGCGACATTGCAACAATCACAATGGGACAGTCTCCAAATGGAAACAGCTACAATGAAAGCTCCGTTGGTGAAGTCTTTTATCAAGGACGAGCTGAGTTTGGCTTCCGTTTTCCGACTCGACGCTTGTTTACTACGGAACCTAAGCGCATGGCTGAGGCTGGTGATATTCTACTTAGCGTCCGTGCACCTGTCGGTGATCTTAATGTTGCGTATGAGGAATGCTGCATCGGACGAGGCTTAGGAGCGATTCACAGTAAGGCTGGGAAGAACTCTTTCCTCTTGTATACGATGTACGCTCTCCGACCGCAGCTTGATGTTTTCAATGGCGAAGGCACCGTCTTTGGTTCTATCAATCGTGATGCGCTCAACTCAATGCCACTTGATATTCCTTCCGCAGAGAGAATCGCTCAGTTTGAAGCTACTGTGCATCCAATGGATGAACTGATACGCACTAATTACGAAGAAATATGTCGCTTAGAGTCACTTCGTGATTCGTTGCTACCCAAACTCATGTCTGGCGAGATTGACGTTTCAAACATCCAGCTTTAAGCCACCGCTAAATTATCGTTTATCTTTTCATTTTCTGCGATTTTGGCATCAATCGTAGCCAAAAAGCGGCCAATTATTTCTTGCTCCGGCAGTTCTGGTACGGTTAAATCGAGATTTTCAAGGACATTTTGTTGAACCCGCTGTCTGCCAGATGATCCGACCATTGATTTTATCGCAATCGTTCTGAACGCGGGACTTGTTGCCAAATAGTATAAGAACTGTGGATCGCTTATACCCGGTTTTGCACGAAGAACAATAAATTCTGTCGAGCCAAAGGCAATCTCATTTTCTTTTAAGCAGTCAACAAATGCCGTCTTTCCGTTTTCCAAGCAAGGTGTGATTCTTGCCATTATCGTATCGCCATTTGAGAACTTTGCACCGCCAGAAAATTCTGCTTGCTCCATACTCGGTATTGCTTTAATAAATGGTCTGAGTTTATCCATAGAAATTTTGGTTGCAACAGATCCTTTTTTAATGCTCAGGCGAGGATTGAAATCTATAAACTCAGCCGCCCTAATAGTATGCCATTCAGATTTCATACCCAATCGCCCCCAACTTTTCTCGGATTTCATCTTCCAGTCGGTGAGATTCCTTGAACAAATCCGATAATTCAGCGGTCAGCCGCCCCATTTTTTCCTCAAACGGTTCGCCATCGTCTTCTTGCTCCTCAATGCCCACATAGCGACCGGGGGTCAAGATATAATCCTGCTTGGCAATCTCGTCCGTGGTTACGGCAGCGCAATACCCTTTTACATTTTCCAGTGTGCCATCCACAAAGGCATTGTAGGTGTCGGCAATCTTTTTGATGTCCTCATCTGTCAGTTCGCGCAGCTTGCGGCTGACCATCGTACCCATCTTGCGTGCGTCAATGAACAAGGTTTTTCCACCTTGCTTTTTCTGATTGTTCAAGAACCAGAGCGAAACCGGAATCTGCGTTGTGTAAAACAACTGGGTGGGCATGGCAATGATGCACTCGACCAGATCCGCGTTGATAATATTTTTGCGAATCTCACCCTCGCCGCCGGATTGGGAAGAAAGAGAACCATTCGCCAACACCATACCGATCTTGCCGCCGGTCGGGTTTAAGTGATAGATCATGTGCTGCAACCATGCAAAGTTGGCATTGCCAGCTGGGGGCGTACCGTATTTCCAGCGCACATCTTCCCGCAACTTATCTGCGCCCCAATCGGACAGGTTAAACGGCGGGTTAGCCATAATATAATCCGCCCGCATGGTAGGGTGCTGATCGTTTAGGAAGGTATCTGCCGCATACTTGCCTAAATCAGGCTCTATGCCGCGAATGGCAAGGTTCATCTGCGCCATTTTCCAAGTGGTCGGGTTGGAATCCTGTCCGTAAATGGAAATATCGCTGATGTTGCCGCTGTGGTTCTCGACAAACTTTGCCGACTGTACAAACATACCGCCGCTGCCGCAGCAGGGGTCGTACACGCGCCCCTTGAACGGCTGCAATATCTCTACCAAGGTGCGTACAACGCAGGACGGCGTGAAGAATTCGCCGCCACGCTTGCCTTCCTGCTCGGCAAACATGGACAGGCAGTATTCGTAGGTGCGACCAAGAACATCCTTTTCGCTGCTGTGATCCAGCATTTTGATATTGGTGAACAGGTCTACCACATCACCCAAGCGACGCTTGTCCAGTTCCGGACGGGCAAAGTTCTTGGGTAAAATGTCCTTCAGGCGCTTGTTCTCTTTTTCAATAGCACGCAAGGCATCGTCAATTACCGTGCCAATCTCCGGCGTGTGTGCTTTTGCAGCAATTTCGCTCCAACGCGCACCAGAGGGTACAAAGAAGATGCCCTCAGAGGTGTATTCGTCAATGTCTTCCTCGAAGCCGTCGCCCTCTTCGACAAGCTGATTGTACTTGTCCTCAAAGCGGTCAGAGATATACTTTAGAAAAATCAACCCCAAAACAACACTTTTATATTCCGAAGCATCCAGATTGCCGCGCAAAACGCAGGCGGCATCCCAAATCTGCTTTTCAAATCCGATATTTGCAGTGTTCTTGTCAGCCATACATACAGCCCCCAAACTTTTATTCTAATTAACTACATTATACAATTTTTGTGTCGAATGGGCAATATTAAATTGTGCAACATTTCAATGCGCAGACAAACAAAAAAGAGCCTAAAGATTCCCGCAAAATGTATCTCTTCAAGCACTATTATTAAATCTAAGTCCGCCCTTTATCTAGGCATTGCCTTATATTTCCGGCCACATAATCTTCCACTCAAAATACTCAGCCTGTGTAATCTCTCCCGCGTACAACGTCTTCTGAACCGCTAGGTTTTCTAGCGTCCGTGCGGTCAGACCCGCGTGAGCGCGTAGGAGAAAGCCTTGCTTTTGGCAAGAGGCCCGCCCGGAAAGTGAATCAGATTTGATTCACTTTTCAGAGAACAGGGCATACAAGTGAATCAGTT
>ERZ833608.1434-NODE-1434-length-15357-cov-3.719710_pt1 | contig 15357 bp, 9 predicted proteins | sample MGYA00519694_ERZ833608 | MGnify/ENA primary metagenome ERZ833608 (study PRJEB31850, sample SAMEA3708742) | human gut metagenome | biome: human gut; feature: human-associated habitat; material: faeces | place: China | collected 2014 ... | reverse complement strand
GTGTACCGGCTGTGATGGCGGTATGCCTTTCTTGCTGTTCGGGTCATACTGCCGGCGGTGGCAATGAGTTGAAATGCCGGGTGATGGAGGTGGAAGGCGGTTACGGCTACGTGGTGCTGCATGGAGCCGATACCCTGATATATCAACCTTTTATACCTGCTTTGAGCGGTCGCCTGCCATTTGCAACAAAGGTGGAAGCGCTGGCGGCCGGTCGGTTGGTATGCCGCAAGCTTGCCGATGGGCAAGCTCCGGCATTGAGCAGGGAGGAGGTGGAGTCTTGTCTGACAGACACCGGACTCTAATCTTCTAAAGAATCCTTTACTTCGTGATGTATTTCCGAGCAGTCATAAGGGTATCTCTGCATGAATTTACCCTTGAGTACCTTCTTTGTATCGCTACCGGGACGTGAAAGAGTGGCGGTGAATGTCACTTGAAGCCGTTTGTAGTAGATGGTTGAAGTGTATATGTTCCATTTCATACCTACTATGTCTACTTCAAAATGTTTATATCTCAGTTCGTCTTCTTTGTAATACTTGCCTTGGTTGATGAAGAATAACAGTTGTTGTCCCATGATTATTTTTCCGTCTTCTATGTGGTTGGGCAGATAGATGCTACGTTTCTCCGGGTCTATGCTTTTGAAGGTTTCATCAGAGTGCCCATCGGGTATGAATGCGTATTCTGTCCATTTATTGATGAATGGATAGTAGTCATGCTTGTCGGTTGTGTTTCCCAGATTTTCATTTTTATAGGTACTCTTATCAGGTCCTGTTCCGGCTTCTTTCACTCCGTCACCTTCTTCCACGCTGTATTCGATGGACTCTATCTGATAGAAGTTAGTGCACGGTTCTTGGTGTATGATGATTTGTTCCTTGTAGAGTCCCGTTTTCATCTCAAGGTTGATGATGAGGCTACGGGATTCACCTAAGTCAAAGTTGTCTTTAAAGTGCAGGATGAGATGGCTGTCGGTGTCCCGTTCCAAGTCCCACCATTTATAATGCAGGCTTCCCGTACCTTCCAGTTGTGGGAGCTTGTTGCCATCCATCATGAGGTCTCCCCATGGGGTGGTGATGGAGGTTATGCGCCAGTCGCCGCGTGTTAGGTCTATCTGCAGGGTAGAGGCTTCGCCCTTCACGGTAGTTTCCTGAAAGGGCGAGAGGCGGATTTCATCGCTATCATTGCAAGCCGTCAAGCCGCAAAGAAAAAGAGCGAACAGAAGGATGGGTTGGAATAAGTCAGTCGTTTTCATGTTGGTTATTATTTGATTTATGTCCATTGGACGTGGCATTCTTTGTAAATGCTGCCCGACAAAGATAATTATTTCCTCTTTACGCTGTATTCTCCGAAAGAAAGAAGTGTTCTTTTTTGTCGGATAATACGGGTTTTATTAACTTGCGCACAAATTATCGCTAATCATTAACCACTAACCATTAATTCCATGAAATACCAAGTTGCCATTATCGGTGGAGGTCCTGCGGGATATACTGCTGCCGAAGCTGCCGGAAAAGTAGGATTGAGTGTCGTACTATTTGAGAAGCAGAGTCTCGGTGGAGTGTGCCTGAATGAAGGGTGTATCCCTACCAAGACCTTGTTGTATTCGGCCAAGACCTATGACGGAGCCCGCCATGCTTCGAAGTATGCGGTCAGTGTGCCCGAAGTATCGTTTGATTTGCCCAAGATTATTGCCCGCAAGCAGAAGGTAGTACGCAAGCTGGTATTGGGAATCAAAGGAAAGCTGACTGCCCATGGTGTGACGATTGTCAGCGGAGAGGCCACAGTGACGGACAAGAATCATGTGGAGTGCGGCGGAGAAACCTACGAATGCGATAACCTGCTGCTCTGCACCGGTTCCGAAACCTTTGTCCCTGCCATTCCCGGCATAGACAAGGTGCCTTACTGGACCCATCGTGATGCACTGGATAACAAGGAACTGCCCGCTTCGCTTGCCATCATCGGCGGCGGTGTCATCGGTATGGAGTTCGCTTCTTTCTTCAACAGCCTGGGAGTGCAGGTAACCGTCGTCGAGATGCTGGACGAGATACTGGGAGGCGGTATGGACCGAGAGCTGGCGGGTATGCTCCGTGCAGAGTACGCCAAGCGGGGAATCAAGTTCATGCTGAGTGCAAAAGTAGTGTCTGTCATGCCGGATACTGCCGAAGCTTCTTCCCTTATCCAGGTGAATTATGAAACAGCCGACGGTCCCGGTTCCGTCGTTGCCGAACGGCTTCTGATGAGTGTCGGGCGCCGTCCGGTAATGAAAGGCTTCGGATTGGAGAATCTGGGCTTGGAAAGAACGGAGCGCGGAAATGTCTTTGTCAACGGACAGATGCAGACTTCAGTTCCCGGAGTATATGCTTGCGGCGACTTGACGGGATATTCCTTGCTGGCGCATACAGCCGTCCGCGAGGCGGAAGTAGCCATACATTCCATCATTGGCCGGAAGGACACTATGAGTTATCGTGCCATCCCCGGCGTGGTGTATACCAATCCCGAAATAGCCGGTGTGGGCGAGACAGAAGAATCCCTGCAGAAGAGAGGCATTGCCTATCGTACCGTGAAGCTGCCGATGGCCTATAGTGGCCGTTTCGTCACCGAGAACGAAGGTGTGAACGGTGTCTGCAAGTTACTGTTGGGTGGCGACGATACCGTATTGGGGGCACATGTTTTGGGTAATCCCGCTTCGGAAATCATTACGTTGGCAGGCATGGCCATCGAGCTGAAACTTACTGCCGATGAATGGAAGAAGATTGTCTTTCCGCACCCCACGGTGGGAGAGATATTCAAGGAGGCATTGTAGACCCCATGACTATTGTTTCATATAAACATAAAAGATGAAAACCGTAAAGCTAATCACCTGTGACGATGCCTTCCAGGCACACGTCATTCAGGGTGCCTTGGAGAATGAGGGCATTGCGTCTGTTTTGCATAATGAAAACATGTCTTCCGTGATGCGCGGATATGTCCGTGATGTCACGGGAGTGGATATATTTGTCTATGAGGACGAATATGACAATGCCCTCCGTCTGCTTGAACGGAACCAGATGATTCCGGAACAGTTGAGGTACTGCCCCCATTGCGGTTCGGATGAGATTAAGTTTGTGCTGAAGAAGAGCCATCGGGTGCGTGCTGTGGTGGCTGCTGTTATTGCGGCATTGTCGGCCGCACCTCCGGGCACTGAGCATTGGGAGTATGTATGCAGGAAGTGCGGCACTCATTTTGAGAAGCCGGTGGCGAAAGGAACAGTTGAAGAATAATCAGGTGTTTATTCTTTTAACCGCTTTTCAATCCAGTCCCGGTTTTTACGTCCCAATCGGCTTTCCGCAAAATCCAGGAAAGCCGATGTGTCTGTTATATGGGCTTGGATGACACCTGCCAGAAAGTTGAAGAAAGGTTCTTCACCCACCCGGACAAGCAGGTCGGCGAGTAGTACTGACCCTTTCCTATAGAGGGCAAGATGCGCTTCGCGGTCGTTGCGGTCAATACCCCAGATAGGACGGATATGGCGTGTTTCCTTACGGTAGGCGTCGATGTAAGCGGCATAGGCTTTTTCGCCGCGGGCGTGGCGTATGTATTGCAAAGCACTGAATTCGGCAAAAGATTCGTTCAGCCAGTCGTGCCAAGATTCCACCGGAGCCTTGTTCCACCAGAAGTGGCCGATTTCGTGGGCGGTGTTCTTGAGTACATATTCATTGAATGTTCGGGAACTGAGCATAATGAAATTTTTACGGCTGTACCCTCCTGAGGTGCCGGAAGCTGAAAGCAGGAATTTCATGTAAATATCCTCATCTCCCGCAATTTTATAAAGGCGTCGGAAGAATTTCAAGGCATTGTAGCAACATTGAAGTGCCGAGTCTGCACCGGCATCCGGGAAGTCTGTATAGATAAGTTCAATGGTAGTTCCGTTATCATTGATGCGGCGGCTTTTCAGCATGGGTGAAGCCAGGATAACATTGTCGAAATTCTCCCAAGGTTGCTCCATTTCCCACATCCCTTCTTCTGTATGGGAAATAATACCTGAGCCGCTCACCGTATAACCGTCAGTGATGCCGATTCGTAAGTGCGAATAATCTGCCCGGTTACCGTTGCAGACAGGATACCATCCCGTATAGTAACCAAGTTCAATCCAATGGTCATTGAATGATTTTGCAGGGCCCTGCACTTCCTGCATGTAGAGTGTGTAACGGGTATTTATGCGGCAGCGGTCATCGGCTCCTGCCGGCCGGTAGAGGGTCAAGGTCCGTCCGTCGGGAATGAATTGGGCAGGTGCTGGGGCAAGCGTATCGAAACGGTAGGTTATCTCCCGGCTGCTGTGGCGTAGTGTGTCGATACGGGCATGGCGCCATAGTACCAACGAGATTGAGTCACTGTCATGGAAATCGACTTCAAACGAACCGCCAACTTCGACTTGTCGGTTCGGTACATCAATCTGTACGGTTAAGTCATAACTGACAATGCGCGGAGATTCTTGTGCCCGAAGCATGGGGGAGAAAAGGAGGCATATTGTAAAGCTGGCAATTGTAAGTTGTAGTTTCATGGTACATCAATTTTAGAGTGATAGTAACTGGGAGATTTTGCCTATGCAATCTATGCAAAAGTAGTATTTTTAAAGGAATATTAAGATGGATGGCTGGATATAATTTATGAAAAGACTACCTCGTTGTTGTTCATTTGTAAGATTGTCGTACTTTTGCCTTTAAAGATAAATATATTTATGAAAAGGATATTGTTGCTGTTAATTTTATCCGTCTGCCTGCTCCCATTATGGCCCCAAGAGACGGTAACTCCGGTGAAGCCGCTCTCTGCGCGGATTGATGCGTTGATAGAACACAAACTTCCCGCAGGCTCTAATGTGGCCATTTCGGTCTATGACCTGACTGCCGGAAAGCCCTTGTACGGCTATCAGGCGGACAAGCTTTCCCGTCCCGCTTCCACCATGAAGCTGCTGACCACCATTACCGCCCTTTCCCGTCCCGAAGCCGACGAGCCGTTCCGTACGGAAGTGTGGTATCAGGGAACCATTGAGCGCGATACCTTGCAGGGGGATATGTATGTGATAGGCGGTTACGACCCGGAGTTTGATGAAGAGGCATTGGATTCCCTGGTGGCTACCGTGGCCCGTTTCCCCTTCTCTGTCATCAAAGGCAAGGTGTATGGAGATGTCTCCATGAAAGACTCCTTGTACTGGGGCAGCGGCTGGTTGTGGGATGATACTCCCTATTCCTTCCAGCCCTACCTCTCACCGCTGATGCTGAATAAAGGAGTGGTGAAGGTTACCGCCACACCCGGCGAACGGGGCGACAGCGCACGCCTTGAATGCACTCCCGCCTCTTCCTATTATACACTGACGAACAAGACCCAAAGCCGTACCCCTTCTGCCGGACGTTTCCGTGTGTCGCGCGACTGGCTGGTGAACGGGAACAACATCACCGTGACGGGCAACGTCGATGCCCGCCGTGCAGGTACGGTCAATATATTTTCTTCGCAGGACTTCTTCATGCATACCTTTATGGAACGGTTGCAGGCACGGGGCATCCGGTGCATTCCGGCGGTAGATGCGGAAGTCTCTTACCTCTTCGGCGAGTTCAGGCAAGACAGCCTCTCCGTACGGATGGCTTCCTACGAAACTTCCGTGCAGGATGTGGTGAAACAGATAATGAAGGAGAGCGATAATCTCAATGCCGAAGCCATGCTCTGCCGGTTGGGTGTGCAGAGCAGCGGAAAGAAGCGTGTCTCTGCCGAGGACGGGCTTTCTGCCATCCGCATGCTGATAAAAGAGATGGGATATAACCCCGATAGGTATAATCTGGCAGATGGTTGCGGTCTTTCCAATTACAACTACATTTCACCGGAACTCTTGGTTTCTTTCCTGCGATATGCCTACTCGCGTACGGATGTTTTCCAGAAACTTTATAAGGCTTTGCCCATTGGCGGCGTGGACGGTACACTGGAGTTCCGCATGAAGAAAGGCACCCTTTCCCACAGAAATGTACATGCCAAGACGGGTTCCTTTACCGCCATCAACTGCCTGGCCGGCTACCTTAAAGCCCGCAACGGACACGAGATAGCCTTTGCCATCATGAACCAGAATGCACTGTCGGGCAGGGAAGCACGCGCTTTCCAGGATGCGGTGTGTGATGAAGTGATACGTTGAGGTTTAGCCATCGTAAAGTTGACCTTTAGCGTCGTAAAGTTAAGGTTTAGCTTCCTGATGCAGACCTTTACGGAGTGAGCCCCAAGAGTAGGGGAAATCATTCCTCCTTCGTATTGCGGTAGCGTGCCGGAGACATACCCAGATAAGACTTCACATACTTCCCGAAGAAAGACTGGTTGGGGAAATTAAATTCTTCTGCAATCTCCTTGATGGACTTGTCCGAATGCTTCAGTCGGTACTTGATGTGCTCGATGGCACTTTCGTTAATCAAGTCAAGCGGTGTACGTCCGCACGCTTGTTTGATAACCTTCGAAAAGTGTTTGGGGCTGTAGCAGAGTGCATCGGCGTAATATCCCACGGAGCGGTGTATGCCGTTGTCTTTGGACAACATCTCTATGAACTTACGCAGGATATAGTCGGACTGTTTGATGCTTTCTTTTGTATTGACTGTCATTTCGGAAGGATTCATTTCCTTGTTGAGACGACCCAGCATTTCACAGAAAATGGCCGAGAACAGGTATTGTATCACTTCCTTGTGGTAGTGATGAGGCTCGTCGTTTATCTTTGCCATAAGTAGGTCCCGGTAGAATCCGAAGATTTTGTGGCTCTCATCTTGCCCGACAGACTTTATAGGATTGTTGTGGATATGCATAACGGTGTTCCATGTGTCTTTCTCCATCTTGACTACACGTTGCAGGAACTGTGTGGAGAATGCCGCAAGCCTTATCTTATGCTTCGGGCTTACCATTGCATGGCTGATAGTGGTGTTGGGAAGTCCGAGCAGCAGGTCGCCCGCTTCCAGTTGGTAAGTTTTGTAGTTGACGTCCAGTTGGATGCATCCTTCCAGACAGACGGCAATGAGGAAGCATCCCAACCTTATTGTGTCATCACTGTTGTAAGGACCTCCCTCCAGGCTGTTGATTATGACGAAGTCATTGTCTACATAGTCAAGTACATGTTCGTTGTTCTTGAAGTCTGCAATTCCTACGGTTTTTATGTTCTCTTTTTCCATATTCTTCTTTTTTGCGCTTTGCAAAGTTGGCGAATAATGGGAAATATGGAATGTTCCATTATGCGGCTTTCTTGTTCTATATGTCATTTATATACAATTAATTAGACTTAAAAGAGATGAATGGCGAAAAAGGGACATACTTGGAGCATAATTGGTCACTATGGCGTTGTTCCTTTCTCCTACTTTTGCCATCGGTTTTAACAAAAAGACAATGAGAAAAAGTATGATTACATTAAACAGAAAATGGATACGGCTGATAGGGATTGTCGGTTGTACAATGTGTTTGGCATCTTGCAAGCAGGCAACGGATGCTTCCGGAATGAAACCTTCTTACGCTACCATGAAAGTGGAGGCGACGGACAAAGAGCTTTCCACTTCGTACTCGGCAACGATACGCGGACGGCAGGACATCGACATCTATCCGCAAGTGTCGGGCACCATCGAGAAGCTGTGTGTGACCGAGGGGCAGAAGGTGCGCCGCGGACAGTTGCTTTTCATTATCGACCAAGTGCCCTACAAGGCTGCCCTCAAAACGGCCGTGGCCAATGTGGAGGCTGCACGTGCTACACTGGCTACTGCTGCACTGACTTACAACAGCAACAAGGAACTGTATGCGCAGAAAGTGGTTTCGGAATTCAGTCTGAAGACTGCCGAGAACGCCTACCTTACCGCCAAGGCACAGCTCTCGCAGGCCGAAGCCCAGGAGATAAGCGCGCGCAACAACCTTTCTTATACGGAAGTGAAAAGTCCCAGCGACGGAGTGGTGGGAGCACTGCCCTACCGTGTGGGCGCATTGGTAAGCGCCAGTCTGCCGCAGCCGTTGACAACGGTCAGTGACAACAGCGACATGTACGTTTACTTTTCCATGACCGAAAACCAGTTGCTTGCCCTGACCCGCCAATACGGAAGCATGGACGAGGCATTGAAGAACATGCCTCAAGCGGAACTGAGATTGAACGACAATTCCGTCTATGACAAGAAAGGAACCATCGAGTCCATCAGTGGCGTCATCGACCGTCAGACGGGTACGGTAGTGGCACGTGTGGTATTTCCCAATGAATCGCGCCTGCTCCACAGTGGGGCGTCGGGCACGGTGGTGGTGCCTACCACTTATAAGAACTGTATTGTGATTCCGCAAGAGGCCACCGTGCAGTTGCAGGACAAGACGGTGGTATATAAGGTAGTGGATGGCAAAGCCGTTTCCGCCTTGATTACCGTGGCCGGAATAAATGACGGACGCGAATACGTAGTGCTGGACGGACTGGAAGTCGGCGACGAGATTGTATCCACCGGTGCCGGACTGCTGCGCGAAGGGACGCAAGTGAAATGATGAACTGCTATTTATCAACTATCAATGACCCATTAAGATGAAAGGAAATATATTTATAAAGCGGCCGGTGATGGCTATCTCCATCTCCGTACTGATTCTGGTGATAGGGCTTATCTCGCTCTTTACGCTGCCGGTGGAACAGTATCCTGATATTGCACCTCCCACGGTGTACGTCAGCGCCAACTACACCGGTGCCGATGCCGAAGCCGTACTGAACAGTGTCATCATGCCGTTGGAAGAGAGTATCAACGGTGTGGAGAACATGATGTACATCAGCTCTACCGCCACCAATGCCGGTTCTGCCACCATACAGGTCTACTTCAAGCAGGGCACGGACCCCGACATGGCTGCGGTGAACGTACAGAACCGCGTATCCAAAGCGCAGGGACTGCTGCCTGCCGAAGTAACGAAAATCGGTGTGACTACCCAGAAGCGACAGACCAGCTTCCTGCAAATCGGTGCTTTGGTAAGCACCGACGGACGCTACGACCAGACCTTCCTTGCCAATTACCTCGACATCAACGTGATTCCGCAAATCAAGCGTATCGAGGGTGTGGGTGATGTAATGGAGCTGGGCGATACTTACAGTATGCGTATCTGGCTGAAACCGGAACGGATGGCGCAGTATGGACTGGTTCCCTCGGATGTGACTGCCGTATTGGGCGAGCAGAACATCGAAGCGCCCACCGGTTCGCTGGGCGAAAATTCAAAGAACGTATTCCAGTTTACGATGAAATATCGCGGACGCCTGAAGAGTGTGGAGGAATTCCAGAACACGGTGGTCCGTTCGCAGAGCGACGGTTCCGTGCTCCGTCTGAAGGACGTGGCGGATGTGGCGTTGGGCACGCTGACTTACAGTTTCCGCAGTGAGATGGACAGCAAGCCGGCTGTACTTTTCATGATGTTCCAGACGGCAGGCTCCAACGCAACCGCCGTCAACAAGCAGATTACCGCACAGATAGACGAGATGAGGAAGAGCTTGCCCGAAGGGACGGAGTTTGTGACGATGATGAGCTCCAACGACTTCCTCTTCGCTTCCATACACAATGTGGTGGAGACGCTGGTCATTGCCATTATCCTGGTGATTCTGGTAGTGTACTTCTTCTTGCAGGACCTCAAGAGTACGCTTATACCGTCCATCTCCATCATCGTGTCGCTGGTCGGTACGTTTGCCTGCCTGGTGGCTGCGGGGTTCAGTCTCAACATCCTGACGCTGTTTGCGCTGGTGCTTGCCATCGGTACGGTGGTGGACGATGCCATCGTGGTGGTGGAGGCTGTGCAGTCTAAGTTCGACGCCGGATATAAGTCTCCCTACCTTGCCACGAAGGATGCGATGGGCGATGTGACGATGGCTATCATCTCTTGTACCTGCGTGTTCATGGCGGTGTTTATCCCCGTGACGTTTATGGGCGGTACTTCGGGTGTGTTCTATACGCAGTTCGGCATTACGATGGCAACGGCAGTGGGCATCTCCATGATTTCGGCATTGACGCTTTGCCCCGCCTTGTGCGCCATCATGATGCGCCCGTCGGACGGTACGAAGAGTGCGAAGAGCATCAACGGACGGGTACGTGCGGCATACAATGCTTCGTTCAACGCCGTGCTGGGCAAGTATAAGAAAGGTGTCATGTTCTTCATCCGCCACCGTTGGATGGTATGGACTTCATTGGTAGCCGCCATCGTGCTGCTGGTCTACCTGATGAGTACCACCAAGACGGGGCTTGTGCCGCAGGAGGACCAGGGTGTCATCATGGTGAACGTCAGCACCTCGCCGGGCAGCACACTGGAAGAAACCACGAAGGTGATGGACAAGCTGGAGGACATTTTGAAACATACCCCTGAGATAGAGCACTATTCTAAGGTGGCAGGCTACGGGCTGATGTCCGGCCAGGGAACTTCCTACGGTACCATCATCATCCGTCTGAAGGACTGGAGTGAGCGAAAGGGAAGCGAACACACGTCCGATGCTGTGGTGGCACGCCTCAATGCCCAGTTCTACGGTGTGAAGGAGGCACAGATATTCAGCTTCCAGCCGGGTATGATTCCGGGCTACGGTATGGGTAACTCCCTTGAGCTGAACCTGCAGGACAGGACGGGCGGTGACAGAACGGTGTTCTACGAGTCGGTGATGCAGTTCTTGGGTGCCTTGAACCAGCGGCCCGAAGTGGCGATGGCGTATACCTCTTATGCCATGAACTTCCCGCAGGTATCGGTAGATGTGGATGCGGCCAAGTGCAAGCGTGCAGGCATCTCGCCGAGTGCGGTGCTCGATGCGTTGGGCAGTTATTGCGGTGGAGCTTATATCTCCAACTACAACCAGTTCGGTAAGGTGTACCGCGTCATGATGCAGGCATCGCCCGAATATCGTCTGGACGAGCAGGCGTTGAGCAATATGTTTGTACGCAACGGTGCGGAGATGGCTCCGGTCAGTCAGTTTGTGACATTGAACCGGGTGCTTGGTCCGGAGACGGCCAACCGCTTCAATCTGTATAGTGCCATCTCTGCCAACGTGAATCCGGCAGAAGGATATTCCTCCGGCGAAGTGCAGAAAGTGATTGAGGAAGTGGCGGAACAGACATTGCCGTTGGGCTACGGTTACGAGTACGGTGGCATGGCACGCGAGGAAGCCAGCACCGGTGGTGCGCAGACGGTCTTTATCTATGCCGTGTGTATCTTCCTCATCTATCTCATTCTGGCATGTCTCTACGAGAGCTTCCTGGTGCCGTTTGCGGTCATCTTCTCCGTACCGTTCGGGCTGATGGGTTCGTTCCTCTTTGCCAAAGTACTGGGATTGGAAAACAACATCTATCTGCAGACGGGTGTGATTATGTTGATTGGTCTGCTTGCCAAGACAGCCATTCTGATTACGGAGTATGCCATCGAGCGCCGCCGCAAGGGAATGGGCATTGTGGAATCGGCTTACTCGGCTGCCCAGGTCCGCCTGCGTCCTATCCTGATGACGGTACTGACGATGATATTCGGTATGCTTCCATTGATGTTCTCCAGCGGTGCGGGCGCCAACGGCAACTCTTCGCTGGGTACGGGTGTAGTAGGCGGTATGCTTGTAGGAACATTGGCATTGCTTTTCGTCGTTCCGGTGTTCTACATCATTTTCGAGTATCTGCAGGAGAAAATCCGTCCGCCGATGGAGGAGGAAGCCGATGTGCAGGTATTGCTCGAAAAGCAGAAAAGTGAGGCCGAACGGGCGAAGAATTGAGTTTATGCAGAGGAAACGGAATATAAAAACAGATTGGAAAAAATGAAGAAACATATCATCCTATTGTCCGCCGCCGGTTTGCTGTTCAGCAGTTGCGGCGTGTACACCAAATACAAACCCGCTACCGAGGTTCCCGACGGCCTCTACGGGGAAGAAACGGCCGCTTTTACGGAGAGCACCGACGGTTCTCCGGTGGCTACCGAAGACAGCCTGAACCGTGGCTTGGGCGGAATGGACTGGCGCGAGCTTTTCACTGACCCCCACTTGCAGGCGCTTATCGGGCAGGGGTTACAGAACAATACCGACTACCAGTCGGCACAACTCCGCGTGGAGGAAGCCGAAGCCACCTTGCTGTCCGCAAAGCTTGCTTTCCTGCCCTCCTTTGCTCTTGCACCGCAGGGCACGGTGAGCAGCTTTGACAGCCACAAGGCTACGCAGACCTATTCGCTGCCCGTCACTGCCAGTTGGGAACTGGATATTTTCGGCCGTATGCGCAATGCCAAGAAACAGTCGAAGGCGCTCTATGCGCAGAGCCGGGACTATCGCCAAGCGGTGCGCACCCAGCTCATTGCCGGGATAGCCAATACCTACTATACCCTGTTGATGCTGGACGAACAACTTGCCATCTCCAGGCAGACGGAAGAGACTTGGAAGGAAACCGTTGCTTCTACCCGTGCGCTGATGAATGCGGGCATGGCTGATGAGTCGGCAGTTTCGCAGATGGAGGCTGCCTACTATCAGGTGCAGGCTTCCGTGCTCGATTTGGAAGAGCAGATAAACCAAGTGGAGAACAGCCTTGCTTTGTTGCTGGCAGAGACACCCCGCCGTTATGAACGCGGTGTGCTGGCCGAGCAGCAGTTCCCCGCAGACTTTTCCATAGGGATTCCTGTCCGGATGCTTTCCTGCCGTCCCGATGTCCGTTCGGCCGAGCGGACACTGGAAGCGGCGTTCTACGGAACCAATGCGGCGCGTTCCGCTTTCTATCCTTCCATCACGTTGGGCGGAAGTGCGGGCTGGACCAACTCCGCCGGTTCGATGATTGTGAATCCCGGCAAGTTCGTGGCTTCGGCGGTAGGTTCGCTGACGCAGCCGCTCTTTGCCCGCGGGCAGGTCATTGCGCAGTACCGCATAGCCCGTGCCCAACAGGAGGAGGCTTCCCTTGCCTTCCAGCAGACATTGCTGAATGCAGGCAGCGAGGTAAACGACGCCTTGACTGCCTGGCAGACAAGCCGTTCCAAAAGCGAACTGCTGGACAAGCAGGTAGCTTCCTTGCAGACAGCTGCCCGCAGCACTTCCCTGCTGATGGAGCATGGCAACACCACCTATCTGGAGGTGCTTACCGCCCGGCAGACATTGCTCAACGCACAACTGGCACAGACGGCAAATCGATTTTCTGAAATACAAAGCCTGATTAACCTCTACAAGGCGTTAGGGGGAGGTCAGGAATAGAGTGTCATCATACTACTCTCTCTGCATCTTCATTTTAAATGTGAAGGAAGGGCTGTCTGGGAAGTGATTCCGGGGCAGCCCGCTTTCAATGAATAGGAGGGATTAAATGGAGGCAAGTATTTCTCTAGACAAATTATTGCAGTTTTTCACTCAATGCGAACGATAAGTGTTGGCTCGGTGAGAGATCGATTGAAGAAACTGAAAAGGAAACTGAAGCAAAAGATAGTGAGTTTACCGGTAAGAAGGAGGTTTTGCCAGGAATTGATGCAGGGATGTAGTAGGTACTGAAATAGCTTGTTGTTGGAACTATAGATGCAGCGTGTTCCATCTATATATGCAACGCGTTGCATATATAGATCCAGCAAACCGGAAATATACATGCAACGCGGTATATCTTTCGGGCGGTTTTTCTCCGCCTTTTTAGGGAGCAGTTTATTTATACTGTGCCCAGTCTACATTCTTCATGTCTCCACTTTTGGCCAGCTCAGCGTGCATAGCCAGTGCGGCGCGCAGGGCATGGGGAGTCTGTGACTTGCCGTCGGTCAGTTTCAGGTAATCCCACAGAATGTTCTTGTAGTCCGGATGAACACAGTTTTCGATGATGGCTTGTGCACGTTCTTTCGGACTCTTGCCGCGGAGGTCGGCCACACCTTGTTCGGTGATGATGATGTTGACGTCATGCTCCGTGTGGTCCATGTGCGAAACCATCGGCACGATAGCCGAGATTTTACCTTCCTTGGCAACGGACGGACAGGTGAAGATGGAGATATAGGCATTGCGGGTGAAGTCACCGCTTCCACCGATACCGTTCATCATCTTCGTACCGCCGATGTGCGTGGAGTTCACGTTGCCGTAGATGTCGGCTTCGATGGCGGTGTTGATGGAGATAACACCGAGTCGGCGCACCACTTCCGGGCTGTTGGAGATTTCCGACGGACGGAGCACCAGCTTGTCGCGGAAGAAGTCCATATCCTGGTAGATGCCTTCCAGGCAGTCGTTCGTTACGGTCAGTGAGCAGGCGCTTCCGAATTTCACGCGGCCTTCGCGGATAAGTCCGATAACGGAGTTCTGGATAACTTCTGTGTACATTTCAAACGGCGGGATGGTCTTGTCACGTCCCAAAGCACCCAGTACGGCATTGGCAATGTTGCCCACACCAGATTGCAGCGGCAGGAAGGTAGGCGGAATGATTCCGCGTTTCATGTCGGCGGCAAGGAAGTCGGCCACGTTCTGTCCGATTTTGTCGGTCAGCGGGTCGGCGGCGGCAAACGAACGTGCCTCGTCCGGCCAGTTAGTCTCCACTACGCCGACAATCTTTTTCGGGTCTACCTGGATGTAGGGCAGGCCGATACGGTCACTCGGTTTGTAGATGGGGATTTCGCGGCGGCAAGGAGGGTCGAGGGGTTCGTAGACGTCGTGCAGACCCATGGCACTCTTGCTGTGGGCGGCATTCAGTTCCACGATAATCTGGTCGGCCAGGCGGCAGACAGTCGGAGCGATACCGCCGGCAGCCGTCAGGTAGATTTTACCGTCGGGAGTAACTTCACATGCCTCGATGATAGCAACATTCACTTTTCCCATGAAACCATAGCGTACTTCCTGCGCCATCTGTGAGAGATGGATGTCGTTGTAGGCTATTTCGCCATTGTTCACGGCTTTGCGGAAATCGGCGTTGGTGGTGTAAGGAGCACGGTAGCGGATAGCTTTGGCGCGTGAAAGGATACCGTCGCAGGAATCTCCGGTAGAAGCACCGGTGAAGATACCTATCTGGAACGGGTTTCCTTTTGCATGTTCTGCTTCCGCGATTTTTGCTAATTCAGCCGTAACGGCTTTGGCTGTTCCTGCGGGAGTAAATCCGCTCAAGCCGATGTTGTAGCCATGTTTAATCAGGCTCGCAGCTTCTGCTGCCGAAATGTAATTGAGTGCCATAATATAAATAGTTATTTTTTCGTGTAAAGATTCTGAAGGGGCTCGTAATTGGTTCTGCAATTATCGACTGTCTTTAATATTTCCGTTGAAGTATTTCTGACCAGATGATGGCTTTCCTCGCTTCTTCTGCCGAGTGGATGCCGTATTCGGACGTTACTTCATCGGATTCCTGCGGACGGGATGCCGGGGAGGGAGGGGAAGCCTTTATGGAAGTGTGCTTGGATTTGGCAGACGGTTTGGATACCGGCTTGGGCTTTTCTGCCGGCTTGGGG
>ERZ833608.1431-NODE-1431-length-15373-cov-7.022653_pt1 | contig 15373 bp, 16 predicted proteins | sample MGYA00519694_ERZ833608 | MGnify/ENA primary metagenome ERZ833608 (study PRJEB31850, sample SAMEA3708742) | human gut metagenome | biome: human gut; feature: human-associated habitat; material: faeces | place: China | collected 2014 ... | reverse complement strand
TGCCGCATTCCTCCCCCACCTGAAGGAAGGGGACTCCTGCGGCAATCCTGTTGAAAATCGTTCGCGTCTCAGGGGGACTGCCTACGGTCACGCCGTCTTCAGCCGGTCGCCCTGCCCGCCCGGACCTTCGGCGTCAAGGTCTTCTGGTGGCGGAAGTAGAGCCACGTGAGCGCGATCGTGGTGATGATCCAGCTCACCGGGTAGACGGTCATCAGAACCTGGAAGGTCGGCTCGGCGGCGAAGACCGTGTAGACCCAGATCACGCGGATCACGGAAATGCAGAAGAGCGTCACCATCGCGGGCGGCATCGAATAGCCGTAGCCGCGCATGGCGTCCGAAACCGTCTCCATCACGACGTTGATGGGCTCGGCCGTCACCACCCAGAGGACGCGGGTGAGCGCGAAGGCCATGACGGATTCGCTCGACGTGAAGAACCCGAGAACCGCCTTTTCGAAGAGAAGCACGAGGCCGATCAGGATGAAGGTGGCCGCGAAGTTGAGGCCCATGGAGACCAGAGTCGCCCGACGGCAGCGAGCGAGGTTGCCCGCCCCGTAGTTCTGGCTCACGAACGTCGTGGCGGCGAGCCCAAAGGCGTTGATGAAGCAGTAGACGTTGATTTCGATCGTGAAGGCCGCGACCGAGCCGGCCATGGCGTCCGCGCCGAGTCCGTTGATCGCCGCCTGGATGATCAGGTTCGAGAAGGAGAAGACCGCTCCCTGAACGCCCGCGGGCCAGCCGATGCGCACGATTGAGCGGAGCGCTTCGCGGTCGACTTGGAAGAGCCGCCCGATGCAGAGCTTCAGGGGCCCGGTCATCCGGGTTTCGCGCCAGAAAAGGATGCCCGCGGCAAGCGCGTTGGCGAGCACCGTGGCGAGCGCCACGCCGCCCGCGCCGATGCCGAAGACGAGGACGAAGAAGAGGTTCCCGGCGATGTTGAATACCGTTGCGGCCACAAGCGCCCAGAGCGGCGTCTGCGTGTCGCCCTGGCTGCGGTAGACGGCCGCGAGAAAGTTGTAGACCGCGATGAAGGGCATGCCGAGGAGGTAGACGCGCAGATAGGTTTCCGCGTCCTCCCGCACGGCCGGCGGCACCTCAAGGATCGAGGTGATGAGGTCTGAGAAGAGCTCTCCGAAAACCGCCATCAGAAGGCCGAACACCACCGCGACGAAGAAGGAAGTGTGCACGGCGCGGTTCGCCCGCTCTTCGTCCTTCATGCCGAGCGCGCGGGCGACCACCACGTTCGCGCCGAGCGCAAGCCCCATGCACAGGCTCACGATGAGCCCGATGATCGGGACGTTGTTGCCGACGGCCGCCATCGCCTCGTTCGAGACGTAGCGTCCGAGAACCGCGACGTCCGCGGCATTGAAGAGCTGCTGCAGCACGCCCGTGACGGCGAGCGGCAGCGCGAAGACGATCATCTTGTCACAGATGGAGCCTTCCAACATGTCGATTTTTCTGCTGCCGCGCATCTCACGTTCCGCCCGATCAAATGCTTTCATGGAAAAGTCCGGCGGCGCGCCCCATTCCAATGGACGCGTTGATTCACCGGTTGATCTCTGCCATTTTATGGAAGCGTCAGCCCGCTCCCCGTGCCTTGTGCTCTCAGGGATTTGTCGGATTCTCGAAAGGCGCGCCGGTCGTATCGAAAACCGCCGCCCCCTGCTCCGCTCCGACGGCTTGTGGGGGGCCTTCCGGCACCACTGCCTCAAAGGTGAGGCGCTCACCCTGCGGGCATTCCGTGGAGGGGGAGGTGCCGGATCTCTTTCTCGATCGCGTCTCGAGGTTCCTCGGCTGACGACGCTCCGTTCGGGCGGCCGCCTCGGGGAATACCGCCAAAGCCGCCCGTCCTTTCGGGAGGCCCTAGGATTCGCCGAGCATCACCCGGATGATCTCGCGGTCGGTGCCCACCATGCCGCGGCTCGCGATCCGGCCGACGGCCGCCGCCGTGTCGTCCGTGGTCTCCTGCACGATGCCGTCGCCCGGACGGAAGGCGCAGTCGTTCCTCACCATGTCGAGCGCAAGGATCGCGCCCTCGACCGACATCGAGATCTTCGCCGCGCAGGAGCTCTTCGCACCGTCGCAGAGCAGACCCGACGAGATGGCGAGCGCGTTGCTGATCACCTTTTCGATCTCTTCGTCCGTGCAGTCCATCAGATAGGCGATGCCCGCGCCCGCTCCGCACCCTGCACTCACGGCGCCGCAGTAGGCCGAGAGTTTCCCGATCCCCTGCTTGAGGGCGACCGTGATGAGGTCGGAGAGGAGGACGCCGCGCAGGAGCTTTTCATGCGGGACGCCCAACCCTTGGGCATAGACCGCCACCGGGACGCTTGCTGTGATGCCCTGGTTGCCGCTTCCCGAAACGATCACGACGGGCAGTTCGCAGCCGTTCATGCGGGCGTCCGATCCGGCCGCCGCCCATGCGCGGGCGCGGAGCACCAAGGGCGTCGCCACTTCCGTGCGGGAGAGCAGCACCCGACCGATGCCGCAACCCCAGTTCTTCGAGAGCCCTTCGCGGGCGATCGCGAGGTTCTTTTCAATCTGCGCGGCGAGGCAGGGTTCAAGATCGCCTAAGGGCATCACGCGCGCGGCGGCGATGAGATCGGCGATCCTCCATTTCACGACGGTGCGCTCCTCCTGCGGACGGTCGCCCTCGGAGAGGATCTTATGGCCGTCCTCCTCGATGCAGGTGATGTTCGTGTGGTACGTGCGGATCGTCACCGTATCCGTGCGGCCGTTGAGGCGACCCGTTATGCGGATGAAGAAGACGTCTGGCTCGTTGGACTGCCGCACGACCATCGGCTCCTTCACGCGCCGTCCGATCTCGGCGCGTTCGGCGTCGGTGATTTCGGCGAGAACCTGAAGCTTCGCCTCGGGGCGGCGCGCGACGAATCCGGCCGCCACCGCGGCTTCAATGCCGTAGAGGCCGCCCGTGTTGGGAACGATCACGCTTTTCACGTTCTTCACGATGTTGCGCGACACCTCCACCTCAATTTCCTCGGGATAGCCGCCGAGCCGCCTGCCGGCTTCGGCAGCCGCGTAGGCGAGCGCAATGGGTTCAGTGCAGCCCATGGCGGGCTGAAGCTCTTCAATGAGGGCGCGGCGGTAGTGAGTGTATTGGTCGTTCATGAGTCTGGTTCCGGGACGCGCCCGGGAAAATGGAGAAAGAAGTCGTCAGCGTGTTGGCCGCCGTACCATCAGGAAACCCTGCTCCCGGGACAAGAGAGGAGATTCGATCATCGGACTTTTCCGAATGCGCATCGCTTTGGAAGCTTCCGTTGGGCGCGGGTTCAGTCCCGTGCACCTCAACACGCTCCGAAGGGAGAAGCTTCACGTGTCGTACGCATGATACCCGCGAGGATGGTGATCTCCAATCTCGTGGGTGTTCCGCTTTCGAGCTTCACCGCTCGAGCGTCGGCCAGAGCGAATGGTTCGCCCCAGGAGGAGTATCGGAACCGTCTGGTAGGGAGTTGCGTTCCGGAGAGCCTGATGCGCATCGCATTGCGAGCTCCGGCTTGGGAGCTTTGAATCAGGCGCTTCTCCCGGGACGGAGTTTCCTCCGTCCCGGGCCCTGTCGGCGTTAAGAAGCGCTCATGGCCCAACCCAGCAGAATCGCGATCAAGAACAGCTTGATGGCGCCACGCAGGACGAGTACCATGATGGCAACTGGATCATGGTGTTGCATGATCAGTTCCCTCCAAAGCGGTCGACACATGCAAGGTAGTAGCTTGCAGTTCGCCCGTTTTGCTTTTCCTGATGCGCTCTCCCCGCAACAGCCGGGACTTTCGCGCCTCATCGCGGATAGGCAAACGGAGAACTCCCCCGAAGACGCCGTCGAACTCGTCCGCGAGATGGCGGCCGACCCATCACCCTGGGTGATCGGCCTCGGGATCGACTACCGCGAAACGAACCATGCGCCGGACAGCAAAACGCCCCTCAGGCCTTCGAGGACCCGGGGCGTTTTGTTGGAAGACTTCCCGTCCGTCGACGGTTCGGATGCGAACTGCTGCGGTAGTCCGCCGCAAATCCCTCAGGGAGCGGCCTCAGTGCGTGCGCTCCGCCGTCTCGGAGCGCTCCCGGCCGGCGGGCGACTCGTCGACGTGGCCCGCGACCAAGGGAATGAAGCGCTGGTTCGTGCTCCCGCGCCAGGCGCCCTGTTTCTCGACGTGAAGCTTTTGGACGTAGGGGCCGTCCACCAGCATGTCGATGTAGGGCATCAGGGGCGAGTCCTTCACGTGCGCGTAGGTGCGTCCCGTCCAGACCCAGATGGTCTTCTCGGGAAACCTCTCCTTGATGCGCTTGAGGAGCCCCGTGAGCGTTTCGGCGTGCTCGGGCTCGAAGGGGTCTCCCCCGAGGAGAGAGAGGCCCGCGATCCACTTGGAGTCGAGCGCCTTCATGATCTGCGCTTCGGTTGCTTCCGTGAAGGGCTTCCCGGCCGTAAAGGACCAGGACTCCTCATTGAAGCAACCCTTGCAGTGCACGCGGCAACCCGAGACGAAGAGGGACACCCTCACGCCCGGGCCGTTCGCCGTGTCGTAGCCCGACAGGCCGATGTAGTTCATTGCCTCGCCCTGGTCCTTACATGCTCTTGCGGTTGTGGATCTCGGCCATCTTGCCTTCGTTCATGCGCGAGACGCCGTTGACGTTGGAGTAGCCGAGGTAGCCGCAGACGCGCGAGATCACCGAGAGGTTGGAGCTGCCGCACTTCGGGCACTTCATGAGCACGTTCGTGCTGTGCGTGCCGCAGTCGCCGCAGTACGCGCTGTCGAAATTCACGCCCTGGTAGAAGCCGAGCTCCATGCCGCGCTGGATCACGGCCTTCACCGCGTCCATGTTCTCGGGATTGTCGAGACGCACGTACTGGATGTGGCCGCCCTCGCAGAGGTGGAAGTCGCGGAACTCGCGGTCCTGCTTCTCAAAGGGCGTGATCTCCTCGGTGACGTTCACGTGGAAGGAGTTCGTGAAGTACTGCGGGCTGTAGTGCTCGGTGTGCGCGAACACGTTGTCCACGCCCATCTTGCGGCAGAAGGCGTCGTACTGGCGCGCCTGCGTCGCGCAGAGGCTCTCGGCGGGCGTGCCGTAGATCGCGTAGAGCCACCCGTCCTCCTTCTTGTAGGTGTTGATCTTCGCCTGAAGGTGGCGGAGCACTTCGGCCGAGAAGTCGCCGCCCTCTTCCACGAGGCGTTTGCCCGTCCAGAGGTAGGTCGCTTCGTCAAGCGCGGTGATGCCGAACGAGGCGGTCATGTAGCGCACGAGGTCGCCCACTTCGTCGTCCGGATCCTTCGTGCCCTCGTAGAAGCCCCCCTGCGTGAAGGCGAGCGGGTTCGAGGAGCACTTCTGACGGCGGATGATGTCGTAGCGCTTCTTGAGGAATTCGCGGATCACCTCGAGGCGCTCGTCAAGTTCGGCCCAAAAGGCGGTCTTCCAGTTTTCGGGATGGTCGATCTGCGTCGCGCGGATGATGAGCGGCAGATTGAGGCTCACCGCGCCGATGTTGCAGCGGCCGATCGAGATGTACTTCCCCTCCTCATTCGCCCAGGGCGAGAGGTAGGCGCGACAGCCCATCGGGCTCGTGATCACGCCGTGCTCTTGGAAGAGCTTCGAGACGGTGCCGTATTCGGACGAAAGCGACAGGTAGTCCGGGTACATGCACTCGGTCGAGGTGAGGACCGCGGCGTCGAAGAGTTCGGACGAATACGGGTCGTCGGCGATCTGCTTGGCGTCGTAGAGGTAGACGAGTTTGGGGAACACCACGGGCTTGTGGTGCGGGCCGTGGCCGCCGCGGCGGACCTGCAGCATGACTTCGTTGAGCTTCGCGAGCCATTTGCGCTCGACGGGTGCGTAGTCCTTGATGTTCCACTGGCCGAAGGTGATCGTCGTGAAGGCGAAGTCGCCGCGCGAACACGGAACCGTGTTGAGCTTGAGTTCGAGCGACTGGAAGCCCTGCTCGAGCTCGCGGATCACGTCCTTGTCGCTCTGCTCGGCCGCCTTCTCCTTCGAGAGGCCGAGTTCAAGGTACTTCTGGTTGGCGGTGTCCCAGCTCTTGAGCACATAGGGCAGGAGCACCTTGTCGAGCTCGGCGAGGGTGAAGCCGCCGAACTGCTGCGCGGTGGCGACGAGCGTAATGTCGCCCACGACCTGCAGGGCCGAGAGGACGGTCTTCGGCTCGGTGTAGCGGACGTTGGACATCTCGAAGCCGCCCTTGAGAACATTGCCGATGTCGAAGAGGCAGCAGTTGATGCACCCGAGGATCATGTCGCGCATGTCGTGGATGTAGATGTCGCCGCGGTCGGCGAATTCCTTCTCACGCCCCGAGAGATAGAACTGACGGTAGAGGGACTTCGTGAGGAAGCCCTTGATGAGCGAGCCCTTCGTTGAGACGAGCGAGCTGTCGAAGTTCGCGTTTTCGCGGTCGCCCAAGCGCAGCACGTCGTCGGCGTCCTGGCGCAGCTGCTCGAAGGTCTTCGCGTAGTTGTTTTTGTAGTAGCGGTACTCGGCGTAGGAGGTCGCGACGTCCTTGAAGCCGAACCCGGCGAGCGTGCCGATCACGAGCTCGTGGAGCTCGGAGACGGGCACCTTCTTCCTCGCCTGCAGACGCTCGCGGATCGAGTCCGCCATCGTGTTCATCACTTCGTCGGGGATCGTCTTGTCGCAGCGGAAGGCCGCCTTCTTGATGGCGTCGACGATCTTGAGCGGCTTGAAGTCTTCAAGCGTGTTGTCTTTCTTGAGAACCTTGAACATTGCCAATTCCGATCCCTCGTACATGTTGATGCGGACGGTGCGCGGCGGAATGTCCCCCGCGTCCGGCCGGCGTGTCTGGTGCGCCGAGCGCTTTCCGGACGGGCGCGGCGAAAGGCGCCGCACTAGGAAGACCGTCCGGGGTCATGAGTGGTCCGGAAGTGTAGCGGTATTTTCGAAGGGCAAAGTGTGCGGAAAACTCATCCCCAGGGACCTCAAGGCCCCGGAGAGCACTTAGACGATTGAGACTGCAGGGATTTTTGCCGCCATACCACGTTCGCGCTATCCCTGAAACACGTGTGCGGCGATTGGTCGACGTAGACAAATCGCAAAACACAACATGTAGTTTGTCCGAATGCGGCGGCGCAACCGCTTGAAGGAGGGGTTTTGGGCGTTCCGGCCTCTTCTGCGGCCGGGTTTCCTTTGCTTTCCGGGAGTTGCGGTGCGTGGGCTTCCCGCGTGTCGAAATGCGCTCGGTGACGACCGGATCGGACCAAGGCGAGGGTTCGGGAACCCTCCGTAGACCCCCGATGGCTTTGTCCGCGTCAAGCCGCCTTCCGCATCCCCGGTATTCGGGGGTGCCTTAGGCACTTCACCTAAGTTTGAGGGGCCGGGCGCAGGTATTCTTCGGGAGGGCCGGAAGCCGGCGCGCGCTTTGCTGTGGGTCTACATCGGATCCGGAGCGGCTTCGCCTCCGGCGGCGTCCCACCCTCCTTGTCTTCAAAAAGGAAATCCAACGATGAATCCCGTCTTTCCCTGGATCGGCATAGCCGTCCTCGTACTCTGCGGCTGGGCCATCGTGAAGAAGTACCAGGGACGGTCTGCGCCAAGCCGCTCTCGCTCATCAAGAACCCGTACATCATCCTCGCTGCGGTCTTCATCGTCGGCCACTGCCTCGGTCTCGTGATCACGTCCGCCGCGGGCCTGGCGATGCTGATGGTCGTGACGGTCTATCCGCTCATCATCCGCGTGGGCTGCTCGCCCTTGGCCGCCGCCGCGGTCGTCGCGAGCGTGCTCGCGATCGGCTACGCCCCGGCGTCTGGCACGGCGAACTTCGCCTCGCAGCTCGTGCACCTCGACCCGATCGAGTACCTCGTGCGCTACCAGCTCCCGATGGCCGTTCCGACCATCCTCGCGATGGCCCTCGCCCACAGGGCTGACGCGTAGCAGGCTCTAATTGCTTGTTGTGCGCCAGCCCTAATTCTTTGTTTTTTACTAGGAAAAGCTTGCCTTATATCTTGATATGTGCTAAGATATGAGAGTATCAAGAACCATGGGGCGATCATGAAAACCGTTCAGGAAGGCCAAACCATTTACATCAATAAGGTCAAGCGGACCCAAAAAAATGGATGGAAGCACGTTTATGAGATTCACAGCTTCTACGATCCGAAGTCCCAGAACACCCGCATTCTGAAGACGAAGCTGCTCGGGAAACTGCCTCCCGGAGAGGAGGACATCAGCAAAATGCAGCCGACCGACAAGCGGCGCTCCCGTAAGAAGGCCCCGACGGACCAACCGCAGGCCGTGCTCCAGGCCTCCGGGAGCCTCATAGACTCCCGCAGGGCTTGCTGCGTCATCTATCCCTTGGACATTGCGCTCTTCGTCGTGCTGATGGCGGGCGTCAACGGCTTTACCTCGAACTACGCCATCGCGGAGTTCTGGAAGACTCATCACTCGATTTTTGAGCGTTGGTTTCCGGACTTCCCGGAAAGCGATCCGTCTCACGACACCGTGCGCCGGCTGATCATGATCCTCGGCAAACACAACGGCAAAGAGTTGTTGGAACGCCTGACAAGGCCGCTGGTGGCGGAACTCTCGGAACGTGTGGTCGCTGTTGACGGGCAGGCCGTCAGGGCCTCGAGCCACGGCAAGAACGGCCCCCGGTACGTCCTCAATGTGTACGACAGCGACAACGGCGTGTGCCTGTCGCAGCGACTGATCGGCTGTAAGGAGAATGAGATCGTCCATGCCGCCGACCTGATCAGCACGCTCGATCTTCACGGCGCAGTCGTCACCTGCGACGCGATGAACACTCAGGTGAAGTTCGCGGAATCGGTCATCCAGAAGGGGGCGGACTGCTGCTTGGCGGTGAAGGCGAACCATCCCCACCTCCACGACTTCATCCAGAAGCTCTTCGCTTCGGCGAGCGCCTCGAAGATCGCCAAGAGCGAAGAGAAGATCGACCTCGGACACGGCCGGATCGAAACCCGAGAAATCCGGGTGCTCCCGGGCAGTCTCATTGAAATCGACAAGGAAACCGTCAAGGCCTGGAAGTGGCTCCCCGATGGTTGCCTCGTCGAGGCCAGGACCACCCGCGTGGAAAAGAAAAATCCTGAAAATTCAAGCACTGACACGCGCTACTACATCACCACGCTCAATTTCGACGAGCAATACATCGCGCCGCGGCTCATGCGGATCATCAGACAGCACTGGGGGATAGAGAACTCGCTTCACTGGGTGTTGGACGTCACCTTCAACCAGGACCGGACCCAGTGCAGCAACGCCGATTATCTGGTGGGTCGAACGACCCTGACGAAGATCGTCACCAACGTCCTCTCGAAGATTCAGACGGATGAGGAGGAGCGTACAGGCAAGAACGCTCCGAGCAAACCAGTTCTCATGGCTCGGATGAGCAATCTGGACGCCGCTCTTCAGGCATTGGTGGAGATCTATCGTTCGACGAAGTGACCACTTCGCCGTGCGTCAGCCCTGCCCTCGCCCACGTCTTCACGCAGTACTGGTTCGACAAGAAGGAAGGCAAGGGTGAGGTCGCGAACCTCGGCGAACTCGAGCAGAAGCTCGAGAAGCTCGAGAAGACGCCGGCCCTCTACGCGGTGCTCCCGCTCCTGCCGATCGCGCTCCTCCTGGTCTTCAACAAGTTCGTCTGGGGCGTTTCGATGAACGTCGCCACGGCGATGTTCATCGCGTGGATCCTCGCCTTCATCGTCGACCTCATCGTTCGCCGCCAGGTGAAGGAGTCCTTTGACCTGTCGTTTGCGATGTTCAAGGGCATGGGCTCGATCCTCACCTCGACCGTTGGCCTCATCTTCGTCGCGGCCTTCTTCGCCAAGGGCCTGCAGAACATCGGCATCGTCGACCTCCTGATGGGCGGTGCGCGCTCGATCGGCCTCGGCTACGAAGGCACCTCGGTGGTGCTCTCCGCGATCGTGGGCGTCGTCACCGTCCTCACGGGCTCGGGCGTTGCCGCCTTCACGAGCCTCGGTCAGCTCGTTCCCGACGCCGCGCAGCACTTCGGCATGGACGGCATCTCGATGATGCTCATGATGCACACGGCTTCGGAAATGCTCCGCGCCATGAGCCCGGTCGCCGGCGTGATCATCATCGTCGCGGGCTTCGCGAAGGTGAACCCGCTCACGATGGTGAAGCGCACGATCATCCCCTGCCTCACCGGCTACGTGGTGATGCTCGTCTCCGTCTCCCTCATGTTCGGGTGACGCACGCTCCCGCCTCCCTCCTCCGGAGCTCCAGCTCCGGAGACGGTCGGCGGGTTGAGCGGTGTTCAAGGAAAAGCCCGTCCGAAAGCGAATTCCGGACGGGCTTTTTCATTCTCCGCCCCCGCGGCGTTCCGGCGAGTGGCCGGAACCGGAGGGGACTGACCGGTTCAGTCAAATATCGAGCACCCGCGCGAGGAAGCCGCCGACGGCGGACTGCGCCTGCGGGAGCGCGAAGAGCGTGTGCGGAGCGCCCGGGATCAGGACGATCTCGACGTCCTCGTAGTCGGCGAGCGTGCGCCCGGCGTGGCCGAGGGCCTCGTCGTTGTCGAGCCAGCTGTTAGCGTGGCTGAAGAACTTGTCGGTGGCGCTCATGACGTTGAGGACCGGGAGGTCCTTCGGAATGTTCGTGCGGTGCGCGGCGACGTGGTAGTTGTCTTCGCAGGACCAGGAGAAGATTATGCGGGCGGTTTCGGGACGTCCCTCGGGAGCGGCGAAGCGCGCGGCTGCGACGCCTCCCTCGCTCGTGCCGGCGACGACGTAGCGTCCGTCAAAGCCCGGGACCTCGTCGAGGCGCTTCGCGGCGTTCAGGAGCTCCGCGGAGCGAAGCGCGTGCACGCGCTCGTAGTCTTCGCGCGCAACGGGCGAGGAATACGTGATGCGGCCGGGAAGCTCGAAGGAGTTTGGGCAGAGGAAACCGATGCCGAGGCTCGCGAGCCACCGCCCGAAGGCCTTCACGGGTTCGCCGACGCCGGAGCTGCCGTGCGCGAAGAGCACGAGGGGCTCTTCGGAGAGGTGGATCTTGTCCTTTGGGAATTCGTCGAGCGGGCCCTCGTAGATCCCCAGGGGGCGACGTAGAAGGCCTTCTCAAAGGTGCGCGCGAGGGTCTCCTCGGTGTGCTGATCGGCGGTGCCCGAAACGGAGCCGGTGATTTCAATCGCCATGATGCGGGGTTCCTCCTTAGTGAGTTGGACGCGCTCCGGGCGGGCGGAAGGCCCGCGCGCCCGGGTGCGGCTCGGCAAATAGTACAGCGCCGGACGGCGCGCCACGATTAGAATTCCCTCCGCGGTTTTGCGCCGGGGCCACCTCCGGCGTCATACGCCGCTTCCTTTCCGCTTTTCCGTTTTGGTCTCTTCGAAGAGCCATGCTCCAGAACGCTCTCCCGACGGTCTTTCTCCTCGGGGGCGTGGGCGCCCTCTCGCGCTACGCCGTCCTCGTCCTTGCGGCCCGACTCATGGGGCCCTTCCCATCCGGAATCATCATCGTCAACACACTGGCCGCCCTGATCGGTTCGACGCTCGTCGCCGCGCAGGCGCCCGAGTCCGTTGCGCTCGCCCTCGGCGGCGGGTTCGTCGGGAGCCTCGGCACGCTCTCCTCGCTCTGCTCCGAGACGATCTCGCTCGCCGAGCGCCGCAAGTTCGGCCAGATCGCGCTCTTCATCGGGCTCACGCTCGTGACGGGCGTCGCCGCGACGCTCGCCGGCTTCTCGATCGGGGAGGCGCTCCGATGACGAAGGGCCGGCTCCTTGAACTTCTCCTCATTTTCGTCGGCGGGGGCGGGGGCGCCCTTCTGCGCGTCCTGATGGAGGCGCCCGCCTGGGGACCCTGGATGCCGGCGAACTTCCTCGCCTGCCTCCTGATGGGGTTCTCTTCGGCCCTGGTGCAGCAGGGATTCTTTGCGCCGAGGGCGGCGTCGCTCTGGAAGGCGCTCGTCCATACGGGTTTCCTGGGCGGCCTCTCCACCTTCTCGGTCCTCTCCATCGCCGCCTGCGTGGAGGCGGACGGGAATCTCCTCTACGCCCACTGGCGGCTCCTTGAACTCCTCGCGGGGTTCTGCATCGCCGCGGTCTTCGGCTTCGGCCTCGGGCGCTTCTTCGTGCGGATCTTCCCCGGCGCGGGGGCGAGATGACCGCGGGCGAACCGGTGCCGGGCGCTTCAGGAAGGGATGCGACCGGAGAAGAGGCGGCCGCGCGTTGGTACCGGGTTGCAGGGCCGCTCTTCATTGAACCGGGCGGAAGTTTGGAGGACGGGCTCGAGGTAGTGCTCGCCGCCCATCATTCCGTCTCCATTCCGGCGGCGACGGAGTCGCGCGCCCGCGAAGGCGCGGCCCTCCCCCTCGAGCGACTGGGCGCCAACGCACTCCTCGACTGCCGGTGGGACGCCGCGGCCCGGGTCCTGACGGGAACGCCCGCCATCGTCTCTCGCCGCAGCCGCCTCGGTCGCGAGACCCGGGAAACGTTGGCTCAGGGCTTCATCACAAACCCGCCCGCGCTGCTCGAGGCCGGTAGACTACCCAAAGACCCTGTCGACTGGCGGCGGCCCGCCGCCGCTGCGGCGAAGGGCTTCCTCGGGTTCCTCGGATTCCTCTTCATGCTCCTCGTCGTGGGCGCGCTCTCGGTCTGGATCCTCGGCGACGCGTGACTGCGGATGAGGAGCGGATCAGAAATGTATTCCCGGGGGCGCCCAACTCTCATCAGTCGTGAGACGGGTGAGAAAAGGAGAAGACGATGCCGCTAATCAACATCAAGGGTTACGAGCGGGCGTGAAGCGCCTACGCCCGAGCAGAAGAAGGCGCTCCTTCAGGTCGCGACCGACCTCGTCGTGAAGGTGCTCGGCACGAACCCGGCCACCACGCACGTCATCATCGAGGAGGTCCTCCCGGGCAACTGGGCCGTGGGCGGGAAGTCCGCGACGGAGCGCACAATCGACTTGAACCGCCCTGAAGCTCAGGCATTCAACCGAGGCGGCGCGGAGCGCCGTCAAGAAGCGGTGCTCCTGAGCCCGGAAAAGCGGCGGCGCCGCACCAAAATAGTGATCCCGGCCCGAAGCGCCGCCCTGCTTCTTGATTCAGGCGCTCCCGAGGCCTCGAGACCGCAATACGCAAGAACCAGCAGACACCGCACCACCTCCATGACCGACTCCTCCACAGACGATCCCGGACTCTGCCTCGCCGAACCCGTCGCCGCGGGCATGATCCGCGGCATGAAGACCACCGCGCCCCTTCTCGTCGGCATCATTCCGCTCGCCTTCATTCTCGGCACCCAGGGCGCGCAGCACGGACTCACCGCGGTCGGCATGTCCCTGATGGCGGGCCTCAACTTCGCGGGCGGCAGTGAATTCGCGGCCGTGGCGCTCTGGAGCGCCGCGCCCTCCTTCGTCGTGATCTTCATCACGACCTGGCTCATCAACTGCCGCCACATTGTTCTCGGTGCGGCGCTCACGCCCTGGATGGAGCGGCAGAAGCTCTCGGTTCCCAAGGAGATGCTCGCCTTCTTCATCATGTGCGACGAGACCTGGGCGCTCTCGATGCAGGACGTCAACCGCCGCAGGAAGGCGGGGCTGCCGGCCGAGAAGATCTTCTCCTGGCCCTTCCACATGGGCGTGGGCCTCACGCTCTGGTCCTCGTGGTGGTTCACCGCCGGCGTAGGCGCGCTCTTCGGCGGCGCCTTGGGCGACCTCTCCCGTTGGGGCTTCATGATGGCCTTCCCCGCCACCTTCATCGGTCTCGTGGTCTCCATGCGCCCGACCCTCAAAAAGTCCCTCCCGATGGCGGTCTCAGCCGTCGCGGCGGCCTTGGCGAGCCTCTGGCTCCCGCTCCACTGGAGCATCCTCATCGCCACGATTCTCGGTCTCGGGACCGCCGTGGTGAAGAACGACTGATTAGAGACGCTGGAAATGACATCTGAAATCTTCGCCTTCCCGTCCCTGCAGGAATTCTTCGTGATCCTCGGGATGCTCGCCGCCACGTATTCGACGCGCCTGATCGGTTGGCTCGTCCTCAGGAACCGCCCCGTGTCCCCCACGACGCAGCGGGTTCTCGACGCCGCGCCGGGCTGCGTGATGATCTCGATCGTCGCGCCCGCCTTCATGACCACCAACGTCGTCACGCTCGTGACGCTCGCCGCCACGGTGCTCGTCGCCTTCCGCGTCAACCTCGCCTGGACCATCCTCTTTGCGGTGGGGTTCAACGCGCTGCTGCAGACGTTCTTGTGACTGCTCCTCGCTTCACTGACAACAGCCCCGGCTTGCCGGGGTCTTACACTGTCTCGACGAGCATTGAGACGTAGGAGCGGGCTCTGTACGCCTCCGGACGGACAGCCCTGCCGCCCTGCATTGCCGAATGCCCTCAAGGCGGATGTTCTTCGCCGCGTTCACGTCCCGGTCGTGATGCGTTCCGCACTTGGGACACGTCCACTCCCGCGTGGAGAGCTTGAGTTCTTCAAGCTTGTTTCCACAGACGCTGCACAGCTTGGAGGACGGGAAGAAAGTGTCGATCTGCACGAATCTTTTCCCCTTCCCCTTCCTCTTCCTCTTCGCCTTGTAGGCACACTTCGAGCAGAAGACCCCCGAGGGCGGCGTCGGCAAGCGAGCCGGCCAGACGGTGGTTCTTCTGCATGTTGGTGATCTTCAAACTCTCCGCGACCACTACTTGACTTGAGGGTGGAAAAACAGGCCTCTTTAGGTCGCGCTCCTATTTCGCCGCCACGGCTGGCGACGTGACCCTCGACGTGCTCAAACGTTATGTGGAGAAGCAGCGCGAGGCGTAGCGCCCGAAGACATTGCCTCCATTCCTCCCCGCCCTGACGGGCGAGGGTTCCTGGCGGATTTTGCTGAATCGCCCTCGCCGCCCTCCTCGCTTCATTCACGGTTCGTTCATCCTTTTCTGTCATTCCGCTACGCACAACGACCTATTGACGAAATTGGAACGAGGAGGCATAGTTCTACTGAGGCCCGAGAGGATGGTTCCGCAGTCAAACGCCGCCGCACTCCCGCCTTCCCCTTTCACTCTCTTCATTCAAGACGGAATAATCATGACGAGCCGCTTCGCCTCGATGTGCATGTGTCAGATGTGCCCTGGGTCCCATCCCAGCCGCGGCGCCCGTCCCGGCATGAGCTCGAAGATCTCCGGAGAAGTCTGAACCTTTTCCCGGTCTTTCCCTCAGAAAAAGGCGCCGCACCAACGGCGCCTTTTTTGTTGACCGGAAAAACGCCTTCAATCCAAAACACGCATTTCGAGACTACGCCATGAAGTTCTTGAATCCCCTGCACGCACGCGCCGTGCTCCTTGACGCGAGCTGTCGACGACTGCTCCACCACCCGGCCCCGCCGCCCTTCACCCTGAACTTCCCAGGAGAAAGTGCACTCAAGCCCTAAATCTGAGCTGACATTGCACCAATTTCCCTGCTC
>ERZ833608.1415-NODE-1415-length-15480-cov-5.219633_pt1 | contig 15480 bp, 19 predicted proteins | sample MGYA00519694_ERZ833608 | MGnify/ENA primary metagenome ERZ833608 (study PRJEB31850, sample SAMEA3708742) | human gut metagenome | biome: human gut; feature: human-associated habitat; material: faeces | place: China | collected 2014 ... | reverse complement strand
GCGGGAGTTATTATGTGTGTAAATTGAATAGTTTATGATAGAAAGGCTTTATACGTATCCACAAGCACGGATTTTTTGTGCAATCATTTTACCTAAAGCGGTGTATCCATTTGCGTTAAGATGAACTGAATCTGAACGTAACGATGACGGTACTTCTCCTTTGTTCATTTCATTCACATCTGATGTTGTTGGCGTGAGATTCAGTATAGACATACCGTACTTGCTAAGCATATTTCTTGTGTTAAAATAATGCACGCCGTACTTACTAAGCATTTGTGCTTCTTCATCTGCTCTACTAGCAGAGCTTCCTGAGCTAAGACCCATAACTATATATTTGTCGTTAATTTTACTAATCATTGAGTCAATGATGCTTAATCTTTCTGCTAGATCTGGTCCATTTTGTCCAACAAAAATAACAGTAATTTTAGATTTAATGTCGCATCCGGCGAATTTGACTGGTGTTTCTGCAAGTAACTTGTCATTATATCCCGTAATAGTGTACTTAGCATTCGGGTCAGTTGTGCTTGTTTGTGATATTGACAATGTACATTTCACGCCGTTAATGTATATCGGATTAACCGAATTACTTCCAGACCCTTGTCTTAATGGGTTGCATTGAGTTCCGTAAATATCTGTTAATTCTGATAAAGAATATTCACTTACGTTGCCTGGTTTAAGAATAAGTGAATCACCACCCTGTCTACAAGCGATGGTATTAGCATTTTCTCCGCCAACTCCACAATTTTTGAAAGAAGTAATTCCTAATTCAGAAGCACAAACGTTAGGATAAGTTGTTCCAGACCCTCCGGCTCCTGCTGTCAAGCTATCCCCCCAGAAACAAAGATCAGTTGTATATTCATTGGAATTAACAGTATCCCATAAGTAGTACAGTGTACTATCAGTGAATAGCATGAATTTGATATTAACAGTGTCCGGTACACGTGAAGCGTTATCAATTCTTAGTACAGCTGATTTAATAACGTCAGAAGATGAATTACCTTTAGGAAGTGTCATTTTGTTCAAAGAGATTTTTCCGTTTTTAAAATTAATATTTCCGCCGTAGCATACACTAGCAGGATTCCAATCTACGCCACTAGATAACCATAGTGAAAGAGAGTATTGATCATTAATTCCGGAATCCCTTGTATCAACTAAATAATAAACGTCTAGTGTGTCAGTTTTTGGATTGTCTATTGGAATAGTAAATCTAGACGTAACTCCAATTAAATAAGGACGTGTGCCTGCTTCTGCCTTATTATAGTTATCAAAAGAAATATATGAAGTTCCATTTACATCAGTTCTACTACTGATTGAGGAACCCTTAAAGTATGCAGAATCACTAAACTGCTTACTATATGAAAGTCCATCTTTCAATAATCTTTCTCCAACTACTTTAGAATCCGCGGCGGCATTTTCTACCGTCAACGACTTATCAATCGGCGGATTGGATGGATTCGTGATATTAGATGTTAACCATGTTGATACTTCATTGCTTACAGTAGGTTTTAATAAATTCAGAATTTCGCCGCTGTCTTTCATTTCTTCTATTTTCTTGTTGACTTCTGCCTGAAGATCAAGATTGGTAAAATACTGATTGACAAAATCATATAACGCCTTATAACTTTTCACAAGTTCGTCCTGCGCGTCAAACATTTCTTTGACCGTTTTAAACAGAACAACAAATTTGTTTTCCAGACTCAACGTCCCGTTAAAATCATACGGAATCCCCCGTACACTTGCGACAACTTCACAAGCCTGCGTAATCATCTGACCGAAATCTGGCAACGTAGGAAAATCTGGAATCGTTGGTTTATCTGCCATTGCTATTCCTCCTTAATAAAATTGATAGAACAATTCTATGCAATCATCGCAGATACGTTTGTTAAGATTAAGGATAGTATCTCGGAATCTCTGTACTTCTAATGAGTAACTACCGTCAAAACCCTCATCTTCAATCGTATCATTATTATCTGCATGATACGTGTCATTACTGTTGGTTTTTGTCGTATTCTCTCCATTGCTTACCGCGCTATTATGGATGGTATTCTGTCCCCGTTCCATCGTAGATGCATAATTCGTTCCGGCGAAATTAATCTGCGGGTTGTCTGAATGGATATTTTGGGTATTGTTATTTGTATCGGCTGTCGTTGTGTTTTTCGCTGTGCTGTCTCCCGAGATCACACCTGTTCGAGTATCGTCTTTTGTACTCGTTACTTTTCGTGTACTCTTATGAGTGATAAGCGGGTCGTACTCAAAAGTAATACTCCGGTACAATTGTTCATAGTACGGCATATTGACCGTAAGAATCTTTTTTAGATGATACTGAAATTCTCCGATAGTTTCTAACCCGATCTGCTCGCGGAAATACTGTAAACAGAACGTTTTTTCGAATGCCAGCTTTACAGCGGCATATTCCGGGGAATCGGCATCCGCATAGAAAGGAAAATCAAAATTGAACACCAACGCAACCGCTTTTTCGATCATACCGTCAATGTTTTGCTTTTCGAGGGGATGGATGACGTTATCGGCAATGACCAACTGTTCAATGGTATTCGTCAGGGTTTTGGTTCCGTAGTCATATTCAAGAAACATTATCCACCTCCTTATCATCTTCTTTGTTGCCAAAAAAATCCGGTCGGTTAATCGGTGTTACCATCTTAGAATTAAAACGTACATGGATATTAAGACCATACATATCATTGATAGCGTCTAATCCCCTCTGAATAGTAGCCAGATTTCCGTTTCTTGTCAACTCGATCTCTCCATCGTTGTAACTCGTTTCTGCGGAAACCAGCCGTTCCGGTTTTTCTACGCCGCTTGCTTCGATACCGAGATCAGCTAGACATTCTGCTACTTCTCTCTGTGCGGCGGTGTCAAGTTCGTTAAAAATCGGTTGCACTTTCAGATCAATGGTATCAATCTGAATCTGTTTTCGCAGATCGTTTTTGGCTTTGATGAAAGGAATATTTTTTACCCATTTCTGAATAAAGTTGTCAATGCTGAGTTTCTGCGTAGAATCCCCGCTGATAACTACTGGTGTCCTCTGCTGTATTACGTTTACCCTTGTGGACGCTTTTTTCTCTGCCAGACTCTGCGAATGCAGAATAATGCTTAAAATTTCCGGCACGGCAAAAGGTCTTGCGAAAATCAACGCGCTTTCTTCCTTGTCGGTCTGTTCATAATACTGTCCATTCATGGCGTACGCAATCCAATCGGTAGGGATGCCGTAAATATCCGGTTCCCCAACCAGATTCACACCAAAAACACCGAATAGTCCGGTGATTGGTTCTTTTTTGAACAGACACATTCCCTGCCATAACAGATAGGAGTTGAGCATCCGCGGCGGAATCTCATCCGGTAAACCGTCATACTCATAACGTGATAATGCTAAATTTACGAACTTGTCGAAAAAGTGGCGAAAATACATCTTTTCTTCCTGTGACGTATTCGGGTTGTTTTCCCATTGTCCCCACACTTCTTTGTTACTCACCCGATACGGGTTATTATACATGATATCACCTCCTTAATCATTGGAAAGACCATAGTTTCCGACATCGTCTGTGTGCCAGAATGTAACTCCTTTGTTAAACATTGCTTGCAAAAAGTTGATATCATCGGTGACACACGCGCCATGTAATCCGCAATTTACGGTTTTTACAAAATTCCATTTTGAACGTCCGGTGATATTAGGGACTTTGATTCTATGCGTAGCATATCCGTACATCGTGAAATAATCGTCAATTACTTTCGCCATTTCCGGAGTTACACACATCGTCTTTAATGCAATTGTATTGCTGAAAAGCGCAGTTTGCACATAACTTCCGGTAGCACTTCCTTTTGCTGTTGGCGGTATTAAATCGTGCTGTTCCATCTGCGCAGAAATATTTTCGCCAAACATAAAATTGCTTACAGTTTGACCGATACTGCTTTCGATGGCTTTTCCAAAATTTCCGCTTAACACATTTGCAATGGTTGAAATAACGCTTTTTCCTGTATCAATATACTGCTGTTTTGTCTGGTAGTCCCATATAGGCTGAGACTGAGCGAGCCATGCCTGATACGCGTCATTTGTCCACGCGCAGGACGGGAAATTGCTGTACACAAAACCATAGGGTGTGTTAGTAGTAGGTTCGTTTTTGTAATTTTTCGGACTGATATAAATGGACGGAATGTTTAACTTTACTCCCTGTCCATAAAAAGAAATTTTTTGGTCTTTGAAATATTCCAGTCGATACATATACTGGCTACCGTCATGTGCATCTACAATCAAATACGAAAAAGGATATTGGAATAATTTTTTATTTTTTGGGGTGTATCCTGCCAGTGTTTCTGGAAAATGCATTGTAAATTCCTGTGGGGAATTTTCAAAGCATAACTGCGGAGCCTGGAAAATAGCTACAATAGCATCAGCATTTCCGCTTTTTGCATAAGCCTGTATTTTCTGTTTCATGGCATTAAAATTAACTGTGTTAAAATAAGTCAAACCAGACATGATTTTTTGATTTAATTCCGGTTCTAATGAAACCCCGTTTTCGTCCGCACTTGCAACAAGACAATAGTTCATCAATCCGAAACCCATACCAGCTGAACTATTTACAATGTATTCACCAGTTTCCAGATTTTCGGGGACTAAATTATCCCCGACTGCGTCATCTGCTTTCGCAACGTGTTCCCTCTCCACATAGCACGGCTGTAATACCACATCGTAAAAACTGTTCTGGAAACGATCGGGTTCGAAATAAATCTTAAAACTTCCGTCACTCAACCATTCTACGCGCGTCACAAACCCGAAATACCACTCTTCCGTATACGGCTTATTCTGGAAAGCAATGTAATTACATTTCAAAAACTCGCTCTCATTCCCTTTCCCCTTATACGTCAGTTCGCCCCACCTCACCGGAGCGGACTGTGTAAAAATATGAATCGCTTTTTTCTTTACGTGCGCCAGACAACCCGCTTTTCCGTTTTCATAATATCTTACGTGTTCATAATCGTTTCCCCACTCAATTCCACTAGCTAAAATAACCGTGGTTTGCGGGGAAACTGCCGCCACATCGGGTTGTGACGGCATTGGAATAAAATTATCCATGTTTCCACCCTCTTATTTAATCGGTCGTGAAATAAATTGTTGCTGTTTTGGACGAATTGTAACGACTGGTGATCACAACTTTAACACTATCTGTTTTATTTGCTTTCTGTTTCAAATTCTTTTCATCTTTTGCAATTCGAAGAATTGTTGTGCCCGGAATAACAAACGTATCGGCAGAAGAGTTACCCTCTACTTTTACGTCAATCGCTTTATCAGCTACCCCTTTAGAAGTAACTGAAAAACTTCCACCGAAGTCGACATCTGTTCCAGCTTTCACCAGTCCCACGTCACTTGCGGTAATGGAAGAAACATCAACCGTCTCGGTCGTAAACATGATGATCGGATAAAACAGGGAATAAGAGAACATCTCTTTTACGGTATAGGTACTGTTCCATCTCAAACCGCGATTGACATTGTCCTGTACCATCATGCGGTACTGTTCACGGATTTTGAAGAATCGTTTGTCTACCAGTACAGCCACGATACCCTCAGCATCGTTAAAGTTATCAATTAAAACCTGCTGTGCTTTCGGAATCATCCGGTCGAGATTGTACGCGCTTGCATAACTGTCAACGTTCATCGCGGCTTTGGTATCTGGGTCGACAAACAGAAGAATGGTATCTTCTTTTGCCGCCGATGTCGCGCCAGCGAAATTATACAGCGGGTTCGGAAACTGAATCTTGTCAATATAGGACTGAATTTGTTTCGCCAGTGCGTTCGCGGATGCTTGATCTGTAACCGCATCCACATGCACCGGATAAATCTGACCCGCGCGCTTTGCAGATGCAATCAGTTCTTTTGCCGTGGTAAACTCATCCCAGTTACAAGCGGAAACGACACTCTCCACTTTTGCCTGCACCAGACTTCTGAGTCCGTAATCATCGAGAAACGCGCCGCGCATATCCTCAAACCAGATCGTTACCGGATAATCGTTATTAAAATTGATTACATGATACAGCGCCATAATGTAGCTGTCATAAATGGCGGTCGCATCTTCGATGCTGATATTGGCATCGTGCGCGTAACCCTGTGCAAAATTTACGTAGACTTCCTGTTCTCCGTTTCCATACGGCATAGCATTACTGTTCAGCACTCTAAGCGGGTTGCGGAACGCTTCCGTGCTGATGGACTGGCTGGCGATCAGATTCACCAGTGCCGGAACGAGTTCGTTTCTTGCCATCGGATTGTACGGGTCAGTTAACGTTTTCGCAATATCTGCGATATTTTCGCGTGTTGCCACCGGGACGCGGTCACGGTAATCAACGCTCATAGTCGAGCGTACGGCATTCAGCATATTAATATTGGTCATATCTAATTTTTCTGCCATTGTTTTCACTCTCCTTTTCCGCTCATGATGAGCTGAGACATATCAAGATCATTGATACTTGTTGCGGTGTCTTCTGCTTCCGGCACTTTTCCGCCAAACTCGGTTACTTTTGTGATACTTCCGCCGTGGGAAAGATCAGACCAGCGGCTTTTGATTTCAGCAACGGCGGCATCATACTTTCCTTTCAGTTCGTCCCGTTCTGCGACCAGCGCGTCACGTTCTGACATCAGAGCTCCGATGTCGGTATCTTCGGTTTTGATTTTTTCGCTGATGGCGGCGATCGCGTCACCATGCGTTTCGATGTTTCCAATGTCGGCAACAATTTCTGTCCAATACTCTTCCAGTGTCATTTTAAAACCTCCTTTTTAAATTGGGATATGACCAGATAGGCATTTTATGCCGTTTCGGTTTCATAGGATGCGGCGGCTCGGGTGGTTCTGGTTGTTCACCTTTTGCCAGATACCGATATACCATAATAGCGTTATTCAATCGTTCGGAATCGGATAGATAGCGATTTCCAACAATCCATCCGGTAATTGCAGAATCTTTTGCGTGTTCGGAAATATAATTGAAGCACGCGTGTGCTTTTTCCTGCCGAAAAGCTAGCGTTCCATCGTCACTGATACCCTCCCACCCTTTCATATAGGCGGCGGTCAGTGCGTCCAGATCGGTACTGTCACTGTGCAAAAATGCTTGCAGATTTTCGTAAGCACTTGCGGCTCCGACCGAATACCAGACATTTTCATAAATCAGATATTCTAACTGCGCGTTACCATCTTCCCGGCTGTACCCGTTCGCGTCCAGCCAGTTAAATAATTGCGTTCGCCGATTCGTGACGGCGTTATCCGTCCACTGACCCAGACCATAACCGGGCGAGCCGACAATCGTGCCTTGCCACAATCCAGGATTGATGGTTGACTCCTGCCAGAAGTTGCCACAGATGGCGGCAATTACATACTGGCTGATACCGCTTTGTACCTCAACTGGGTATCGGTACAGATACGTCCATGCGCTGTATGGACTCACAAACGTATTAATAGACACCTGTCTTTCCAGTGGGTAGCTGTCTGTGTGCGCTCCCATGGTATATCCGCCGCCGTCTGCCGGGTCATATACCATTTCGGTATGCCCGGAACGCCACAAAATATCGCCTTTTTTCCAAGGCTGGTTTGCGGTTCCTTTCTGGAATCCCGCGCCGATCAGATACCCATCCATGCTACGAGTTGTAAACCACGGGTTTCTTGCCAAAAAACCACCTACTGTACAACAATAACTCATGAGGGACGAACAATCATAGTACGTAATACCTCCGACCGTTTGCCCCTCGCGATAAGTTTGTGAGTAACCAACGTTCGGTGCATTACAAATTTCGATACAAGTGTTATAAGCAAGCGTCAGATCAGCCACGTGTCAGGCCCTCTTTTGCTACATATCCGGTATAGACAATTCCATTAACGATAGCTTTCACAAGATACCATTCTCCGGTATAATACCCGTAGTTTCTAACACCGGTTCCGGCTGGCAACGTCAAAATGACCGTTTTGTCCATCCCGGCTCCTACGCGCAGATTATAACGATCGTTGGTATGATAGGCTCCGGCGATTTTCCGGTCAAAACTACGTGCGGACTCGGTCTTGATACAGTTCTCAATAGGTTTCTGCGGCTTTTCGTTTTTTACAGCATACCGATAATGGACGGTATTCTCATACGGGAGATCATAATAAGACCGAACGCAGATTTCTTTTCCGGTCTGATCTCCCGTCTGACCATCAATCCCGCCGTTTTCGGACTGGCTGGCGTGAACGATGCGGTTCGCGTCAACCGACATCGTTACATGATGCCCGGCTGCAAGGTGGATATCACCGCGTTTCCACGGTTTGCTGCATTTTACGAAACCAGCGTTTACCAACTGTTCGCCGAGATTTCTTGTGGTACTGTACTGACTGACTGGAAACCCAGCTTTTGCAAGTGCCGTTCCGACAAATGATGAACAATCATAATCAGGGCCATTCCGGTGTACCTGTGAGTAACCGTGGCGATCATCGGCGGCGATCTGTTCCTCCCATGCAACTGCGTTTTCGATTTTACTCATTGCTCTGTCCTCCTAAATGCTGACATAATGCGGTAATAGCAAGTGTATTTGATTCTATTGCTTTCTGCAATTCTGCTACTTCCTGCCGATGTAATTCCGCTTCTTTTGCTCTGCGTTCTTCTGCTTTGATGCGATCCCAGAAAAGTGCGCCACAACAAACGATCGGAAAACCAAGTGTTCCAACCATCTGCGTAATTGTTTGTGCTACTGTCACATCCATTCGTTCACCTCCTTATCATTCCATTTCAACCAGTCCTCAATCTCACTAACTTTATCACACATAATAAAGTTATGAATGAATCGGATTGGCGATTTACTGTTATAAGAGTTGCCATCCATGAAAAAATAATCCCATAAGTAACGGATATGAGATTCATAATTTTCATGTGGGACGAGAATCAACGTGTCTTTCTCATCCCCTCTATAACGTACCGTATAAGCAAGGTAGGCATTTTCTTTTTTCATCATTCCGACAATCATATTAAAAACGATATTCGCCATCTCTGCTCCTTTCTTCCTGTCCATAAACAAGGAAACCTTTTGACCTGCCAAGGACAGGGCGGTTTACTCAACCGTGGCAACCCCTTTTTAAAAGGTTTCCCCGTATTTTCATGATACCTCTTTTCTGTCCGTCTGTCAACTACTTTTGTCCGTCATACGCAAACTATTTATAAAGATCAATTCCCAATAACTCAACCGCCATATTTTTGCTGTCCAGATCGTCAAATCGCAAGTATGCTTTCCGGTACGCATCAACCAGATTTTCGAATAGATAATCATAGTGTTCCAACATAACCGTGTTCTGTGTGTGGTCACCGTCCCGAAATACAGCGACAAAATTACAAGACGGGTTATAGTTATGCGTAATATAGATGTACCCCTCTTCGTAATACTCATACACCCCATAACTTTTTCCGCTGTGCTCGATCGTAAACAGATACCGCGACCGTCCGGTCGGCTTTTGCACAAACACGGCATCATCAATCAACATCTGATCTCCTACACTCATGCTCTTCATATAGTGTCCGCCGCGGAATGCTTTCAGAGCAGTATTTTCCCACATCGCCTTACTAGCGCTGTCATTGTGCGTAAATTCGCACACAAAACCACTTCCATGCATCATTTTGGTTTCTTTCTGATACCGTTTGTGTATACCAAAAAATACAAAATAGGGATTAAGTAGCGAAATATTATTCGATGCCATCACCAGCTTAAACCATCGGGACTGGCTTCCGTTTCCACGGCTGATCGTCAATAACAACGATTGTAGTTTTTCGCTCTCTCCTTTTACGTACTGTCCACTCTCCATGGAAAACTCATCAAAAAACAAAAAGTAAATATCCCGAAAATACGGCGATAATTTTTTCACGCTGTCCATCTTACTTCCAAAGCTAAACGCACATCCGAATGGCTCCCCGTCCAGAAAATACCGCACGACATTTCCATTCTTATCCAGATTTTTATATGTAATCACACTACCCAATTTTGGATACATTTGCAACATATCCTCGTACATCGCCGCCGCTCCCGTCATTTCCCCTTTCGTCCGGAAAATCCATCCGGTCTGCAATCCGTACTCTTTGCACAAGATACAGCTTGCCGCGGCAAACGCACTGGTCTTTCCGGCGCTACGGTTGGAACACGTAATTGCCACTCCAGCGAACTCCCCGTCCACGTCCGGCTCCGTAAACAACCGAATCGGATTGTAATAGTGAATCGCTTTCCCGTTATCGTCTATCGCCTCAAATTTCACATCATAGTTAGCAAAAAGTTTTTCCCATTTGATATCATTCCAAAAAATCATTGTTTCACGTGAAACATTTTGTTTCACTTCCTCCTTTCCAGCATTTCCACAACCCGCGCACCGCGTCCCGCATAATCTATGTTAACCGCCAGTTCCCCGCCAGCAAAACCGCAGACAATCTCACGTTTATCGCACGATGATCGCACGTTTTGACTGCGGATGGACGGCGGTGAAAGGCAGAGATTCGCTGGGTATAAAAAGAGCTACGCTGGAAAAACGTAGCTCTTTTACACGTATGGAATTTATCTCACACAAGATATAGTAACAATCAACTACAGATAATATAAATACTCAAGTTACCGTCCGCCAGTCGTGGCGCGTACCCAGTTCATGGTTACTTATTCCATAAATGGGTTAAACTTTTCGGTATCACCGAACTTATGAACGTTTACCGCGGAAAGGTATGCGGTGAATCCCTTGTCGCGGCGGAACTTGCTTTCTCCGATAGAGATGAACAGGTCAACTACTGCTCCTTTGCCCAGTTCGTCAACACTCGAAACGGTGTTGCTCTCTACGCCGTCCTCGTAAAAGCCAACGTGGTAATTGGTCTGCGCTTTCACGTACAAACCAGCTTCGGAGGTTTCCTTTGCAGGAATCCATTTCGCTTCTGCGGCGGCATCTTCCCCAAACTCCTCGATGATTTTTTCAAAAATGGCTTTCTGCTGATCGGCAGAGATAGACGCGGAAAGAACGCTTTTTCCGTCTTCCTCTTTTGCGTATTTAACAGTTACGTTGTTTAATTTCATTTTAGCTTTGCTCATGATTTCGTTCTCCTTTTTGATTTAATTTGTTATGCAGAACCGCGGCGCGTTGCTTTTATCGTTTACGTCTTATCTGGACTATTCCAGACCGCGGGTTGTGCGCTTAGTCCAGTCTTTTTGCTTCTGCAAAAAACTGCTCATCCGGCATTTCGTAGCGGGCGGAAACGGTGTCGGTTAAGACACAAACAGAATCTTCTGCGTAGCCTGCGGAAGTGATCGCGTTTACTTTTGCTTTCTGAGATTTTAATTCTACGGTGGACTCAAAAAAGCCGATCACCTGTTTTGTGTTTCTGTCAATGACAGAATAGATAAATTTTTCGATTTTTGTTCTAACCATTTTTTTTCTCCTTTCGTTATGTGGCTGTTTGTTCTTACAAGTATTATAATAGCACTGCCTACCAAAAAAGTCAATAGTTAAAATAAGAAAATAAAAAAAATATCCAAAAATAAAAGCAGGATGGAAAGGTCGAGTTCTTCCTCATGTAACGCCCAGATCGTTGATAATACTAAAAACATAAAAAACACAAAATATCTCATATCGTCTCCTATTCCGGTAACACTCCGTCTTGAGAGTTTACCAATACTTCATAGTATTCATTCGATACACCTAAGGTATAAGTGGTATCAAGGATTCCTATATTACTTGCAGTTAATATTTCTTCCCCGTTGACTTTGATGTAATGGGGTTTCGAGTTGTTAAAGCAACTGATTGTCCGTCCGACATTTTCCATCCGGCGGCAGAGACGGAAATTATTACAGCACTTTAAGTTTTCCGCTCCAAGTTTCTTATTCATGCCAGCGACCGTAGACGTAAAACGCACGGGGTCTTTGCCAGATTGCGCCGCTTTTTCGTCCCATTCAACGCCGCAGTATTTTTTCGCGCCAAGGGTCTTAAACTGAATGTACAGATCATCCATATCCCAGACACCGAGAATATAACGGTTGTCACCAACGTCACAAAACGCAGGAATGTCATTATCAATCGCACGTTTTTCCAGTATTTTGTTTTTGGCTTCAAATTCTGGAATGTGTACGTCCGGATGTAAAAACTTGATACTATCGGTGTCGCAGTACACGGCATCCATTCCAACCACGTCCAGCATATCTTGTAACTGCTTTCTTGCGTGGGCGGTAACATAGATTCCCCATTGATAGTGCAAAAAGCTGTTTTTTCCATCATAGTACGTTTTCAGTGCTTTTTCCGCATCTGCTTTTTCCCGATGCCATTCTCCCGTAAAAGCATCCATTGCCCATTCGTCCTGCAAAAGATCGGTTACACACATCCCGAACGTGCTGTTTAGTTTATTCTTAGATTTCATATATTCATAGACTTTATCGGGATTTCCTTTCAACTGGCTTTTTGCGATAAAAAATGACATCATCGTTTTACGCATACTTTCCGGTAATTTTCCGCGCGCGGCTACGTAGCACTCCGAGACGGTAAAGAAATCATAGTCGTATTGATTTTTTATGATCGACAAGTCAATTTCCGTCATTGCTATTTCACAGCAATCAATAGACAATACGCGTCCATTATCAATCACACAATCTTTCCCGTGCTTCTGACACTTTGACAGCGGGATATACGGGACGGGGATATTTTCTTTCATACGCAAGTTGTCAAATTGTACCCGCATGATAACACAACGTGTAGCACACAAATTGTCAAACTGTTCTTGCGATGTAATCTCAACCGCCCGAAACGCACTCATGGGATAGTAACCCATTGCTATCTGCGCGGGGTAGCTACTGGAAATATCCATGCTTCCCATTACGATTGCGTTTTCCCCTTTTTTCGCGGTGATCGTGTGCCCCGCGTGGATGCGGTTGGCGTGCGTGTTGCCGCCGCGGAACGCGTCTTTACAGAGTTGGTACTGCGGTAACGTCAAAGCCAGATCGGCAAATACTCCCGGATAATAACCGCTATCTGCCTGCATGGCACGGCGGAATTCTCGGCGGACGTAGCCAGTTGATGTAAGGGGGATTTCTGCCAGATTATCCTCTTTTCGTAAGGCGCGGATGCATTCACACAAGCCGCGAACATCATTATAGCAATATCCCTGTTCAACGTCCGTGAGAGGTGTTGTTGGTGTACGTAGTTTTTTGTAATCATACGTATCAACAAGTTTATAGTGAGACACTCCCTCACTATTTTCACAGAATTTTGAAAGAGACATATTACTGAGAAAGTAGGAACATCGAAACTCAATCCCATATTTATACGCATAACATTTCATTACTTTATGAGCATCCCGCGCAAAAATTTCGTCAAATGCTACGAAATCTTTCATAAACTGAAATTCATACGATAAATTATGAACGTATACTACAGCACGTTTCGTATCAGAAGTTTTCAAATACAAATGCAGTTTTTCGCAGAATGAAAGAAACTCGTTCCATGTGCGACCGAAGCATACCGTATCTTTCAAACAGAACTGCCATTGATACAGATACGCTGTACCTTTTACCACTTTTTCACCTGTTTTGTTATAGCGTTCGTAATCGAGTTTTTCTAACGTAGTTGTCTCGATATCAAACGCCATTTCCACGTCATAATAGACGATAGGTTTTTTCTTTCTTCCACGCTTGCGGCATTCGCGCAAAGTCTGGAAATCAGAAAATGGAAAATCATTACATGAATACACTGTTTCTATTGCTGTAGTTTCTGTTCCATTTACTTGTATCGGTACTTCCAATTCATACATATTTTTTTCCCTACTTTAATTTTGTTCGTTTTTTCGCAAACAATTCCTCTTTTGTTATATAACCATCGAGATACAATTGATAATCTTTTTTAATATCCTTAATATCAAGTTCAGGATTGTCTATTTTTTCTACAAAGTCATCTATAATTTGATTGGACGCAAGTTCTTTACGAAGATTCTTTCTGTATAAATTTGATGACAGAAAATGATACAAGTCTTTATAGTTATCTTCTGTTACAACCGCATTAATTTTTTTCTTAGATTTATCAAACCTCCGCTGAAATTCTGCGATTTTATAACCACTTACTGTAGTTTCTGGTGCGTTCAAAAAAGCAACCATGGCGTCCCATTCCTGCCGAATGGATGCATCCGAACGCTTAACGCCTTTCAGGAAACGATTTTTTTCACGCCCTTGTGAAGCAAAAAATTCTTTTACGCGTCCATACGCCCATTGGTCGCGCGCGTGAATTTTTTCCAGTTTGGCAAGGCGGCTATTTGCCGTCTGCGCAACGCGTGGAAGTTCGCGTTTGATCTGGTCGAGGGAGAGATCGAGTTCCTGGTAGATAGAATAATCTTTCGACTGCGGCATTTATTCGCACCCCCTTATAAATATTCGTAAGACTCCGTTGACTATTTCAAACCCTATTGCTTCTTCTGACAAGTAATTTTCACGTTTGACAGGATAGATTTTTGCACAGTCCATGTCAAATGATGCTACTAATACATGATGTTCTTCGTTAAACACACTAACAATTGCATAGATTTCAACTCTAATGCGGTCAAAACCTTTATACATACGGGCAAAATCTTTTACTCTCATAATTACCTCCTTAATAATAACACTGTTCTTCTGAGCCTGCTTTTGAATATAATGGACACATGGTACAATTATCATTCGCGGCACAAACAGCACGGTGAGAAACTTCGATATAATAAGCTTTCAACGCATAACGTGTAGAAAGATTGTTATGTAAGTTTACAGTAAAGCCTTTACCAAAATTACCTTTATATGGCACTGGTTTACAGAATGAATTCTTTTTAACGTAGCCATTTGTAAGAGACGCATGGTCATACACGTAAATATGGATATTCCCGTCAATATCTTCCTGTTTTACATATAAAGGTATATCCTCCATTTTCGCTGGTACGGTATACAGTTTTTCTAAAGCTAAAGTTTTCATAGCAAATTTCCTTTCTGCCCGTTACGCCGATAGCACAGCAGATATATTAATCAAAACTATAAAGCGGTGCTTCCTTATACACCTCTCTGTATAAGTCATCAAAAGCAACCCATCTAGTCAATGCTTTCTGTGCTTGCATGCTAGATTGTCCATAATAGTTTTCCATTATTTTAAGCATATCCCACGATTCATTGCATCTTTCATTTAATACGGTTTTAATTTCTTCTACTGTCATTGTTATTCCTCCATTTTCTATTTTTGTATTATTGGTTTTCCTTGTTTCTGATATTACAATACCACTTTTCTATAAATATGTCAATACTTTTTCTAGAAAAATTTCTAGAAAATTTATATCACTAATCCTACACAAATAAACCCTACACCCGTTTCCGCCCGATCACTCACGATTACTAACGTTACACATATAAATAACAGGCAGTCCGCGGCAACCGCGGAGCGGTGACCCCGCAAGGGCAGGCGCGGACGGGAGCGACGGAGCGTGTCCGTCACTCGCGGACAAT
>ERZ833608.1406-NODE-1406-length-15531-cov-4.099574_pt1 | contig 15531 bp, 8 predicted proteins | sample MGYA00519694_ERZ833608 | MGnify/ENA primary metagenome ERZ833608 (study PRJEB31850, sample SAMEA3708742) | human gut metagenome | biome: human gut; feature: human-associated habitat; material: faeces | place: China | collected 2014 ... | reverse complement strand
AGCTATGTACTGATGATTCTGGCAGGATGTTATCTTTTGTATACGGGGTACAGATTGTGTAAAAATGTCATCGATGGAGTTGACGGTGGCAGCTGGGGCTTTTTTGCGGCAGGAATCGGTTTCCTGATCGTGGGAGCGGTAATGCTTTTTATTGGTGGTAAGAATTTTATCAAACGAGATAAAGAAAAACGTGCGATGGAAGAAGCTGCCAGGGCAGAAGAAAAAGCGGCAGAGCCGGAGAAAACGACAGAGAAAAAAACGATGAGTATTGCGGAACGTGCGAGACTGGCTTCAAGTCTTGAAGAGTCAGAGAGCGAAGACAAAACAGAGAAGCCGGACGAGTCAGAAACGGCTGATATAGCTTCAGAAGAAAAAACAGAGGAGTAAGTATTCAAAAAGCGTCGCAGAATGTTATCTGCGGCGCTTTTTGCGTGTTTTTTTCTTCTTTTTGTGTGAGCCGGAAGGGTTATGCAGGGTAGACCAGCAGAAAAGCTGAACCAAAATGATTCCGATCAATGCTCCGGAACTGTCAATGCAGACATCTCTGACAGAAGGACTTCGTCCGGAAACAAAAGATTGATGGTATTCATCCAGCCCTGCGAAGCCTGCACAGAAAATACCGGCGAGGAGAAATAACCAGAACCCTCTCACTCGATATACATAAAGCGGGAAAGAAACAGCCACGGCAAGAAGAAAATATTCAGTCATATGAGCTGCTTTCCGAACATAAAACTGAATGGAATTGGCCTCATAATTCAGCTCATCATAACTTTTGCCTTCATGCAGGATCTCGCTTTTGGTTTCTACGATATTATAACTGATCTTGTAACTTAATTCCCCGGACACCTCCCCGGTCTGGGCTGAAAATGAAAAGATCAGATACATCATAAGCAAAGCTGGTATAAAAGATAATGGTTTTAATAGTGTGATCAGTATTTTCATGGCTTTAAATATAGCAAAGGGGGAAAAGATTGTCAACTGAGAGGAAGGTATGTTATACTTATATCAATTATGAACCTGCATCAAAAGTGATTAAAGAACAGGTAGGAGACAGGAATTAATCTAAGGGATAAGAGAGGAACAAAAAAGATGAGTTTAGCAGATGTTACGTTTATTAATATGTGCAGAGATGTCATAGAAAATGGAACCAGTACAGAAGGAGAAAAGGTACGTCCGAGATGGGAAGACGGGACTCCGGCGTATACTGTAAAAAAATTTGGTGTGGTGAACCGGTATGATCTGCGAAAAGAATTCCCGGCACTGACACTCAGAAGAACCGGGATCAAAAGCTGTACGGACGAGCTTTTGTGGATCTGGCAGAAAAAATCAAATAATATCCATGATCTGAAGAGCCATATCTGGGATAGCTGGGCAGATGAAGATGGCTCGATCGGAAAAGCATATGGTTATCAGATGGGAGTAAAACATCAGTATAAAGAGGGTATGATGGATCAGGTGGATCGTCTGATCTATGACCTGAAACATAATCCATACAGCAGACGTATGATAACCAATATGTATGTGCATCAGGATCTTCACGAAATGAATCTGTATCCATGTGCATACAGTATGACCTTTAATGTGACCGGAGACCGCCTGAATGCAATATTGAATCAGCGTTCACAGGACGTACTTGCAGCAAATAACTGGAATGTGGTCCAGTATGCAGTGCTGGTTCATATGATCGCGCAGGTGACAGGCTTCAAACCGGGTGAACTGGTTCATGTGATCGCAGACGCACATATTTATGACCGCCATATTCCGATCGTGAAGGAACTGATCGAGAGAGAAACCTATCCTGCACCGAAATTTAAAATGAATCCGGATGTAAAGGATTTTTATGAGTTCACAGTAGATGATTTTACGATCGAAGATTATAAGACCGGACCTCAGGTGAAAAATATTCCAATCGCGATTTAACGGATATTTGTAGTTATTTGAATAAAATTACTAAAAAAAGATTGTATTTTAAGATAAAATTCACAAAAAGTATTTGTCTATTCTAAAAATTTGTGGTACAATTTTCATATATTTTTGGAGGTGCGTTACACATGGAAGATATTATGATTACATCTGGCACAAGTTTTGAAGGATATGAGATCTCAGAATATGGTCCATATAGATTTGTGCAGACAATTTTAAGTTCAAACTTTCTGAAGGAGATTGGTTCATCAATTGCAGATATTGCTACAGATCGAAGCAGCATATATCAGGAGAAGCTGGATGGAGCAATGAATGAAGCAATCAAGTCATTCAAGGAGATGGCTGGCAAGACCAAGTACAATGCAGTTGTAGGTTTCCATACAAATGTAGTAGATTACTCATCTAATATTACATCTGTTGTTGCTGCGGGTACATTGGTTTCTATCAAGAAAGAATATCAGTCCGAATTTGAGAAGAGTGTATTTGTCAGAAAAGAGTTATATGTTAATAACTATTATGACAAGCTTGTTCCAAGAGCTGTAAAGATCGTTCTTGCTTCAGAAGGAAAAGGAACCAGAATATCAGCATGGTTTAATAATTACAATATGGAAGATATCAAAGCAATCAAGGCAGATATTAAATTTACAAATATTTATGGTGATGAGATCACATTGACCGGAGTTGATTTCGTATTTGATAAAACAGGTCAGTCGCTTCTGAAGTCTGATTATATTGAATGTAAGCTTCCGGATAAGTACATAAAGATCATTTCAAGCTCAAAGGTATATATCCAGAAGTATGTAACTTCCCGTGGAGTATATTCCTGCGGAGATGATCCGATCGATGTAGATCTCAGTCCATTAAAGTTCAAAGCCCTTAAGATGAAAAAAGGTCTGGATGCGGTATGTAACTATAAGTCAGACGGACTGGTATGGACCTGTAACTGTGGTCATGTAAATGAGGGCGGAGCAGAAGAATGTGTGATCTGTTCCAGAAAACAGGATGAGATGAAGAACACGGTTTCCTTTAATTATGAGCCTATGATTGAGGAAATGCGTCAGAAAGAATATGTTATGGAGATCAAGGATGTTCTTATGAAGCACATTAAGGACATTGATTCCGGCCTTCGTATGCAGTTGTTGGAAATCATGGAGTCCGGTCTTCAGTATGAGAAGACCCGTGGCAATATGAAGGATACGGTTATTGAAAAGGTAGAGAATCTGTTCCTTGGATTATAAAAATGCAGCAATATGTTCTACAGATAATTGAGCATCTGGAAGAAATGGGATATAAAAAACTAAATCCTGAAAGCAATAACGTATATGGCAGACTGGGAACAGATGCCATATATGTTGTTGTGCTTGGAAGCAGCAGAGATCTGAGGGCAGAAAGCTTACAAAAGTTTAACAGACAGATCATACATGACTTGTCTGCAGACAGTGATAAAAGGATCGAACTGCTTAATATATTACTGACACCGAATGGATTGTTTGATGATTCTGTAAATGAGATTGTTTCAAAGATGAGCAATGTCTGGCTGTTCAGTGAAGACTATGGCAAACTGTATGTGTTTGAAAATCAGCCAATGGATTTTGATGGTTTGCAGCCGGTGCTTGACAAACAGATCCTTCAGGAAAAGGGCAGGAATCTTTCAAGGATCCGTAAAACGTTTGGTGTAATAACACCGATATTGATATTAATCAATATTATTATTTTTGTGATATCTGTATATACAAGAGATGCAGCGGGGAATTCTTGGCTGGAGGAATTGCTTGCGGATAATTTGTATGACGTAATCGTAGAAAAGCAATATTATCGAATCATAACATCCATATTTTATCATTTTTCTCTGATTCATCTATTCAGCAACATGGTTGTTCTGGTTGCGCTGGGAGCGAGAGTTGAGAATCTGATGGGACGGATTGGCTTTCTGATTTCATATTTGTTTTGCGGGATCACCGCTTCAATATGTTCGTTGATCAGCTGTTATCTGGGAAATTATTATACATATGCAGGTGGCGCATCCGGGGCAATCTGTGGATTGATGGGAGTGCTGATCGTATTTGCATTTTTTAATAAAGGACATATTTCAGGAATTTCGTTAAAAGATCTTTTGTTTTTATCCGTGCTCACAATATTAAATGGATATGTTTCAGATGGAATTGATAATGCAGCGCATGTAGGCGGCCTTATCGCTGGACTTTTAGTTGGTATAATTGCGATCCTGATCCATAAGGCTGTTGTAAAAGATAAACCTATGTGATAAAATTAAGAGATGAAAAAATTGTTAGGAGTATGGTTTGATGGGTACTGGAATAAGTATGTCAAGTGTGAATAAAATTAAAGAACTGGCTGAAAGCAGAGACTATAGTCTTGCTTTGGATATACTTGAACATCAGGATTTGACCAAGTCCCTTTCGCCACAGTTTATTAAGATCTGTGGTGAAGTTTATTATGAAAACGGGCGGTATCAGGAAGCCCGTGCTGCTCTTGTAAAAGCACATTCCATGGCACCTGTAGGGAATAAGATCATATATTCTCTGATCCGGGTATATTTATCCATGGGCTTTTATTCACTGGCAAATACCTATTATGAAATATATAAATTTAATCAGAATGAAAAAGATGCGGGTACATACAGGATCGAATATATGCTTGCGAAAGCAGAAAGAAAACCATACAAGGAATTGTATGGTATTCTGATATCGGCAAATGAAAAAGAAACAAGTGATATCTGGGATTTTGAGATGCTTTTATTGTATAAAGCAATGGGAAATGAAGAAAAATTCCAGTCGGAAGCCGAGATGTTCTGTGCAACTTATAAAGGTTCATCTTATATTGACAAGGTGAATCAGTTAAGAGAGAAATTATATGATGTTGATAAAGCCATCTATTGTTATCCTGAAACGGAAGCAATGGATGACGATATCGCGCAGCAGGATGTCCGTCTGATGGAAGAGAAAGTATTAGAAGCAGATGATTTGAGAATCCATCCGAAAGATCCAAAGATCACATTGATGGTTGAGGATCGGGAACCAGTTACGAATTCTATGAAGTTTAAACAGATGCTTCTGAAGTCGAAAGAAAAGAAAGAATCCAAGAAGTTACAGAAACAGGAAAAAAAAGCAGAACAGCAGAAAGAACAGACAGATCAGGAAGTATTGGATACTCCGGAGAATTCTGATCAGGAAGAGAATACCGGAAAGAAAAAGTGGTTCCTTAAGAACCGGATGTCAAAGAAAGAAGAAGAGGCAATTGAGGAAGCATTTGCGGAGCAGGAGAACTCAGAAGTAGACCGTGATCAGCTTCTTGGCGAGATTGTAAATCCGGAATCTGATGAAACTGTCGCTGAGAATGGCATGGAAGCTGAAGCAGAACCGGTTGCTGATCCTACAGGGGATGAGAAGAAGCCGAGAAGTCTGGATGAATTATCAGAGGATTCATTTGAAGATGGCGTTGACGATTTTGATTTTGATAACGAAGAATATGATTCTGTATTGATGGTAGATGTGGATGATGCAATCATGCCGGAACCATCGAATGAACATACAGAAGAGATTCTCGAAGAAGCTCCGGAAGAGATTATATCCGAAGATATAACTGACGCTTCAGATGTTGAGAAACCTGAGAATGTTGAATCGGAAGAACCTGAAAAATCTGAAACCGATGAGCAACAGATTGAGAAGAAATCAGAATATACGGAATCTGTTGAAGATCATGAGATTACTGAGGCGGAGACAAAAGATGCTAAAGAACCTGAGACATCAGAATCGAATGAAGAAGACGCCGATAGTGCTGAGACGCCAGGGCCGGCCGGGGAAGATGATGATTCTGTTGTTATAGAGGAAGTAGAAGAAACTGAGAAATCTGAGCTTGAAGAAACAGCAGAAACCGCTGAGCCTGCAGAAGATGCTGAAAAGGCAGAGATGCTGGAGGAAAATCAGAAACTGGAGTTAGAATCAACGGATACAATGGAGAAAACAACTTCTGATGATCCGTTTGATATAGATATAGCGATTCAGTCGCTTGATGAATATACATTTGACGCAGATACCTGGGAAGATGATTCATTTGAACAGGCATATGAGGATGATGATATTGTGGAGATCGAAGCAGCAACCGGATCTGACACAAAAGTGGAAGTCGAAACAGAGAATGAAGCTGAAGAGGAAGTAGAAATCGAGCCGGAAGTGGAGGTTAGGGCTGATTCCGATCCTGGATCAGAATTAGAAGTCGAAGCTGAGGCTGATTCTGAGAAAGAATCTGAGAGTAAGACGGAAGCTGAGAAGGATGTTGAAATTGATTCTGAAGCTGTGGTTGAAATGAATTTAGAGGCCGAGGTCAATCCGGAATCTGAAACGGAACAAGAACCAGAATACGGGATTGAATCGGAGAAAACGGCACATAGACGGGACTTCCCGATATTTCGTTCAAGTCTGTTTCCGGATTATAACAGCGACAAACCTCCAGTTGTAGAGTTGATGAAAGAAACGGTTGATATGAAGGCTGAATATGACAGAAAAATGTCAGATAATCTGGAAAAAGAAGAACAGCTTATTAATCAGGCAGATGAATTACTGGCAAGACTTGGTATAGAGCTTGGAACCAAATATGCATCAAATACAGACTACTTCAATATGCATAGTGATAGTTTTGTTAACCTGATTGAAGATGAAACAGACGTCGAAAACGCGGATCTGTCATCTGATGAGAAGGGGATATCGGAACAAGAAGATAACAGAAAAGAACAGCTTGAGCACCTAGATAAAAAACAGGAGAAGAAATACAAGCTTAAGAGAAATGACAAATAATTAGATTAATATATAAATATTATTTTTTATTTGATAATGTGGAAGGAGGCGTACAAATTGGCTGTAGATCAAACAGAAGCTATGATTGCTGCGATAAAGGCACAGCTTGAAAAAGAAAGAGCCGCTGAAGCTGCAAAGCAGAAGAGACTGGAAGAAGAGCAGGCACTGAAAAATCTGAGCAGTAATAAAAAGAAGTCTTCAGATAGTGGAAGCAAGAGCCAATATAAGACTTTGTCTGCTGAAGAACTTGCGCGTATTGAGGAGAAGAAACGACGTAAGAGAGAAGAAGCATTGGGTATTGTTCATGAGGATAAGCCTGAAGAGACAGAGAACAACGAAGCAGAAACTAATAAGCCAGATACAAATAAAGAGGCAGAGGGTGAAGCAAAAGAAGCAAAGACAGAGGATAAGAATGACAAGCAGAAAATGCCGAAAATCAGTCTTAACCTTGGTGGTATTGCCGATGAAGGCCTTGGCGGCCTTGGCGGCGGTTTAGGAAGCGGACTGGGAGAAGGTCTCGGTGGCGGACTTGGCAGCGGTTTAGGAAGCGGACTTGGTGGCGGACTTGGCAGTGCACCTTCAGAAGGCGGATTGTCCGGAAAAACAGAGGACGCAGGCAGTGGCCTTGGTGCTTCATTAAATATTAAAGGTAAGGTGGATGATTCCCTTTCACCTAGTAAAGTTGGTGAAACAGAGAAACAGACACTTACAGATGATTCTGTACGTTTTGATGAGGATGATATGTCTTCTGTTGCTGCAGATGATGCAGAATGGACACCAGGAAAGAATGTTGAGGTAAAAGAAGTAAAGACACCAAAGGGTAATGATAAAAATGGCGACTTGTTCAGTATTTTACCTGACAGAAACAAAAACGCATCTGATGTTTCGTCCATGTATGATATAGATGATGATGACGATGATGATGATTTCCTTGGTGCCGGCATTAAGAATCTGTCAAATATAGATGAGACAAGTGAAGAAGAAGCAGCACGGATCAAGGCAGAAGAGGAAGCTAGGAAGAAAGCAGAAGAGGAAGCTAAGAAGAAGGCAGAAGAGGAAGCTAAGAAGAAAGCAGAGGAAGAAGCCAAGCGTAAAGCTGCAGAAGAAGAAAACCGTAAGAAAGTAGAGGAAGCCCGCAAGAAAGCTGCTGTAGAAAAAGCAAAGATCGAGGCTGAAACAAAGAAGAAGCAGGCAATCGAACTGGCTGAACGGAAAGCACAGGACGCAAAGAATGTTGTTGAGACCGCTCAGAAGACCATTGCAGATTCAGAGAAAGAAGAAAAAGAATTAAAACTTCAACTGGAAGAATGTGCAAAGAAGAAGGCTGCTTATGATGACAAGGTAAAGGCTGAATTTGATGCAAAGAAGAAGGCAGATGAAGAACTCCTTGCAAAAGAAGATGCAGAGCTGGATTCAAAGGTAACTTCGATCAAGAAAGAGATTGAGGATACAAACAAAAAGGCACAGAATGAGTCTGATAAGGTATTAAAGGAATGCGATCCTGAAACCATTAAGACAAAGATCATCAATGATGCGCAGGCTGTTGCAGATGCAGCGATCAAGAAGCTGGCAGATGCAAAGAAGGCAAATATCGAGAAGCATGAAGCTGAATATGCGAAAGCATGTAAAGATGCTGAAACATCATCAACCAAGCTTGAGGAAGATAAGAAGAAAGCAATTGAAGCTGCTAAGAAGAAGAAAGAAAAGCAGAATGACAAAGCTAAGAAGCTGATGGATGATGCAGAACAGAACAAGCAGCGCGCTGGCGTTATCTTTACAGATTCAAAGAAAGCAGAAGAAGAGGCAACATCAAATCTTAAGAATACAACTGAGATGGAATCTGAGTCATTGAAGGCGCTTGCAGGACTTGAAAATAAACTTGCTGAAAGTGAGACCAAGTTAAAGACTGCAATGAACAATAATGATTCCGCAGCAAAAGCAATAGATACAGCAAAGAAAGCTTTAAAGGATGCAGAAGCAAAAGAAGCAGAAGCATTAAAGAAACTGGAGGAGGCAAGATCTGCAAAGGCAGCGGCTGAAACCAGAATTTCCAAGGGCGAGGCTGATAAGAAGAAGCATCAGTCTGAAATTGATACGCTTAATGAAGAGAAGAAGACTACAAATGCAGATATTGCAGAAACAAAGAAGAATGTAGAATCCTTCAAGGCTGCAAAGGCAGAGGCACAGCAGGCTTTGGATGCTGCAAAGAAGTCGGTAGTTGAAGCGGAAGATCTGCTTTCAAAGGCTGAAAATGCAGAGGAAGAAGCTGAACAGATTCTGGAAAAGGCTAAGATCGAAGAAGAAGTTGAGATCCAGAATGCCGAAAAGACTGCAGCAGATGGTAAAGATAATCTGGAAAAAGAAAAGAAAGCCAGAGATGATGCGCATGAGAAATTCCTTGCAGATGAGGAAGAAAAATATGCAACAGGAGAGGCTGCAGAACTTGAAAAGGTTCAGTCTGCTGCAATGACGGCAGAAAAAGAAGCTGCTGATTCCCGGAAGAAGGCAGAAGAAGCTGCAAAGAAGTTGCTGGATGCTGCAAAGAAGAAAGAAGAAGAATTAAAGAAGAAGATTGCGGATCTTAAGACGGAACAGGCAGAACGTATTGTAGCTAGAAAAGCTGCAGATGAAGAAGCAGTTAAGAAAGCAGAAGAAAAGAAGAAACATGATCTTGATTCTCTGTTAAAAGAAGAGATCAGTACAAAGAAGCAGTTAGAAGAAGTTACAAGCAGAGCTGCAGCGGCAGCAAAAGTGCTTGAAAAAGCAGTTAAGAAGGAAGAGGAAGCAAGAAAACAGGCGGAACTCTTGAAAGCCGGAAAACTGGATGAAGCTGCAAAGATTGATGTTTCATTAGAAGCAACAGATGAAGCTGCTGTAGAAGCAGAACAGAGTGAGATCAATCAGGAAATGAAGAAAGCATTACCTGCAGAAGCAAAATATCTGTATAAATATCTGTGTGTAAATCCTGCGGGAGCACAGATTGTAAATGTTCTTCAGGCTATGAAGGTTGATCCAAAGAGGTCAAAGAACCTGGTAATCCTTGGATTACATGGATTTGGTTCTGCCAAAATCGGAGAAGATTTTGCAGAGTGCTATTATGACCTTGGCTTCTGTACATCTCCTGCAAAGGCAAAAGTAAAGGCAAAAGTAATCAACAGTGGTAAACTTGCAGGTGCAGTTACAAAACTGAAGGGTGGCTGCCTGATCGTTGAGAGTGCCGGATTGATCACACCGGAGCGTTTCAAAGAAATGGTTGATCTTTGTTCCACAGAAAAGAATGATGTAAAAGTTATTCTTACCGGTGAAAAAGTTGCACTCAGCAAGATGCTTGCAGATAATATGACACAGGCGAGAAGTTTCAATAACAGAGTATATTTCGATCAGATCAAGGAAGAAGATTTGATCGTCATTGCCAAAGAATATATCATTGAAAAAGGTTATAAGTATGAAGATGGTATTGATGGCAATATTAAAAATGTACTTATGGCAATGGAATCTGGTAATATTGACAGATTATTGACAGCTATCGATGAAGCAATCGAACGTGCAGATGCAAGAAATGCAGAAGCAAAGAAAGTTATGAAGACGGATATAAAATAAGAAAGAAAAATAGCAGTCGTATGATTGTATTTTCCAGCTTATATTTTGGTTGAAAAAAATGGTGCCAATGTTTATAATATTTATTATTGTAAACTTGGCACTTTTTTGTGCGGTGATGAGGCAAGATTTGTATTTAAAGTAGATTTTGACAACTGCCGCGATAACTTTAGAAACAAACAAAAATTTGTTTCTTATAGTTGTTAACTTTAAGGAGATATAAGATAGTATGGATATTGGAGTAGATTTGGGAACCTCAAATGTGCTGGTATATGTTAAAGGTCGTGGAGTAGTCATCAACCAGCCATCTGTTGTAGCATATGAAAAAAACTCAAAGCGCATTATTGCGATTGGAAATAAAGCGAAGAAGATGATCGGGAAGACACCGGAGTCAATCGAGGTCGTAAGACCGCTTGTAAAGGGAGTTGTTTCAGATTATACCGTTACAGAGCGAATGTTAAAAGTATTTATTCGTAGCGCGATGGAGAAACGGACCGGAGTTGGCAGACCGAAAATCTGTGTCTGCGTTCCGAGTGGGGTAACGGAGGTTGAACGAAGAGCGGTCGAGGATGCGGTCTACAGGACGGGTGCAAAAAGTGTCTATGTTATGGAAGAACCGCTTGCGGCAGCAATCGGTGCTGCTGTTGATATTGAAGAAGCGAAAGGAAATATGGTCGTAGATATCGGAGGAGGTACAACGGATATTGCGGTTATATCACTTGGTGGAGCAGTTGAAAGTCAGTCGATCAAAGCAGCGGGTGATGATTACAATGCATCGATGATCCGTTATATCAGAAGAAAGTATAATCTTCTGATCGGAGAACAGACTGCGGAGAAAGCAAAGATAGCGGTAGGATCGGTCTATGAGAGGCCGGAGGACATCACCTATGTTGTAAAGGGAAGAGATCTGATCAAGGGACTTCCAAAGGCGATCACGATCACCGCAAATGAGACAATAGAAGCATTTGCAGATACAACTTCTCATATTTTGACGGCAATTCATGGGGTACTTGAGACGGCTCCGCCGGAGCTGGTCGCGGATATATCGGTAAATGGAATTGTTCTGACCGGTGGTGGCAGCCTGATGTATGGAATGGATAAGCTGATCAAGGAAAAAACGGGAATTGATACGTATGTTTCGGATAAAGCGTTAGAAGCAGTTGCACTTGGTGCCGGTATGTCGGTTGATATTGCAGCAAGAAAAGAAGAAGCATAGAAAGCAGAGAAAAGAAAATGACAAATACACATAATTTTCTGCCGGTGAATAAAAAAGATATGATAGAAAGAGGATGGGAACAGCCGGACTTTGTGTTTATTACCGGAGACGCTTATGTGGACCATCCTTCTTTTGGTCCGGCAATTATCAGCAGAGTTTTGGAAGCACATGGATATAAGATCTGTATGATTCCACAGCCGGATTGGAAAGATGATAAGAGTATAGATGTATTCGGCAGACCAAGACTTGGTTTTCTGGTTTCCGGTGGCAATATGGATTCTATGGTCAATCATTATACTGTTTCAAAAAAACACAGAAGTATGGATTCCTATTCTCCCGGTGGAAAGATGGGGCTGAGACCGGATTATGCAACAGTGGTATATTGCAATCTGATCCGTAGAACGTATAAGGATGTTCCGATCATTATTGGTGGGATTGAAGCAAGTCTCAGAAGACTTGCACACTATGATTACTGGTCGAACAAATTAAAGCATTCAATTCTGATCGATTCACAGGCAGATCTGATTTCCTATGGCATGGGCGAACACAGCATGGTTGAGATTGCAGATGCGTTAGACAGCGGAATAGATGTCAGGGATATCACATTTATCAGAGGCACAGTCTACAAGACAAAAGATCTGTCCGGTGTAGAAGCTCCGGTGATCCTGCCTGATTATGCAGCACTTCAGGAAGATCGTTTAAAATATGCAGAAAGCTTTTATACACAGTATATCAATACAGATCCATATTCCGGAAAAGTGCTGGTGGAAGGATATGGCAACCGGGGATATGTTGTTCAGAATCCTGCGGCATATCCACTCACGCAGATGGAGATGGATGACGTATATGGGTATGATTACATGAACACCTATCATCCAATGTATGAAAAGGATGGGGGAATCCCGGCTATAGCAGAGGTGAAGTTCAGTCTGGCAAGCAACCGTGGATGCTTTGGCGGATGCAGCTTCTGTGCACTAACTTTTCATCAGGGCAGGATTGTTCAGACCAGAAGCCATGAATCAATCATTGAAGAAGCAAAGCACATGACGAAAGATCCGGAGTTTAAAGGATATATTCATGATGTTGGAGGACCTACAGCGAATTTCAGACATCCGTCTTGTGAAAAACAGATGAAATATGGTGTGTGTCAGAATAAACAATGTCTGTTTCCAAAACCATGTCAGAACCTGAATGCCAGTCATAAAGATTATGTTGAACTGCTCCGTAAATTAAGACAGATACCCGGTGTGAAGAAGGTATTTGTAAGATCCGGTATACGATTTGATTATCTGCTTGCAGATCATGATGATACCTTTTTACGGGAGCTTTGCCAGTATCATGTCAGTGGACAGTTAAGAGTTGCACCGGAGCATATCTCAGATAATGTTCTGAAGTACATGGGAAAACCATCCAATCAGGTATATGAGACATTTATAAAAAAATATGAGAAAATCAATGAACAGTATGGGTTGAAACAATATGCAGTACCGTATCTGATGTCATCACATCCGGGTTCTACTTTAAAAGATGCAGTCGCGCTGGCAGAATACATCCGTGATATCGGATATATGCCGGAGCAGGTACAGGACTTTTATCCAACACCATCGACAATCTCGACCTGTATGTATTACACAGGGGTAGACCCGCGAACGATGGAACCGGTATATGTGGCGAGAGATCCACATGAAAAGGCAATGCAGCGTGCACTGATCCAGTACAGAAGACCGGAGAATTATGATCTGGTAAAAGAAGCTCTGATAAAGGCGGGGCGGACAGATCTGATCGGATTCGAAAAGCATTGTCTGATAACTCCAAGAAAGATGGATAGGAATACTTCGGGACATAAAGATGTCCATAAAAAGAATCCGTCAGGACAGGCAACACGGAATCAGAATAACAAGAACAGTAATCATAGAAAACAGGATAAATCCGGTAAAAATTCAGGAAGTTATAAATTCGGGCAGGATAACAGAAACAGCAGAACCGGAAAACCTGCAGGACAAAATGATAAAAAATATCAAAAACAGAAAACAGGAAAGAAAAAACACTGATATTTTATATAAAATTAAGAAAATAACCAGAAATGAAAAAATAATGATTTCTAATGCGTGCATTTCATTTTTGGTTGCGTGGTACTTTCTTTTGTGCTAGAATGTAGCCAGAAAGTGTGCTGTTATGTCAATAATGGTCATTATTGTGCCATTTACAGCATGAATGTACCATGATATAACACTTACATTATAAAAAAATACGGAGGATTTCATTATTATGGCAAAGAAAATTGTATTAGCAGGCGCATGCCGTACAGCTATCGGTACTATGGGCGGATCATTAAGTACAACACCAGCTCCAGTACTTGGTTCAATCGTTATCAAGGAAGCTTTAAACAGAGCAGGAGTTCCTGCAGATCAGGTAGATCATGTATATATGGGTTGTGTAATCCAGGCAGGTCTTGGACAGAATGTTGCACGTCAGGCATCAATCAAAGCTGGTCTTCCAATTGAGACAACTGCTGTTACAGTTAACGTTGTTTGTGGTTCAGGTCTGAACTGTGTAAATATGGCTGCTCAGATGATCGAAGCAGGAGATGCTGATATCGTTGTAGCAGGTGGTATGGAAAACATGTCAATGGCTCCATATGCTGTAATGCAGGGACGTTTCGGATACAGAATGAATGATGGTAAACTTGTAGATACAATGGTACATGATGCTCTTTGGGATGCATTCAATGATTACCATATGATCAAGACTGCTGATAACATCTGTGAGCAGTGGGGACTTACTCGTGAAGAACTTGATGAGTTTGCAGCAAAGAGCCAGCAGAAGGCTGTAGCAGCTCAGGAGTCAGGTGCATTTGACGCAGAGATCGTTCCAGTTATGGTTAAGAAGAAAAAAGAGATGGTTGAGTTCAAGAAGGATGAGGGACCAAGACCTGGTACAACAGTTGAGACACTTTCAAGACTCAGAACTATCAATCCAAATGGTTTCGTAACAGCAGGTAATGCTTCAGGTATCAATGATGGTGCAGCAGCTATCGTTGTTATGAGCGAAGAAAAGGCTAAAGAACTTGGTGTTAAGCCAATGGCTACATGGGTAGCAGGTGCTCTTGGTGGTGTTGATCCATCTATCATGGGTATCGGACCAGTTGCTTCAACAAAGAAGGTAATGGCTAAGACAGGTCTTAAAATCGAAGATTTCGATATCATCGAAGCAAACGAAGCATTTGCAGCTCAGTCAGTTGCAGTAGCTAAGGATCTTGGATTTGATGTTGACAAGCAGGTTAACCCAAATGGTGGTGCAATCGCACTTGGACATCCAGTAGGAGCTTCAGGATGCCGTATCCTTGTTACACTTCTTCATGAGATGCAGGCAAAGGGTGCTAAGACAGGTCTTGCTACACTTTGTATCGGCGGTGGTATGGGCTGCTCAACAGTTGTTAAGATCGAAGACTAATCCGGTCGGCTGAAAAACCATATTACATTTCTATATAAGGAGATAAACGATGGAATTTGTAACATATGAACAGGACGGATTTGTTGGTGTTATCACTATTAATCGTCCAAAGGCATTAAACGCATTAAACAGCACAGTTCTTGAAGAACTGGATGCAACATTCAAAGCTGTTGATCTGAATACAACAAGATGTCTTGTACTTACCGGTGCAGGAGAGAAATCATTTGTAGCAGGTGCAGATATCGGAGAGATGTCAACACTTACAAAGGCTGAAGGCGAAGCTTTCGGTAAAAAGGGTAATGACGTATTCCGCATGATCGAGACATTCCCAATCCCTGTAATCGCAGCCGTAAATGGATTTGCACTTGGTGGTGGATGTGAGATCTCCATGAGCTGTGATATCAGAATCTGTTCTGAGAACGCAGTATTTGGTCAGCCTGAAGTTGGCCTTGGAATCACACCTGGATTTGGTGGAACCCAGAGACTTGCCCGTCTTGTAGGTGCAGGAATGGCAAAGCAGCTGATCTACAC
>ERZ833608.1400-NODE-1400-length-15555-cov-9.088387_pt1 | contig 15555 bp, 14 predicted proteins | sample MGYA00519694_ERZ833608 | MGnify/ENA primary metagenome ERZ833608 (study PRJEB31850, sample SAMEA3708742) | human gut metagenome | biome: human gut; feature: human-associated habitat; material: faeces | place: China | collected 2014 ... | reverse complement strand
CTGTTTACTTTCTATACTTTAATATACATAGATTATATATCATTTTTCTAAGTATTTATCAAGTGAAATGTGGCTTTCATCACACATGCAAGCACGTGGTTTTTTCGCCACAGATTTATAACAGTGAAGATGTCTCTGAATTTCATCTTTTCTTTCTTGTCATCACTTGTCTGAACTTTAGGAAGGTTTAAGACACATACTGCCATAGTGAAAATGAATGTAGCTGCGATGATTAATGCAAATCTATGATAACCAATATAATTTCCACCAAGACCCTTGATGATCTGAACACCAAAACCAGCAATAATTAATGACTGACCAATACTTGCAAAGATTCTTGGAAGTACTGATACTTTTTCACGTTCTTCTGGATCAGAAGTTAAATTAGGAATAACTGACCAATAAGGAATATCCATGATTGTATAAGTCATACCCCATAAAACATAGATAACTGAAGCGAAGATACAAAGATTTACACCTGTAAGATGGAAATCTGTAAATACGATAACAAATACAAATGCGTTAATTAATGTTCCTACTACTAACCAAGGAATAAATTTACCATAACGGCTTCTTGTGTTATCAACTAACATACCCATGAACAAATCATTGAAAGCATCCCAGATTTTTGCAACGAAGAACATTGTACCAATGAAAGCTGGAGCAACCTTAATAATATCTGTGAAATAAATCATTGAGAATGTGGCAATCATGCCATAAATTAAATCTTTACCCAACGCCCCAAATGCGAATGAATATTTGACTCTACCAGGGATTTTACCTTGGTAAACGACACTACTTTTACTGTTGTTTTCCATAAATTTCTCTTCTCTTAATTTTTTATCTTGTGTGTACATCACTTTTTCTGTACCTAAATGATACCGCTTTACTAAAATTATTAACATCTGATAATCTATTTAAAAAATATGAATTTCTATTTTGTTAGAAAATTATCATCATAGTTTTTATTGTTCTGAAATGCGCAAAAAGAGGGGCTTTAATTTTTGTGGGGGTCAGACCTTCGCTCTAAATATTTGGGGTCTTGGAAACAGCACCTTTAAATCTGTGTGGGGTCACACTGTGACTCATACTTTTTAAGTATTTTTGTGTAATTAAAAACCTTTCGCTATATCATTAATTTGCTCATATTAAATCAAAGCGAAAGGAGATCACAAATTGAATAATGATCTAAGAATTATTTTAGGGGATTATGAATCCTTTGTACAGTCTCATAAGATTGAAATTAATAAAAAAGAAGTGATTTATTATATCATGCTTAAGAGAACCAATATCTCCTGTCCAGAATGTGGCAGTAGAATGAATATTAAGGACTATAGAAAATGTAAAGTCCTACATGACATGATAAGAGGCAAAAAGACAGCCGATTTCTCGACTGTCCCTTGGTTAGATATATATCTTAGTTATACTATGATACTTTCTTTTTCTTTAGTAATGCGAGTAATGCAATACCACTTACTGCAAGTAACGCAATCACTGCACTTACATTTGTAGAATCGCCTGTCTTAGGAGTTACTGTAGTTGTTTTATCGTTATTCTTGCTTGTAGCAGGAGTTTTTTCTTTCACTGTAACTTTAATAGTCTTTGTGCAAGATGCACCTTTACTATCTGTTACTTTGTAAGTAACTTCATATACGCCAGGCTTAGATGGATCAACTGTATTCTTTAAGATTTCAATCTTATCAGTTAAATTACCATCTTCTGTATCCTTTGCAGTAACGCCATCTTTTGGATCAAACTTATCACCGACTGTGATTTCCTTATCAGTTACATCAATAGTTGGTGCTTCGTTAAGAGGTTCCATCTTTGGATTTACAGTAACTGTAATAGTCTTAGTGCGAGATGCACCCTTTCTGTCTGTTACCTTGTAAGTTACTTCGTACTTACCAGCCTTAGTAGTATCTACTTCATTCTTTAATACTTCAATCTTATCAGTTAGATCTCCATCTTCCACGTCTTCTGCTGTAACATCAGCCTTAGGATCAAATGTATCACCAACTGTAAGAGTCTTATCTTCAGCATTGATAGTAGGAATTGCATTTAATACTTCCATCTTTGGATTTACAGTAACTGTAATAGTCTTAGTATATGATGCACCCTTTCTGTCTGTTACCTTGTAAGTTACTTCGTACTTACCAGGTTTAGTTGTATCTACTTCATTATTTAAGATTTCAATCTTATCAGTTAAGTTTCCATCTTCAGCGTCTGTCGCAGTTACATCAGCCATAGGATCAAATGTATCACCAACTGTAAGAGTCTTATCTTCGGCTTTAATGATTGGTGCTGCATTTATAGGTTCCATCTTTGGATTTACTGTAACCTTGATAGTCTTAACATGAGATGCGCCACCGCTATCTGTTACCTTGTAAGTTACTTCATACTTGCCAGGTTTAGTTGTATCCACTTCATTCTCTAAGATTTTAATCTTATCAGTGATATCTCCATCTTCTTCGTCTTTAGCAGTTACATCAGTTAATGGAGCAAATTCATCGCCAACTGTAAGAGTCTTATCTGTTGCCTGAATCACTGGACATGCATTAAGATCTGCAGCCTTTGGATTAACAGTAACCTTAATTGTAGTTGTATAAGATGCGCCTTGATTGTCTGTTACCTTGTATGTAACATCATAAATACCAGGTTCATTAATATTGACATCATTCTTTAAGATTTCAATCTTATTAGTGATATCTCCATCTTCTTCGTCTTCAGCAGTTACATCAGCTCTTGGATCAAATTCATCACCCACTTCAATTGTCTTATCTGTTGCATGAATCACTGGTGCTGCATTGATTGGAACCATGTTCTTAACCCAAGTTGCATTGTAAGTGATGCTCTGTGTAACCCTTTCTTCAACTGCAGGTGACCATCCAGTGAATGTATAACCTGCTCTTGTAGGTGTTTCACCAAATTCAGGTGTTGGTGTACCTACTACTCTATCACTAAATACCTTATCTTTAAATACGACTTCACCATCAACGCCATCAGTATAAGTTACTGTATAGCGTGACTTGATTCCTTTTGCACCTGGAATTGGGAATTTAACTTTACTTCCATCAGGCATAGCAATATATGTTTCACCATTTAATGGATAAAGTTTTCCTTCTTTAAATTCAGGATGATCAGCATCTAATGTAGCAATGTATTCTAACTCATAAGTGTAATAAGTCTGAGTACCTTCTGTTGTAGTAGTTGCATTTGCAAGTTTCCACTTAAAGCCACTTGTATCCTGCTCCTGCTGTACAGATTGAGTAAATTGACTTACTGATACAAATGGAGCAGCTCCATCAAATACTTCTAGGTCTTTACCAGTAATACCAGTTGTAACACTTTCAGAAATAGCCTTAAATACTTCAGCTAAATCATCAGTATCACTTGAATCATATGCATTATCACGACTTGTTGCGATACTGCCTTTTAAGAATTCAGAAACTGTAGGACCATCTTCATATGCTTTATCTCTTGCTGCACCATAACATACTGTATAAACTGTAGACTGATCTTTTAGAAGCTTAGCATCTTTAGATGTTGCTTCAACAGTTTTTTCACTACCTTCTCCACCATCACCATCTACATCATATGTTATGCCATCAATTATGACATGTGTATGAAAAAAAGTATCCCATCCACCTACACAATCTTTAAGATAATAAGTTGGTGTTCCATCAGTTAATACGACTGTATTTCTGTTGGCTTTTTGAATTTCTTTCACGTCATCTTTTAAGAATAAAGATGTAGCTTGTTTAATACCAGCATCTAGGTTTGTTCCACCACCAGCTCTTAGATTATCGATTGCTTCTTTTGCTCTGTTTTTACCTCTAGTAGAAGAGACATCCGTCCAATTTAACGGTACTTCAACATGAGTTGCAAAATCAACAACTGCAAGGTAACGTCCAACATTTTCTCTATCACCAGCATATGACTCCACAAACTCTTTTGCTGCTGCTTTTAAATTTTTAATACGATTGCCTTCCATACTACCTGAAGTATCCACTACAAGAACTGTAGCTGACCTGTTGGTAAATGTTTCAACCTTCTGTTTAGTAACAACCTTTAATTTCATCCTATAAGTGTTGTTACCATGTGCTTCAGCTGTTTTATCAACTGAATCAATACCTTCTGGCAGGGTCTGATCTAATTCACCTTGAACCCACTGACCAGACTCGTTATAATAACCGTTCGTCACAGCGTTATCAGTAGTAAGAGCATTCGCATTTATAGGTGCTAATGAAATACTCATCATCAATGCTACTGCATAACTCGTGAATTTCTTAACATTCATAGTTCTTTCCCCTTTCTTCAATTTTTAATTATTCGTTTACAATTGTATAAAAACAATTGCATAAAGTGCACTTTTTAATATCTGACAATCTAGATAGTTTGTTATTAGCTAAAATAAGTTATTCTATAGCATTCATATCATAAGTTTTATATTTATGTTTTCGCATCTCACCAGTTAAAGTATTTATCATTTTAAATAAATATGTTTTAAAAATCTTAATCTCATTATCTTAGTCATTCATATTAAATTTAAAATGTTCCTCTTTAACCTTTAGAGCTTTTTTGCCACTTTATCATATCAACAATTATAGAAATAAGAGATCATCTTAATATATGATTCAGCTGCGCACTTATGCAATTGATAACACAATCATTAGCAAACAATCGCATACAATAGACGATTAAAAAAAATTTATTCCTCCTTCCTTTATATACCATTTTCAAAATAATACTTTTTTAATTGCCTATCACTTTCTATAAATATAGAATACGTTAGCGGTTACATTTTCAATCCTAATTACCCTATAGAATGTAACATATTTAGGAATTTGAGACATGTAATAATTAAATGTAGAGTTATTTTTGGAATAATTCAAATATGTAAGTGTGATCGCTTACTTATGATATTTACATAATACTGTATTTGTTTGTTTTTAAGGATAGAACCACAAAAAACGACATGATTAACATGTCGTAATGGACTACTTTATTATGGATCTTCCAATGATACAAAAAAAGTGACAGTGCAATATACATTTTGTATTTCTTGCCTACCACTTTTTTCTTGACTCCTACACTATATCTTTAATTGTATTCTCTACTTCAATAATACGTCTACCAATTCTCTTTGTTTCTATTTTTTTATAAGCTTCTAAACAAGGAATAAATTCCTTATTGCCTTCTTCCTCAATAATATCAAGTATACGTAAAATAACCTTTCTATTTACTTTGATCAGTTTATGAATGACACGCGGATTATTTTCTTTTACATCCAAGCAGAACTGTTGATATAATTCCTGAGCAAATGTTTCTTTCTCTATTGCCCATCCTTCATCAGAAAATACTAATAAAGGAAGACGCCCTTCATATTCTATACTAAGATAATCTTCATCAATCATCCAATCAATATAATGCATAATATCAGCTAATTTCAAATCATGATAATATCCATAAGCAGGACATTCATCTAATTTTAGTTCTAATACCTTTTTGTCTTTAGAACCTTTTAATATCTTAGCAAGCATATTTCTTCCTGCTTTCATAATACATGTATCAGCAGCTCTTAAGATCATCTTAATATCTTCTTGAGATAATTCTTTTATGTTACCTGTATCAAGAACGACAGGTATTCTATTAACTCTTCTACTCATTGGTTATTTCCTCGCTTTCATATATAAATTTTAATACCACTCTGTTTATCATTCAATATTAAAAACCCTGTAAAGAGGAACACGATACAGTACCATGTCCTTTATACAGGGTCTATTCATTGTTATAAGGATGAGATTTTAAGTTGCATCTTTAGATAAAGAGTATTATTTCAATCTTAATTCATATACTTATTGACTAAGCTTATTTGCCAAGTCTGCTTCAAACGCAAGAATCTCCTGCATACAAGCATCAAGCTTAGCAAAAATAACATCCTTATCTAATTCTTCCTCAAGTTCAATGGTTGAAGTCTTAAATTGAAGTCTCCACTGCCAATCTTCCTTACCCATTTTAGCTGGATAGTATTTGTTTATATTATCGCAGATAGCTCTGAAATCATCAGAAATATTCTTTGAGCTGATGGACAACTGAATATATGTTGTCTTACCATTTCTATTTATGATTTCATAGAAGTAGTGATTATCTGTATTCCATCCACTAGGTGCATCTGGTATATCTGGAAGAATCGCAGTCATTCCGTCTGTTGTAAAACGAGTATACGTTTTGTTGCATTTGACGGCATCAAGATGTGTATTTTCCTTTGTCTGTACCCATTCTTTGAGAATCGATGCAATTGCATTATGTCTCTTTTCTTCATCACTGAGTAAGTATTCAAGCATTACACCACAAATCTTATCACTCCACTCAGCGTGGAACTTAGCCATCCTTGGCCAGTCAGCTTCATTGGTGATACTCACACCATCAAGATGATAACTCATCACAGACGCTGTACTATTGTCTGATCTATCCCAAACAAGTGAAATTCCCAGCCTGCTTTCGATTTCATTCTTATGCTGATAAAACATATCGAAAGTGTCTTTATTCTTCTTGATATCTCCATTACCCAAATAGAAATCAACTCTTGCATTATCGTAATTCGCAACGCAGCTGATGCAGAAACCACTGATACCAAAATATCCAGACTCAGTATTAGATGCTGTCGGATTACATCCACTGAAAGTTCCACGAAGGAAGTGTTGTTTTTGAATGATTGGAAGCGCATATTCCCAATAACGCCTTCTGATTTCGCATCTACCTACATCTGAAGATTTTTTAGTTTCTAAGTCTTTAAGATAGAAAACTAAGTCCATTGGGTCTGCATCATACAACGCAAAAATTCTACGAAGAATAGACATCTTAAGTGTTGTGCTTGTATTCTTCTCAATATATAAATTATCATCAATCTTCATTGCACTACGCAAATCAGATTCATGATTAGCAACATATACAGCAAGGTCTGTGTTTTCCTTATTGCTGTATGCAAGCGACATAAGAACAGACTTATCCTTATGATGAAGGAACTTTACTACATGCTCAAACATATCAGTCCAGCTTAACAGGACGTATCTTAATCTTGTCATCTTCACTAGCCCAGGGCGAAATTAGGAAACGCTCTCTTATCTGCTCATCAAGTCTGCCTTCATCTGTCTTAACTTTTCCCTGAGCTATAAGATTACTAATTGCTAAAAGTAATAATGTGATAGTTGTTAATCTCTGCTGTCCATCGATAATATGATATTCTATTTTGCTGCCATTAGGTACAACGGCAGAAACGATACTACCAAAAAAATGACTGTCTCTCCCATCAATTACTATTTTCTTTAAATCATCATATAACTGTTGGCAGTTTTCATATTTCCAATTATATTTTCTCTGATATACCGGAATCACGTAACGCTTGCCAGCACCTTCCATGAATCCAAGCATTTTTGCTTCTGAACCTTTCATAAGCCCTCCTTTTTAAGTTCTGTCTATTAGTCGCCACCGAAATTGCTAAAGGGTTCATAACTACAAAACTCCAACATTTCGTTTATTACATAATCGCTAATTTCAGTGCATGTACTCATCATACATTTGCAATTGACATTTTGTTATGTTGTCAGTGTAACATTGTAATCTAAATCTTATTTATATTATACACTTTTTTAAAACGACTTTTCGACAACTTTTCACTTCGTATATCCATATTGACGCATTTCTCCATTAATCGTATAATTAAATCAGAAATACAACAGTTCCGTTATATAATATCGCCAACCATTGTTGAGTTCTAAATAATTGGCTTATTTACAATTTTAAATTAATTTTTTGTTCTCGAGATTATATTCTCATCTCACATTGCATAAACTATAAAAAGGCCAATTAAAAGGAGGTATTAGTATGGCTAGTTCAAGTATTACTCATAATTTTGTTATATCTAATCCCGATAGCGTAAAGCGTTTTGTAGAAGCAATTGACGAAGCAGATCGTGACCGTACACCAAAGCAGACACTCCCTGGACGTCAGTTAACAAACCCACAGGAAATCTTAGCTTTAATGGCAAAAAGGAAGAAAAAACATGTCTAGTAGATATTTAACCGTAAATATTCGAACATATTTGGATAAAGATGAACTGACATATATCGGAGAGGAAAGTCTTTACGATTTGCTCTCCGATTTTTCTTGTCCAAATAATCCAGATGTAGAATACTTTTTGTCACATAATGCGATTGAATTTACCAAAAAAGATCAATCCGTTACTTATCTAGTGTTTAATGATGAAGATGCTTCATTAGTTGGATATTTTTCACTTACAGTAAAACCAATCTTAATCCGTGCTTCAAACATCAGCAAAACAATGGCAAAAAAGCTGTCACGTGTCAGTATTTTAAATGAAGAAACACAATCCTATACCACCGCGGCTTACTTGATTGCACAGTTAGGAAAGAACTATTCTCTTCCAATGAACAAACAAATCTCAGGAAATATTCTATTGGGATTTGCACTAGAAACTATATCTAGTATCAAATATTCTGTAGGTGGCGTTATTGAGTTTCTTGAATGTGAAGACAACGAATTTCTTCTGAGTTTTTATACAAAGAATCATTTTAAACCATTTGATACTCGTATTACTACTTCCAAAAACACTGAACCACACACTTTACATCAGCTTTTGAAGTTTATTTGATTATAAACACATAAAAAGCAACAGTCCGATTTGCTTTTAGCACTTCAGGAACTATTGCTTTTTTTCTTTATCCAGGAAAAACTTCATCGCTTCACTTATCAACTGAAGACAAAAATTCATTACAAGATCTAATTCTTCTTTTTTCTAAAGATTAACTTCCCTACATAAGAGGATTCATTACATTATTTCTTTTTATTAAAAAAACAACCACAAGGCATATCTGCTACTTCACCAATAGAAGGGTCTAATGCATAGACTTCTTCTAGAGATACAATCCTTGCATCATCTGTAGTGTGTTCTTTACTACATAAGAACTGCCACATACCATCCTCATCATGAGAGATATAAGTAATAGGTTCTTCTTTATTAAGTACATGATTGCATACTATGCAGGCAGTACGTGGATCATCATCAAATGGGAACATATTATTTACTCAACAATAAGATATTTTCGATGTGAGGAGTATGTGGGAACATATCTACTGGCTGTACGTCTAATGGCTTATAACCCTTTTCTACTAAGTAGGTTAAGTCTCTTGCCTGAGTCGCTACATTACATGAAATATAGACAATACGTTCAGGAGAGAGTGTAGTTAATCTTCCTAGGAATTCAGTAGAACATCCTTTTCTAGGTGGATCCACCATAACACAATCCACCTTTTCATGTCTTTCTACAAATTCAGTCATGAAATGACCTGCATCATCACATACAAATTCCGCATTTGTAATATGATTTCTTTCAGCATTCTCTTTTGCATCTACAATTGCCTGTGGAACGACTTCTACACCATAGACTTTTTTAACATGTTTCGCAAGAGTTAAAGAAATAGTACCAATACCACAATATGCATCAATGACTACATCAGTTGGTTTAAATTTTGCATATTCAATCGCCTTAGAGTAGAGTACTTCTACCTGTCTTGGATTAATCTGATAGAAAGACTTCATAGAAATCTTATAAGTATTACCTAGAAGTGTATCTTCAATATACCCTTCTCCATATAGTACTTTTTCTTCTTCTCCTAGAATCACATTATCATGACGGGAATTAATATTTTGAATAATTGTACGTATTTCTGGATATTCATGAGTTAAAGTATTAATGATTTCATGGATATGTGGAATTTTCTTCTTATATGAGATAAATACAACCATGGCTTCATTCTTATGATAGCTTGTCTTAGTTAATACATGCTTGATATTACCTGTTTTAGTGAGTTTATCATAAGGCTGGATATGATATTTTTCAAATAATTCTTTAACTCGTTTAATGACCTTATTAGAGAATTCATTCTGAATAAGACAGTAATCGTTATTAATGATATCGTTTGTACGTGCTTTATAGAATCCAGAGACAATATGTCCATCCTGCATTCCAAAAGGAACCTGTACCTTATTACGATAATGATAAGGGTCTTGATCCATTAAGCAATCATTGACTCTCAAATCCTGATGGGCAATCTTTAAGAATGTTTCTTTCACTCTATTAGTCTTAAAAGACTGTTGTTCTTGATCTGACATATGCATTAATGAACAACCACCACATTGTTTAAAACAGTCACATTTTGGCTCTATACGTTCACTAGAAGATGTCTGTAGTTCTACTACTCTACCTACACAATAACTCTTAAGCACCTTAATAATCTCTATTTTAGCTGTTTCATGAAGTAATAGATTCTTCACAAAAATAGTTGTATTATCATGCTTTACTACACCTAAACCATCATGTGTATAATCGATGCACTCACCTATAAATTGATCTCTCTTATTCATACATATCCTCCTCACTTAAAAAAAGCGATTAAAAATCGCTTTTCATTTTATTGCTCTGTTGCTTTCGCTTTATTTGTTGTTTCTTGATCCTTTACAGATGCAAGAGTAAAGGCAATATCATCCTTACCTGCCTGTTTTGTACCATACATTGGGAAATCAGTATCGTTACCACCAGTTAAATAAAGGTTTACTTCATACTGTTTTACACCATTATGCTTATTAAATAATTCTGTATAGTCAGATCCTTCATAAGCAGATTGACCACCTTTAGAATCAAGGATTTTTACAACATCTTTTGAAATTTCTTCAGCAGTTTTAACTGATGTACCATTAGTAAATTCAATATCCACCTTGAACTGCTTACATGCTGTTTCAATATTCATAGATGCAATAGAACTATGTTTAGATTTAGCTTCGTTGACTGTATCATCTAAGACACTCTTTTGAACTGTTACAAGTCCTTCACAACGATCACCATATATAGCTCCTTCATCCTTTAAAGCACTATATAAATAGATTCCAAGTGCAAGTACAAGTACTGCAACGATTCCAAGCACAATATATCTTGTTTTAATTTTCTTTTTTGAATTATTAGAAGGTTTCATACCCATTTCTTTAGGAGTTGGCTTCTTTTCAGCCTTCTTCTTAGGTGTCTGGATAACTACGTCTTCTTCATCATCAAAATGAAATCTTTCTTTAGACACATTAATCACCTACTTTACCCTTCTATTTTACCAAAGATATAAAGTAAAGTATAGTTATTTAATTCTTTCTTTAAGAAGTTCAACAAGTAACTTGTTAACCATACCTGGGTTAGCCTGTCCTCTAGACTTCTTCATAACCTGTCCTACTAAGAATCCTACAGCACGATCTTTACCATTCGCATAGTCTTCAATAGACTGTGGGTTGGCATCTAATACTTCATTCGCCATAGTTTTTAAAGCGTTAGGGTCAGAAATCTGTTTCATACCCTTTTCTTCAATGATCTTTTCAGGATCTTTATTTTCTGTCATCATTGGTTCAAAGACCTTTTTAGCCTGTTTAGAAGAAATAGTACCATCTTCAATAAAATTGATCAATTTAGCTAAATATTCTGGATTTAATTCAATATCATCATAAGACTGGTTGTTCTTATTTAAGAAAGCTAAAACATCACCTAATAACCAGTTAGAAGCATTCTTATAGTTCTTAGTATATTTGATTACTTCATTGAAGTAATCAGACATAGACTTAGTAGAAACTAGAATCTTCGCATCTACCTTAGGAATACCATATTCTTCTTCATAATGTTTTTCTCTTTCTCCAGCCATCATAGGTAATTCATCTTTGATCTGTTCTACCCATGCATGATCTAATCTAATAGGTAAGATATTTGGTTCAGTATAGTACTTATAGTCTACAGCATCCCCTTTAGAACGCATCACTGTAGTCACTTTTTCTACTTCATCATATCTTCTTGTTTCCTGAAGAACTTCTCCTCCAGATTCAATAACTTCCTGCTGACGTCCTGCTTCATAATCAATAGCCTTCTGAACGTTGCTGATAGAGTTTAAGTTCTTTATTTCTGTACGTGTACCAAATGCTTCCTGACCAAATGGACGGATAGATACGTTAACGTCACAACGCATAGAGCCTTCTTCAAGCTTTGCATCAGATACTTCTGTATATAAGAATACCTGTCTTAATGCTTCAAGATAAGCACTTGCTTCTTTACCTGAACGGATACAAGGCTTAGTGACAATTTCAATTAGTGGGATACCAGCACGGTTGTAATCGATTAATGAATAATCAGTTAAATGAAGCTGTTTAGCTGTATCTTCTTCCATATGTAATCTTTCGATATCGATACGCTTTTCTTCTCCATCTACTTCAATCATTAAATAACCATTACGTCCGATAGGTCTTTTATCCTGAGTAATCTGGAAACCTTTTGGAAGATCAGAATAATAGTAGTTCTTACGGTCAAAGCATAGTAATTCATCGATTTCCATATGTAATGCATGACATACACGAATCGCAAATTCTACACCTCTTTTATTTAAACATGGTAATGTACCTGTCATACCCATGTCTACTTCATTGATCATTGTATTTGGATCTTCACCAAATGTAACTGGTGAAGCAGAGAACATCTTTGAATTAGTCTTTAATTCGCAATGTACTTCTAGCCCGATGACTCTTTCGTAATCCATCTTTAGTCCTCCCTCTTATACTGGTTCTTGAATCCTAATGCTTCTTCTAATGCATAGGCGCAGTTCAAGACAGTCTGTTCTTCAAAAATACGTCCTGAAATATTGACAGCGACTGGCATATTATCTACAAATCCAGAAGGGATAGAGATAGATGGTGTACCTGCAAAGTTGGCAAGACATAGCCAGTTTTCAAGAATAATATATTCATCACTTAAATAATCTTCAGCTGCTTCATCAATTAAAGGTGCAACACCTCCGCCATTAGGTGCAATGATGATATCATAGTTTTCATAGATCTTATTTAATTCATCTACTACAAGTCTTCTTACTCTCTGTGCTTTTCTGAACATCTTTTCCTGATTTTCAGTTGCAAGAGCTAAGTTACCAAGAATGAATCTTCTCTTAATATGATCACCAAAACCATCTGTACGAGAATTGATCATCACATCATCAGGTGTATCACCCTGCTGTCTATCACCATACTTAACACCATCTAAGCATGAATGGTTACTTGTTGCTTCTGAGTTGGCAATAATAGTATATGTAGGAAGTAATGTCTTCATGAGTTTCTTATCCATTTCAACATCTTCTACTGTTGCACCAAGAGACTTTAATGTTTCAACAACATTTTCAAAAATTTTCTTTACTTCTTCATTTCTTACTTCATTAGATACAGTTGTTAATACACCAATCTTTAAGTTAGAAATATCAGTAGTTAAGTTATCTAAGTAATGTGGTACTTCTCTATTTGATGAAGTCATATCACGATTATCTCTACCAGCTAATGCTTCAGTTACAATCGCCATATCACGTACATTTCTAGTAAATGCGCCAACATGGTCTAAAGAAGATGCATAAGGAATAACACCATAACGAGAGATTCTACCCCAAGTTGGTTTAAAACCTACAATTCCACAAAAACCTGCTGGTTTTCTAATTGAGTCACCTGTATCACTACCAAGTGCAAATGGAATCAAACCACTTGCAACAAGTGCTGCAGATCCTCCTGATGAACCACCAGAAATACGTCTTGTATCCCAAGGGTTGTGTACTGGACCAGTTAAAGCTGATTTATTAGTACCACCCATAGCAAGTTCATCCATAGAAGCCTTACCTACTAAACTAACACCATGCTTATTTAACAAATCAACAACATGAGCATTAAATACTGGTACATAATCAGCTAACATCTTACTAGATGCAGTTGTCTTAATACCCTTAGTGTTGTAGTTATCTTTTAAAACATATGGAATATGTGATAAAAGATCATCAGTCATAGGAGCTTCAATAGCCTTATATGCTTCCTCTTCAGTAATAGTTACAAAGGCATTCAGTCTTTCCTGCTGTTTCTTTGCTTCTTCAAATAATTCTTTATAATATTCTTTTACATCTAACTCTCCACTTTTGAAAAGTTCATGTAATTCTTCAATAGTATGTGTCACCATTATCCTACCACCTTTGGAACTCTGATCTGATTACGCTGTACAGTCTTGCAGTTCTTTAATGCATCTTCTGTACTGATTACATGATTAGGTTCGTCCTCTCTTAAGAATGTTGTTTCAACCACATAAGGGAATGCGAGAGGTTCTACACCTTCAGTATCAATTTCATCAAGTGCCTGTACATGGCTCATGAATACTTCATACTGTTCTCTTAATGCTGGCATTTCTTCGTCAGTGATGTTGAACATGGTTTTTCTTCCTAGTTTTTTCAACATTAAATCTGTATCGTCCATAATTGACCTCCTACTGTTCTAATATAGATGTCTTTGCATCTTCACCTTTTTGTTTAATAATCACAGCCATCAATTCATCCTGTGAATACACAAGAACCTTAATATTAAAGTCCTGTGTGAATTTACTATTAATGTTATCAGCAATCACTGAAGTCAGATATAGTAATTCTGTATATGTCTTGATATTCAAGTGTGCTGTGATTTTCATTGTCTGAATCGTATCATCGATATAGTTGGCCTGTCCAACTAAACCGGCAGCTTCGGTAGAAGCTTTCTTCAAGTTAGACTTGATAGTTGCAAATTCTGATGCAGTGGCTGGGTCTAACTTAGTTGCACGAGTACTTGTAAAGTATACATTTTCATGATTCACATTCTTTAAAGTACCGACACTGCCACCTTCACAGAAAGATTCATAAATATAATTACCATTTGTTTCAGATATTTCATTATTATTCGCACGATAAATACCAATCATAACTGGAACATCTGCAAGTTTTTTCTTCTTTGAACGGATATATTTGTATGCTTTCTTAACACACTGCTGGGCATAGCTTCTTAACTTTTCATCACTTAAAGTAATTGCAGGAGAAGAAAGCTTTCCATCAATCTGTTCCTTAGGATCAAGAATAATAGCAACACTTATACCTTTCAAGGCATAACTAGAACCACTCTTCTTATAATAATCCTGTTCAGTGATATTAGACACAAGTACAGGGCTTTGCAAGCCTTCATATGTCTTACCACTTTCTATCTGTAATGTATCAGGATATTTCTTATCTTCTTCTTTAGTTCCTGCAGCGTCTCTTTTTAATAGATTATTGTAATCAGTTGGTGTTAATTGTAATCCTTCTGATAAATAATAATCATTTGTTGAGAAATGCTTTGTTGAAAGAATCTGCAATCCTGAACCAATAGTAACTAAATCTTTTGTGTTACTGAAGTTTAAATAGAACTTCTCACTATTCTTTGAACGACCATTGTTGATCATGTTGTAGTAATTACCATCAAATGTCTTTGCAGATGATTCTTTGGTACTATTTGATGTTTTTACAGTTTTGCTGGAGCATCCTGTCGCAAAAATAAGCATGATACTAACAAGAGCTTTTAATAATTTATTCATAGTCCGCTAGCCTGCCACTCAAAATGTGATTAAATATACTCACATCGAGATAATGTAAGTTCTC
>ERZ833608.1389-NODE-1389-length-15656-cov-47.573104_pt1 | contig 15656 bp, 13 predicted proteins | sample MGYA00519694_ERZ833608 | MGnify/ENA primary metagenome ERZ833608 (study PRJEB31850, sample SAMEA3708742) | human gut metagenome | biome: human gut; feature: human-associated habitat; material: faeces | place: China | collected 2014 ... | reverse complement strand
GGCGCTGGCTACCCAGTTCGAGACCGCACCTGACGCAGCTGCGGCAAATCAGTAATTAAGGAGGCTGTCTATCGTGGAAGCTACCAAAAAATTGAATGGCAAGGCTGTGGGCAAGTGGCTCAGCAACAACGCCATTATCATAATGATGCTGGCCGTCACTCTGATCGTTGGCATCATTCACCCCAACTTCTTCTCCGGCACCAACATGATCAACCTGTTCAAGAATGTGTCCATCCGCTACATCATCGCACTGGGCATTTCCGGCTGCCTGATCACCACCGGTAACGACCTGTCCGCTGGCCGTCTGGCCGGTTTTGCCGCCTGCCTTGCCTGCATTTTTGCGCAGACCGAAGGCGCTTCCGGCAAGTTCTACCCCAATATGCCCACCCTGTCCACCCCCGTGGTGTTCATTCTGGTCATTGCCATCTGCGCCATCGTGGGTCTGTGCAACGGTCTGGTGGTCAGCTACCTGAAGGTGCAGCCCTTCATTGCTACCTTGGGTATGCAGCAGGTGGTCTACGGTATCTGCCTGGTGTACACCGGCGGTACCCCCATCGGCTCCCTGAACTCCAACTTCACCGCACTGGCAAAGGACACCTTCCTTGCCATCCCCGTGCTGATCTGGTTCGCCCTGATCGTGGCTGTCTGCTTCTGGTTCCTGTATAACAAGACTCGCCACGGCAAGTATATGTACGCCATCGGCGGCAACGAAGCTGCTGCCGAGGTGGCTGGTGTCAACGTCAACGCCACCAAGATCCGCATCTACATTCTGGCCTCCTGCATGTTCGGTCTGGCAGGCTGCCTGCTGGCTGCAAAGTCCGGCGGCGCATCCGTCAACACTGCAATGGGCTATGAGCTGGACGCCATCGCAGCCTGCACCATCGGCGGTGTTTCCACCACCGGCGGCGTCGGCACCGTGCCCGGCGTTCTGGTCGGCGTTCTGGTCTTTGAGCTGATGAAGGTCGCTCTGCAGTTCATGAACGTCAACTCCTCCTACACCTACATCGTTCAGGGCCTTGTCATTATCGTGGCTGTCGCCATTGATATCCGCAAGTATCTGGCTAAGAAGTAATCTCCTCATCATCCCCCTTTGCACCCGCAGTCTTTGCACTGCGGGTGCTTTTTTTGTCCACATTTTTGTGGTATCATAAGGAAAACATCTTATGCTTATAGGAGGGACTTTCCATGGCACAGCCCACCCCGGATACCCAGACCGAGCTTGAACGCCGCGAGGCCGCACTGGCTGCCCGCGAGGCAGAACTTGCCCGCCAGCAGGCTGAATTGCAGGCGCAGAAGGCCGATTTTGAGCAGGGCAAAAAGCGCCTGCTGGACAACGGCAACAAGGACTTTGTAAACCCCAAGGAAAAGCTCTACGATAAATTCCCGCTCACGGTGCACCAGATGGACATCATCATCGGCGTGCTGTTCGCCCTGATTGCTCTTTTTCTTGTGCTGGGCGTGACCCACACCAGCTTTTTCGGCCTGTTCGGCGGCTGAGCCGCAGGCGCATCCTCTGTGAAAAATATCCCGTAAAGGAGAATAAAAATGGCACACTATCCCGGTTATACCGTCCTGCGCACCGAGCCCTGCCCCGAGCAGCACGGTACTTTGACCCTGCTCACCCATGACGTCAGCGGCGCAGCCGTGCTGCTGGTGGAGAACGAGGACGTCAACAAGGCCTTTGGTATCGGCTTCGGCACCTTTCCCTCCGATGACACCGGCGTGTTCCACATTCTGGAGCACTCCGTGCTGGCGGGCAGCGAAAAATACCCGGTCAGTTCCCCCTTTGTGCAGCTGCTCAAAAGCAGCATGGCCTCCTTTCTTAATGCAATGACCTTCCCGGACAAGACGGTCTACCCCTTTGCCACCCCAAACGAGACTGATTTCTGCAACCTGATGGATGTCTACCTGAACGCGGTGTTCTGCCCGCTGGCTATGGTGGACTCTGCCGTGTTCGAGCAGGAGGGCTGGCACCGGGACGCGGACGGCACGGTCAGCGGTGTGGTCTACAATGAAATGCAGGGTGCACTGGCTTCCCCGGATGCTCAACTGCAAAACGCCCTGCAACGGGCGATGTTCCCGGATACCGCCTACGGCTTTGTGTCTGGCGGCGACCCGGCGTCCATCCCCGCCCTGACCTACGAGAAATACCAGCGGGTGTACCGCCGCCATTACAGCGCCGACAACTGCTGCATCACCCTGTACGGCAAGATGGATATGGCTGACAAGCTGGCGCGGCTGGATCAGGACTACCTGTCCAAGATGCCCAAGGCCGCTGCCCGCCCCCGCCTGACCATGCAGGACGAGCAGCCCGGCGCATTCGTGGAGCTGCCCTACTACACCGACCAGCCCAAGCCGGACGAGGTGCAGTGCGCACTGGCATGGTACACCGGTGCCTTTGCCGACCGGGAGCGGCAGCTAGGCGTGGAGATCCTGCTGGGTGCGCTGCTAAGCACCAACAGCTCTCCCCTCAAGGCCGCGCTGCTGACCGAGCAGCTGGGTGCCGATATCGACATCGGCTTTGACGACAGCACCCTGCAGCCCACCTTGGAGCTGCTGCTGCGCGGTGCTACGGTGGATTCTGCCCGCAAGTTTGCCCCCGCTGTACGCAAGGCTGTGGACGAGCTGCTAAAGACCGGCATTCCTCACGACCTGCTGCTGGCCGCTTTGAACGAAGCCGAGTTTGCCTCGCTGGAGCGCCCGGGCAGCCTGCCGGACGGTGTGCTGGACGCCATCAACGCTGCCACCGGCTGGCTGCATACCGGCGATACCGCCCTGCTGCTGCACACCGACAAGCTCTTCGCCGCCCTGCGCAGCAAGCTGGAGGAGGGCTGGTTCGACACCCTGCTGCGGGAGCTGTTTGCACCTGCCCCGGTGCAGGTGCTGCAGATCCCCACCGCACCCAAAACGGAGGATGCCGCCCCGGTGCGCACCGATGGCAAACTGGTGCTGGAGCATCCCCTCACCGCCGCCGACCTTGGCGCGGGCGATGCCGCCCCGCAGGGCAGCGCTGAGCAGCTGGCCGGTGCCACCCTGCTGCGCCACCCCTCTGCCGGCAGCTTGTACCTGAATTTCTACTATGATCTGGGCAGCATCACCCCGGAGGAACTGCAATACCTGAACCTGCTCACCGATGTGCTGGACGAGCTGGACACCCCCGCCCACACCGCCCAGCAGCTGAACACCCTGCGCAGCACATGGCTGGGCGACAGCCGCGCCCAGCTGGATCTCTGGACCGGGCGGCAGGAAGGCAGCCCCTGCCACGCAAAGCTTTCCCTCTGCCTGAGCCTGCTGGAGCGCAGCTTAGAAAAGGCGGTGGAGATCGGCGGCGAGTGGCTGTACGATACCATCCTTACCGGCGCTGCCGCCGAAGCCGCCTATGCCCGGGTGGTCAGCCAGCTGAAGCTGCGCATGGAGCAGCTGTTCATCCAGCAGGGCAACGAGTTCGCTTCCACCCGTGCCCGCGCCCATTATTATGTAGAGGGCGCTGCGGACGAAGCCTGCACCGGCGTGAGCTACTATCACTTCCTGTGCGGTCTGCTGGAAAAGGCCGACTGGGCGGCACTGGGCGCAAAGCTGGATGCTGTGCGCAGCCGGGTGCTGCAAAACGCTGCCCTGACCGTCAGCCTGCACGGCACCGAGGACGCACTGGAAAAGCTGCGCACCCTGCTGCCGGAAAGCCGCTTTGCCGCTGCCCGGCGCACCCCGGCGCAGCCCTACACCCAGCCCCTGACGCCCCCGGTGAACGAAGCCTTTATCATTGACGGCGGCGTGAACTACGATGTGCTGGCTTGGCCCATGCCCCGGGACAGCCGCCGCAGGGTGCTGGCGCGGGTGATGAGCTACGAATACCTGTGGCACACCATCCGGGAGGTGGGCGGTGCCTACGGCACCGGAATGCTCTGTGCAGACGGCATCGAGTTTTTGTACACCTACCGGGACCCCCATCTGCGGGAAAGCTACGATACCTTTGCCGCCGCTCCTGCCGCCCTTGCCGCCCGGAACTACACCGCCCGGGACCTGGACGAGTTCATCGTGGGCACTGCCGCCAAGCTGGACACGCCCCGCAAGGCGCGTGCCGCTGCCCGGGAGCTGGATCACCGGTACTTCTGCGGCATCACGGACGAGATGCGCGCCGCCGACCGCAAGGCGCTGTGCAGCGTGGACGCCGCCCTGCTCAAAGCGCAGGCCACTGCCCTGTCTGACGTACTTTCCGGCGGCGTGCGGGTCGCCTTTGGCAGCAAGGACGCCGTGGAAGCCGCAAAGGATCTGTTCGACCGGGTAGAGACGCTGTAAGCGCCGTTCATTTGCAAAAAAATATTTTATTTGTAGTTCCGAAACACCCTGCGGGTGTTTCGGAACTACTTTTTCCCACACACACTTTTTCTGCACAAATTGTCTGCATTCCGTCCAAATTACTAAAAAATGCCAGATTTTTTGTCAGATAAGTCATACTTATTTAAGAAAATTTGAACAAATTGCGAAATTTGTGTGTTTCTGATGTGGACAAAAACGTTTTCAGCTGATAGAATGGAAACTGTTCTTTCTCCGCCGTCCGCAACCGGCGGAGTGTTTTATTGGAAGCAGGAGGTTTCTCATGTTAGAAAAGTTCTTTCACCTGAAAGAAAACCACACCGATGTAAAGACCGAGATCATGGCCGGTATCACTACCTTCATGACCATGGCTTACATCCTTGCCGTCAACCCCAACATCCTGTCCGCAGCGGGCATGGATTCCAAGGCTGTACTGATCGCCACCGCGCTGGCATCCTTCATTGCCACCGCACTGATGGCTGTGCTGGCCAACTACCCCTTTGCACTGGCTCCCGGCATGGGCCTGAACGCCTACTTTGCCTACACGGTCGTGCTGACCATGGGCTACAGCTGGCAGCTGGCGCTGATGGCAGTCTTTGTTGAGGGCGTCATCTTCATCGCACTGTCCCTGACCAATGTACGCGAGGGCATCTTCAACGCCATTCCCATGACCCTGAAGAGCGCCGTCAGCGTGGGTATCGGCCTGTTCGTGGCCTTTGTCGGCCTGCAGAACGCCAAGCTGATCGTCAACAGCGATTCTACGCTGGTCACCTACCAGCACTTCAAGGGCGCAACCTTCCACAGCGTGGGCGTGGGCGCTATTCTGGCTCTGCTGGGCGTGGTCATCACCGCCATCCTGCTGGTCAAAAAGGTCAAGGGCGGCATTCTGTACGGTATCCTGATCACCTGGCTGCTGGGCATCGTGTGTGAGCTGACCGGCATCTACGTCCCCGATGTGGAAGCCGGTATGTACTCCGTCATCCCCACCGCCTTTGTCAGCTTCGACTTTTCCGCATTGGGCGAGACCTTTGGTCAGGTGTTCAAGACCGACTTCTCCGGTGTCGGCCTGCTGAACTTCTTCGCAGTCATGTTCTCCTTCCTGTTCGTGGATCTGTTCGACACGCTGGGTACCCTGATCGGCGTGGCCTCCAAGGCTGATATGCTGGACGAGGACGGCCGTCTGCCCCACATCAAGGGCGCACTGATGGCGGACTCCATCGGCACCTGCGTGGGCGCTGTGCTGGGCACTTCCACCACCACCACCTTCGTGGAAAGCGCCTCTGGCGTTACCGAGGGCGGCCGCACCGGTCTGACCGCTATGACCACCGGCGTGCTGTTCCTGCTGGCTACCATCTTCAGCCCGCTGTTCCTCACCATCCCCAGCTTTGCTACCGCTCCGGCTCTGATCATCGTGGGCTTCTACATGATGGGCTCTGCCGTCAAGATCGACTTCAACGATCCCAGCGAGGGCATCCCCGCCTTCCTGACCATTCTGGCAATGCCCACTGCTTACAGCATCTCCGAGGGTATCGCCATCGGCATCATCTCCTGGACCATCATCAACGTGGTCACCGGCAAGGCCAAGGAGAAGAAGATCAGCCCGCTGATGTATGTGCTCACCGTGCTGTTCATCCTCAAGTATGTGTTCCTCTAATTCTTTGAGCATCTAAAAAGCCAAGCACCCCCTGCGGTCTGCCCGTACAGACTGCAGGGGGTGTTTTTGTTGGGGAGAAGAAAGCGCAAAAAGCACAACTGCCTGACCCGCAGTCCCGGCTGTTGTGCACTCTTGTATCCTTATTTTTTCCGCGAATGAATATGGATCTCCGGGATGGCTACATTGTCGTAATGGATGGGACGGTCTGCCTCCGGGGTGCTGTCCGCCGCTTCGTGCCGCACCTTGCCGGTGTGCACCTCCGGCACCGCCACCGTTTCTTCCTGTCCGTTCTTTCTGCTCCGGCTCTTCTGCCGGAACCAGTTTTTCAGCCGCTGATGGATGGCCATAGCCTTTTCTCCTTTCCGGCACGGAGGATTTTCTCCCTCCGTGCGCACACCGGACGTCTCAGATAAAGTTGATAAATACCGTAATGACCAGACTGTTCAGGAAGTCCGCAAACAGGCTGCCCACCAGCGGGATCAGCAGATATGCCTTGACGGAAGGTGCATACCTGTCGCACACAGCCTGCATATTGGCCATGGCATTGGGAGTAGCACCCATGCCGAAGCCGCACAGACCCGAAACGATGACCGCCGCATCGTAGTCCCTTCCCATCACGTTATACGCCACCACAATGACATACACGATCATGAACAGCGTCTGCCCTGCCAGCAGGATGACCAGCGGCAGCGCCAGCTCTGCCAGCTGCCAGATCTTCAGGGTGATCATTGCCATGCCTAAGAACAGCGACAGGCAGATACCGCCGATATCGTTGATCTCTCCCATATATACGGTGTAGCCGCCGCCGTACTCGCCCACGTTGCGGATGATGGCCGCCGCGATCATAGCACCGATATAGATGGGGAAGGTCATCCCGGTCAGGGACAGCAGCTTGGAAAGCACTGTGCCGATGCCCATGGCAAGGATCAGCTGAAAGCTGGCCGCAGGGTACATACTGTGCCGCTCGTGCTTGATCTCCTCCTCCACCAGCAGGCTGTCATCCTCTGTCACCGCAGTGTCCAGCAGATGGTGCCGCTCAATAAGCATTTTTCCGATGGGACCGCCCATCATGCTGCCCGCGATCAGTCCATAGGTGGCGGCGGCGGTGCACAGGGTGGTTGCGCCCCGGATGCCAAAATCCTCCAGCACCGGGCCGAAGGCACCCGCCGTGCCGTGGCCGCCCACCATGGGAATGGAGCCGGTGCACAGCCCCACCAGCGGATCCACCTGCAGCAGGCTTGCCAGCCCCACTGCAATAAAGTTCTGGCTGACGATCAGCACAATGACCACGCCCAGAAATACGATCATCGCCCTGCCGCCGCTTTTCAGCACCTTCAGGTTTGCCTGAAAGCCTACTGAGGTGAAGAACATCACCATGCAGACCTCCTTGAGGATGTCGTCAAAGGCGAACTCTGCCACGCCGGTAACGTAGCACACACAGGTAAAAATGGCGAACAGCACGCCGCCGATGACCGGAGCCGGGATGCAGAATTTTTCCAGCATCCGCACCCGCTCCCGCAAAAATTTGCCCAGCAGCAGCACCAGCACCGAAAGTGCCAGTGTCTGATACATATCCAGTTCTATCTTCATATCGTCTTTCTTTCCCTCTGTTTCCCGGCAGCATTCAGGATGCCACCGTGATGTCTGCCGTCTTATAGTAGGCGGCAGCTCCCTTGTGGAACGGGATGCCCACGCCCTCGGTCGCTTCGGCTTCGGTATCCAGCCGGATACCCAGCTGCGTGCTCAGGTTTTCGCGCCCGTCGAACAACAGCTTTGTCAGCTGCTCCACCTGCTTTTCCGGCAGCGCCGCGCTGGCCAGCAGCACCGCTTTTACGCCTACCGTCTGCACTTCCTCTTCCTGTCCGGGGTAAGTGCCCGCCGGAATGGTGCACACGCTGTAGCTGCTGCAGCTGTCCTGCAGACGCTTTGCAGCCGCACCGTCCACACACAGCAGCCGGATGCCGCAGTCCTCCGCCAGCGCGGTCACCACCGCACTGGGCGCACCGGCCGTGATGAACATGGCATCGATCCTGCCAGCTTTCAGCTGCGCAGCGGCATCCTCGTAATTCAGGTTGATGGTCTCTACCAGTTTTTCGTTCAGACCGTAGGCAGACAGGATCTGCCATGCGTTCTGCTCTGAACCGGACTCCTCTGCACCGATACTCACCGTTTTACCCTGCAGTTCTTCTACGGACTGGATATCAGAATCCGCCCGCACGATCACCTGACAGGCCTCGGTATACAGTGCAGCGACCGCGCAGAATTTGTTTTCCATCTCCTCATCCTGAAAAATGCCGCTCTGCTCGTAGGCATCCTGCACAAGGTCTGCCTGTGCCACCGCCAACTGCAGGTAATCCCCCATCAGCAGACGCAGGTTTGCCGCAGACCCGGCGGTATTCTTCAGTTCCACAGCGCCATTCCCGCTGTCATTTTCCAGCGCCGCAAAGCCCTCGCCAAAGGCGTGGTATACGCCGCCCTCTCCGGCTACGCCCATGCGCATCCGCCGGGCAGTGCCGGCAGACGTGCAGCCCGCCAGCAGCAGCGCCGCCAGCATAATTCCCGCCAGCAGCACCGCAATTCCTTTGTGTTTCAATGTTTGCACCCCGCATTCTCTCTGCCGCCGCAGTGCAGCAGATGATTTTTCTTCAATTATAAGCAAGTCAAAGGTGAAAATCAATCACCTGTTTTTATTTTTTCCGAAAAAGCTTCTGTTTTGTGCCGCCTGCAGCAAAAAAGGACCGCTGCACCAGATGCCGTGCAGCAGTCCTTTGTACCGTTATAAAGAGCGTTTCACCGCGAAGGCTCAGACCCGCTTTGTCTCTTCCGTCCGGGTAGAAATACCGAACAGCACAAAGCCGATGATGAACAGGATGGCAATGGAGCCAACGCCCACGTTGGCACTGCCGGTCAGCTGGCTGCCCACGCTGACGATCATGGTGCCAAGGAAGGAAGCGCCCTTGCCGCAGATATCGAACAGGCCAAAGTATTCGCCGGATTTTTCCTGCGGGATGATCTTGGCAAAGTGGCTGCGGCTCAGCGCCTGCACACCGCCCTGGAACATCCCCACCACAACAGCCAGCACCCAGAACTGCCACTGGCTCTTCAGGAAGAAGGCAAAGACGGCAATGCCGGTATAGGCCGCGATGCACACCGGGATCAGGGTCTTGGATTCATATTTCTGGCTCAGGCGGCCGAAGATCAGCGCCGAGGGGAAAGCCACGATCTGGGTGACCAGCAGCGCCAGCAGCAGTCCGGTGGTATCCAGTCCCAGTGCCGTGCCGTAGGCGGTGGCCATGTCAATGATGGTATACACACCGTCGATATAGCAGAAGAAAGCCAGCAGGAACCAGAATACCTGCTTGTCCTGCGGCAGGTGCTTCAAAGTCTGCCCAATGCGCACAAAGCTTTGGCGGATGGCGTGCTGCTCCACCTCCACATAGTTGATCTGGCGGTACTTTTTCAGCAGCGGCAGGGTGACCACCAGCCACCACACGGCGGTAATGACCAGCGCAATGGACAAAGCAGTCATCTGGCTGAGCCCCACTGCACTGCTGCCCAGCACCAGCGCCAGACAGACCACAAAGGGCACGCAGCTGCCGATATAGCCCCACGCGTACCCGCGGGAGGACACCATGTCCATCCGCTCCGGGGTGGTCACATCGCCCAGCATGGAGTCGTAGAACACCAGACTGCCGGAGTAGCCGATCTTGGCAATGATAAAAATGACCAGAAAGGCCAGCCATGTGCCCGCCAGACCCATGGCACAGCAGCCGATGACGCCCACAAAAAGGCAGAGCATGAAGATGGGCTTTTTAAAGCCCTTGGTGTCCGCCAGCGTGCCCAGAATGGGGCCCAGAATGGCGGTGACCACCGTGACGATGGAGCTTGCGTAGCCCCAGTAGGCCAGATAGTCCACCTTGCTCACCCCACCGGCCTCGGCCAGCGCATTGAAGAAGATAGGCACCAGCGTGGCGATCATCAGCACAAAGGCCGAGTTGCCCACATCGTATAAGATCCATGCCCGCTCCAGCGGTGTCACCTTGAATTTTTCAGTTTTCATCGTATTTTCCCTTTTCCCCTTTGCACCGCCGGGCGGCGCGTTTTTTAAAATTCCCCAAAGGTGTGGTCGTAGGCGGCATCCAGCGGCTCGTCCGTATCCAGCTTTGCCACATACTCTAAGATCAGCCGCTCTGCCAGCGGCAAAGCCTTGGCGTACAGCGCATCCAGCTTGCGGTTGCTCTCGGTGCACTGCGGGTTCGGCTGCGGGTTTGCCACAAGGCCGTGCATCCCATCATACTTGCCCAGCACCTTCATGCCGGTCAGCACCACCCAGCGCTTGACCGGGTTCGAGGCCTGCAGCACCTTATGCACTAGGATCATCCCCTTCAGGGCTTCCAGCGCGGTCTGCTCCGAAATATCCCTGTAAAACGGCGCAATGACCCGGGCGTTTTCCGTGCTGGGGTGGATATGACTGGCGGTAAAGAAGGTCAGCGGGTCATAGCCATCCCGGCGCAGCAGCATATTGTCGAACTCGGTCTCGATCTCGCAGTGGGTCACACCGCTCTCCCGGGTAAACTGCTCCACAAAGGGGTGGCAGGTGCTGTCCAGCGCAAAATGACACACAAAACCCAGCGCGTAGGCCAGCGCAGCCTCGCGGTCGGCTTCCTCGTGCACCACCCGCCGTGCACGGTCAAAGAACGTTCTGCCCGGCTCGTCGTGCATGGCGTTGCCCAGTGCGGCGACCGGGGTAGACTTTTCCGCATGGTAATAGAACAGCAGATCCGGCCCGTGCAGGCCGATATCGTACAGCTCCCGGTGCGCTTCCAGCTTTTCCCGCAGCGGCGCAGGCAGATGATCCAGCACATTTGCGCCAAAGCGGCGGTGTGCGTAGGTAGAGGGCATCTCTCATTCCTCCTTCTTGCAGTGCCAGCGCCCGCCGCCCTGTTCCGGCTGCACTGACCAATAATCCTATCGTTTTCAGTATAGCAGAAAGTTTGCCGACCTTCTACCCTTTTGTGTCTGTTTTCTGTAAAAAGTTTTAATAATTTTGCTGCACTTCCCGCCGCTCCCCCAAACAGAAAAGGGACCTCCTGAAATGCCCGCGGGCATTTCAGGAGGTCCCTTTCTAATCATTCAGGTTCACACACTCTCATAGCCCTGCGGCATCTCGCTCTTGCGGTCGCGGGACATCAGGTTGCGCAGCGCGTCGCTGGCGCTCATGCCCTCCTTGACGATGGCGTTCACCGTCTGGGCGATGGGCATTTCCACATGGTACTTCTCCGCCAGTTCCATAGCGGCGGGCAGGGCGTTGATGCCCTCCACCACCATGCCTACCTCCTTCACGGCCTGCTCCGGGCTTTCGCCCTTGCCGATCAGGATACCGGCGCGGTTGTTGCGGCTGTGCATACTGGTAGCGGTAACGATCAGGTCGCCGATACCGGCCAGACCCGCAAAGGTCTGGACATTGCAGCCCATGGCCACGCCCAGCCGGGCGATCTCGGCAATGCCGCGGGTGATCAGGGCGGCGCGGGCGTTATCGCCGTAGCCAAGGCCGGTGGAGATGCCAACGCCCAGCGCGATAACGTTCTTCATGGCACCGCTCAGCTCCACGCCCTTGATATCAGAGTTGGTGTACACGCGCATACAGGTGTTGCTGAACACCTCCTGCACCACCTCGGCAGCTTCCATATCCGGGCTGGCGGAAACGATGGTGGTGGGCAGATCCAGCGCCACCTCCTCGGCGTGGGTGGGGCCGCTGAGCGCCACCAGACGCACCGCACGGGGGCCGTTCTCGTGGCTCAGCTCGTCGGCAAGGATCTCGGTCATGGTATATAAGGTATCAGGCTCAATGCCCTTTGCCACGTCCACAATGATCTGGCCGGAGCGGATATAAGGCCGCGCCTTGGCTGCCGTGGAGCGCACGAACACCGACGGCACTGCAAACAGCAGCACGTCCTTGCCGGTGCACACTTCCTCTATGCTTTTGGTAAAACGCAGTTCCTGCGGGATGACCATCCCCGGCAGATTGGGGTGTACCCGGGTGGCGGAAAGGTTGTCCACCTCGTCCTCAATGGCCGACCACACCTGCACATCGTTGCCGCTGACGGTCAGCATCCGTGCCAGAGCCATGCCCCAGGTGCCTGCACCCAGAACACCAATACTAAACTTTTTCACGTTCGTATCCTCCGTGTCTGCACCGGGCAAGGGCAAGCCCCCTGCCGGTGGATTTGCGCCGTGCCGGGCCGTTGCCCCGCAGCTGCGCACTACTATGACCATTGTACACGAAAGCACCCACAGCGTCAAGCATCTGCCGCATTGCACAAATATTTAACAAGTTTATGCAATTTTTCGGTCACATCACACGTTTTGTGCAAACCGTTTGCGCTGCGGAGCATTTCATGCTATTATAGTATTCTGGTAGGTTTTGTAGGGATTGATGATTTGGAAATCAACTTTTGCACCGGATGAGGGGTATTTAGGCAAAATACTGCTCTCCTGCGCCCTCATCAGTCACCTTCGGTGACAGCTTCCCCCGACCGGGGGAAGCCTTTATTCGGAAAATTGATTTTTATAGATTTGTAACTCAGTCTCTTGACTTAGACCCTACTTTAAGGTATATACTGCTTTGGTCGGCAAAAGCTTTGCCGGCCTGTGCATTTTTTATCTTTGAGGAAAAACCGATGTTTGAAGCACTTTTATCCAACCGCACGGTCAGCGTGCTGGTGGAGGCGCTGCCCCGCATCCTGACGGCAGGCCTGACCATGACCATTCCGCTGACCCTTCTCTCCTTCTTTTTTGCCATGCTCATCGCGGTGGCGGTAGCGCTGGTACAGTACGCCAATGTGCCGGTGCTGCGGCAGATCGCCCGGTTCTACATCTGGGTCATCCGGGGCACCCCGCTGCTGGTGCAGCTGTTCATCATCTTTTACGGTCTGCCCAGCGTGGGCATCATGCTGGACGCCTTTCCGGCGGCGGTCATCGCCTTTGCCTTCAACGAGGGTGCCTACTGCGCCGAGACCATGCGCGGTGCGCTGGAAAGCGTGCCGCAGGGGCAGCTGGAAGCCGGTTACTGCGTGGGCATGAGCTGGTGGCAGATCATGCGCCGCATCGTGCTGCCGCAGGCGCTGCGCACCGCCGTGCCTGCGCTGTCCAACTCCCTCATCGGCATGATCAAGGACACCTCGCTGGCGTCCAACATCACGGTGGCAGAGCTGTTCATGGCCGGGCAGCGGGTAGCTGCCCGCACCTACATCTTCCTGCCCATCTACTGCGAGGTGGCTGTGGTGTATCTGCTGTTCTGTACCGTCATCACCAAGCTGCAGGCGCTGCTGGAACGTCAGCTCAACGCCCGCGGCTTCCAGTAAAAAGGGAGGTGCGCACCTATGGCTATGCTTGAGATCCGCAACGTGCAAAAAACCTTCCGCACCTACGCAAAGCCCGGCCTCTTCCACCGCCCCGGTGCGCGGCAGGCCGCCAGCGAGCTGCCCGTGCTGCGCGGGGTAGACCTGACCGTAGAAAAAGGCGATGTTGTGGCCATTCTGGGGCCGTCCGGCTCCGGCAAGACCACCCTGCTGCGCTGTTTGAACTTTCTGGAAACCGCCGATGCCGGGCAGCTGGTGTTTGACGGCGAAAGCTTCGACCTTGCCCATGCCAGCCGCGCCGACATTGCCCGACTGCGCAAAAAGACCGCCTTTGTGTTCCAGAACTACAACCTGTTCCGCAACAAGACCGCCCTACAGAACGTGACCGAGGGGCTCATTGTGGCGCGGAAGCTGCCCAAGGAGCAGGCGGATGAAATCGGCATGAAGATGCTTGCCAAGGTAGGCCTTGCCGACCGCGCCGACTACTACCCCCGCCAGCTTTCCGGCGGGCAGCAGCAGCGGGTGGCGATTGCCCGCGCCCTTGCCGCCGACCCGGAGATCATCTATTTTGACGAGCCCACCAGCGCCCTTGACCCGGAGCTGACCGGCGAGGTGCTCAGCGTGATGCGGCAGCTGGCCGAAGAGGGCATGACCATGCTGGTGGTCACTCACGAGATGGGCTTTGCCCGCAACGTGTCCTCCAAGACCGTGTTTATGGAAAACGGCGTGGTGGTGGAGCAGGCACCCTCTCAGCAGTTCTTTGCATCCCCCAAGGAGGAGCGCACCCGGGCTTTCCTGCGCAGGATCGCCCACACCGAATAAAACCCTCTCAGTCTCGCTGCGCTCAGCAGCTCCCCCGAAGGGGGAGCTTTTGACAATACCGCAAACTTTCCCGGCAGGGCGGCGGGAAGTTTTCCAAAGCAAGTGTCCGCTGGGGTGGGACCCTGCTGCCACAGGCAGTAGGGCGGGCGATGGAATGGCCCGACTCACTTGCGTGGAAAAGCTTTCCGATGACCTGCCAGACCAATATTTTAATGGAAAGGATATTACTATGAAACGTAGAACCTTTATTTCTCTGATGGGTGTTATGGCCGCAGCCGGTGTGCTGTCCATGACCGGCTGCTCCTCCAAGGACACTGCCGCCAGTACTGACAGTTCCGCAACACTGAATAAGCTGGACAGCATCCAGAAGAGCGGCAAGCTGGTGGTAGCGCTGGAGGGCGCATGGCAGCCGTGGAGCTACCACGATTCCTCCGACACGCTGGTGGGCTACGACGTGGAGGTATCCCGCGCCATTGCCGAAAAGCTGGGCGTGGAGCCGGAGTATGTGGAGAGCGACTGGGACAGCCTGTTTGCCGGTCTGGACGCAGGCCGCTACGACATGGTGTGCAACGGCGTGGAGGTAACCGAGGAGCGCGCTAAGACCTACGCTTTCACCACCCCCTACGGCTACATCCACACTGCGCTGGCTGTACGCAAGGACAATACCGACATTACCAGCTTTGAGGACCTGAAGGGCAAGACCACCGCCAACAGTCTGGCTTCTACCTACATGGAGCTGGCTGAAAGCTACGGTGCTACCGTGCAGGGCATCGACACGCTGGAAGAGACCATCCAGCTGCTGACCGCAGGCCGCATTGATGCTACCCTGAACGCGGACGTTTCCTTCTACGACTACCTGAACGTCCACCCGGACGCAGACTTCAAGCTGGTGGCGCAGACCGCCGAGTCCTCTCATGTGGCCATCCCGGTGCTCAAGAGCGAGGACACCGCCTATCTGGACGCGCTGAACGCCGCCATTGAGGAGCTGCGTGCCGACGGCACCTTAAAGACCCTGAGCGAAAAGTACTTCGGACAGGATATTTCCTCTGAAAACTAATTTTATATGTAACCTTGCACCGCTGTGGAAAACCCGCAGCGGTGTTTTTTGCGTTCGTCTATTGACTTATGCAATATTATATGATATATAATATTATAGAAACATACCATATCGAAAGGAGGCTGTTCCTGCATGAGTTTTCCCATCAGTGCCGCGCTGCTGGACGCCATTGTGCTGTCCGTGGTGGCGCAGGAGCCGGAAGGTACCTACGGCTACAAGATCACCCAACAGGTCACCCACACGCTGGAACTGAGCGAATCCACCCTGTACCCGGTGCTGCGCCGGCTGCAGAAAGACCAACTGCTCACGGTCTATGATGCGCCCTTCAATGGCCGCAACCGCCGCTATTATCAGATCACCTCCACCGGGCGGGAGCAGCTTGCCGCCTACGCGCAGGAGTGGAGCCGCTACCGTTCTTCCATTGACACATTTTTCAGAGAGGTGGAAT
>ERZ833608.1378-NODE-1378-length-15741-cov-5.560819_pt1 | contig 15741 bp, 10 predicted proteins | sample MGYA00519694_ERZ833608 | MGnify/ENA primary metagenome ERZ833608 (study PRJEB31850, sample SAMEA3708742) | human gut metagenome | biome: human gut; feature: human-associated habitat; material: faeces | place: China | collected 2014 ... | reverse complement strand
GCAATCCCTTATTTAGTTTTTTTTGAGGTGGCCGTTGTAACGCAACCTTAGGAGGCGTGTGCTCTATCCAGCTGAGCTACTGAGACTGATATTCAATTTCTTGCTGCCACGCAAGGGTGCTGTGACAAAGCTATTATACCTGCTTCCAACGCAAATTGCAAGTGCACAAGGGAATAAAACCAAGTTGGGGCAACACTATAAAATACAGCTGGTTCGGTTGCATTTTCCAGTGCCGAAACAAAGAAAAAGTCGCGGCAATATACTTGCCACGACTCTTTTGTCTAGTGGTTGCAGAAAGGATACCCCGTTTTGGAATATTCCGTGGGATATATGGTTCACATGTCATCCAATATATTGCGCAAATCCTGAACAAACGGTTCCATATCTTCAAAAACAACTTCGACAATAATTGACCAATTGATGCCATCGTAGACATGAACAAATCTATGCCTTAATCCTGCAACCATATTCCAAGGCTGGTTCGGATATCTGCTGGCACGCACAGACTCTAAAGGCCACTTCATAGCGTAGCCGATGTGCTCACTTTCAGAAGAATGTAAATTTACGCAAAATCCATGAAGTAGATCACACAGAAAAAGACTGCAACAATTGTTGCAGTCTTTTTGGTGAAACATCGGGATTTGCCGTTTGGCCTATGCCTTTTCCTCAGATTACTTCCAATTCAAGCGTTTTGGCCGGCAGGCCTTTTGCTTTCACCGTGACCGTAATCTTTCCGGGGGCGTCGCCGCCGCGGACCACGGCCAATGCCTTGCCGTAGTAGGTCGTGTGGGTATCGGAGAAAAAGTTTTCCCCCATGTTAGGACGTGCAGAACCAAGGGCCAGCAGCGTCCCGGCACCGTCAACCTCCACCGTGACCGCAGTATCCTCAGAAGATTTTGTGATGCCATCCGCCCCCGTCAGGTCAATGCTGATGTAGGCCAAATCCTGCGTTTTTGCCTGCAAGGTGCTCCGGTCGGCCACCACACGCAGTTCGGCAGGTCCTGCCGCTGTCTTTATGGAAGTGCGGCTCTGTTCTTTTCCCTCGCCATCGTAGCTGATTGCGGTGATGGTACCGGGCTCATAGACAACGCGCTTAAAGACGGCCTTGTATTCCTTCGTCTTTTTTCTGCCATAGGAATGCCCGTTGACAATGAGTTCCGCCGTTTCGCCGTCAGAGTAGACCGTGACCTTGGTTTTTTTGCCTTCACAGCCGGCCCAGGACCAGCTTGCCACTGCGTCTGTGTCACGCCACATGGATTCGGAGCCGGTTTCCCCTGCGTGGGTATACGGTTCTACGCCGATGCCGGGGGTATGGTCCAGCCCCCAGATCAGCCGGTTCCACTGTACCTCTGGGCGAGGCTTTCCGCAAATGTCGATCACGCCGCAGCCGGCGGAGATGATGGGCGCGTCCTGACCGGGATTTTTGAAACTTTTGTAACGGACGGTACCGATGCCCGCCTCTCCCAGATAATCCCAGCCCGTCCACATAAAGTCGCCGATCACATAGGGGAGTTTTTTCACCAGTTGCCAGTTATGATACAGGTTCTTGGGCAGGGTCTCGGACCCGACAATGACGCGGTCGGGATGGAGCGTACCGTCCTTCTCGTATCGGGACGCGGCGTAGTTGTAACCGCCAATATCCAGATAAGAGAAACTCACCTTTGTGGCATCATCCGCGGCAGGTTTGGCGGCCATTTTTTCAATCATACCCCCGGCCAGATTCATCAGCATGTTGAAGAAGGCGCTGGTGGGAACGTTGTCCATCGTCTGACTGCCGTTTTGATTCTCTTTCCCATTCTTTTTGTTGCCGTATATGCCGCCGCCCTTGGCCGACATACTGCACAGCATCAGGTTGACCCCCATCGTCACTGCTTTGTCCGGGTCCAGCTTTCGTGCCAGGACTGCCAATTTTTTACAGCACTCTTGTCCTTCGGGTATAGCCAGTTCGGAGATTTCATTTCCGATAGAGTTCATGACCACACTGGGATGATTGTAGTTTTTGATGACCATAGCTGTGAGATCCTGCTGCCACCATGCGCGGAAATCCCGGTCCGCATAGTCGTAGGGGTTTTTATGTACCAGCCAGTTGTCGCAGAATTCATCCATGACATACAGACCCAGCCGGTCACAGGCATCCAACAGCGCCTTGGAGGCAGGGTTGTGGGCGGAACGTATCGCGTTGAAACCAGCCTCTTTGAGCAGACGGACACGGCGGAACTCGGCATCCTCAAAAGAGCATGCGCCCAGAATACCATTGTCGTGGTGGACGCAGGCGCCACGGAACAGCGTTTTCTTGCCGTTTACAAAAAATCCTCTGGTGCTCCAGCTAAGGGTACGGAATCCAAACCAAGCGTCCGCCTCATCCACCATCTCACCATTTTTCAGCAGTTCCGCTCTGCATCGGTACAGTTCGGGATGTTCCGCGTCCCAAAGCCGCGGCTGGGAAACGGGAATGTCTGCCGACGCAGTGCCTTCCTTGACCGCAGCTTCGGCCTGCGCTACCACCTTTTCACCATCCAGAACAGAGACTCTGACCGTATCACCACCGGTGACCGAAACTTTCACATGGGCCGCATCGTTTCCGGAGGTGGAGACGAGCAGTCCATCCGGGCGGATATGACTCTTATCCCCCAGAAAGAGGTTTACGCTGCGATAAATTCCGCTGCCGGAATACCAACGGGAATTGGGTACCGACGAGTTGTCCGCAATCACTTTGATTTCATTTTCTTCGCCATACTTCAGTTGCGGGTCCAGCACCACAAAGAAGTTGGTATACCCGTACCGCTGTTCAGCCACAAGCGCATCGTTCACGAACACCTGCGCGTTTTGATAAACTGCCTCAAATTCCAGTACAGCGGACTGTGTCCGCCACGTTTCAGGCACAAGAAACCGTTTGACGTAGACATAGGCCCCGCCGGGAAAGTATCCGCATGCTCCCGCTGTTGCCGCATCCTTCGAGCGTTTCTCGTACAGCATGGCATCGTGGGGAAGCGTGACCGGCTGCATAGACGGTTCCTTTCCCACGGCGCCAAATAGCCAACCCCGGTTAAAATCTTTCTTTTTCACTTTTCTGCTCTCCTTAAATATGCGCGAACGCTTCGCTGTTTGTGCAATATACGATATCGCTTCGGCCTGCGATTGATTCAAAAAGCCGCTCCAAAGCATACCAACTGGCGTTTCCCTTTTCGTAGTCCATTTCATAACTGTGTGCCCACAGGAACAACAGCAGATCCTTTTCTCCGGGTTCCTCACATTTGAAACGCTCCACCAGCTTTGCGGCATTTTTCAGAATCAGCGAGGAGGAAGGCCGAAAGTTCATCGGATCATCCGGGAACGCAAAGCCGCCGGAGGGAAAGACCACTCTGGCATATTGATACCCCTGCGCCTTCAGATACGCCTGGGCAGCCGGCGAGGTTGAACCCTGCGCATAGGCGTGCCCCACGACCGTAGTGCCGAAGATTTTTTCCAGCGCGGTCTTGTCCGCATCCACCGATGCGCGCATTTCATCCTCGCTGACAGCCCCCAGCGGTTCATGCCGGAAACCATGGGTGGCAATCTCCATTCCCTCATAGACCTGGCGCACCTCGTCCAGTGGGATTCGGTTGTGCTGCACATAGGAAAATGGCCACTTGTGCTTTACGCCTTCGGGGCAATCCTGAAAAGAGAAGGTTCCAAGCCCTTTCACCTCGCCGCGCGTGCCAAACAGGCCGGCATTGAGGTTGAAGGTTCCTTTGAGCCCGTATTGCCTCATGAGTTGGATCACCCGTTTGTCCTGTTCCAGTCCATCATCAAAGCTGAGCGTGAAATACTTTTTCCCCATGCCTACGCCTCCCCTGTCAGCTTTTGCAAATCATACGCCTGCGCCAGCAGCATTCCTCCGGCCTGATTCGGGTGCAGGTGGTCCCCCTGGTGATAACGCTCGTCGGTGAACGAAGGATTCTTCGGATCGCGCAGCAGTGCATCCGCATCAACCATATAATCGAACAGCGCGCTATCTCTGATCCATTCATTGATGCTGACCCTCAGTGCCTCCATCTCCGGGGTATACCCTTTTTTCACAAAACCGGTGCGGGGCGGAAGCGTTTGGGCAATCACCCGGACACCGGCCTTATGAAGCCGATCCACAATATCGGTTACGGCCGAAGCATATTGTTCCAGCGAGATGACCGCCCCTGTCTTTTGGGTATAGTAGGCTACATCATTGACCCCCAACGCCAAAATCACGCCGCAGAGTTCTGAAAAGCGGAGTACATCACGCTCAAAGCGAGACACCCCTTTTTCCCCGTAGGAAGCTCCCATCAGGCCCGGGACATCATAAAGCAGACAATTCCCGCTGATTCCGGCGTTCATCAGTGCGTAGTCACCGCCATACGCATCGAACAGACGCCTTTGCAATGGTTTTACCCAGCGGTTCATAGCCGTTATACTGTCCCCGAACGCCACGATGATTTTGGAAGGCTGACCGGTAAACACCTCGATCTGATCCATCCCGGGAATCGCCTCATAAAGGCCGTACTGTTCCATATACTTTTCCCGCCGGGGTGGGGGCAGTTCGCTGTCCGTCGTATGATTTCCCGGGTAGCTTACCGCATTTTCCTCGATCATATTGCTGTCCATGACCTTGGATGCATAGTAGAGTCTGATTTCCAGCTCTTCCCCCATCGTCACCGGGAGCGTCAACGCATCCGAATAGCAGCATTCCCCCGCGGGAACCGTGAAAACACAGCTGCCGTCCCGCGTGACGGTATGCATCTCTCCCTGTGCCCACACGGTCAGTCCCCCAATGGTGTAGGGTTTCTTTCCATAGTGGTTGGAGAAGCGAACCCGAAGTTTCTCGCCCGAAACATGGGATATCACAGAATACACCACTGTTTTTTTCTTGCCGGCCAAAAAGCCCATCGCGAAGGCAGGGGCCGCAGCTTGATGCCAGATTGGTGTCCAGTCCATTGTTATCCTCCTTTATGCCAACGTAATACTCAAGATGTCAAGCGTTCCCTTTCCCTTATACCGGAAATACAGCGGGCAGGAATCAAGGGGGCGCCCACTCTCCAACGCCAGACGTCTGGCGTCGAATTTTGCTCCGGCGGTTGTCCAGTCGGCTGTCCCGGCAATGGGAATGGATGCTATGACAGGATCTTTTTCCCCAGATAAGAGTTCCAGCACGCCGCCTGCGCCGCGAACCGTTACAGCAATGTGGGTGGTTTCAGTCAGATCAAAATATCGGAAGCCGGCAATACTGCCATTCTTCATTTTGGAAATATACGCCTTTGGTGCCGCCTTCTCTGTCTCTATGGTCACTTCCCGTTCCCCGGGCTCCGGCGGCTCGTAGTCCGGACCATTCTGGGTGATTTCGGGTCCGTCCATCGGGTTGCGCAGACCAAACATTCCGGCATGGTGCAGGACGCAGGCAATGTAGGCCGGATAGGTCCCGGTTCCCTTCAAAGGGCCGCCATTCAATCCGCAGCTCGTGGACTCCACCATGCGGATGGTCCCGTCCGCACGGATCTCAATGGGCTCAGCTACCGCCTGTCGGTTTCGTTTGGCACCATTGGTCGTTCGGTGGTCAAATATATACCATTGCCCGTGTACGCATACCATACCGCCGTGGCTGTTCCCCATCGGATATGCCGCATTCATGAGCTTTCTGCCCTCCAGACCGATATCACTTGAGGAATGGATTGGTCCCTTGTGGATAAATCCCTTGTCGGGGAACAGGCTCATCGCGTAATTGAGACCGGTGATGTCCGTGGCCGGATAGACCAGATAATACCACTCACCGATGTGACGGATAGAGGGTCCTTCCCAATAGTTCGGCTTCTTGGGATCAAAATCCGCCGGCATGATGATGGTGGGTTCGCTGATGATGGTCAGCATATCAGAGCTGAGTTCCATCACAAACAGCCCCTTGATCTCGTGGCCGAATTGTCCGTTGGATTTCTGCCCGCTGCCCACATAGAGAAACACCCGCCCGTCATCATCCACCAGAACGGCTGGGTCAAACATAAACCAATCCTCCGGCTTTGAGCCGTAGACTCGCCCGTCCGGGAAGTGAACATCGCCCAAATATTGATATTTTCCCGCAGGTTTGTCACACACAGCGACCGATGTGATCGACGTATTGGCCACTGAATAGTAAAGGTAGTACCGTCCGTCTGTGCCACACACCACATCCGGTGCATAGTAGGACAGGTTCTCTTTATTCCACGGCGTATCTTGCTTTTTGAAGATTACGCCTTCATACCGCCAGTCGGAAAGATCATCTACCGGGGTCGACCAGCATACATAATCGCCCTCACAGTATTCCTTGGCACCAAAGAGATCATGGCTCCCATAAATGTACAGCCGCTGACCAAACACCTTCGGTTCAGCATCCGGGATGTATTCCCAACTGGGAAGATAGGGGTTATAGCATTGCCGCTTCACAGATACTTCCTCCTTTAAAAACACTCAATTCTATGTTATACTATACTCAATTCCATGCTATACTGCCATAAAAAGGGGGGATGCTCGCATGGAACACCTGTTTTTTGACAGCATTGATGAAATGCGGAACCAGACCGGCAGCCATGGTCCGAACTATCTTCGCAACCATACGGCCGAACGGGACTATTTTTCTCCGTTGTCCATTGTAACCAGCATCCAGAAACCTCAGGAGTATCTGTTTTCCAACTATATGGATGCATGGTCCTTTTGCGTTCACACCCCGAACAAACACGAATTCTTTCATGAAACCTATATGCACAAGCATAATTTTTTTGAGCTGATGTATGTGCAGCGGGGCAACGTCCGGGTGATGATCGAGGGGGCCGAGACCACCTATACGCAGGGGAACCTTTGTCTCCTCAATCGAAACACCATGCATCGCGAAACAGATATGTCGAATGCGGATATCGTTTACATCGGCATCGATGCCTCTCTGCTGACACAGTGGCCCAAATCATTTCCGCCACCCTTTCAGTACAAAAGCATTCTCAATCAGTTTTTCAGCGACAATCTGTCGGAGCGTGCCGACTATAAAAAGGACTATCTGGACTTTACCCTTTTAGGCGAAGATACAATCCCGCAGCTCACTCAGGAATTGATTCGCGCTTTTACGGTCAAGCGGATCGGATACCAGTTTGACGTTTATTCCTCTCTGCTCCGGCTGTTTGCCGCCTTGGAGAATCCTGACATATACAAAGCAGCACACATTTCGCTGAGGAACAGTCAAGAACTGCTGACGGCGGAACAAGTCAAGAAACTGATTGAAACTCACCACGGGGCTATCCAGCGGACCAATCTGGCGGAGGCACTTAACTACTCCTGCGAGCATATATCCCGCATCATCAAGACAAACACCGGATACACTCTTAAAGCGTACTGTCAAAAGGTACAGATGGCCGAGGCGGCGCGGCTTCTGAGAACCACAGAGCTGCCGGTCTGCCAGATCGCGGCATCCATGGGCTATGAAAACAGAACGCAATTCTACAAAGTGTTTCGGCGCGAGTACGGCCTCACCCCATTGGAATACCGCCGCCATATTGCGGAGGAATGATCCTTACCCGGCATTACGGTGATCCAGGCATTCCCGGATTTTTCGGCGCTCATCGTCCTGGATTGGGTATGTCCGCAGGATCAAAGCCGACAATGCGCCGAGGATGGCAGGAACAAGACCCATGATAACGATAAACCAATTGAGCATGGTCGGAATCTGCGACAGTTCCCCCATGTATTCGGAGGTGACGGGATCCACGTTGTAGCCGATTGACATGAGCACAGCGCCAATAATTGCAGCCGAAAGCGCTGCCTGGGCTTTGACAATGAAACCGCCGGCAACCATTGTCAAGGCGGAACGATCTTTGCCGGTTTTATAAATGTTGTAGTCCATAATCTCCATTTCCACCATGGATTGCGGGACAAAGTCAGTTCCCACCCCCACTGCCATGATGAACAGGGTAACGAAGAACAGCGCAGGAACATTCGTAAGCAGACCCGCCATCTGGGTAATAAACAGGACCGCCCCGCCGACAGACTGCACAACTAGAAGGAAACAAGTCATTCTGATCGGGTTGTTCTTAAAGAGCTTCAAGAGCGGACGACCAATAACTGCACCAACCAGCAGCGGTATGAGCATCATCATGGAAGAAATGCCGTTGAGGACACCATACTGCTCCATGTTTGTGATGCCGGTGGTCAAATCCGTGCAGAATCCCCATTTTATGTAATACGCAGGCGTGGCAAAAATAAGGGACCAGATAAAACCGGAAAAGATGCCTTTCAAATAGTAGACCACCATCGGCTTGTTCTCTTTGAACAGAAGAAAGAAGTCCTTAAACTTTACCGGCTCTGCCTTTTCTTCCTGCACACTGTGCTTTTCCTTGACAAGGAACCAGCCAATAAGGGAGAGCACCATCGCTGCACCAACAATACCGGTGATCAGGATGGCAAATGAGTCGTGATAGTTGCCCACGCGTTCGTTGACCGCAACCAGCACAGCCGTAAAGGCGGATGTAATGACGCCCAGGATCATGGTCCAAACCCGCGGTCCGATAACCAGCTTGGAACGTTCGTTGGGATCATTGGTCATCGTTCGGAACAAAAGATTATCCTTATAAAAGGATGTTCCCACATCAAACAAAAAGTAGAAAACGATAACCCACACAACAACCAGTACGGGCTTGGACGCCAACTCGGACGGGAACGAGTAGAGACATACACAGCCAATGCCGGTCAGCAGTATGCTGAGGAGAAAAAAGGGTTTGTACTTTCCGATTTTGGTCCGTTTCCCGCGATCCATCAAAAATCCCTGAATGGGATCATCCACGGCATCAAAGATCCGCGCAAACAGAAGAAGCGATGTGGCCAAGGCCGCCCCCATAGCGCCCAGCCCGGCGTAGTCGGTCATATACTGCATAAACATACTGGACATAAACACGGTACACAGACCATTTACAGTAGACAGCGCCGTTGCGCCGAAACAGTCTCGCAGCGTAATTGCGTCCGGATTTTTCACACAGACAGACTTGTGCATCATTATCCTCCTTGTCATTTCATCAGTTATTCTCAACCAACAAAGCCCGAATTCGTGCAATTCCAACAATTCAATGATAGATTATTCCTTTGTATTCCACAATGACAAAAGGTCGCCCTTTTTCAATTTATTGTATCATTTTGTTTCTTTGCACCGAGGCGAGAAAGAATAATCACATTTTGTTACAACGCGGTATGTACCTTTTACAAAAATGGCGACAGACATCCCTCTTTGCCTTTCAAAAGCTTTCCGATGGGTATCCCATATCGGCCACGGGGATGGCGTTGTCGATGCGCATAAGGTCTACCGTCCAGCCGCCCAAGTCCATGAGGAGCATGGACGGCTCGTCCTGCAACAGCCCGGTTTCGGTCATAAGGGCGGCGTAGCCCTGCGGAAAGACTGCAGCTTCTTCGATGGTGATGCTGTACTCCACGCCCTCGAACTTGTAGTTCACCGGCTGCTTGCTTCGCAACAGATACTCTCTGAACTTGGGTTTGTCGCGCCCAAAACTTGTCAGCGGCAGACCCGCCGCAATGCGCACCGAACATTCGGGCGGCAAACCGCGTTGATTGATTTCCTTGGCAATAGCCGCCAGCGTCAGCAGATAGTAGTTGTCGTTTATGGTCTTGTCACGCTGGATAGGCTGCCGCCCGGAGCCACAAACAAAAAAGCACCCGCCAAACTCTAAGAGTCCTTGGCGGGTGTAGGGTTCGTGTTCTCCGTAGCTTGTCAGCCCTGCCGGGAACGAGCAGTGGGCTGTTTTGATAGCATAGTAGCCGTGGTCAATGCCGATAATGATGCTCATATAACATCCTTCTTCCTTATTTATAATGTATAATTTTGGAATCTTTGAAAACAAACTGAAAACTGCCGGATAATATACGGAAAGGCTGTTGGGTTGTAAAGGAACTCCGGCACTTTTTTGCCCCAAATTATTAACTTTTTGTAAACTTTGCAAATTCCCTGCCAAAAACGAAAAATTCCCGGCTATTCACGTGCGTAAATAACCGGGAAATTGAAAACAATTTGAAAACAGCGAGAAAAAGCCACCTTTTTTTCTAAAAAACTGCTCCTCTCCCTTGCCCTTTTCCGGAAAATCGAGAAAATCAGTGCAGAAAGCCGGCTTTTTACTTTCAAAACAGGTGGACATCTCCATAAAAATAAACGCCAAAAATCGACTCAAAATCGGTCAATTTTTGGCGTTACAGCAAAGAAAAAAGACTGTGACATCTTTTTCATCACAGTCTTTTGGTGGGAGCTGGTGGATTCGAACCACCGAAGCATTAAGCAGCAGATTTACAGTCTGTCCCCATTGGCCACTCGGGAAAGCTCCCTTATTCAGTTTGTGGCCGCCGTGTCTCCCGGCGACGTATGTTATTATAGCAGAGGGCTTTTCAAAATGCAAGCCTTTTTTTAACTTTTTTTGAGATTTTTTGAAAAAAGTGTATTTTGTTCACAGCATCGAGCAAAAACTTTTCTTGACATACAGTTTCAGTAAGCGTACATTTATAATAGCAGTATAAATACAGCTTTGGGAGGTTTTTACTATGGCGATTCGTGTTGGTATCCTGACTTCCGGCGGCGACTGCCCCGGCCTGAACGCCACCCTGCGCGGCGTGGCCAAGGCGCTGTATCACCGGATGGGCAATAAAGTTGAGATCGTTGGCATTATGAACGGCTATGACGGCCTGATCAACGGCAACTACCGTGAGATGTCCCCTGATGAATTTTCCGGCATTCTGACCGTAGGCGGAACCATTCTGGGCACCAAGCGCACCCCCTTCAAAAAAATGCGCGTGGTTGAGGACGACAAGGTAGACAAGGTTGCCGCGATGAAGAAAAACTACCGCGCCGCCAAGCTGGACTGCCTGCTGTGTCTGGGCGGCAACGGCACCCACAAGACCGCAAACCTGCTCAGTCAGGAGGGGCTGAACATCATCGGCCTGCCCAAGACCATCGATAATGACATCTACGGCACCGATGTAACCTTCGGCTTCCACACTGCCGTGGATATTGCCACCGATGTCATCGACCGCATCCACACCACCGCCGGCAGCCACAGCCGCGTAATGTGCATTGAAATCATGGGCAACAAGGCCGGCTGGCTGACGCTGTACTCCGGCATCGCGGGCGGCGCAGACATCATCCTGCTGCCGGAGCTGCCCTACGACATCAAGAAGGTTGCCGCCGCCGTGGAGAACCGCGCCAAGGCAGGCAAGAACTTCTCGATTCTGGCGGTGGCCGAGGGCGCCTTCTCGGTGGAGGAGGCCAAGATGAAGCGCAAGGAGTGGACGGCCAAGCGCGCCGAGGCCGGTTACACCACCGCCACCGCCCGCATTGCCAAGGAGATCGAGGCCATGACCGGCGCCGAGACCCGCATCTGCGTGCCCGGCCACATGCAGCGCGGCGGCAGCCCCAGCGCCTACGACCGCGTGCTGGCCACCCAGTTCGGCTCCTACGCAGCCGGCCTTGTGGCAGACGAGCATTTCGGCGTGACCGTTGCGATGGTCAACCGCCATGTGACTGCCAACCCGCTTGCCGACATTGCCGGTAAGACCCGCGGTGTGCCCGGCGACTGCGACATGCTGAATGTCGCCCGCGCCATGGGCATCAGCCTGGGCTGATTCTCTACCCGCACAAACCCTTTTACCGCTCTGCTTTCTGCCCCTGCCCTTTGTGGCGGGGGCAGCTTTTGTATCCGGCATCACCGTGCAAAAAAGGCCGCTCCCATTTGAGAGCGGCCTTTGCCATATACAAGTTTATTCTGCGGTGTAGTCCTTTTTAAGCAGGCTTAAAATCACCGCGCCGACAGCGGAACCGGCGGCGAGAGCCACCACATAGAGCAGTGCGTGGTCAACGACCGGGAATACAAAGATACCGCCGTGCGGGGCGCGCAGCGCGCAGCCGAACACCATGGACAGCGCACCGGACAAAGCCGAGCCGATAATGCAGCTGGGCAAAACACGCAGCGGGTCCGTGGCCGCATACGGGATCGCCCCCTCGGAGACGAAGCAGAGGCCCATGACATAGTTGACGATGCCGTTGCGGCGCTCATCGGGGCTCCACTTTTTGGGGCAGAAGGTGGTAGACAGCGCGATCGCAATGGGCGGGACCATGCCGCCGACCATGACCGCCGCCATGACCTCATAGTTGCCGGAGGCCAGCGCCGCCGTGCCGAACACATAGGCTGCCTTGTTGAAGGGGCCGCCCATATCCACACTCATCATACCGGCCACGATCGCACCCAGCAGAATCTTGGAGCTGCCGCCCAGCGCGTTCAGCCAGTCACTCATGGCAGTGTTGATGATGCCCATCAGCGGGTTGATGCCGCACATAACCAGACCGATGACCAGAATACCGCCCAGCGGGTAGATCAGCATCGGGCGGATACCGTTCAGGCTGGCAGGCAGCTTCTCGGTGATGTTCTTGAGGAACTGCACGATGCAGCCAGCCGCAAAGCCGGCCAGCAGCGCCGCGAGAAAGCCGCCGGAGACGCCGGTCGTGTCACCGGAAGCAAGGCCCGCAAAGCTTGTGCCGTTCATTGCCAGCACACCGCCCGCAAAGCCGACCGCCAGACCCGGACGGTCGGCGATGGACATTGCGATAAAGCCCGCAAGGATTGGCAGCATATAGCCGAACGCCGCGCCGCCCACCGTCTTGAAGAAGGCGGCCACCGGGGTGTTCATGCCGAAGTTGGACGGGTCGATGCTGTAATCATCCAGCAGGAAGGCCAGCGCGATCATGATGCCGCCGCCCACCACAAAGGGCAGCATGTGGGAAACACCGTTCATCAGGTGCTTGTACAGGCTGTGCGCCACCGTGTCACCGGCACCGCCCGCGCTCTGGCTCTGCGCTGCGCCGCCCTTGGCGTGGAATATGGGTGCCTCGCCGTGGGCGATCTTCTTGATCAGCTCCTCCGGCTTATGGATGCCGTCATCCACGCGGGCAAACAGCACCGGCTTGCCGTCGAAGCGGGCGGTCTCAACATTTTTGTCCGCCGCAATGATGATGCCGTCACAGGCAGCAATCTCCTCGGCCGTCAAAATATTCTTTGCACCGTCAGAGCCGTTGGTCTCGACCTTGGTGGGCAGACCCAGCTTATCCCCTGTCTTGGTCAGGGCCTCGGCCGCCATGTAGGTGTGGGCAATACCATTGGGGCAGGCTGTCACGGCCAGCACGCGGTAGCCGTTCTGGGGGATCTCCTGCTCGGTAAAGCTCTCCTCGCCAAACTGGGCGTCCTCCTGCGCGTCAATGGCATCAAGGAAGGCGGCAGGTGTCTTGGCGGCGCGCAGCTTCTCAACAAAATCCTCGTTCATAAGCATCTGCATCATACGGGCCAGCATGTCGATGTGCAGGCTGCCGTTTTCCGGTGCGGCAATCGCAAACAGCAGGTCAGTCTTGCCGTCATCGTCCGCATTATACTGCACCGGTTCGCTCAGGCGCAGGGCCGCCAGACTGGGCCGTGTGACGCAGGCCGTGCGGGCATGGGGCACCGTGATGCCGTTGTCCACATAGGTGGATGCCTCGGCCTCGCGGGCATAGAGGGCTTTTTTGTAGGCGTCCTTGTCGGTGATGTTGCCGTGGGTCGCCTGCAGATCAACGAGCTTGTCGATGATGGCAGCCTGATCCGGGGCTGCGACATCCAGCGCGATGGACTGCGCAGTGAACAGTTCCGTAATACGCATAAGACAGTTCTCCTTCAATTATAATGTATGTTTGTATAGGGGCGAACGGCCCCGGAGAGGTCAAGACCCCCTCCCTACAAACTGAGGTTTATGGGTGCCTTGTAGGGAGCGGTCTTGACCGCTCCGCAAAAGCCGCTTACTCCATCGTCTTGAGCAGCTTATCAATGTCCGCCTTTGTCGCCAGACCCAGACTAAACGCGGTGGCACTGCCGCAGGCGGTGCCCAGACGCAGCGCAGCCTCATAATCTCCGCCGCTCTGCTGGTAGCCTGCCACAAAGCCGGCCACCATACTGTCCCCTGCGCCGACACTGTTGACTACCTTGCCCTTGGGGCAGCCGATGCGGTGCACGCTCCCCTGCTCATCCAGCAGCATGGCACCGTCCCCTGCCATGCTGACCAGCACATTGCGCGCACCTTTATCCTGCATCATCTTTGCTGCCGCTGCGATCTCCCTGTCGGTGGTCAGCTTTACACCGGTGATCTCGCTCAGCTCATGGTTGTTTGGCTTGATGAGGAACGGACGGTAGCGCAGCACATTCACAAGCAGGTCGCGGGTGGCATCCACGACCGCGCGGACGCCGCGGCCCTCGAGCCGGGCCAGAATCCGCTCATAGGTGGTCTGCGCCAGACTTGCGGGGATGCTGCCTGCCAGCACCAGAATATCGTCCTGCTGCAGACGGTCGAGCTTTTCCTCCAGCGCCCGCATTGCATCCTCGGGGATATCGGGGCCGGCACCGTTCAGCTCGGTCTCCTGCCCCGCCTTGATTTTGACATTGATGCGGGTCATCCCCTTTGCAAGGCGGACGAAGTCGGTTTTCAGCCCCTGCGCAGCAAGGCCGCGCTCCAGCCAGGCGCCGGTTTCACCCGCCACAAAGCCGAGCGCCACGCTCTCACAGCCAAGCTGTGCCAGCACACCGGACACATTGATGCCCTTGCCGCCCAGCACACAGTCCTCTCCTCTGGCGCGGTTCACATCGCCGACCCGCAGCTCTCTGTCAAGCCGCACAACATAGTCAATCGCCGGGTTGAAGGTTACGGTGTAGATCATCGCTCTGTCTCCTTTACAAGTGTCAGTTGGCCGTATTTCGGATCAGGGCAGCGATTGGTCAGGATCGCGGCATCACGAAGCGCGCTGATGACGGCCGGATAGATGCGCCCGAACTTTGAATCATCCGTCAGGAACCATGTCTGCCGGGCGCGGCGGATAGCGGCGGCCTTGACGGCGGCCTCCTCGGGGTCAGGGGTCGTAAAGCCCGCATCCATCGCCACGCCGTTGGCCCCCATAAATGCCTTGGTAAAATTGAACTGCTGCAGCGCCGTGACAGCCGCTGCGCCGATGATGGCCTCGGTTCTGGGGCGCAGCAGCCCGCCCGGCAGGCAGACATGGCAGCTTTTCTGCGCCAGCAGCCGCGCATGGGCAATGCCGTTGGTCACATAATGCGCCTCGAGCGCGGGGCCGTTCAGCGCCCGGACCATTGCCAGCGTTGAGGTGCCCGCATCAACATAGACGAAATCCTCGGCATTGATCAGCGCTGCCGCTGCCTCGGCGATGCTCTGCTTCTGGCTGACGGCCAGCGACTCCTTCGCAGCCATCGTAGGCTCGTCCGCCAAAAACTGGCCGTTCGGCAGCGTTGCGCCGCCGTGGACCTTATTCAGCCGGCCCTGCCGGTCAAGCTCGGTCAAATCGCGGCGGATGGTGGATTCACTGGCGTTCAGCGCCTCACAGAGCTCCTGAACGGTGGCCGTGCGTTTTTCCGTCAGGATATCTAAAATCAGTGCAAAGCGTTCTTCTGCTAACATGAGCAGCCCCCTTTCCGGTCTTGTGTGTGACTGTTTTTGGTGTTTTGTGGTGTTTTCTGATTGATTGTGTCTGTATTATACCACATCTTGCGTCAAAATCAACCAGTTTCAGTCATTTTCACTCACCAAAAATCATAGCTATGTTTTGTGCATCCTGCACAAAACAAAAAACCTCCCTCTGTGAGGGAGGCCAGGCTGTCGATAAACCTAACGGGACGATTGCGAACTTTCGGCGGGTTTGTAGGG
>ERZ833608.1376-NODE-1376-length-15757-cov-78.253407_pt1 | contig 15757 bp, 15 predicted proteins | sample MGYA00519694_ERZ833608 | MGnify/ENA primary metagenome ERZ833608 (study PRJEB31850, sample SAMEA3708742) | human gut metagenome | biome: human gut; feature: human-associated habitat; material: faeces | place: China | collected 2014 ... | reverse complement strand
AGACTATACGCATTGCATGACTGTCGTATCACTCGAAATGTCGGATGAACCAGATATCTTTGGCGACAACTGGATTGATGGCCTTTGCGAAACCTATACGCTGGCTGAGGGTAAAAGTCGTTTGGATATTATTAATGATATTTGGCATGCATTATTCTTCTATACAGATGATACTAAACTTGCAGAGTTTGCTAAGAATCGTTTACAATTGAGCGATGAAGAAGCCAAGAAGTTTTGCGAAATTTCTTTGCCAGCTGATTATGCTTCATTAAGTTTGAAAGCTATTTGTAAGATTCTTCCTTATCTAAGAAGAGGTTTGATTTATTCTTATGCTGTCTTTTTGGGTAATTTGTGTGAAGTAATGCCGCAATACGAATGGAATATAGAGGAAATGCGTGAAGCAGCCATTGATAATATTATCCACGAAATGAACCAGATCGATTCTAAGGATGCACGTACTTTCGAGGTTTGTATTAAAAAATATCTGAGGGAGCAGTATCATGTATCTGATGAGAAACTCAAAAAGTTATACCATCCTTCGATGATGGAGGTATATCCAAGAGTACAACATACTAACAATCACGGTGTTTATCAGCTTGGATCACCTCGAATTGATAGCGTTCGTAACCCAATGGCTATGCGCTCTATGTTTAGATTGCGCAAATTGGTAAACCGCTTGTTGGAAGAGGGAAAGATAGATTCGGATACCGAAATTCATATAGAGTTTGCACGTGAGCTGAATGATGCTAACAAGCGTAATGCTATTGCTGCTTTTACAAAGGAAAATCAAAATGCAAATGATGATGCCAGAAAGCAGATTATTGCTCTTTTCAAGAAAGAAACAGGAAAGGATATCGCCCCCACAGATAATGATGTCTTGAAATATGTTCTTTGGAAAGAGCAGAAACACATTTGCCTGTATACAGGAAAGCAGATAGCTATTTCTGATCTTGTAGGGGCAAATCCAAAGTTTGATATTGAACATACGATTCCTCGTAGTGTTGGTGGCGATAGTACGAAAATGAACCTGACACTTTGTGATAGTCGTTTCAATAGAGAAGTCAAGAAAACCAAGTTGCCAACAGAGTTGTCTAATTACGATGAGATTATGACTCGTATTCAAGGCTGGAAAGATGAATATGAATCTCTTGAAGCTCAAATTCGTAAGCAAAAGAAGTTATCAAAAGGTGCAACGACTAAAGAACAGAAAGATAATATCATACGTAAACGTCATTTATTAGAACTTCGTCGTGATTATTGGAAAGGAAAGTACCTACGTTTCACGATGGAGAGTGTACCTGAAGGTTTTAGTCGTCGTCAAGGTACTGATATCAGTGTGATTTCAAAGTATGCACGTCTTTACCTAAAATCACTATTCAAGCATGTCTATACCGTTAAGGGTATTGCAACTTCCGATTTCAGAAAAATCTGGGGCATACAAGATATTTATAGCAAAAAAGAACGCGTTAACCATGTGCATCATTGCATAGATGCCATTGTAATAGCTTGTACAGGCTTGGATGAATATAATAAGTTGGGTGCATATTATCATGATGAAGAAAATCATGAATGGTATGGTAAGTCTAAGGCTTATTTTAAAAAGCCATGGCCAACTTTTGTTGAAGATATCAAAAAGGTGCAAGATGAAATCTTGGTTTATCATTATACACCAGATAATATGCCAAAGCAAGGACGTCGTAGAATTAAAATCAATGGTCAAAAAGTGCTTTGCAAGGGTGATGCAGCGAGAGGTTCTTTACATAATGATACATACTATGGTGCTATAGAGTACGATGGTCAAGTGAAGTACGTTAAACGAATAGACTTGACATCACTCAAAGAGAGCGATGTGAAAAATATAGTAGATGATACTGTAAGAGAGATTATAAAAGCAGCTATCCGTGAGAAAGGTTTTAAAGATGCTATGGCTGGAACAATATGGATGAATGAAGAAAAGCAGATACCGATTAAAAAGGTGAGATGTTTTACTTCTATAAGGAATCCTTTATCTTTCAATAAGAAAAAACAACGAGATTTGTCAGATAAAGAATATAAAAGAAACTATTATGTTACTACTGATGGTAATTATATGGTTGCGTTATATGTTGGTTCTACAAAAACTGGTAAGAGAAAGACTTTCCTTGAATTTGTTAATATGATGGAAGCTGCAGATTATTATAAGACAAGCAATGATAAATCTGTTGTTGCCCATAATATAGTTCCTCTTAAAAAAGATGATTGTCAATTGGCTTTAATTATAAAAAAGGGAACTTTGGTTATATTCTTTAAAGAAACAAAAGAGGAGGTATGGGAATATTCTCAAAATGAGATAGTTAGAAATCTTTATTATGTATCCGTGATAGAATCTGATGGTAGAGTAACGTTTAAGTATCATCAAGAAGCACGACAAGATAAAGAGCTTCCTCGAAATGATAATAAAACTTCTGATATGAGGTCAAAGATTAGAATTAGTCTTGCATCTGCGAAAATACTTGTTCAAGGTTATGATTTTGAAATTAACGAACTTGGAGAAATTAAAAGATTAAGGTAATATGATTAAGCAGACATTATTCTTTTAAACTCCTGTTTGTCTTTCGCTTAAGAATTGCCAGATTGTAATTTCTTGGAAAGACTGCGACGATAAGGTAACTCGTCCTATTGAAGATATAGGGTGTGTCGTTTTAGAAAATCAAATGATAAACATTACCTTGCCGCTTCTTAACGAGTTGGTAAAGAATAATGTTGCTGTAATATTATGTGATAACAAGATGATGCCGACATCTATGTTACAGAGTTTAGACGCAAATACTACGCAAGCTGAAAGTTTTAAATTTCAGCTTGCTGTTAGTGAACCCATGAAAAAGCAAGCCTGGAAACAAATAATTGAGTCAAAAATTAAAAATCAGGCTTCCATTTTGTCCCTTACAGGAAAAAGTGGTGATGTATTAAAACCATATTTTAGTAACGTCAAAAGCGGAGATTCTGATAACAGAGAAGGATTAGCAGCTAAAGTATATTGGAATATGCTCTTTGGTCATTCTTTTAAGAGAGAACGTGATGGCAGTACTCCCAATGAACTATTGAATTATGGATATTCCATTTTGCGAGCAGCAACAGCTCGGGCTTTACTTGGATCCGGTTTATTGCCAAATTTGGGTATATTTCATAAGAGTAGATACAATGCTTTTCCCCTGGCAGATGACGTTATGGAACCTTATCGTCCTTTTGTTGACGAAATTGTTTACACTCTTTTCAGCAAAGGCGTAACCGATTTAAATAAAGATTCAAAATCCGAATTATTGCGGGTGCTAAATTGTGATGTAAATATTGGAAAAGTAAAGCGTCCATTACAAATAGCTTTAACTATTACTACAGCCTCTCTCGTTAAATATTATTCTGGTCAAGTAAAAAAACTGTCTTTTCCCATCATTATATGACAGAAGATAGACTTAATGCATATCATATTATGTGGCTATTTGTATTCTTCGATTTACCAGTTACCACTAAAAAAGACATGAAAGCAGCTTCTCTGTTTCGTAAAAACTTAGAGAAAGATGGTTTCTCCATGATGCAATTTTCTGTCTATATTCGTCATTGTGCTTCGAGAGAAAGTTTAGAAGTTCATATTAAACGTGTGAAATCCTTATTGCCAGAATCTGGAAAGGTTAGTATACTGAGTGTTACTGATAAGCAATATGGCGATATTTATAATTTCTGGGGGAAGCCTAAAAGTATTAATAAGAGTAAAATTACGAAAAAAGTAATCAGTGAACCTATTCAACTGGAATTTTTTTAGTAAATTTGCAAATAGAAAAAAAAGTCCTACTCGCCATTTCTTACAAGAAATATGGTTATTATTACCTGATTATCAGTATATTCGTTTCTTTAGGTTGTGGTTTGATGTAGGAATATAAAGATATACAACGCATATCAGACCTCCCTTTCGACAAAGAAGTTGTGGTTTGATGTAGGAATATAAAGATATGCAACAAAAATAATACTTAATATAAAGTTTTTCAGTTGTGGTTTGATGTAGGAATATAAAGATATACAACACCAAGTTCTTCTGTCTGCATTCCAGTAATGTTGTGGTTTGATGTAGGAATATAAAGATATACAACATTTTTGGTGTTCCTGTTTTACTATCAGCGGTTGTGGTTTGATGTAGGAATATAAAGATATACAACAGTTCCCACTCCCAGACGGTGATGCAGTGCGTTGTGGTTTGATGTAGGAATATAATTATGTTAACAAGTGAACCTGCTATTTATGTTGAATAATAATGCAGGTCACTTGCATAATAAAAGAGTGTACGATTATCGAAAGTTTCTGTTGATGAATCTTCAGAAATAAGTGATGGCGTGTTTCTTTACTTTTCAATAAGTAGTTGGAGTATGCGTTATTTGTAAATGAATTTCTTTTATATTTGATATATGAGAAAATCGGAGAGGATATTCAACTTTAAAATGGAGGAGAGGGAAGGTAAGGTGCTGCTCACGACGAAGGAATGGCCGTATAGTGTGCTGCAGGTGGTGCCGGCTACGCCTGAGACGTTTGATGAAGTGGTGGAGATATGTAGAAAGAGGGGTATGGTGGCGAAGCATGATACTGACCGCTCTTTTGTCATTATTCATCTCTGTAGTGGGGATCAGAATGGGTTGTTCCCGGAAAGGCATGTTGATATCAACTCGCCTTCGGATGCTCAAAAGTGTATTGATGCCTTGAAGAATGCTATGGCGCAAGCGGCTGTTTTTTATTATTCTAATGTTATTTTGTCATAGTTTTTGGCTATGACAAAATAATATTTTTTCTTAAAAGAGGGGGATTTTATTTAGAAAATCAACCTGTCCTTTTTTAGCCATAATAAGGGGGTTTCTAAAATCACCCCGTCCCTCTTTTATTGATAAAGCTGGCTGCATTCGGCAATTTGAAAGCGAGCTTTCATTGCGCTCATTTGCACAGCTTTTTCCCATTAAAGAGGGATTTTTCGAAAACCCACCAGTCCTCCCTTACCCTTAAGGGAGGGTCCACCTCTCATCTCGGTCTTCTCCCCTCAGGGAAGAAGAGGAAACCGCCCTACTCGGTGCTCAAACCGCTTCGCTATAAGGTTGGCGGACCATCAGAGGTCTTCGCCAGCAGCAGAGCTGCGGTTTTTTGTGCGGGGATGAACCCGCTTTCACTCAAGGACTTGGTTATGGGCTGCTTGGTGCATACTGCTTGCAGTTTGCTTGATACTTGCATGCTGCTTGCTCGATGCTGGGTGCTTGCAGTTTGCTTGATACTTGCTTGTTGGGTGCTTGTTGATGCAGGAATTACTGCTGGACTTCTTGCCAATCTATGAGGCCTTTGCCTTTATCGTCGAGCTCAAGGCCTAATCCGATGACCTGACGGCTGTCTGCAAAGAAAGGTTCCAGATACTGGCGGTCGAAAATCTGATGAGTGGCAGCAGACTTGCCTCCGTTGTTTTGCAATTTCAATTCTATTACGTAGATATAACGGGAGGTCTGTACTGTCATGTCGATTCTACCTGTGGAAATCATTTTCTCTACTTCTACCTTTAGTCCAATGGCATTGAGAATGGTACTGATAATGAGACGATAACGCTCTTCCATGTCCATGGAGGCGAGTTTCTTATTGCTGTACGGCACGTCGGCTATCAAGGCCTTCAGGGTCTTCATTGCCTCGTTTGTCTCGCCTGTCCCTAATTGGGCGTACAGGTTGGCTTGGAGCGATTGGAGGTCGCTCTCTGAACGGAGGGCGAGGGATGGGAGAACCTGGTCGTAAAGGGCTTGTTTCACCTCTTCGTTGGGGAAGCCAAGTGTATAGCCAAACTCGTCGTATTTCTTGATGGTGAGGTAGCCTGACTGGTAAAGGAAGAGCTCGGCACCTCCTGCACTGACATCGGATGTCTCTAAGGTGTTTCGCATGATACGGCAATTCTCGAAGTTCTTCAATCGAAGCTCCATGTTGTCGACAAATTTCGGTATCAGCGAAGTGGCCCCTGATGCTGCCCAGTAATTGCTGAGCTCTTGTGTGCTCAATGCGTTGATCAGGCTATAGGGGTTGTAGATGTCTGTCATATTGCGGCGGCTGAAATGGTAGCCGTCATAGTAGGCTTTCAACTTGTCGTGAGTTTCCTGAAGTGTCCAGTTGTTGACTTCGCCCATTTTCTCCAGCTCTGGCTTGAAGTTTGTTAATATTTCTTCTTCTGTTATGCCACAGATGGTTGCATATTCTGGCAGGAAACTGATGTTGGTCAAATTGTTGAGCACGGAGAAAAGTGAAATCTGCGTGAACTTTGTGATGCCCGTGATGAAGACAAACTTCTCGTATTCGTCGCAGGCTTTCAGTACTGCAAAGACATCGCGATAGACTTCGGTGCAGGCTTTGTGATGTTCTGTCTTCCATGAATGTTGCAGCGGTGAATCGTATTCGTCGATGAGAATGACTACTTTGTTGCCGGTTTTGTTGTATCCCCCTTCAATGATGTTTTGGAATCTTACGGCAAGAGAGCTATCCTGCCGCACAGCAATGTTATATTCCGATTCAAGGTTGTGAAAAACATTATCAAGATAACTCCACACTCTTTTCGGTTCGGCTCCTGCCAGACTCATATCAAGACGGATGACAAGATATTGTTTCCATTCTTTCTCTAACTGCATGATTTTCAGTCCCTCGAAGAGTTCTTTTCTCCCTTCGAAGTACATCTGTAGTGTGTTGATAAGAATTGACTTGCCGAAACGGCGGGGACGGCTTAGGTAGTTGTACTTTTTGCCATGATTCGCTAAAAGCCAGATGAGGTCGCTCTTGTCTACATAAAGATAACCTTCTTCTCTGATTTCTTTGAACGATTGAATGCCTGTCGGCAGCTTTCTGTTGCTGATGTCTGTCATGTTTGGTTCTCCTTGATTAATATGCTTATCTTTTGCAAAGATAATGCAAATGAGCGCAATGAAAGATTTACTTTCAAATTGCCGAGTGCAACTTATCTTCTGCAAAGATAATGCAAATGAGCGCAATGAAAGGTTTACTTTCAAATTGCCGAGTGCAGCTTATCTTCTGCAAAGATAATGTTTTCATGTGATATATGCAAAAAGATTGGCTTAATTTTGATAAAAAAGCCTCCGACTCTCACGAGCGGGAGGCATGATAAAAGAAAAAATGTAAGGAAGTTAAGGGAGTTAAGGAGTTTCAGATGTGGAAATGGATCTCCTTGAGCCATTTGCGGGTGTCGAAACAGGGACAGGCCTTGCGGACGCCGGGGAGGTCGCAGTGACCGAGGATCTCGGCATCGGGGAAGTCGACGCAGAGGCTGCGTAGCAATTCTTCCATGGTGATCTTCTGTGCTTCGGTACGGGTGTCGGCAGGACGACCCTTGGCATCGAGTCCGCCTTCGTAGCAGATGCCTATGCTGTTCTTGTTGAAGTGGAGGGCGTGGGCGCCTACTTCGTTCTCGGGTCGGCAGGGGTAGAGGGTGCCGTCGCGGGTGATGTAGTAGTGGTAGCCGACGCTGCTATAGCCACGGGCTTTATGGCAGGCTTCGAGCTGCTCGATGGTGAAACTCTGGGTGACTCTCGTCGCGCTGCAATGCAGCACGATGAGAGAGATGTTACGGTGATTTTGCATAGTCGTTAGATTTTTTTTGGTTAACAAACGATGGGGTGGTTCGTCTACATTCTGCCGCAGCTGGTGACGCAGAAGGCGCCGGCAATGGCGGTGAGAACGGTAATGACGAAGTTGATGATGTTTTTTAATGTTTCTTTTTTCATAATGGTTTAATTTTTTTAATGGTTAATGTTTTTTCGAGAAGTTAAGGGAGTTAAGACATTACTCTTCTTCGCCGCCGGTATTCTCGCCGCCGGATGGGTTGCTGCCTGTGCCTCCTGAAGGGTTGCTGTCAGAGCCGCCGGATGGGGTAGTGGTGCCTCCGCCTATGGTGCCGCCTGGCTTCGTGGTGGAAGAGGTGACGAGGATGTCGGCAGCATCCTTGAGGGTGGCGTCGAGGTCAAGACGGCTGTTGGTGAGCTTGCCTGTGGCACGGGCACGGAGCTTGACGCCCTCTATGTTCTTTGCCACGGTGAAGGATTCCTTCGTGTCGGCTCCCTTCTTGGGTCGGATGCCAATGGAGAAAATGGCGAGGTCGTCGATCTTCACGGAGTAGCCGCTGAGGACGAGTTCCTTGACGCACTTCACCATGTCGGTGAGGATGCCGCGTACGGCTCCTGCCGAGAAGGGTGTGTTGTGGCTCGACATGTGCTCGGCGAGTTGGTCGATGCTGATGGTTGCGGTGACTGCAGGACGGGCATAGTACTTGCCGTACGTTCCTGGAAACTTTTTGTTGTTGTTTTTTACTAACTTGTAGAGAATCATAGTTCTTTTAGATTTTGGTTAATGTATTACTTGAGTGCACTAAGTTCATTCTCTCTGAATGACAATGCAAAGATACGATGATTTTATTTGGCAATGATGCCAAATAAAACATGTCATGAGAAATGGTGCCAAATGATGCGAAATGATGCTTTTTGATTGCATCATTTCGCAAAACCCACCAGGATTTCCTTACCCTTAATGAATTCTTTTCTAAAATCACCCCGTCCCTCTTTACCATTAAAGAGGGCTCCACCTCTTTCCCCAAGCCCCTTTCCCCTCAGGGGACAGGGGATGTGTCAACCGCCCTACTCGGTGCTCAAACCGCTTTGCTATAAGGTTGGCGGACCATCAGAGGTCTTCGCCAGCAGCAGAGCTGCGTTTTGCGGTATGCGACCGCATGGATACAAATCGCTTACGGGCTGCTTGGTGCTTGCTCGAAGTTTGCTTGGTGCTTGCTCGAAGCTTTTTCGAAAATCCACCAGGATTTCCTTAGCCTTAATGAGGGATTTTTCGAAAACCCACCAGTCCTCCCTTACCCTTAAGGGAGGGTCCACCTCTCATCTCGGTCTTCTCCCCTCAGGGAAGAAGAGGAAACCGCTCCTCCTCGTCGCTCGTAACCATTTCATTCTATGGTTGGCGGACCATCAGAGGTCTTCGCCAGCAGCAGAGCTGCGGTTTTTTGTGCGGGGATAAACCCGCTTTCACTCAAGGATTTGCTTAGGGGCTGCATGGTAGTTGCTTAGGGGCTGCATGGTAGTTGCTTAGGGGCTGCTTGATGATGTTGTGACAACACAAAACCTCCTGAAAATCTCCCCATTTGCAGAAGTGGAGTAAAAAAATGCTGAGATTCTTTGCTTTTTCAGAAAAGAAATCGTATTTTTGCAGCAATAAAAAAGATTTTATTATGGATGTAACAATACAATCGGTCAATTTACAACTTCCGAGTTCAGACATTCAGTTATTGAAGGAATTGGCTAACAGGATGGGATGGAAAGCCAATACTGTAAACTCTGAAACTTCCAAGACAGAGTTGGACAAGGCCATTCTTGATGTTAAGAAGGGAAACGTGAAAAACTTCGACACATTAGAGGAAATGATGAACTATTTAGATGCTTAAAAATGTATAAGTTACAACTCTCTGGAAGATTTAAGAAATCGTACAAGAAGTGTATCAAACAAGGATATGACAAGTCTTTGTTTGAGGAAGTTGTGACTATTTTAATGAAAGGAGAACAATTACCTGCAAAATACAAAAATCACCCATTGCATGGCAATTATGAAGGTTGAATAGCATTTATGAATTTGGCAAAGCTGCATAAGTAATTCACTCAAGTTTCATATGTTCAGAAGTTAAAGGAGTTAAGACGGCAGCCCCTAAGCGATTCGTGTCCATGCGGTCGCATACCGCAAAACGCAGCTCTGCTGCTGGCGAAGACCTCTGATGGTCCGCCAACCTTATAGCGAAGCGGTTTGAGCACCGAGTAGGGCGGTTGGTACATCCCCTGTCCCCTGAGGGGAAAGGGGCTTGGGGAAAGCGGTGGAGCCCTCTTTAATGGTAAAGAGGGACGGGGTGATTTTAGAAAAGAATCCCTCATTATGGCAAAAGAAGGACGGGAGTTGTTTCGAAAAAATCCTTATGGCAAAAGAAGGACGGGAGTAGTTTCGGACAGTTCTTTGCAAAGAGCTGTAGCAGCATGAGCTGCTACAGCATGCTTCAGGGTTCATCAAGGTACTGAAAGATGAGATCTACTTGCTGGCGGCTGTAGAAATGAGAGTTCTTCCCTACGTTGCACCGTTGCAATGCGACGTAGAGTTCGGGTATGTTCTTGATCCAACGTGTGAGTCGGTTGACTGCGACCTTGGGGGTCGAATGGGGGAAGTAGAGCATGGCAAGCTCTGCTTTTTCGTATAGTCTGAGTTGCATTTTTATTAATGGTTTTTGTTTATTTTTTAGGGGGTAAGGGAGATGTTCAGGAGTTAAGGAGTTAAAGGAGTTAAGGAGTTAAGACAACAGCCTTATTGTTTGTATATTTAGCTGTAAAGCATATGGCTTTAATTTCTTAAACTTCCCTATTTGCGAAAGTTGAGTTAGATGAATTTTAAAGCTTTTGCCCTTGCAGGGCGCCTTGCCGATTGCCATTATACCCAGGGCGCTGCCCTGGGCTAAGAGCTTCTGCCCCTTCAGGGCGTGCTGCTTCCATGAGCTTTTTGGCCATCAGGGCGAGCTGCTATGGGCTTCTTGACCTTCAGGGCGTGCCGCTTCTGTGATTTTTTTTGACCTTCAGGGCGTGCTGCTTCCATGAGCTTCTTAGCCATCAGGGCGAGCTGCTTCTGTGAGTTTTTTGACCATCAGGGCGAACTGCTATGGGCATCTTGGCCTATCTGCAGCCCCTAAGCGATTCGTGTCCATGCGGTCGCATACCGCAAAATGCAGCACTGCTGCTGGCGAGACCTCTGATGGTCCGCCAACCTTATAGCGAAGCGGTTTGAGCACCGAGTAGGGCGGTTGGCACATCCCCTGTCCCCTGAGGGGAAAGGGGCTTGGGGAAAGAGGTGGACCCTCCCTTAAGGGTAAGGGAGGACTGGTGGGTTTTCGAAAAAATCCCTCATTAATGGTAAAGAGGGACGGGGTGATTTTAGAAAAAATCCACAGAGCGAAACTGGTATTCGGAGGAGCGAATCTGAGATCTCTCTGAGCGAACCAGAGTATCCTGGGAGCGAACGTGGCGAACATCGCATTCGCTCCCACGAATCTGGTATTCGCTCCCACGAGCGCCAAAACCACACAGCAGGGGGAGCAGCACAGCAGAGAGCAGAGGAATCTCCGCTTCACCATCGGAGAGAAGCGGAGGGAGAATCACAATTCATCTTTGTTCTCAATGAAGCGGGAGTCGGCAGCAATGGTGACTCCCTCTTTCTCCACCACCCACCACCCATGGGAGTTGTTGCGCCGCGTCTTGCTGTACCCCAGGTGGGTCATCACGTCGCCCACGTTGCGGGTAGAGAAGGAGGGACGGAACACCGGGTTGCCGGCGATGTGTTCGAGAATCTCGGCACTCGTCACGAACTTCAGGTTGGGGGAGTGGATGTCGGAGTCGGGGTTGGGGACACGGTAGTATTTCTGGATCAGCTCCTCCATGTAGTTGTTCACGATGAAGAGGCGGTTGTGCACCTCCAGGTGACTGATGTCCTTCGGCGTGAGCCAGTACACCCAAGGCTCCTCCTCGCCATCGGATGCGGCAGAGAGCGTTTTCTCCTTCATCACCTTCTGTCCCAGCGCCAGGGCCTGGGCATAGAGATGGCGGTAGTCGATGGGTGTCTCGCGAGGACTCTGAATGCGTTCCACCTCCCATACGAGGTAGCGGCGTGTCTCCTGTTCGCTGATGATGTGGATGTTGTTGCTCGTGCCGCATAGCGAGGCGTTGTGGAGCAACTGAGAGCTGTAGCGGGCATAGGGACGTCGCAGGGTGATGGTGGGCTTGGTGACGATGCTCTTGAAGGCGCTGAGGTTCTTGCCCATGGGTGTCTCAAACTCGTCGAGACAGATGAGAGCCTTGCTGGCACACAGCTCCAGGAAGTCCTTGTTGTTGTAGTCGGCGGTGGAGTCGTTGGCGTAATACTGGCGCAGCTCGGGAGGCAGCAGGTACTGGAAGAAGGAGGTCTTGTAGAGTCCGCCCTTGCCCACGAGGATGAGCACCATCTCGTTGACCACCCTCGGGGATACCCAGCACGCCACCATGCCTACGATCCACTTGCGGAACATCTCGGTGAACTCCTGCTGGGTGTGGAAGTGGGTGGGGTAGTTCTTCACCACCACGCGCCGGCTCAGCTCACCGATGTAGTCGGGGTCACCTTCCTTCCATTCGGGCAGGCTCTCGAGAAATTCGGTCAGTGGATTGTATCGTCTCACGAAGTCGCTGTTCAGCACGATGTCCAGCAGGTTGAAGGGGATTTTCAGTCCGTCGAGATCCATCCACGAGAAGATGGAGTTTTCGATGGGGTCGTCGACGATGGTCCAGCGGAAATAGCTGGTGTTCTGGATGTCGAGTCCTCGCATCTCGGTCTTGTCGGTGATGGTGTTTCGGCGCAGTTCGAGTCGGGTGCTGAGCCACTGCCTCACGTCCTTGACATCGGGGGTGCGCTTGTATCGTTCGCCGGGGGCATAGAGGTGCCAGCAGCCGAAGTTGGCGGGGTGTTTGTACATCCAGTCAACGATGCTCTTGATGCCGTCGTACTGGCTGCCATACTGCTGCAGCATCCAGTTGAGCAGCTGCTCCTTGTCGGCACCGTAGCTGTGGCAGAATCCTGCAAACCGCATGCAGTATTCGTGGTGGCTGCCGGGCTGAAACTGCACCCGCCAGTTCCTTGCATGGTCCTCCACCCGCTGTATGATGGCTTCGAAGGTGGGAGTGCCACCCTTGGTGGCGTTGCTCTTGGCGCGGTTCTTCTCGGCATTTTTCCTGACGGCTTTGTCGGCTGCCTCCTCTTTCTCCTGTTCCTTCAGCACCACGTGTTGATAGAACCAGCTCACCTCGTCGGGGGTGAAGGTGAGGGGCTTGGAGTCCCAGCAGAAGTAGGCTTTCGCATCGTGAGCGAGTCCGCAGAGCCTCACCATGTCCTTGCACTGTTGGTCGGCAGAGATGTGCAGCAGGTCGTCGTAGATGGAGATGGCTTTGTCGACGGCGAGATGGTGCAGTTCGGTGACGGTGAGGGTGCATCCCTTAGGCCGTTCGTAGCGTAGGAGGATGCGTAGTCCCTTTCCGCTGATGGTGCGGTACACGACCATGGAGTAGGGCGACTTGGAGGCGAGCTCCACTTTCTCGTCGAGCACGATTCCAGCGACGTGGTCGTAGTCGAGCATGAGCCATCCCGTGGCGCATCCGAAGTCCTCGAGCTTTCGTCCTGTCCGCCTGAACTGGATGGAAGGGCAAATGGCGGGCAGTCTCCGCTTTTTGTTGCGTGCTTCATTTCTATCGATGTTTATTGCCTCTCGATAGCCTTTTGTGTCGTTTTCCAGAGCTTTGTCATGGAGGATGAGTCTTTCCAGTTCTGCGGTACTGATGAGTGGACTGTGACAACTCGTGCGTAGCGAACGAAACAGCGATGGAAGATTGTTGGTTGTTTCCATTGTTTTGATTGTTTAAAAGTTTATGTGATTTTTAGGGGATTTATTATTTCGTATTTATTTCGTAATCATTTAGTATTCATTTCGTATTGGTATAGTATTTCGGCCTTGCGGTAGAGGGTGCCTTTTTTCTGCTCGTTGCTGAAAATGGCGAGTGCTTTTATAAGCTGTTCGTTGTCACAGAGCGTCATTTTTCTGTCAAACTTGGAATAGCTTTCATTGAATTCGTCAACCAGGCTCTTTACGTATTCGTGTCTCGAATGCTTTGTCCGTTCCTCCTCGTCTCTGTATTTCAGGATCCTGATAATACTTAGTCTGAGCCGATTTTGTAAGTCCTGCGAGTAAATCGCGTCATTAAGACGTTTCAAGGTATGACTGCTGAAATGACCTTCCTCCATCAAGTCCTGGTTGGTTATTTTGTATTTTTGTCTTTGCCTTGTGTAGAAGTCCTGCCATTTATGGTAATAATGGTAGATGCATCTCAGCATTTGCTTCTTCTCTTCGGACAGTGCCAGAACTTGTTCTATTTCTTCCTTTTTGGGCATTACTTTGTTGTTTATATTTCGATTGCAAAGTTCGACATTTTTTTTTGAATACTCGGTGCACCTCTATGACGTGCACTATTGTTAAATCCGTTAAGAAAATAAAAGGTTTTTATACAGATTGGGAGGTTTTTTGCCATTCTGCCGTTTTGCCACCCAATTGGAACAATCCTTATAAATGTGGACAAAAATGCGGGCAAAACCCATTCGTTCCCCCTTATTATCAATACTTTATCTCACTTTTCTCGCGTTGTTTATATATAAATGTTGAAATGAATCGGCACGGCAGCTGTTTTGGTAGTAATAACTGTTCAAAAAGGGTAGTAAATTCTGTTTTTTTGCATTTTTGTAAAAGATGGGTTTTAGCCTAAAAAGGTAGGGTGCCCATTTTTGCCCACCCCCGATTTGGGCCACAAAAAAAGCCTGTTTTTTGCCTCCGTTCCAAGTTTTTGGGCATGTTGCCCACATGTTTTTTCGTTTTCTTTTATATCGATTTTGTGTTTTTCTTCATGATTTTTGCATATTTTCCCATTGATTTGTCAAATTTTCTGCTTGAGCAAACGCAAAATGGCAGATTTCGGGAGTTTTACTTCTATAATTTCTTAACTTGCTAAAGTTCAATCACCTAATAAAAATGGAAAATCCGTTGCGATATGTAGGGGGCAAAAGCTCCTAACCCAGGGCAAATGAAATCAAGCAGCACGCCCTTCTGTATGGTTGATATTACCCAGCACGCCCTGAAGGGGCAGAAGCTCTTAGCCCAGGGCAACACCCTGGGTATAATGTCAGTCAGCAATGCGCCCTGTAAGGGCAAAAGCTTTAAAATACACCTAATAAAAATGGAAAATTCGTTGCGATATGTAAAGCTTTTGCCTGTAGTTTTAAAGCTTCTGCCCTATACCTTTGCTTTACCCTTCGGCCAGCGATTTTCAATTCTCTTCGGCCAGTGTCCGTTGGTTCAGGGCGTATGGAATATTCTTGCGCCTTCACTTTTGCGGTGGCAAAGCCCCTGTCATAGACAAGTCCGCTACCAAAGTAATGTAGAAGCCTTGATGAGTAAAACATCAGGGCTTTTTATCTACTTCTGATAAGCCGCATTATGAGAATGAACCTTTCAATATTCCAAAATCTTGGATTATGGCACAAATGTCCGATTTGTTTCTGCTTAATCCCAAAAGTGAAATAAATGACAATACTGAAATAGGTTTTATACCTATGGCATGTGTAGATGATGGCTTTTCTGGTAAACATTCTTTTGAAATTAGAAATTGGGGGGATGTAAAAAAAGGATATTGTCATTTTCAAGATGGAGATATTGGTGTCGCAAAAATCTCACCATGCTTTGAAAATTTAAAATCATGTATTTTGCAATCTCTTCCAAATGGCGTTGGAACAGGAACAACAGAACTTGTAATATTAAGAAGTTTGGGTGTTTATGCTCCATTCTATTTATATTTGTTTAAGTCATCATGGTATATTTCGCAAGGAACAAAATACTTTAAAGGAGTAGTTGGTCAACAACGTGTTAACAAAGCAATATTCACTGAATTAGAAGTTCCACTTCCTTCAGTCGCAGAACAAGAAAGAATCGTTGTAGAGATAAAGCGTTGGTTTGGTTTAATTGATTTAATTGAAAAGGATAAATTCAATTTAGCCAATAACATCAAACTTGCAAAATCAAAAATCCTCGACCTCGCTATTCACGGCAAACTCGTACCGC
>ERZ833608.1370-NODE-1370-length-15841-cov-2.847270_pt1 | contig 15841 bp, 14 predicted proteins | sample MGYA00519694_ERZ833608 | MGnify/ENA primary metagenome ERZ833608 (study PRJEB31850, sample SAMEA3708742) | human gut metagenome | biome: human gut; feature: human-associated habitat; material: faeces | place: China | collected 2014 ... | reverse complement strand
TAATTGCCGGCTTGCGCAAGCCCGCCGATGACACCGCCGCTCAGGATGCCTGACACGTTAGTCCTATTGAGATAGAAGGCAGCTTTGCCGAGTTCAAAATCACCCACATCATTGTGGTTCTGGTACGTGTCGCGCATCCTTTTCCAAGTTTCAATATCCAGAACAGCAGAGTCAATGAACTCGCATAATTCTGCACCATGGTTAACGATAGCGTCCCACATACAGTACACAGCGCGGTCATAGTCATTGATTACGACCGAAGACACATCGCCCTTCAGAAGCTTGACGGCAAGCCCCGCGCCTCCAGCGAACAGCTCGGCATAAGGATGTCCGAGCAAGCCATTCTCTCCAAGTATCGCCTTGATCTCGGGATAAAGCTTAGTCTTTCCCCCGGGATACCTAATGGGTGTGTATGTGATAGCCACCGTCCCACCTCCTCAAAGAAGCTACTGCCTCAGTAAAGCAATGGAGGTAAAGCGAACATAACATACCCCCGATTATGTAAGGATACTACGGCTCGAGAGTTAGCGACCGCTGGGGAAGCTCCGGAGCAGAAGTTCTCTTGGCAACGGTGCTGTATGCTTCCTCGAAATCAGCAATAAAGTTTGATACCAAGCCCTGGCAATCTTTCATCCACGAATCAATCACATGACTCAGTTCGAAGATATAACGATAGGAATTGAACCAAGACTTGAATCTCTGCCTCTCATCGGTTAGGCCAGCATAGTCACTCGAGAAGGGGCCCTTCTCATCCAACAGGCGCATCGTGAAGCCATAGAGTTCCAGCTGTTCCCACAGATTTGAGTCTTCGCCCAGTGAAGATAGATAGCTGAATAAGACCTTCTCGGGACTATCATCTCCAGGCAGCGAGACAATATTGCCGCCAGCCTTGCGAATAGACTCGGGTATCTTATCTCGAATCCTGTCCTCGGTTACGTCGCCATCGAACAGAACGATTCTGTTTCTGAGATAATTGAAATCACTTGCGTACAATTTCATAAGTTCATCGCAACCAAACGTCGCATCGACGAAACTAATCCTTGACGCAAGCAACGGACTGCACTTCTCAAGCAATTGCGTAGCAAACCATCTCGCTTCAGCGTCTTCGCAGAAGACGCCCACTTTTGCGTCATACGCACCTGAGCTTTTCACAAAAAGATCGTTTTCCATTTCTGACCAAGAAGGATTTCGTTTTACCGCTAATCGCTTATTGGCATCCGTCAAATATACGACCTCAACGTCGCCAGCTGTGTCTTTGTAGTTATGCATACACTTTTCGCTCAGCATCTCAAGGATAACCGTACTGTGCGTCTTAAAGACAACTTGAAAGCCAATGGACTTACTTTCTTTTAGAAGCAATTTGACGAGTCTAATTTGAGCGGCCGGGTGCAATGTCGCATCAAGCTCATCAATGATGAGCAGCCCACCGTCCCAATCCTTGCCAAGCTCCCTCTTCAGCTTGCGCATGGAAAGCACTGATAGGAGGATTTGTCCCAAGTTATCCTGCCCCGCAGAGTTCGCAGAGGGACCATAGGTGTTCGTCTCGACACCTGTACCGGCTTTTCGTGTTAGCCCAGCAATGCCGAATTGAGAGACGGATTTCAAATCTTCCCATCCCCCGAGAATCTGTTTGTATTTATCAATAAACCAAACACGATCATCGTCGGAATCCCATTTCTGATTCTTGCGACTCAATTTCTTGCTGTCGGCTTCGCCAAGCGGGTACAGGCGAGAAAGGCCCAAATAAATGACAGGTGATTCGAGTTTTGACTCAGTAGTCGAGCCGTCAGGTAGTGTCCTCTTGGGAATAATTCTGAACCTTGTCTTCTTGTCCTGCCAAGCCGTTCGAAACAGAACGTTGCAGGGCTCACCAGCGTCTTGATAGAAAAGAGTTATCCTTCCACCAGTTGGGTCGTGCTCAGGCGAACCGGAAAACAACTCGGAGAATTCTCCACGATATGGCTTACCTAGGTAGGTATGGAAGCCACTAAGCTGCGAGGAGTTAGCCAAAATGCCAAGAATTGTCGACTTACCAGTCCCGTTATTTCCAGCGATAGCGGTCATCTTGTTTCCGAGAATTATCTCTTTGGCCGAGAACTGCCTGAAGCTCTCGATAAACAACTTGTTGAACTTCATGCAGAAGCTCCTTCTTGTCGATACTGACGGGCTATTCGCATCACTCTCACAACATACTATCCTGTACCTATATTTTAGTTTGAAGTCAAAAACAACCTGTTGACTTTTCATTCCGAGCGCAATGCTCCCGATTAGCGAAGGCCCACGACTCCCCGACGCTATGGAATCTGCACGAGGTCAACTCCTCGTCGGAAGGTAACTGCTCCCAGAGGTCATGCCATCGTGGAAGCCCAACAAAAATAGAATGTCCGACGACTTCCGCGCCTAATCCGAGCAGGTCAAGCGCAGGTGTGGACCAGCCCACACAACCACACATGCCTCGGCTCTTCAGTGCCATTGACATCAACGAACACACGTAATCCGGAATCTGTCGAAGCTCACTTTGAAGCAGTCCGAGTAGTCATCGGGAGCCAGGGCTATGAGCACAAAGCCGACCGTTTTTCTCACTCACATAATCCTGCCCAGCCGCCTTACTTAAACAGCTCATCATGGCTACCGGTACGCTCAAAGAAGGCAATCTTATCGTTAGACGACCAAATCACCAGCCAGTCGCCCGAGTTCGCCACGTGACACTCGCTGCGCCCCGCCCACTTGCCTTCCAGACGATGCATGTTATGCCGTCGCCGCAGGACTTCCATTGACTCCGGGGCATTCTCAATCACCAGGTCAATGAGCTTTCGCAGCTCATCCAGATCCCACCCGTGGCGTCTGGCCTTCTTCTTCAAATCGCGGGAAACGCAGCCGAGAACTCGGCAGTGAGCCTGCCCATCAGGACATCGCCGCTGCAATGAGGTCGGCGCCGCTTGTAAAACGGCCCTTCTCACCCGAAGACAGGAACGCATCGCCCTCGCGAATCGCCTCGAGACTCTCGGCGTTGGGCTCCTCGGGAGCAAAGGTGAGCGGAATGCGGCGGGTGTTCACCATCTGCTTGTAGAAAGCTCGCGTCACCGAAGAGAGATCCAAGCCGTAATAGTCGGCGACCTCTGCGGCCTCGCGCTTGAGATCGTCATCAACGCGTATCGTCAAGGTTGTACTTGCCATGTTTTATTCCTGTCACAGACTGTATGTGCAACTAAATTGCATCGCACATACAGCCAATGTCGGCATCTGGACAAAAGCTGATAATCCCAAGTAAGCTGCATGAAAAGGGGCACCACAAGCAAGCGGGCCAAGCGGGGGGGGCACATGAGACCAGGCATCGCGAGCACGCCATCTAAGCGAGGACCATACATCGTCCAGGAGAGGATGAGCTTTGAAATCGGTCTGCACACGAGAGCCCTGCAGCTGTTCTTCTCGTTCGGATCGCCGGACAGGCCGGTTGGCGTGGTTTGCTATGACCAGTACGACACATGACTCTCTTCGAGGAGCTTCGTTGACGCTGGGATGCTGGTCTCCAGCCACGAGCGTGAATCCATGCCTGAGGAGCCGGACAGGTCCGAGAGGACGCTCAGGATCGCAGACAAGGCGTTCGACATGAAGAGAAGGGTGGCGCAGCATTGGGGTCGGCTCCCCCTCCAAGGGACCCCTGCATCATTTGTCGTAACGAACCTTGATGTCTTGGCGCTGTCATCACTCGAGACCCTCATTCGACCGATTGGTTTTGAAAAGTGTGAAACCACATCTAACTTAGCGTTTTAAAAGGCACACCAAGTCAAGGAGCACGCAAAATAGCGGGACACCAAAGGCCAGCCCCTCAGGAAAAATAGATTTCCCAGTCTATTGTGGTCTCAATGGCTTCTAGGCAGATTGATGTCGCTATTTCAACCAAGCTCAGTGGCTTGTACAAAACTCGGGACAGACGCTTTGCGCCGTCCAGTGAACCTCGGAAACCCAGCATCTGAGTCCTGGCTGTTTTAGCGCTTTCAATCAATTCCTCAAAATCGGATAGCGTTTTACTAGAAGTTCCCTTCGCCATCCTCAAAGCAGTGGCAACCGAAGGAATCAGTACATCAGCCTCATTTGTATGAGCAAGATATTGATTCGCCAACCTTGAGTAGCTATCCGCTTCCGGCTGCAGCTCCGATGCATAGGCAGCCACGAGAGCAAGGGCCTCATTCGGCCTGAGGGATTTCGCACGCCCCATATGTTCTGAGTGCGTGTTTGTTATATTGCCTATTGCTGTTATACAAGCACTGATATCTGTCAGGTCGCCAGACAACTTATCAACGACTTCGTTGAACTCGACATTATCATCTAGCAGATACCTCTGGTCATCTTTGGAGCCCGTATCTGCTTCGGCAGTAGCCGACCTGTTTTCTTGTGCCTTTCCCAAATCGCGAGAAGCCTTTTCCTCGGATTCTAATTGCTTCCCCTCCCAGTTCGATAGCTGTCCTTCAACTTCATCCCTAGAACGTAGAAACAGCTTTTGATTTGCCCTGGCCAAATCAAGCACGGCTTTATTTAGAGTTTTGTTATATTCAGCGCTACCTCGTTCGCAAAACCGAATGCTACGTATATCGCAGTACTGATATCCCAGCACCTCATCAATTAGCTCATCATCGAGCTCGAGGCCAAGCGAATCGTCTCGGACATCGGAAAGATAAAGCGGGAGCAGAAGTTCCCTAGCTTCAATTCGCCTTGCCTTTTCGAGATATTGCTTGAGCTCTTTTATACAGTTGCCACTTGAGAAGTAATTGGGAGAGAGCACCGGAATAAAGAAATAGGACCCATCTATTTCGCTTCGTATGTTCTCTTTCCACCTGTCTCCCCACGAAAGACGCTGTTCATCGATATAAAGGTTGAGCGTCGATCCCGTAACAAACCTGTATTCGTCGCACAAATCTGACTTCAGCTTACTCAAGCACGAGTGGATATTATCGTTGTGAGCGTATGAAAAGAACCCTTCGATATCCAACCTTGCCCCCATAAACCACCGGCTACTATTGCAGATCCATTCGGCTCCCTATCCCCTCATCCGCTCCCTCTCGAGGAACTTATCAAACTGGGGGACCGTGAAATCGATCTCCCCATACCCAGTCGAACAGATGAGGCCCTTGCTAATCAGCTTTGCTCTAAACGGTGAGACCTGGCTCGCCGTACGACCCATGTTGTGCGCCACGTTGGAAATCGTGCAGGGAAGCTCGCCACAGTCCAACATGGCAAACATGAACCGCTGCTCACACTCGGTGCAGCGGTTGTAGCGAACGCTGAAGAAACCCTGGTCCAGCCTTTCCGTTGTCTCAACCAAAGCCTTATCCACCATCTCGGGGGTAACGTTATTGCCGTCACCAAGCTGCCAAATGGTGGAGCACAGCTCCTGAATAAAATAGGGGTAGCCCTCCGTGAAGCTCAGAATCTTCTCTACGGCCTCATCCTCATAGCGGACGTCAAGCTTCTCAGCAGGCTCGACGATTGCCTTACGAGCGGCCTCGCCATCCAGCGATCCAACCTCGACGAACTCAAACAGACGCTCGCTGTAGGTCTTTGCCTCGCTCATGGACTTGAGAAGCTTCGGAAGGCCCGCACAAAAGACCAGCACGGGAAGATTCAACTGTGCACACCTATGAAGCGCGGCAATAAGGCCCTCGAGCTCATCGTTCTTGGCATACTGGAGCTCGTCTATGCAGAAGCAGACGGAAGCCTGCGCCTCCTGGGCATACTTCCCAAGCGCAACCAATAGCTCCGTGAGATCATTTGTGATGTCTCCCGTTCCCGCAACGGCCGCGGCAAAGCGGTTCTCGTCCAACCCAAAAGAAACCGTATTGTCCTCCGAGTTCCACGTCGCGGAAAATGAGGCCACGACAGACTTGAGCCTCTCGAACTTGTCCTTCATTCTCTCGCGAGAGCTCAGATTGAGGGTAAAGGCATTCGAGGCGGCTGCCAGGGCCTTTGCAAAGCCCTTCTTCTCTTGCACCTCAATGTGACGCACGAGAACATTCTCGTTCTCGGCTATTGACTCGATGGCATTCAAGATGACCGTCTTGCCCACGCCGCGAAGCCCGTAATAGGCAACGGACCTCGCCTGATAACCAGCGGCAACGGACTTCAGTCTAAGCTCCGCCGCGCCCAGGAGCTCCTCACGTCCCGCAAGGTACTTTGGCATCACGCCAGCGCCGGGAGTATAGGGATTTCGGAAGTCAATCAATGCGAGCTCCTTTGCAGGGCAAGGGTACGCCAAACGATATATACGAGTATATCCCGAGCTCTCCTTTGTAAATCCGGCCGTGGCTATGGCCAGCGAAACGCAAAAAAGGGCCGCCGGCACACGCCGACGGCCCGCACAATCGCTCCCGCAACGCCCTACTTCGCGTACGCGCTGTCGAGTGCCTGGAGCTCCTTGAACGTGTCAATCTCCACGATGTCGTCGGTACTGCACTCGCGCACGTGGACCTCGTAGTGCTCGGCGCAGTACGCGAGCGCCGCCTCGTCCCAGTAGCGCTCCTTGCCGCCCGGCATCGAAATCGCCTTTTCGATATCCCCCACGAGCTTGCGCCCGTCCTCGGGCGTCCAGTATGAGATGCCCACCATCTGCCACACGCCACCATCGCCACCCACGCGCACGCACTCGATGACGCCCTTCTTGTTCACATCAAAGCACCAGTCGTCCGAACGCTCGTGCCGAACGCACCTTAATCGAGCCCCTACAGGGCCAGGTTAGGTGCGCTCGGCGTAGTTATCTTCCCTCCCACTGCCCACAAGCTCCCCCGCTTTGACAGGTTCCCTACCAGAGCCCCGACCTAGATACGCCGTTCGCTCTCACGCAGAGCTATCGACCCGCATGCTGCCCTATACTTAATCCTAGCTGAATGCCATCTGCCGTCGGCCCAGCGCCGGCGGCGGTTTTCATGAAGGGCCCCACATGCCTCGTCTCCCTCACCGCGCCACGCTACGTGCACTCGACGCAACCTTTATCCTCGCCATCTCCGCCTGCTGCTGGCTCGCGCTCACGCGCCCCGCCCTTGCCTACGTGGACCCCTCGGTCATGACCTACACCATCCAGGCGCTCGCGGGCGTGGCCGTGGCGCTCTCCGCGGTTCTCGGCGTGGTGTGGCGCCGCGCCCGCCGCTGGCTGCTACGCGCCATGCACGTGGATGAGAACGCCGGCAAGGCCGTGGAGCCTGCCGCCCACGCCGTCGACGCCAACGACGCCGAGGCCCACACCGCCGCAGACGCCGCCGCTCGCAAGCTCACCGAGCCCCGCAAGCCCTTCGCCCCCGCCCTCTCCTGGCGCGCGCGTCTCGTGCTTGCCCTCATCGCCGCGCTCTCGCTCACCTACTGCCTGTTCTTCGTGGCCCCACTCGAGGTCGTGCTCCCCGGCTCAAGCTCGCTGTCCTTTACCATCGCCAACGTCTGGCTGCCGCTGCTCGGCCTCGTCGCACTCGTCGGCACTCTCATCGCACTCGCCGCCTCCGCCACGCGCGAGCGCGCCTTTGACGTCATTCTCGCCCTCATCGCCGCCCTCTGCGTCTCCACCCTGCTGCAGGAGGTCGTCCTCAACGGCAACCTCCCCACGGCGGACGGCTCGCCCGTGGACTGGACCATCTATGACAAGGTCAACCTCAAGAGCGCCCTCGCCTGGCTCGCCGTCGTCGCGGCGTTCATCGCTCTCGCCCGCCTACGCCCGCTCGCCTCGCGCGTGGCCTCCGTCGCTGCATGCCTGCTCATCGTCATCGCGCAGTCCGTGGGTCTCGGCATGCTTGGCGCTCAGTACGCAGACACCCTTGCCCGACCCGTCGTCACCGAGGAGGGCCTCACCACCGTCTCGCCTAAGAGCAACGTCATCGTGTTCATCCTCGACATGTTCGACACCAAGGACATGGATGATGTCATGGACGCCTACCCAGAGGCCGCAGACGAGCTCACCGGCTTCACCTGGTACCACAACTCGCTGGGCTCGGTGATTCCCACACGCTACGGCGTGCCCTACATCGTCACCGGTCACGACTTTGACCCCACCACCGGCGTGTTCACCACCGCAGACCTCCAAAGCTGGTTCACCGACCGCAACCTGCTGGACGTCGCCAACGAGCAGGGCTACTCCGTGGGCGTCTACTCGGACTCCGTGACCTACGGTGCCCAGGCGCTTGAGGATAAGACCATGAACGTGCACGAAGTCGCACCCTTCTTCGCGGACTTCCTCTCCTGTGCGCGCACGCTCGGTGGCGTGGGCCTCTACCGAGACCTCCCCAACGCCCTCAAGCCCCTCTTCTGGTTCACCACCGACCAGCTCAACGATGCCGTGGTCCCCACGGACGCCCGCGAACCCCAGAACTCCCCCTACGTCATCGACGACTCCGCGATGCACGAACGCTTCAGCCAACCCGTCCTCACGGCCACCGATGACTCCACCGGCGGCGCCTATCGCGTCATCCACTGCCAGGGCCCCCACTGGCCCTACATCATGGACGAGAACGGCAACCGCGTGACGGAGTCCCAGGACCACACGGCCCTCGTCAACCAGGCGCGCGGCTCGCTCGGCATCGTGGAGGAGTACATCTCCCAGCTCAAGGAGCTCGGCGTCTACGACCAGTCAACGATTGTCATCACGGCAGACCACGGCGTCTGGCCCTGGAACAACGCCCGCCTCGGCAAGACTACCTCGCCCATCCTGCTCGTAAAGCCCGCCGGCGCGGACTCCACCCAGCCCCTCCAGACGAGTGAGGTCCCCACCGGCCACATCGACCTGCCCGCCACGCTCGAGTGGGCCGTGGGCGCCTGGGACGGCAGCGCCGCCGACGAGCTTGGCAGCTCCTCCGTCATGGCGAGCAGCACCCCCGTCTTTGAGGTCACGGACGAGGAGCGTCCCCGCTACTTCTACTGGAACAACCATGACGGCAAGCATGACATCACCTTCGTAGAGTACAAGGTGGACGGCGACGCCAACGACCTCTCGGATTGGACGTTTACGGGAAACGAGTGGCCCGTTGACGTCGAGGGCTACAATTGACGGGTTGAGTCCCTGATCGTCTGGAGCGCCCCATGAGAAAGCCGCCCGTGCTGGCAATTGTCGTCCCCTGCTATAACGAGGAGGAGGTCCTCCCGATCACGTGTGGGCTCTTCAAGGCAGAGCTCGACGACCTGCTCGCCAAGAGCAAGGTGGCGCCTGGCTCCCACGTGCTGTTCGTGAACGACGGCAGCCGCGACCGCACTTGGGAGATCATCAGGGAGCTGGCCGCCTCCGACCCCGCCTACCGCGGCTGCTCGCTCTCCCGCAACCGCGGGCACCAGAACGCGCTGCTCGGCGGCCTCATGGAGGCGCGCGGCCACTGCGACGCCACCATCTCGATCGACTGCGACGGCCAGGACGACATCGCCACGATGGAGCAGATGGTCGACGCCTACCTCGACGGCTGCGACGTGATCTACGGCGTGCGCTCCAGCCGCGAGACCGACACGTTCTTCAAGCGCTTCACGGCGCAGTCCTTCTACCGCTTGCTCGAGTCCATGGGCGTGGAGTGCGTCTACAACCACGCGGACTACCGCCTGCTGGGCGCGGCGGCCCTGGACGGGCTCTCCCAGTTCCGCGAGGTGAACCTGTTCCTGCGCGGCATGGTGCCGCTCGTGGGGTTCAGGTCCACGAGCGTCTACTACGAGCGCCACGAGCGCATGGCGGGCAGCTCCCACTACCCGCTCTCCAAGATGCTGGCGCTGGCCGTCAACGGCATCACGAGCCTGTCGGTGAGGCCCATACGACTCATCACGTGGACGGGCCTCGCGGTGGCGCTCGCGAGCCTCGTGGCCATCGTGTGGGTGCTCGCGGGCCACGCCTTGGGCGGCACGGTCTCCGGATGGGCCTCCACCACGGCGGCCGTGTTCTTCATGGGCGGCGTGCAGATGCTGTCCCTGGGCGTCATAGGCGAGTACGTTGGCAAGATCTACCTGGAGTCCAAGCACCGCCCGCGCTGGATCATGTCCGAGCGCACCTGGGACGAGGAAGAGCAGAACTAGACGCCGCCGCTCCCCATATAAAGAGAAAGGCCCAAAGGGCTCCGTCCCTTTTGGGCCTTATTGCTATCGTTACTCGGACTCTCCCGCGTCAAGCCACTTCTTGCGCGAGAAGAAGTTCCACACCATGACGATCGCCGTCGCAACCAGCTTGGTGACGGTGACCATAAGCGCAGAGTCGCCAAGAACGGCAACGCCTGCCGCCATGATGATCTCATTGATGACGAGGCCAACTATGGAGAGCACCACGAAGATGATGAACTCTCGACGCCTGCTGAGGTCATCTCGGCGCGTGAACACAAATCGCATGCTCGCAACATAGTTGAAGATGACGGACACCACAAAGGAGATGCTCGCGGACAGCACGGCATCCATGCCAAAAGCTTGCGAGAGCAGCATGAGCACGCCGTAGTCAATGCAAAAGGCAACGGTCCCCACGACGCCGAACTTCAAGAACTGCTCGATGAGCTTGCGCATGCGCTTCTCCCCTGACGATTTCCCAGCCATCAAGTCTAGTCCCCATTTTGCGCTAGCATTAATAACTCATTGTTCTCGCAACCGTAGGAGCAGTCAGCATGTCCGACCAGCTAGACCAGCAGAACGACCCCGTCTTTAAGGAGGAGCAGGCGCACCTCTCCTCCCTTTACCAAAAGCTGCTGCAGATGCGCGACGCCATCTCGGCAGACTTGGAGAGCAGCCACGCGGGCGCGGCCCAGGACCTCATCACCATGAGCGAGGAGGTGCGCCTGGACTTTGGCGGCGCCGACGAGACCATGGAGACCCTGGCGGCAATCGAGACGCTCAACTCCGTCATCGACGCCTACAACCAGTACCACGACTTCAACGTCGACAAGCTCCGCCGCGTGATGCTGCTGCTCATGCAGCCCTACTTTGCCAAGGTCAAGCTCCAGATGCGTCCGGGGCGCCCCGCGCGAGACGTCTACATCGGCGCCGCCGGCATGACCGACGAGCGCAGCCGCCCGCTCATCGTGGACTGGCGCAATCCCGTCGCCGAGACGTACTACAACCAGGAGAACGGCCAGACGAGCTACACCGTCAACGGCCGCACGCGCACCGTGGAGCTCGAGCTTCGCCGCCAGTTCGACATCACGCGCAACCATCTCAACACCTACTTTGACACCACGATCGCCATCGAGGACTCGCTGCTGCTGGGGGCGCTGCGCCGTCACCACTCCGAGAAGCTCAAGGACATCACGGCCACGATTCAGCGCGAGCAGAACGAGGTCGTGCGCCACGAAGACGTCCCGGCGCTGCTCGTGAACGGCATCGCGGGCTCGGGCAAGACGTCGGTCATGCTGCAGCGCATCGCATTCCTGCTCTATCGCGAGCGCGAGACGCTCTCCCCCAGCCAGGTGCACCTCTTTGGCCCCAACGCCGTGTTCGAGCACTACATCGACAACGTCCTGCCATCCATGGGCGAGGCAAACCCGCAGGTCTACACCTGGCGCAACTTCTGCGAGGCGCAGGGCGCGGGCGGCCGAGACCTCGGCGTGGACACCGACCCAGCCTCCCTCGAGGCACTAGAGGCCGGCATGGGGTCGCTCTTCCTCACGGTCTCCGACCTGCGCGAGATTCGCGTGGGTGACACCGTGCTGCTCAAGGCCAACCAGGTCGAGGGGGCCGTGGACAAGTACGCGCGCTTTGCCGTGGGGCCGCGCTTCTGCGCGCTGGTCACCGACGACCTTCACGACCGCGTGAATCGCCGCATCGCGAGCATGTCCAAGGACGAGGAGCTCCAGGAGGAGATGCTCGGCCTGGACGTGGACGACCAGGTGCGCTTCTTTGGCGAGACGGTCAGCCCCGAGAACGAGCAGGAGACGGCCTCCCTCACGCGCCGCTGGCTCGAGCAGCGCTTTGCCGCCGCGCACGATGAGATCGACCGCCTGGCGTGGCTTCGCCTCGACCGCGTTGCCATGCGCATGCTGAACAAGCCCAGCGTAAGCGCAAGCGAGTGGCTCTACCTGCGACTTCTCGTCACCGGACGCGGAGACACGGACGCGCGCTACGTCATGATCGACGAGGTGCAGGACTACACCACGGCCCAGCTCATGGTGCTCGCGCGCCACTTCAGCCGCGCGCACTTCCTCATGCTCGGAGACGAGCACCAGGCCATCCGCGAGGGCACGGCGAGCTTTGCGCAGATTCGCGAGCTGTTCTGCCGTACGCATGGCAGCGTCGACGAGTGCCGCCTGCTCACGAGCTATCGCTCCAGCCCAGAGATCACGGCGCTGTTCAGCGGCCTTGTGGAGCACGACGAGCCCGTGAAGCTCGCGAGCGTGCACCGCTCCGGCGTGGCGCCGCACATCGAGGCGCTTCCGGACCGAGACGCCTTCCTCGCAGCGCTGCGCGAGCGCGTCGCCGCGGCGCACGACGCCGAGGGCCTCACGGCCGTGGTGGCCGCCGACGACGGTGCCGTGAGCTGGCTTGCCAAGCAGCTCGGAAACGCCGCGGACGTCATCAAGAACGACCGCGAGCTGCCCGCGACGGGCGTGGTGCTCATGTCGCTGCGCCTGGCGAAGGGCCTCGAGTTCGACCACGTCATCATCCCGGACGCCAGCGCCGAGACCTACCCGGACACCCCGCTTGCGCGCCGTCGCCTCTACACGGCCGTCTCGCGCGCGATGCACGAGGTCACGCTGCTTGCCCAGGGCGAGCTCACGCCCCTCGTAAGCGCCTAGCAGGCGAAAGGAGCACCCTTGCACATTCGCACCGCAACGATCGCCGACCTGGACGCGCTCGGGCGCATCTATGCCACCGCCCGCCGCTTCATGGCCGAGAACGGCAACCCCACCCAGTGGGGTGACGGCCGTCCCACCCGCGACGAGGTCGCCGAGACAATCCACGCCGGCGCCTGCCTCGTGGGCGTGGACGACGCCGACGAGCCGCACTTTGCCTTCTCGCTCTACTCGCAGGCCGACCCCACCTACGAGCACATCTATGACGGCTCCTGGCTCAACGACGCGCCCTACGTCACGATCCACCGCGTCGCGAGCGACGGCACCGGACACGGCGTGTTCGCGAGCATCGTGGCATTTGCGCGGGCGCGCGCCGAGGGCCTTGGCCTGCGAGACGTTCGCATCGACACGCACGAGGACAACAAGCCCATGCAGCACCTCGTCGGCAAGGCCGGCTTTGCGTACTGCGGCATCATCCACCTGGCAGACGGGGACCCCCGCCTGGCCTACCAATTGACGTTCTAGACCAGAGAGGCAAGCAGCACATGAGTGAGAGCAACACGACGCCCCAACAGTCAATCGACGAGCAGAGGAGGCTTCTCGAGAAGCGCCTTCCCGTCGACTTCAAGGAGGTCCGCTGCCTGGGTGACATGGAGCTCTTGAGCGTGGCGCCGCGAGAGATTCGCCTGCGCACGCACATCGCCGACGACGCACTCAACCCGCGCGGCTTTGCCCACGGCGGCTGGCTGTTCACGCTGTGCGACGCCTCGAGTGGAGCGCTCGTCTTCTCGCACGGGCTGGACTGCGTGACGCAGAACGCCTCCATCAACTACCTGCACGGCGGCTGGCCGGGGGACACGGTGGACATCGACGTGCGAGCGCTGCACTGGGGCCGCACGACCATCGTGAACGAGGTCACGCTCACCAACCAGGACGACCGCCCACTCGCCGTGGCCACGATGACGATGTACGTCATGCACTAGGAGAGCCGCCGCAGCAGCCTGGTGACAGCTTGGCCCCGTCCCCGATCGTCGCCGTGATGGTTGGGGACGGGGCCAAGCTGTCAGAGAACGAGGCGGCGCTCACATGCGGCAGAGCTGGTCTCGCACGCGCGTGACCTCGGCAATCGCCTCGTCAACGCGACGCTGAGACTCCTTGATGCGGCGCTGCGCGAACAGGTCGTTGATGATGTTGTCGCAGAAGATGTCGAAGAACTGCAGCACGCCGCCGAGCTCGACGTTGAGGCCCACGCCGTCGATGCCCTCGATGCGGCCCACGAAGAGCTGCAGCGCACGCTTGGCGGCGTTCACCTCGTCCTGGGCGTCGTCGATCTTGCGGTGCTTGAGCAGCGTCGTCACCATGTTGCCGCCCAGCATGTCCACGACGCCCCAGCGGCTCGCGTCGTCGAGGAGGTCGGCCGCCCGCCCAAGATGCTCAAGTGCCTCGTTGGCCGCGCGTATGGCCTCGCCCATCCTTGCGTTGCTGTCCATACGCTCCTCTCCGTGGGCTCCCAGAAGTGCCAAAGGCTTTTGGGCCTCCTGCCGTTTGCATGAAGGGTACCCAATCGGTGGCATAGTTGGTAGCCCGAGATAGATTTGCGTGACAAGGACGAGGAGGGAAGCATGCGCGTCATAACCTGGCTGCTAGCCACGATAACAACCACCGGCATCGTAGCCCGGCTGCTTCCCGTCAGCCTCTCTGACCTACCGTTTCTCCCGATATTGGCCGCCGTGACGCCCCTGTACGCCGCCACGGCGGCCCTCGCGCTCACGCTCACGCTCGCGCCGCGAGCCTGGCGTCACCGCCGAGTGAGCCGCCGCATCATCCGCATCGTAGCCGCCGCCGCGCTCGCACTCGAGGCCCTGTGGCTGGCGCCGCTCGCCTCGCCCTCCTCGCGCGTCGAGGCCGCCAAGGCCAATAGCAACGCAGCCTCACTTCGCGTCATGACCTGCAACGTGTACAAGGGAGCCGCAAGCGCTGGGGACATCGTCGCCGCCGTGCGCGAGCAGCACGTTCAGGTCCTCGCGCTGCAGGAGACGACCGTGCCGTTCGTCGATGCGCTCAAGGCCGCCGGTCTCGACGAGTTGCTCCCCTACTCGGAGCGCTCCTCGTCAGACGGCGTGTACGGCAACGGCGTGTGGAGCGCGCTGCCGCTCGCAGACGTGGCGAGTGACGACATCGGTTCGTCCGCCTCGGCCATGCCGGCGGGCACCGTTGACGTGACGCGTGCGGATGGCTCGGTGGCGCGCGTGCGGCTCATCTCGGTCCACACGTGCTCGCCGCAGCCCGGCTACTGGGGCCTGTGGCGCAGGAGCGTCGAGGAAATCGGCGTCGTGCGCACCAGACTTGAGGCGGCTGGCTCGCCCGGCTATGTGCTGCTTGGAGACTTCAACGCCACGTACGACCACGCGCCGTTCCGTGCGATGCTCGGCGAGGGCAAGGCAGACGGCCTGCCCACGCTCCATGACGCCGCACGCGAGGCTGGCCAGGGGCTCGTGCCCACGTGGCCGTCAGGCGGCGCCGTGCCCGCGCTGTGCGGCATCGACCACGTGGTCACGAGCGACAGCGTGGCCGCAACGGACCTCCAGACGCTCGCCATCCCCGGCTCGGACCACGCCGCGCTTCTCGCCACGCTCGTGGTGTAGCAAAGGGGGCGCCGCCGGCAGCCTCGCCGGCAGCGCCCCGAGATGGGACCAAACGAACCCGTCCCCTTTGGTTCCGCTACTCGCTGCGGAGGGCCTCCACCGGGTCGCGGCGACTGGCGGAGAACGATGGGATAAGGCCGGCGACTACCGTGAGCAGCACCGATATCGCGATGAGCGTCACGGCCGCACCAACGGGCAGGCTCATGATGTTGCTCACGTTGTGCGTGGCCTCGACCCACGCGTTCACCGGGAACGACACGCCCACGACCACGACGATGGCAAACACGCCCGCGATGAGCCCCTCGATGAACGTCTCGGCGTTGAAGACGTTCGCGACGTTGCCCTTCGAGGCGCCCATGGCGCGCAGGATGCCGATCTCCTTCTTGCGCTCGAGCACGCTGATGTAGGTGATGATGCCGATCATGATCGAGCTCACCACCAGCGAGATGCTCACGAACGCGATGAGCACGAGAGAGATCA
>ERZ833608.1369-NODE-1369-length-15855-cov-12.414494_pt1 | contig 15855 bp, 16 predicted proteins | sample MGYA00519694_ERZ833608 | MGnify/ENA primary metagenome ERZ833608 (study PRJEB31850, sample SAMEA3708742) | human gut metagenome | biome: human gut; feature: human-associated habitat; material: faeces | place: China | collected 2014 ... | reverse complement strand
TTAGCTAAATCAGAACTTAAACTTGCAAACTGGAAGCTCGGATTCCAATTCAGCTCTCCTAGAAAGATCCCTTCGATTTTTCGGGGGATCTTTTTTTGACATAGAAAACCTCATCCTATGGTGAAAAAACAAAACAAAAAACAGAAAAACAAAGAAAAAGAAAGATTAGTACTTGCTTTTCCTATAAAAGGTGCTTATAATGTATGTAAATAAATCAGCTGCTAGTTAGTAGCAAAACTAATAAATACATATAAGAGGAGAAGAAGAGATGAGAAAAAAACTTGCAGTAATGATGGCTGCTATGGCCGCAACCGCGATGGTAGGGGGCTGTGGTGCAAAGGATGCAGCACCGACCGGCGCAGAGACCAAACCGGCTGAGACTTCTGCTGCTCAGGAGACAGAAGCAGCTCAGGAAGAAACCAAAGAGGCTGATGCCCATGAGGCAGAATACCTGGCAGAGTTTTTCGATGTACAGATCAAAGAAGATCCGGACAGTGCTGCTTTTTCCGCTGACCTGAAAAAGGTAGCAGGAGATGAGGCACCGGCTGTCGAGGGGGACATGACCTGGTTTTCTGCTGTGAAAGCTGCTGTGGCTGCTGCTGATTATGAAGAGCTTGCTCTTAGCTATCCGGAAGATAAGATTAAAGATCGTCTTGAACAATATGGGGTAAAGATGGATGAGACGAATGAATATGCCAGATACGTTGCTGCTGCTCTGGATACCAGCCTCATCACTTCCGAAACTGCGAAAAAAGTCGTTGCAGAAGATGCCTTTACAGCTGAGGATGAAATCAGTCTTCTGATGGCAATTGCCAATGCAAATGGAGACGCAAGAAACTACCTTGGCATGTCAAATGATCCAGACATTTACGCGAAACTGGACCAGGCATGGAATTCCTTTATCTTATTTGATGACAGCAAACTGGCAGAGATCGGAAAAGAAGCTGTACAGAACAAGGTAACCACCGGATATGGATTAAAATCTGCTGCATACAGTGCCCGCTTTTTACCGGAACTGACCTTACAGTACGGTCATTCTGATATCAAACATGTACATCAGCTGATGGGGCTTCTGAACAGCGAGAATATCACAGCAAAGGTTCAGCTTGAGCCGAAGATTAGTATTTACCAGTATCTGCCGGAGTGGGGTCCGATCCCGGAGGCTACTCCAACCTACGAAGTAAAAGAATATGAAGATCTTGCACTGGTATATGCAGTAGAATATGACCTTGAGCTTGAGTTCGACAATCTTGAGGATATGAATCGTTTTGACGAAGTAATCAAGACGTACGCAAAGAAAAATGAAGGAAATGAAGAAGCAAAGGGCCTGATCTATGCATCCTGGTGGCAGCCGCTTTATTCTTCAACCAGAACAGATATGCCGGAGACTGATTATCATCAGATCTATGATTGCGTAATCACGAACGATACATATTCCATTCATCCATTTACCTTACCGGAAGATAAAGATGAGGTTGTTGAAAAACTGACGGAAATCTCCGATGGCCTGGAAGTTGTACCGGTTGAACGCTTCTGCAATACCGCTTTCTATAATTACCTGGAAGGTGAGGACTATCAGTAATATGCATGCAATCGAACGTGCAGAATACATCTTGTCCATGCTGGAGAAGAATAAAGTAGTCATGGTGACGGATCTGAGCCGTGAAATGGGAGTTACGGAAGAAACGGTTCGAAAGGATCTGGAAAAACTGGAAAAACAGGAGAAATTAAACCGTGTTCACGGAGGTGCCTACTTAAACGAAGGTTTTGGCAATGAAACTCCCATCTCGGTTCGCAGCAAGGTGATGCAGGAAGAGAAAAAGCTTCTTGCATCTCTCTGCATGCAATGGATCCACGAAAAGAGTTCCATTTTTCTGGATTGCAGTACCACGGCTCTTCATATTGCAAAGCAATTAGCGGATTTTCCCGGCAAGCTGACCGTCATGACCAATTCTCTGGCAGTGGCAAAGGAGATTGATGCGAATCCGCAGATTCGTCTTATTTTATTTGGCGGTGAGCTGAATCGCGATCGGGAAGCGTTTGAAGGACAGACCGTACTGGAACAGATGAAAACCTGCTTTATCAATTATGCATTTGTCAGCAGTGCCGGCTGCAGTCTGGAGGCAGGTATTACAGATTCCACCCGTGAAGAAGCAGATATCCGTCGTCAGGTATTAAAGCAGGCGAAACATAAGATCCTGGTGGTGGACAATACGCAGATCGGACGCAACGAGGTGTATGTGATCGGAGAGTTGGAGCAGCTCAGTCAGGTGGTTGTGGATCATTCCATCCGAAAAACCAATCCGGACCTATGGGAATGGTTCCAGGCACATCAGATCCCTGTCCTGGAAGGGAAAGCGGAAAGAAAATCAAAAACCAAAGGAGATGAGCGATAAGATTATGACAGATTTGAAGGAACTGAAACAAAATGTGCTGATGACAGCGAAAAAGGCCTATGATGAAAAGCTGATGGCCGGAACAAGCGGCAATATCAGTGCTTACTTTCGTGAGAAGCAGTGGATCGTAATTACTCCCAGCTCCTATGATTACAGTTTGATGGCGGAAGAGGATATCGTAGTGATTGATCTGGATGGCAATCTGGTCGAAGGAAGACACAAGCCATCTTCCGAGTGGAAAATGCATGCTGAGATTTACCGTCACCTGTCCCATGCTAATGCGGTGGTGCATACACATTCTCCTTATGCAAGCAGTTTTGCGGTAAACCATCAGGAAATTCCAGTTGTACTGATTGAAATGATTCCTTTCTTAAAAGGGAAACTGGAGGTAAGTCATTATGCACAGCAGGGAAGCGCAGAGGTTGGTCTGAATGCAGTTCCAATCCTGGAACGGAAAAATGCCTGTCTGATGGCCAATCACGGTGTCGTGGCTATCGGCGGAACATTACCGGAAGCATATACAAACAGTGTTTATGTGGAGGATGCTGCAAAGATCTATCATCTTGCACTCTGTTCAGGACATCCGGTTGTGATCAAAGAATACGAGGAGGTCTGATATGACAAAGGCGTATGAACGATTATTAAAATGCTATCAGTGCTTTAAAGACAAAATTAATTTTAAGCCGGAGGTGGCACTGGTGCTGGGATCCGGACTCGGTGATTATGCAGATACCATTCGGGTAGAAGCTGTTTTGGATTATCATGATATTGAGGGTTTTCCTGTGTCCACAGTCAGCGGACATAAGGGCAGATTTGTCTTTGGATACGTAGGAGATGTCCCGGTCGTAATCATGCAGGGACGTGTCCACTACTATGAAGGATATTCCATGGAGGATGTAGTTCTTCCCACCCGTCTCATGAAGATGATGGGGGCCCGGGTCCTGTTTCTGACCAATGCTTCCGGCAGTGTGAATTATGATTACAAAGCCGGTGATTTTATGATGATCACCGACCAGATCAGTAATTTTGTACCGTCTCCTCTCATCGGACCCAATGAGGAGATGCTGGGAGAGCGTTTCAGCGATATGTCTGAGATTTACCGTAAGGACCTTTGTGAGATCATCCGGGGTGCTGCTGCAGACCTTCAGATTCCGCTTCACGAGGGAACCTATATCCAGCTGTCCGGTCCGAATTTTGAAACTCCCCATGAAGTAAAAATGTGCCGGATACTTGGAGGAGATGCAGTAGGAATGAGCACCGCATGCGAGGCCATAGCTGCCAATCATATGGGCATGAAGGTCTGCGGTATTTCCTGCATTTCCAATCTGGGATGCGGAATGACTGATCAGCCTTTGAGTGCGGAGGAAGTGAAGGAAACAGCTGACCGTGTTGCACCGTTATTTAAACAGCTGATTACGGAATCCATAGTTCGAATCGGTAAAATGATCTGAGTGATGAATAAAAAACAAAGGAGATGATAAAGTGGACAATCAGTCAGAAGCAATCAAAAATGTGTACTTGCATGAAGACGGCAAAGCTGTGACCATCATTGATCAGACTAAGCTTCCAACGGTTACCGAATACCTGACCCTTGGAACGGCGAAGGATCTGTATGATGCCATTTTTGAATTGAAAGTCCGGGGAGCACCGGCAATCGGAATTTGTGCGGCATTTGGAATGTATGTTCTGGCCGGAACGATTGAAACCGGGGATTACGATGAGTTTTTAAATAAATTCAGAGAGTATAAGGATTATCTGAACTCTTCCCGTCCAACGGCAGTGAACCTGAGCTGGGCATTAAACCGCATGGAGCAGGTAGTGACAAGCCACAGCGATGCTTCTGTACCAGAGATTCTTGGATATCTGAAGAAAGAGTGCATGGATATTCAGGAAGAGGACAGCCAGATGTGCAGAGCGATTTCTGAATATGGTTTAAGCCTTATTAAGGACGGAGACGGAATTCTGACACATTGCAATGCCGGACCCTTAGCCACCTCCCGCTATGGAACTGCCTTAGGACCTCTCTTCCTTGGAAAAGAGCAGGGCATGAATTTCCATGTATTTGCAGATGAGACAAGGCCGCTTCTTCAGGGAGCAAGACTTACCTCATATGAGTTAGATCAGGCAGGAATCGATGTAACATTGATTTGTGATAACATGGCCAGCATTGTAATGAAAAACGGCTGGATCCAGGCCTGCTTCGTAGGCTGTGATCGTATCGCTGCCAACGGTGATGCGGCCAATAAGATTGGAACCAGTGGTGTTGCAATCCTTGCAAAACATTACGGAATTCCGTTCTATGTATTAGGACCGAGTTCAACCATCGATCTTGACTGTGCAACTGGCGATGATATCCAGATCGAACTTCGAAGTCCGGAAGAGATCAAAAGCAAATTTTATGAAAAACCGATGGCACCGGAGGGTGTCAAATGTTATAATCCGGCATTTGATGTAACCGATCACACGCTGATCGCCGGAATTGTAACGGAAAAAGGAATCTGCAGACCACCGTATACGGAGAGTCTTGCAAATATGTTTGGCAAAAACAAAAAATAGGAGGAAAAGATTGATGAAAAAATTATTTGGTATTGTAGCAGGTGTAGCAGTATCCGCAGCGTTAATGACAGGATGCGGTGGAAACAATAATACAGCCGAGACAAAGGAAAATACGGCTGAAACAGCAGCAGCTTCTGCTGAGAACGCTGATGGAGATTTAAAGATCGCCATCGTGACCAGTCCATCCGGTGTAGATGACGGCTCCTTTAATCAGGATAACTACAACGGTATCCTGAAATTTATCGAGTCTCATCCGGGAGCAACCGTAACTCCGGTTCGCGAGGAAACCGGTGATCCGGCTGCAGTTATTCAGGCAGTTGCTGATATCGTTGCAGACTACAATGTGATCGTATGCCCGGGCTTCCAATTCTCCGGAATCGGAACCATCGCAACCGATAACCCAGATGTAGATTTTATCCTTGTAGATACGAATCCGACCGATTCTGAGGGTAATGACATCGAATGTGATAATATTTATGCAATGACTTTCAAGGAGCAGGAAGGAGGTTTCTTCGCGGGAATGGCAGCTGCACTGGAGTCTGAAAGCAAAAAGGTAGCTGTAGTAACCGGTATTGCATACCCAAGCAATGTAAACTATCAGTACGGTTTTGAGAGTGGTGTCAATTACGCAAATGAGAAATATGATACCGGTGTTGAGATCGTAGAGATCCCATCTTACGCAGGCGTTGACGTTACCAATAAAAATGTAGGTGGAAACTATGTTGGAAGCTTTGCAGATGAAGCAACCGGTAAAGTTGTTGGAAAAGCTCTCATCGATGAGGGCTGTGATATTCTGTTCGTAGCTGCAGGCGGTTCTGGAAACGGTGTATTTACTGCTGCTAAAGAAGCTGGCAATGTAAAAGTAGTAGGCTGTGACGTAGACCAGTATGATGATGGTGCTAACGGTTCTGATAACATTATTCTGACTTCTGTACTGAAAGTTATGAGCATGAACGTAGAGAAACAATTAAATGCTATCGCAGACGGAGGTTTCCAGGGAGCAAACGCTCTGTTAGGTGCAGATTCTGATTCTGTTGGTTATGTAACAGAGGAAGGACGTCAAAGCATGTCTGAGGATACCGTGAAGAAGATGGACGAAGCATATGAACTTGTAAAAGATGGAACTATCGTTCCGGCAGCAAACTTTAACGGAATTGAGCCGGAAGATTTCCCAGGATTGAAATAATACGTTCTGTACCAGAAAATGAGGAGGCTTAAATGTCGGAATATATCATTGAAATGAAGCACATCACAAAACGTTTCCCAGGTATCGTGGCAAACGATGATGTGACGCTTCAAATTAAAAAAGGTGAGATCTTCGCACTGCTTGGCGAAAACGGTGCCGGAAAATCAACTTTGATGAGCATGATATTTGGTATGTATGAACCGGATGAAGGTGAGATCTTCATCCGGGGTAAGAAAGAACAGATTCATTCTCCAAGCTACGCAACAAAACTCAATATTGGTATGGTCCATCAGCATTTTAAGCTGGTACAGAATTACACGATTACAGAAAACATTATTCTGGGTTTAAAGAAGAAAGACAAACTGTTTGGAATCCTTCCCTATGTTGATTTAAAAAAAGCAGATCAGGAGATCGAGGCGCTTTCTAAGAAGTACGGTCTGGAAGTCAATCCGATCGATGTGATCGAAAATACAAGTGTATCGACACAGCAGCGTGTCGAGATCCTGAAAATGCTGTACCGGGAAGCTGAAATTCTGATCTTTGATGAGCCGACAGCAGTGCTGACGCCTCAGGAGATTGAATCCCTGCTGACGATCATCCGCAACCTCAGAGATGATGGAAAAACCATCATCCTGATCACCCATAAGCTGGAGGAAATCAAAAAAATTGCAGATAGATGTGCGATTTTAAACAGAGGAAAGCTCATCGATGTTCTAGATGTCGCCACGACCTCTACAAAGCAGATGGCTAATTTGATGGTTGGACGGGAAGTTTCTTTTGAAGTAGAGAAATCAGAGCCTCATTACCGGGAGACTGTGTTAGAGGTAAAGAATCTCACTGTAAAAAATCAGGATCATTTTGAAGTAGTAAAAAATGTATCCTTTTCTGTCCACGGCGGAGAAGTATTTGCCATTGCCGGAGTATCCGGCAATGGTCAAATTGAGATTGCAGATGCGATTGCAGGAGTTGAAAAGGCAGCTTCAGGTAGTATTCTTCTGAATGGAGTCGATATCACCAATTACTCCATCCGCAAACGAACCCTGGAAGGAATCTCTTATATTCCGGAGGATCGGCAGAGCTGCGGCCTGGTCATGGATTTTACCCTGGAGGAAAATCTGGGACTGAAAAACTACTTCCGAGAACCATTTTCCCATAAAGGTGTACTGGATAAAGCAGAATTTTCCCAGTACGGAAATGAACTGATTGACCGGTATGACATCCGGAGCAGTCAGGGAAACAAGACCATTGTCCGCTCCATGAGCGGCGGTAATCAGCAGAAGGCCATCATCGGAAGAGAGATTGAACTTCAGTCTCCTCTGATGATCTTTGTGCAGCCAACCAGAGGTCTGGATATCGGAGCCATCGAAAATATCCATAAGCAGATTATCCGACAGAGAGATGCAGGAAAGGCAATCCTGCTGATTTCGTTAGAGCTGGATGAGATCATGAATTGTGCAGATACCATCGGAGTAATATATAATGGAGAAATCCAGAAAATAGCAGCTGCAAAAACGCTTACATCAAATGAAGTGGGAGAATTTATGATGGGGGTGCACCAAAATGCTGAAAATTAAACACAGATTGAAAAAGATGCTTGTCAGACTCCTGGGAAATGAAAAATACCAGGGTATCACCATTCCCATGTCGGCCATTTTCTTAAGCCTTCTGGCTGGAGCTGTGATCATTCTTTCGCTTGGCAAGAATCCTCTGTCGGCCTATGGTAACCTTCTTCAGGGGGCTGGATTCCTCCCGAAACCGAGTTATGCCGGATATAAGAATATGCTGACCGACTTCACCAGTTATATGAATGCCTGGACTCCGATGCTTTTTGCGTCTCTGGCAGTAGCAGTCGGTATGTGTGCCGGACTCTTTAATATCGGTGTCTCCGGTCAGATGCTTGCAACGGTGTACAAAGGGAACATAATAAAAAACTTAATAATGGACTGCCAATCTTACACAAAGTACCGCCCAAACGAGACTACGGGCGGTATTTTTGTATCATGGCGGAGAAAGGAGGAACTTCCCACGGGGGCTTGACTGAAAAGTTGAGCCCCTTTTTTCATGCCAAAAAACAGGAGGTAAATGCTTATGGCAGATGATAAAACCACAAAAACGCCGGAACAGCCGGTAACGGATAGCGGGCCGGGCAAGGAAACGCCTCCCGCTCCCCCAAAAGAGCCGGAGAAGGTTTCCGTTTCCCCGGAGCCGGAAAAAAAGACGGAACCGGAGGTAAAGAACCCGCAGGTTTCCGTCTATAACTTCGCTGAAATTATGAAGGAAAAGAAGGTCGAGGAACGGGCGGCAGCTCCCAGCGGGGAAAAGCCTGCCCCGGCAAAAACGGAAAAACCGGAAAAGCAGCCGGAGGCTCCGAAGAAAGCGGAGGAAAAACCCAAAGAGCCGGAACAGCCGAAGCGCCGGGGCCGTCCCCCGAAAGCAGATAAGGACAAGGCCGCAGCCCCGAAGCCCAAAGCCCCCGCACAGAAACCGGAAAAGGCGGTCAAAAAGGAACCGGAGAAAAAAACGGCTCCAACGGTACAGGCCGCTCCCGCTCCGAAGGAACCCGAAAAACCGAAGGATGCACCACGCCGGGGCAAGGAACAGATCGTCTATATCAAGCTGAACGAGCTTCACGCCTTCAAGAACCATCCCTTTGAGGTTCGGGATGATGAAGAAATGCGGGCTATGGTGTCCAGCGTCAAGGACAAGGGCGTGACCCAGCCCGCTATCGTCCGTCCCCGTGAGGATGGCGGCTATGAGATCGTGTCCGGCCACCGCCGCCAGAAAGCCAGCGAGCTTGCCGGATATGCGGATATGCCCTGTATCGTCCGAAACCTGACAGACGATGAAGCCATCACGCAGATGGTCGAGGACAATCTCAACCAGCGTGAAGAAATCCTCCCCAGTGAGCGGGCCAAAGCCTTGAAAATGCAGCTTGAGGCCATCAAGCACCAGGGCTCCCGCACTTCGGGCCAGATTGACCCGAAGGACGCAGGAAAACGCTCCAACGAAATTGTGGCCGAGCGCAATAAGATGGCCGTCAAACAGGTGCAGCGGTATATCCGGCTCAATGAGCTGGTTCCCGACCTGATGAAGCTGATGGATGAAAAAAAGCTGGGCTTTACTACGGCGGTGGAGCTTTCCTATATCGGCAAGAAGAACCAGAACTATATCGCCGTCGCCATTGACAGCCAGCAGTCCTCGCCTTCACAGGCGCAGGCAAAGCGTATGCGTGAGCTGGACGAAAAGAAGCTGCTCAACGGGGATGTGATCGACGGCATTATGATGGAGGACAAAAAGGAGGTAGACAAAGTGATTTTGACAGGTGCGGAACTGAGCAAGTATTTCGGCAAGGAAACTACGCCGAGGGAAATGAAGGACCAGATCATCAAGCTGCTGGACGACTGGAAGGGTCAGCAGAAGGAACATGAAAAGCCGGAGAAGAAAACCGAACAGGAAAAGTAAGCCCAAACTTCGGGTCAGCATGGCCCGAGGATTGCGGGGCTCTGCCCCGCGCCCCGAAGCTCTGGAGATATAAATGATTCCCCGTCGCCAGTTATTCCGTAGCATAGCCGGGAAAATCAGTCAAGGGCAGCGCCGCCGCAGGCGGTGCCAGAGGCACCCTTGACGGATTTCTCCCGGTTATGCTTTTTCCCGGTCAAGCGACGGGGATATAAATTCTCCAGAGCCGTTCCCCTTCCCGGGGGAAGGGGCGGAGGGATTGGGCGAACTCTTGCTTTTCCCTAAACCAAAACAGAAATGGAGGCTCAACCAATGAAACGACCTTTAGCGTACCTGACCGCCGCATGGAGCGGCGAGCCGGATGTTGATATGGAGCTGGCGGCCCACTACTGCCGCCTTGCTTATGAGGCGGGCTTTTCCCCGATCTGCCCGCTCTTGTATCTGCCGCTGTTTTTGAATGACAGCGTTCCCGAGGAACACAAGGCCGGGATTGATATGCGCCGGGATATGCTGCGGCGCTCCCATACCCTGATCGTCTGCGGCAGCGTTGTGGACGAGGATGTAAAAAACGATATTGCGGTTGCCGGACGGCTGGGCATTGCGGCGACAACGCTGGAAGGGGTGCTTGCCGTGAAGGGACACGGCACCCCGGGCCATGCCGGACATTAAGCTGGGGAGCCTTTTTGACGGGATCGGCGTGTTCCCTCTGGCTGCTTCCCGGTGCGGTATCCGTCCGGTATGGGCCAGCGAGATTGAAAAAGCGCCCATCTCCATAACCAAAAGGCACTTTCCCGACATGGTGCATTTGGGAGATATTACGAAGGTGGACGGCGGGAAAATCCCGCCGGTCCATGTGATAACCTTCGGCTCTCCCTGTCAGAACCTTTCTCTGATCGGCAACCGCTCCGGCCTTGCCGGGGCAAAATCAAGCCTGTTCTATCAGGCGTTTCGTATCATACAGGAAATGAGGGATGCTACTGATAACCTATATCCAGCTATCGCTGTTTGGGAAAACGTCATGGGAGCGTTTTCTACAAATGACCGGATGGACTTTAGAGCCGTCCTATCCGCCTTCTCGGACACCGAAGTTCCAATGCCTCCTTCGGGAAGATGGGGAAACGCCGGAATGGTGCGAGGGGGAACGCCTGATGTGTGCTGGCGGCTCATGGACGCCCAGTATTGGGCAGGCTCCCGAAGGCTGGCACGAAGGCAGCGGATTTTCGTCGTGGCGGATTTTGGAGGCAGACGTGCCGCAGACATACTATTTAAGCCCCGTCCAATGCTCCCACTTCCTCCGCCTTGCGGAGAGGGCGGGCGGGCCGCCGCCGAAGGAGATCGAACAGCTTCTTTTGAAACAGGGCGGCAGATACCAGTCATCCACCCCTTTCAGTGCTTCCGTATGCGGGGAGCGGCAAAAAGGCAGGAAGAAACGGCCTTCCGAAACAGCTTCGGATTACCAACTGACCCTTTTCCCACTCTTTTAGCCAGTGATGTAACGCCCTTTGCCTTCTGGTATGAGGGCGACCCGGAGGGCGGCTGTATCCGTTTTCTGACGGAAACGGAAAGCGAACGGCTGATGGGGCTGCCAGAGGGCTGGACAAAGTACGGGGCGGACGGCGTGGAGATCCGGCCTCTGCAACGCTACAAGGCGCTGGGAAATGCGATTGCCCTCCCTTGTGCCGATTACATTATGGCCGGGATCTATGAGGTGCTGGCTGACCGGGCCGGAAAGGAGGAATGAGCCCATGTTTGAAGCCTATATAACCAATACAGCCCTATACCCCTTAATGGGGATTGAGGTAGGGACAACGGTACATTTCCCCATGACGACACAGGAGTTGCAGGCCGCCCTTGCCAAAATCGGGATAGACGGGAAACGGTACAGCGAAGTGTTCTTTACCAGCTTTGACAGTGATGTGCTGGGGCTCTACGATTATCTCTACGAATGTGAGAACATCGACGAGCTGAACGAGCTGGGCCACGCCCTGCTGGAAGTACGGGATAAGGGCGGACTGGAAACCTTTGAAGCCGCTCTTGTCTTGGGAAACCACACAAGGAGCGTGAAGGATTTGATAAACCTGACGCAGAACCTTGACCTTTACCGCTTTTACCCGGATATTTCCGATGATGAAGGGCTGGGCCGTCTTTACGCCGACGAGCTTGGGACTATCGACATACCGGAGCACATTCAGAACTACTTCGATTATGAAGCATACGGACGGGATGTGCGTATCAACGAGGGCGGCGTATTCGCTCCCGGTGGGTATGTGTCGGCAGTCCCGGAGGGCTTCAAGGAGTATTACCACGGGCCGCAGGACATTCCGCCGGAACACCGGATATTTGCCTATCCTGAAAAGGCCGAGCCTGTCCACTCCATTCTCGCTGCACTCAAACGGTTTCAAGAAGCCCCACCCGCTCCGAAAAAGGACAAGGCGGGGCCTTCCCATGAAGAACGGTAAGACTTCGGGCCAGCATGGCCCGAAGCATGAAGGAGGTGCATACCATCAACTATTACCCTATCAATGAAGGAGCCGCCCGCCGGGCAAAAGAAATGAACAGCTTTTCCGACTACAAGGAAGGGAGCGCAACGGCGGAATACCGGGCAATGGTGGACAAGGCCGCCGCCATAGCGGAAAAGCAGAAATCCCGGGTGGACCCCATGTACCATGAGAAGATCGACCATCTGTTAGACACCTACGCCCGCAAGCTGGCCGAAAACATGAACCAGGGCTTTGCCATTGACGCAAGGGTTCCCTCTGTGATGATCGCCGGACCTGCCAATTTCCCGGTGGGAAAGAAGGAAAAACAGAACCGGGCCCGGGACAGCAACATGGAGGAATGGCGGTATATTCAAGGGCTGCTGGATAAGATACGCAGTACCGGCATGGGCGGGATCAGCGCCGATGACCCGGCAGCGATTGAAAAGCTCCAGAAGAAGCTGGACGGGCTGGAACGCTCCCAGCTCATTATGAAGGAGGTCAACGCCTATTACCGCAAGCATGGCAAGCTGGACGGCTGTGCGCTGCTGTCGCCGGACCAGATTGAAAAGCTGAAAGCAAGCATGGCGTCAAGCTGGCGGAGCGACCCGAGGCCCTTTGAAAGCTACCAGCTTACCAACAACAATGCGGAGATCCGCCGGGTAAAGGCCCGTATCGAACAGCTTTCCAAACAGGCACAGCAGGAATTTTCCGGCTGGGAGTTCGATGGGGGTCGTGTGGAAATGAACCGGGAGGACAACCGCTTGCAGGTGTTCTTTGACGGAAAGCCTGACGCGGACACCCGGGCCGAGCTGAAAAGCAGCGGCTTTCGTTGGGCTCCCAGCGTGGGCGCATGGCAGAGGCAGCTCACGGACAACGCCATCCGGGCGGCTGACCGTCTGGAATGTATCAAGCCGCTGTCCGGCGAAAAGCCCTCCCAGCTTCAAAAGAAGCCCTCTATCTTGCAGACCATGCGGGAACAGGGCGAAAAAGTCCAGACGGAGCCGGAAAAGAAAGCTCCGTCCGGCAGGGATGCCGAGCGGTAAGCCTCGGGCCACATTGGCCCGAGGTTTTCTGTTCCCCGAGATTGTACGGGGGCCTCCCGGATAGCGGGAACCCCGACGGAAAGGAGGTTTTATGCAGGAAGAAGTAAACCAAAAAACGGTTGCCCTTTCGATCAGGACAACGAAGCTCACAGGAAAAGTGCTGGCTGCCGCTCTTGGCAAGGTGGTTCGGGCGCTGCAAAAGCACCACCAGAAGGCGCTGACCCCGCAGGGACGCCAGAGCGTGAAAAAGCTGATGAACCACTATGGCGGCAAAAGTGCCATGCCCTATGTGGGAGCTCCAAAGGATTTTGACCGGATCGCGAAGGAGTTCCATGTGGACTACGCTTTCCATAAAGTGAGCCCCGGCCATTACCTGCTGTTTTTCAAAGCCAATCAGGCGGACGCTATCACGGCGGCCTTCCAGAAGTACAGCGCAAAGGTGCTGAACAAAGAGCAGGACAAGGCTTCCATCCTCGGTCAGCTTCGGAAATTCACGGAGCAAATCAGGACGCAGGCAAAGGAAAAGCAGCGGACCAGAGAGGCGGTGAAGGACGGACGTTGAGTGACAAGATCAGAAAATATGTGCTCCCAAACCTGCCGTACCTCTTTGTGTTCTGGTTTTTCTCCAAAATCGGGACGGCCTACCGGATCGCCCCCGGCACAGACTTCGGGACAAAGCTCATGGGGATGCTCGATACCTTCCCCAAAGCCTTTGAAACCTACTGGCCGGGGCTTGGCGGTATTGACCTGCTGGTGGGCCTTGCCGGTGCGGCTGGGGTGTATCTGCTGATACAGTCAAAGATCAGGCAGGCGAAAAAATTCCGGCGGGATGCGGAGTACGGCACCGCCCGCTTTGGAACAAAGGAGGATATAAAGCCGTTTGTAGACCCTAAATTTCAGAACAATGTCATTCTGACCGGGACGGAGTTCCTTACCATGAACACCCGTCCGAAGATACCCGCCAATGCCCGGAACCTAAACGCCTGTGTCATCGGCTCGTCCGGCTCGGGAAAGACAAGGTTCTGGCTGACCCCGCAGCTCCTTCAAGCCCATTCCTCGTATGTGGTGGTAGACCCGAAGGGCGGCACCCTCGACCAGTGCGGGCGGTTTCTGCAACGGGAGAAATACAGGGTGCGGGTGTTCAACAGTATCGACTTTTCAAAATCCATGCACTACAATCCGCTGGCCTATATCAAGACAGAAAGCGATGTTTTGAAATTTGTTACCGCCCTGATTGCCAACACCAAAGGCGACGGCAAGGAGGGCGACGAGTTCTGGACAAAAGCAGAAACCCTCTTGTACTGCGCCCTTGTGGCCTACATCGTCTTTGAGGGGCCGGAGGAAGAACGCAACATGAATACGCTGGTGGAAATGATAAACAGCATGGAAGTCCGGGAGGATGACGAAACCTTCAAAAATGCGGTGGACTATATGTTTGACGGGCTGGAACGCCGCAGCCCCCAGCACTTCGCCGTGAGGCAGTATAAGAAATACAAGCTCGCCAGCGGCAAGACAGCCAAAAGCATCTTGATTTCCTGCGGTGCAAGGCTGGCTCCCTTTGATATTCCCCAACTTCGGGAGATCATGTCTTATGACGAGCTGGAGCTGGATAAGCTGGGGGATGAAAAATCGGCGCTGTTCTTTCTTATCAGCGACACGGACACCACCTACAATTTTTTGGTTGCCCTCGCTTTTTCGCAGATGTTCAACCTTCTGTGTGAACGGGCTGACAACACCTATGGCGGGCGTCTGCCCTACCATGTGCGGGTGCTGTGGGACGAGGCTGCCAACACCGGGCAGGTGCCGGGGCTGGAAAAAATTGTGGCCGTCATCCGCTCCCGGGAGATTAGCCTGACGCTCTTTTATCAGGCTATGAGCCAGTGCAAGGCATTGTACAAAGACCATTCCGAAACCATCATGGGCAACATGGACAGTATCGTATTCCTCGGAGGCCGGGAGGCTTCCACCCTAAAGGATATTTCGGAAAACTGGCTGGGCAAGGCCACCATCTCTATGCAGACCGAGGGCCGAAGCCGTGGACAGTCTGAAAGTTACAGCCAGAATATGCAGCGGCTTGGCCGGGAGCTGATGACCACCAGCGAGATCACCACCATGCCCGGGGATAAATGTATCTTGCAGCTTCGGGGGCTCCCGCCCTTCCTGTCCCCGAAGTATGACTTGAAAAAGCACCCGAATTACAAGTACACAGCCGAATTTGATAAAAAGAAAAACGCCTTCCGCTTGGAAAGCCTGTTCCGCCACCGGCCATTGAGACTAAAGCCGGAGGACGAATACACGGTGTACGAAGTGGACGGCTCCGACACGGACGAAGAAGCTGACCTGTTGAACTTCGATGATCTGGACAGCGACGAGTTCGTGTAACTTCGGGCCATGATGACCCGAAGCGCCGCCGATGTGGGCGGCTTTTTTTGTACCCAAAACCATCAAACAAACAAAATGGAGGAACGTATATGGAATTTTTCAATCAGGCAATCGACATTCTCAAAATTCTGGTTATGGCTCTTGGTGCCGGTCTGGCGGTATGGGGCGTCATCAACCTTCTGGAAGGTTACGGGTCGGACAACCCTGCGGCAAAATCACAGGGCATTAAGCAGTTCATGGCTAATTAAAGGGAACAAAAAAGAAAGGAAAACCAATCCAGACGGTATCAGCGGCAGGATACAAGAATAAATTGTGATTTCACAAGATTGGTGCTATAATAAGAGAAAAGTTCC
>ERZ833608.1363-NODE-1363-length-15920-cov-5.227041_pt1 | contig 15920 bp, 10 predicted proteins | sample MGYA00519694_ERZ833608 | MGnify/ENA primary metagenome ERZ833608 (study PRJEB31850, sample SAMEA3708742) | human gut metagenome | biome: human gut; feature: human-associated habitat; material: faeces | place: China | collected 2014 ... | reverse complement strand
ATGTAGAAGATGCAAGCGGCAATCTGGTTCAGAAAGAATACGCTGGAACAGAAAGCAAAAGTGAAACGGAAAAACTGCTCCGTCAGGCAATGGACGATTACGAAAGCAAGAAATTCATTGCAAAGTCGGAAAATATTACAGTTGGAGAATTACTTGATATATGGGCAGAGGAAGAATTAAAGACCGGTACGCTCAGTAATGGGACAGTCCAGAATTACCTCGGTGCTATTACCAACATCAAGAAGCATCCAATTTCAGAGAGAAAGTTGAAAAATGTAACATCTGAGCATTTACAAGCCTTCTTCGATCTGCTTTCCTTTGGTGGCACTTATCCAGATGGTTCAGAAAGAAAAGGTTATAGCAAAGATTACATTCGTTCTTTCTCGGCAGTATTACAGCAGTCATTCCGATTTGCAGTATCACCAAAGCAATATATCACTTTCAATCCGATGCAGTATATTAAGCTGAAATACCAGACGGATGAGGTTGACCTGTTTTCCGATGATGACATGGATGGCGATATACAGCCAATTCCACGAGAGGATTATGAAAGACTGATTGAATTTCTACAGGATTACAATCCACCGGCAATACTTCCAATCCAGATAGCTTATTATGCAGGACTTCGTATCGGTGAAGCCTGTGGTCTGGCATGGCAGGATGTAAATCTTGAAGAACAGTGCCTTACAATCAGACGCAGTATCCGATATGATGGTTCAAGGCACAAGAATATCATCGGACCAACCAAACGAAAAAAGGTAAGGATTGTTGATTTTGGAGATACACTGGCAGAGATTCTTCGCAATGCCCGAAAGGAACAACTTAAAAACCGAATGCAGTACGGAGAACTTTACCACAAAAACTACTACAGAGAAGTAAAAGACAAAAACAGAGTTTACTATGAGTTCTATCATCTGGACGGAACAGAGAATGTTCCAGAAGATTATAAGGAAATATCCTTTGTCTGCTTAAGACCGGATGGAAGTTTGGAACTGCCAAGCACGTTAGGAATTGTTTGCAGGAAGATTGCTCAGAAACTGGATGGATTTGAAGGATTTCATTTTCACCAGTTGCGACACACCTACACAAGCAACCTTCTGGCAAATGGAGCAGCACCAAAGGATGTGCAGGAACTGTTAGGGCACTCAGATGTCAGTACCACAATGAATGTCTATGCTCACTCCACAAGAAAAGCCAAGCGGTAATCCGCAATGGTTGCTTTAATTATTCACCCTATCATACACCTTAATCATTTTCCCTGATCGTTCACCTTAATTGTTCACCTTTTTGTCCGAATGGAATAATTGGGGTTGTTCGGAGTAGTCCATTTGATAAAATCAATTTACTTTCCAATAACCTTTTCTCGAAGATCCAACTCTTTCAATATATCCTTTATCCTTCAGTTTTTTCAATCTCGCTGCTATTGTTTTTCTGCTTACCTCAAAATGTTCTGCGAATTGAGTAACCGTATAATCAGGATGCAGTTTTAAATAATTCAGCAGTTTGTTCACCTCATCATTCACCCCATCATTCACCTGTTGGCATGTTTGATCACCTGTTTTTGTATTAGTATCTCTTTTACGATACATATTAACTCTGAAATCACCATCAAAATCAATCAGCTCCGGCTTAGGTAATCCATACTCCTCACAGGCTGCGAATAACCTCGGTATTCCGGTTCCCCATTTTTCAATAATTTTCATGTACGCAAAGGCTCTTGCGATTGCAGGATTTCTCGGTCTTGAGTAACCTTCTATCATTTTTTCGATCGTAACATTATTCAGTAGCATACCCGGCGAAGTAATCTCTAGTCTGTCATCATACAATGCCACTTGTATATTTCCCGGCTCAAGATAACTACGATGAGCCACTGCGTTTGCAATCAACTCTCTTATGCTATCTGTAGGAAGTTCATATACATCTTGTCTGTACATTCCCTTTATTGTCATTCCCATGTTAATTTTTTCAAGAACATACTGGTATCTGTGCCATTCTTTTTTGTTCTTTCTATTAGTGTTTTAAGTTCTTCTTCAAAAGCCATCCCTTGTTTCCCCTCTTTTGTGTCATATACTATATAATCCTAACCACTTATAATCGAAAAATACACATTGATTATACCATTTTTCACTCATACCCGCAATTAATACCACAACATCATGCAAATCATTCTATCAATCCTATCCGGTCAGCTACATCATCAGAAGCATACTGAGATACCGATACTCTGCAGGAGCATTTTCATCTTTGGTCGTTCAAATGGTATCTGAAACTCCGCTTTTCTGCTTCTTGCCATGAATACTACAAATAGCATCGTCATAAAATAAGGTTCACATGCTGTATGTGTTACCGAACCATCTGCCCGTGTGACTTCTCTCATATCCACCGGAATATGACTTTTTTTACACGCTTTCTTTAATATCTCTGCGGTTCTCTCATCATTCACATCTATGGAAGTAACATCTTTACCCTCTTGGTTAAAATCCTTTAACGAGCCATGTGTCTCCTTATAGTTGGAAACCACCTTATCGACTACCTTGACGAGCAGAGTTTCCTTCTGCTCCGCACTCATACCGGGATTTTTCTCTTCTGAACGTTTACAGGCTTCCGCAATGGCTGTTATCAGATCCACGCTGACAGTCACAATCGCCTTTCCCGTTTGGAATGACTCCTGCGTCAACTCATCGACCATTGTTCTGTCCTCCTGTTATATGTTTTCCTATGGCTTCTGTCTGTGGGTGCTCTCACCCATAGGATACACATTTTAATGCACATCTCTTGTTCCTCCTTAATTTCCTTTATCTGAACTTCTGGACAAAATGTCCTAAAGTTACATTCATATACATTGCCCAAAGGGCACAAAAAAAGAGCATCTATGTTTCAATCACATAAATGCTCTAACGCTGTCGTTTATATTAAATTGTTATGGTTTGTCAGTTCGACAAACTTGAATTGAACTAAATCGCTGTGCGATGGCCTGCGAAGGCTGTGGCACAGTTTTCTCTTTAACTTAAAAAGGCAGTAGATAATGAGCCCTAAAAGTAGTATTGTTAAATCACCACAAAATAACAATCGAACAGGTTCATCATTAACACTGCCATGAATAGAATAACACCAGAATCTCTTTTTCTCAAGAGGATATCTTTAATACGTGAACCTCCATGATGGCAGTGACTCATTAACGTTACTAGTATCATGGAGGTTTATTATGTACGAAAAATATTTTAACAAGCTCAGAGAGGAATGCCTGATTCGTAACAGGTCCTCCCGAACTGCAGATACCTATATCAACAACATACGTCACTTTATGAAGTGGACAGGCTATAAATCAATGGAAGATTTCTTCTCCAGTCCAAGCGAAAGGGCGATGACGGCAATGTCCGTCACCGCCCTTTGCTCAAAGGTTCGCAGCTGATTTATTCAGCGTTTTCTTTCTTCTTTTTGCTGTAAACGATGATGCCGATCACTACGCCGCCGCTGACAAACAGCAGTGCGATCCAGAGGATCATATTGCTGTTGTCACCGGTCTGCGGAGAATCCGAATCGGTCGGCTTGCCCGGCTCAGTCGGTGTTCCGGTAGCCGGAATCTCAACTGCCGCCTTCTTGTAGCCGCAAACCCTGCACTCCTCATGCTTGGAGCCCTTTTGCGTTGCGGTCGCTTCCTTGTCAACAACCCACTTGAAGTCGTGTGCCGCCTTATCGGCCTTATCTCCGCAAGAGCACTCATGCCAGTGGTTCGTAGCATCGTTCTTCCAGTCGGAGCCGTAGCTGTGAGTATGCTCACCGCCGCCGGTTGCCGGGATAGTTTCGATTGTCATCGTATAACCGCAGACGGTGCATTTCTTATGCTTTGTGCCGCTTGTGGTAGCTGTTGCCGGGGTATCGATGATCCATTCGCCGGCGGTATGCGCTGCCTTGCTGCCCTCGATGATCACGCCGCAGCCGACAACGGTGCACTCTTTCCAGTGATCGGTATTATCGGACTTCCAGTCGGAAGCGCTATGACCTGTTGCCGCAAGGATTACGCTTGTCTTGTCGGTAATTTCGGATGCACCGGTTGCATCCTCAAACCACTTGTCACAGCCGTCGCAGGTGTAATATGCCGTGTTGCCTTTCTCCGTGCAAGTAGGAGCCTTTGCGGGAACGAGGGTCAGATTGTGCGTATGCGGTACGGTCTTGTCATATCCGCAGGTGTCGCAGATGTTATCGCTGCCGTAATCGTGAGCCGCCTCGTCCTTCTTTTCGTGACAGCGAGAGCATTCTTTCCAATGATTGTCTGTGTCCTTGCTCCAATCGCTTGCCCATGCGTGCCCGAGCTGTGTACCTGCTGCTGTAAAGGTTTCTGTTGTGCTGATCTCTCCGCAGGAGCAGCTCTTGAAATATACTGCATCGTTGGTGCAGTCGGCAGCCGACTTGAGGGTTTCCGGCTTCTGAATTTCCTGATCGTAGGTATGGGTATGGGGAATTGTGTAGGTCGCTTTCACGCTGACTTCACTGTCAGGCATTATGAAAGTAGTGGTTTCACTGTTCGCATCTTCAAGAGTAGTGTTGCCGCTTTCTACTACCCACTTATCAAACACCTTACCGTCAGGAGCCGCATTTGCGGTCAGAGTAATGGTTGTGCCTTGCGCCGCTTTACTGATTTCGCTTCCTGCACCGATTGTCGCTTTGCCGTCCGTTACGATGATGGAATACTCTTTACTCTCCCAGATTGCATAGAAGGTAGTATCCAAGCTTACTTCATAGGTCGTGCCGGAAATAACCGAACCGTCGGCACTGGTTGACCAGCCCTTGAATTGCTTGCCTTCCGGTTCAGTAAAACCGCAGGAGGGCAGGGTGTAGCTGCCGGAAACGCCGGTGACATCTGCCATTGTGCCGCCGCCACCGTTGGCGTTGAATCTGACGGTATACTCGGCAGGCGCGGCTTTAGCTATCGTAATAGACAGCTCCTTCGTATTGCTGCCCGCGCTGTTGGTAGCCTTGACGGTAAATTTGGCGGTGCCGTCCGCAGTAGGCGTGCCGCTGATCTCGCCGGTATTCCCATCCAGCTTCAGACCGTCGGGCAGATTGCCGCTGCTGATGCTCCATGCGACAGGCTCGGTGCCGTCGGCGGTCAGGGTCTGGCTATACGCCTCGCCCACCTTGCCGTCCGGCAGTCTGTCCGTAGTGATGGTCACGTCAAAAATGCCGGGAGCAAACTGTGCCGTCAGCTTGGTTACATCTGCCGGAACGCTGCTGCCCGATGCGTAGAGCTTGCTGTCGCTGCCAAGCCACATAAAGTAGCTGCCGGTATCTCCGTCCGGCCGGATCAGACCGTCGGAGGCAGGCGCGGTAAAGCTCTCACCGTTTTTTACGATAATCTGGATGGCCTCGGAGCTGCCGCCCAATTTGCCACCGCCAAGGTCAAGGGTAATGGCTTTCAGTCCGTAAGCGCCCAAGGTGTTCGCGTTCAGGACTTCCAGGACGGGACGGAAACCAAGGTGCGATTTGGCACCCGAAGATTCGTAGAAACTCCAATTGCGGGCCGAGCTATACCCACGGTTCGCACGACCCTGCGCGTAATTGTGCGCAGTATCCTGCCCCCACGAATATATTTTGCTCCAGTTTTTGATATATCCGTCGTATTTGTCCAGTATTTTGTCCCATTCGTTGCTTTGTGGGTTGCCGCGTACAGAATCGCCAGAGCCTCTATAAGAACGTCCTGCTGACGGCACGCGCATCGTATATTCCACGCTGTCGGCAGTGTAGTTTTTTCCAAAAATCAGACCTGCGGCATTCAGATTCTCCCAGCTTATCGTATGCGTTACGGCGAAGTCCGCTACAAACAGGCTGTGTGGATATTTGTGCTTCTCTGCATACTCATCGGTGGTTGCCATCTCCGACGTGAGCGCGTAGGCGTCCACTGTCCCGGCGTAGGTAAAGGGAACATAGTGCAGCGACGCATCCGGCAGGCTGCCGCTCGCCGTGCCGGGAATACCCGCACCGGAGAGGTCAAAGTAATATGTGCCGCCGGGAACGAGGGTGAACTGCTCTATGGAATCAAACTGCGCCGTCAGCTTGTTCACGTTTGCCGGGACGCTGTCACCCGGTGCGTAGAGTGCACCGTCGCTGCCGCGCCACATAAAGTAGCTGCCTGTATTTCCGTCGGGACGGGTCAGACCATTGGAGGCAGGCGCGGTAAAGCTCTCGCCGTTTTTTACGATGATCTGGATATCCGAGCTGACGCTCAATCTGCCGCTGCCCAATGTGCCGCCGCCAAGGTCAAGGGCAACGACTTTCAGCCCGTCAGAACCCAGCGTGTCCGGGTTCAGGACTTCAAGGACAGGGCGGAAACCGAGAGCCTCGTTGGAACGCGTAGCAACGGTGCGGTGCCAGATGCGGGGCGCATTGTACCCTCGGCTTGCACGGTCCGACTCCGAACTGCTCGTAGTATCTTGTCCAAACGAATATATCTGTCTAAAGTTTTTGATATATCCGTTGTCCTTGTCCAGCATCTTGTCCCATTCGTTGCTTTGTGGTATGCCGTGTTGCGAATAGTTCGAGCCTACGCCACTACTTCCCACGGACGGCGCACGCAGCGTATATTCCACGCCGCCGGAGGTGTAGCCTTTTCCGAAAATCAGACCTGCGGAATTCAGATTCTCCCAGCTTACCGTATGCGTTATGGCATAATCCGCCACAAACAGGCTGTGGGCATATTTGTTCTGCTGCGCATACGCCGCAGTAGTTGCCATTGCGGATGTGAGCTTATAGGCGTCCACTGTCCCGGCATAGGTAAAGGGAACATAATGCAATGTTTGGTCCGGCAGTCTGTTGTTCGCCGTGCCGCGGATGCCTGTACCGGAGAGGTCAAAGTAATACGTGCCGCCGAGAGCGAGGTGGAACTGCTCTATGGGCGCAAACCGCGCCGTGAGCTTGGTTACGACCGCTGGGACATTGTCGCCCGGATCGTAGAGCTCGCCATCGCTGCCAAGCCACATAAAGTAACTGCCGGTATTCCCGTCCGGGCGAGTCAGACCGTCGCCGTCGGGCGCGGTAAAGCTCTCGCCGCTTTTCACAATGATTTGAATATTCTCGGAGCGATTTCCCAGCTTGCCGCCGCCAAGGTCAAGGACAACAGCTTTCAGCCCGTCGGAGCCCAGCGTGTCCGGGTTCAGGACTTCAAGGACAGGGCGGAAGCCGACGCTCGAGTCGGAGGTCGCAGCAATGCGATTGTGCCAGCCGCGAGCCGAATCGTATCCGCGAACCGCACGACCCGATTCCTCCGTGCGCGGAGTATCTTGTCCCCACGAAGACATCCCGCTCCAGTTTTTGATATATCCGTTGTTCTTGTCCAGCATCCTGTCCCATTCGTTGCTTTGGGGCGTGCCGCATTCTAAATCATCCGAGCCTGCTGTAACATCACTTCCCACGGACGGTGCACGCAGAGTATATTCCACACCGCCGGCGGCGTAGCCTTTGCCGAAAATCAGGCTCGCATCGTTTAAGGCATTCCAATTTACCGTATGCGTTACGGCAAAGTCTGCCACAAACAGGCTGTGGGGATATTTGTACCTCTCTGCATACGCATCGGTGGTTGCCATCTCCGACGTGAGCGTGTATGCATCCACTATTCCAGTGTAGGTAAAGGGAACATAGTGCAGCGATGCATCTGGCAGGCTGCCGTTCGCCGTGCCGGGAATGCCCATTGCCGACAGATCGAAATAGTATCTGCCGCCGGGAACGAGGTCAAACTGCTCGTTGGCGGCTTCCTCTACCGTTAACGCTACCGCCTGAAATCTGCTAGCGTAGTCAGTCTTGTAATCACCGTTACACTGCTCGGAGAACACATAGAGTTTATAATTTCCGCTATCAAGGTCATACGGCAACGTAAAACTGAGCTGTGTGTCTGCAGCAGTGGGCTTCATGATTCTTCCATAGTGGGTCGCGCCGCTTTCACCCTTGATGATCGCAGAAATATATTCATTTTGCCCCGTTCTCGCCCCGGAAAAATTCAGCGTAACAGAGCCGCCAGGTTTTCCTACTGCTGCGGTTTCCGTTACCCGAAAAGTGCGGGTATCATCCAAAAGTGTCAATTTCCATTCGTCTCCGCTGTATTCCGGAATTTTGAAAATTCCGTCAGCAGCACCTTTGCCGCCAACGGCGGCAGAAACAAGGAGGACAGAGTCCGGCTTCAAGTTGAACGCAGGACGAGCTGCGTTGGTATCGTTCACCCATTCAGCACGCACACCACCGGAAGCGTTGACCACGCCTGCAGAGTTATAGTCTTGGTGAGGAGAACGAAGCCACCAACCGCCCGCACTATCACCATAATTGGCGATACGCGCATTGTCATCGATAAATCCGTAGGCTGCTTTCCCCGCTTCCTCTGCCGAGAGGAAAAACACCTTGTCTCCATTCAGGATGTTCTCAGAACCCATAAAGCGTCCATCAATGTATGGATCATCACTTTTGCTGGTTGCAAAAACAGCTTTTTGCTCCGTAGTGCTGAGGTTCCTGGTGTAAAAGCCATTGCACCAGTCCTGCCCACGGCTGCCCTTCCAGTCGTTGGTATATGGGGTCGTATAGTCAAATTCTACGCCGCCAAACGCTCCAGTCCCAAGCAGCGCATCAGAGAGCAGAAAAAATCCGTCGCCCTCCTGAGCATTGGGCATATTGGTTTTTGTATCCAACACACGCCATTTGACGGTGCTGTTATTCCATGTGCCAAAATAAATATAGTCATAGCTGCGATTTGTGCTGTCATAACCACTGATTCCACTTGTACCGAGCTGTATGGCTTTTGCGCCGTCATTGTTGGCAAACACGGTCGTCGGCAAAAGGACGAGCACCATGCAGCACACGAGCAGGATGCTGAGTATTCGTTTCTTCATTGGCTTTTCTCCTCCTGTTCTTGCGGGGCTGGTTTGTCCGCCCCGCCTTTTTTCTGGTTTTCCCTGTTTTTGAGCCGGAAACACAGCGCAGTGATCGCCGCCGCCGCGGCAAAGGAGACGACAGCCACCAGCACATAGCCGCCCGCGTCCTGCCGCAGCAGCATCGAGCCGAACACGCCCCATGCTTCCGGTTGCCCCGGCCCGACGACCGTGCCCGCTGTCTGCATCAGCGCCGCGCACAGCAGCATACACGCTGCGGAGAGACTTATTACCTCGCGCCGCTGCCTCCGGCGGTTGTTTTCCCGCACCCGCTGCTTGACGAATGCGACCCGTCTTGCGGTATCGTACATATCGTTTGAACCCCCTTTCCGGTTTGTCTGGAACTGTGATAAAAACCCTTTCACTTATATAGGTACAAAAAATCGAAAAAACTCTCACCCAAAACGCAAAATTTTTCAAAAAAATTTGAGAGCTGCCAAAAGGCAGCTCTCAGGGAGTAAATGTTCGGTTATTTCCTCTGCGATAAGCGGAAAGCGGACCATCTTCCCGCCGCTACCAGCAGCACCGGCAGGACATAGGCCACATACTGCGCCGCGCCGCCGTAAGCAATGAGCAGATTATAGATGGCGTGGAGGGTGATGGCCGCGCCCAGCAGCCCGCACGTACCGGCTATTTTAAGCCACGTCCGCCGCCACGCATAGGCAAGCCCGCCGCCCACGATCAGGCCGCAGAGGACGTGCATGGCTCCCGTGCCGAAGCCCCGGAAGAAGATGAAGGAGAAGCGGTCCGCGCCGTTCTGGATGAGATAGCACACGTTTTCAAAGGTGGCGAAGCTCAGGGCGAGCGTGATGGCGGCGGGCTTAATTCTCTCGCTCTCCGGCTCAAACACCAGAAGATAGAACACCAGCGGCAGCAGCTTCATCATTTCCTCCACCACCGGCGCAATCTCCGCCGTGGCGGCAAGGGCGTCCGCCTGACACACCGCCGCGAGGAAGGTGTTGATATAGGCCGAAAGCAGGCACACCCCCATCCCGGCGATACAAAACAGGAAGAAGCGGAGCTGCCGCCTGCCCATGCACAGAGCGGCCACCAGCAGTGGCGACACCATGCAGAGGAAGATATTTTCGATATAGGTCACGCTTCCACCGCCTTTCTCGTGGCGGGCAGCAGCCCCAGAATCGCAAGCGTCAGCAGCATATCGCACCAGAAGGTGGGGCTGGCCGGTGAGGTATCCGGCCAGAAACAGCCCACCGTCCAGAGCAGATACTCCGCGAACGCAAAGCACAGCACGCCGATATGGAAGTACCGCATATTCCGCGCCGTGCCCGTCTGCGTTTTCGCATAGGCAAGCCCTCGAATGGCGCAGAAGGAGAGCCAAATCATCATGCCGCACCAGATCAGGTTGGAGAGGATGTCCCCGAAGGTGCAGTAGAACGCCAGTAGCGGCACGCCGAACGCAGGCGCGAGCCATGCCCTGCGGCAGCGGAAGCTGCGCTCGTCCTGACTGGTGAGCGTTGCTTGCAAAATGCGCAGGAAAATGACGCTGGCCACCCAGCCGAACTCCGACACATAAAAGACCCGCGGCGTGGTGTCGAACAGCAGCAGGTACAGCGTCCAGTAGAGCGCACCGAGGGCAAAGCAGCCGTAGAAGCACAGCAGCAGGAAATACGCCTGCCTGCGGCTTTTGCGGTAGGCGATACCCGAAAGCACCACGCCGACAAACGTGACCAGCAGTTGCAGCAGGTTCTCAATCAGCTCCATGCGCATCCTCGCTTTCCCTGTCCTGCCCGTCCTCACGGTTCATCTGACGCAGCCGGAAGCACAGAACGGTCACGCACACGCCGAGTAAAAACGCCAGCAGCCCGATGACGATGTATCCCAAAGCCGCACCGCCGCCATACATGCTGGCCGCCGTTTCAAAGCCGGAGTAGTCGCCGGTCTGTATCCGCGCGGCAATGCCGGGCATGGCGAGGGACGCGCATACAAGCAGCGCAAGGCACGCCGCCACGGCGGAAGCCATAGTGACCGTATTGCGCCGCAGCCGTTTCTCTCGTTCCATTTTGGCGATGCGCCGCTTCGTCTCCGCGACGCGCTCCTCATGACTCCGCATTTGTGATTCCCTCCCGTTCTAAGAGCCTTCGCAGGCTCTCTTTTCCGCGATACACCATATTGGTGATCTGTTTTACCGTTTTCCCCGTGACCTCCGCCGCCTGCGCGTAGCTCATGCCTTCAAAATAGGTAAGATACAAGACTTCCCGATAGTCCGGGTTCATTTCGCCCATACAGAAATGCAGGACGCGGTTTCGCTCCTCCGTCCGGATGACCTCCTCCGCCAGCAGCCGTCCGTCCGGCTCGCCGGTCAGCATATCGAGGCTGAACAGGGGCTTCCGTTTGCTCTTATGGCGCAGCGCCATGTGCCGCGCCGCCTTATAGAGATACGCCTTGAAGCCGCCGTCCCGTATCTTCGGCTTTTTGGTGAACAGATAGGCGAAAACGTCCAGCATCAGCTCCTCCGCCTCGTGAACGTCGTGCAGATAGCCGTCGATATACAGGGTCAGGGGGTCGCCGTATTTTTTCATCAGGGCATTGAGCCCTTCGTCGTCGCCGTTCAGATATTGGCGGTACAAGCTCTCGTCGCAGGCCATAGCGTTCACCTCCTTTTTGCGGATGCTTCCCATGCAGAGGGGGATCCGTCAGGTGCTTGTCCTGCCGGAATCGCGGTGCTGTCCTTGAAAGCGCGGGTCGGACGGTTTCTCCGCATTTTCCGGGATCGCCCATGAACGCCCGAACCGGGACGCGCCGGGGATCCGCCCCTCGGCGCAGTATTGGTTGACCCGCCGCTCTGACACGCCCCAACGGTAAGACGCCTCCCGAATGGAGATATAGCCCTTGATCCCGTTCATACCGCACCTCCGCATGGATAATACTCAACACGATACATTATATACGAATATCCGAATAAAAGCAAGCCCACACGGACGTTGGGACGCAGAATCTCTCCCACGTCCTCATATCTATCTGGCTTTATCTTCTCTTACCTTTGATACTTCCTTATGTGGCGCTTCCTGCTTCACCTCATCCGCACCTCTAGGTTAATAAGTCCATCTGCTTCGCCTGAATGATTAACTCAGGTGCGATAAATGGCATATCGACCACCGCCTTCCTGTTTATCTCTCATACGATTTCTCCTTTCTGCCGCCGACTGCTTCGCCCTCATCAGGCTCTCCGCCGACAATCTCATTTTCCTTTTTATCCATATTGAGCAGGATATTCAGCTCATCAAGTCGGGCAGTTTTTGCCCTCAATTCTTCCTCCTTTGCAAACGGCTTTTCGATTTCCTGCTTCGCTGTTTCAAACTGCTTCTCCGTATTTTCAAGGCTGTTTTTCGTATCAGCAAGTACTTCCTCAAAGCGTTCTATGCCGTTATCTATTCTCACGATATTACCGTGAGCATCATCGCCAAGCGGTACATCTCTGCTTGTTTCGCCTTTTAATTTCACAACATAATTACGCTGCACCGTATCAAAATACAGTTCCATTTGAAAGCCACGGTACTCGCCAAGTGCTATCGCATCAGGACTGTTCATTGACTTGCAGGCATTGATAATTGCCTGACCTGCTTCGGCTTTTTCGGAATAAGAAACACCCGATACCATCATTCCAAGCGGCTGCTCGTCTATCGGTTTCGGGTGTAATTTTGCTGTTTCAACATCTTTTGTAAGTCCCTCTACACGGGATTTTAAGTAAGCAATCTGTTGTGGGTAGAACTTGATGACCTTATCCTCCAGTCCGTATTTCTCTGATAAGAAATTGGATTTTAACATCTTCAGCTTCTGTACCTGAATGTCTAAGTCCATCTTTTCTTTGATATATGGATTACCTGTTGCAAGCATTTTTATCTCTGCATAGGACAGTGCTGTTTCATCAATATCCTCTGCCGACCTGACCGGAGATTTGCTCGTCATAATCTGACTTGCGAACTTCTGCTTACCTTCCACAAGCTGATAGAGGTATGCATCAAAGGTCTGCTCTGTTACATAACGGTAAATATCTACCTGCGGATTTTCATTGCCCTGACGGACAATTCTACCGGAACGCTGCTCCAAATCTGAAGGTCGCCACGGACAATCCACATCGTGAAGTGCGATAAGTCTGTCCTGAACATTCGTGCCGGCTCCCATCTTTTGCGTAGAGCCGAGAAGCACTCTGACCTCGCCTTTACGGGTCTTTTGGAACAGTTCTTTTTTCTTCATATCCGTGTCGGCTTCGTGTATGAACTTCACTTCACTTTCAGGAATACCTCTCTCAATCAGCTTCTTTCTGATGTCGTTATATACCGAGAATGTTCCGTCATTCTTTGGAGTTGAGAGGTCGCAGAACACAAGCTGTGCCGATTTTTTATCGGCTGTTTCCTCCCAAATACGGTAGATGTTATCGACGCAGGCGTTGATTTTACTGCCCTCAAAATCAGGCAGCATATCGTTTAGCATACGCTGGTCAAGAGCCAGTTTTCTTCCGTCATTCGTGATTTTCAGCATATTATCTACGCTTGAATCCACACCGCCGCCACGCACCTGCTCGGCTCTCTCTGCAAGGGAAGCAACCATTTCCTTCTGCATTTCCGACGGCTTTACTGCAATGTTATGGTACTTTGCTTCAGGTACTGGCAGGTTCAACATATCTGCTGTTTTAATGTCCGCTATCTCCTTGAACATCGCCATTAGTTCAGGCAAGTTATAGAATTTTGCGAACCTTGTCTTTGCTCTGTATCCTGTTCCTTCCGGTGTGAGTTCCACTGCCGTAATGGTTTCTCCGAAAGTGGAAGCCCAGGCATCAAAGTGCTGCAACCCATTTTTCACAAGCGTGTTGTACTGCAAATATCGCTGTATCGTATAGAGTTCCACCATACTGTTTGAGATAGGTGTACCCGTTGCAAATACGGTTCCTCGCCCTCCGGTAATCTCGTCAAGGTAACGACACTTCATAAAGAGGTCGGAAGATTTCTGTGCTTCCGTCTGTGCGATACCGCCCACATTACGCATTTTTGTATAAAGATAAAGGTTCTTGTAATAATGGCTTTCATCAACAAAAAGCCTGTCTACACCAAGTTCCTCAAAGGTTACAACATCATCTTTTTTCGTCTGGTCATTGAGTTTATCAAGTTTCTGCTTGATGGATTTCTTTGACTTTTCAAGCTGTTTTATGGAGAAATTTTCCCCTCGGTTTCGCTTGAGTTCTGCAATTCCTCCGGTTATCTCCTCAAGCTGCTGTTCTAGGATTGCCCTCTGTCTTTCAATGGACATCGGGATTTTCTCAAACTGTGAATGCCCGATGATAACTGCGTCATAATCTCCGGTTGCAATCCTGCCGCAGAACTTTTTACGGTTCTTGGTCTCAAAATCTTTCTTTGTTGCGACAAGGATATTCGCCGCCGGATAGAGCTGCAAATACTCAGCCGCCCATTGTTCGGTCAAGTGATTTGGTACAACAAACAGTGACTTATTACAAAGTCCAAGCCTTTTCGACTCCTGTGCTGCCGCCACCATTTCAAAAGTTTTTCCTGCTCCGACTGCGTGTGCAAGAAGCGTATTTCCTCCGTAAAGGATATGAGCAACCGCATTTTTCTGATGAACCCTGAGTTCAATTTCAGGGTTCATACCATTGAAGATGATATGAATTCCATCATACTCACGAGGTCTGACACTGTTGAATTTCTCATTGTAGGATTTGCAAAGCCTTTCCCTTCGTTCAGGGGCAGACCATATCCAGTCCTGAAATTCCTGCTTAATCATTTCCTGCTTCGACTGAGCAATCGCTGTTTCCTTTTTATTCAGGACAGCCTTTTTCTTTCCCTCATCATCTTCGATATAATCAAAGATACGCACATCTTTTAAATTCAGCGTTTCCTCAATAATCTTATAGGCATTGATGCGGGAAGTTCCGTAAGTGTTATATGCCCTTACATTTCCCTTGTCGTAAGATTTGCCCTCAATATTCCACTCACTCGTAAATGGAGAGAAGTGAACTTTGATATTCCACTGTGCATAGCGTGGTGTTTCAAGCAAATGGAAGATAAACTCCTGCACATCGTCCGGTGGCAGCCAAGTTGCACCAAGTCGCACGGAAATTTCACTTGCAGTCAGGTCTTTCGGCTGCACCTTTTGAAGTGCTTCTACATTTACCTTATAATCTTCCGGATAGAGTTCTGCCGAGTTCTTTGCAATCTTCAGCTTTTCCCTGACATTACCCGAAAGGTATTCATCAGCCATCAGATACTTCGGTTCGTAAGAATTTCCATACTCATAAAGCGGATTTAAGAAGATAACACCCTTTAAGTCCTCAAAGATTTCATTCTCCGATTTACCGGAAAGCTCCATCATATAGTCCATATCAATCGTGGCTTTTTCTCCAAGAGATACCGCCAACGCTTCGCTTGCCGTATCAACAGAAGTAACCGGAGTATGCGGCTTAATTGTCCTCTTAGAAAACATATCTGCCTTACGCTCCAGTTCTCCGTCCTCTCCGATTATCTCCAATGCGGAAAGCAAAGAGAATGAACTGTCCTGCGAAAAAGCAGAAGTATTTGCACGGCTGTTAATGAGTCCGTACTTACCTGAAAAGGTATCATAAAGTCTGTTTAATCTCTCCTGCTCCGCTTTGATTTCGCTGTCAGGGTAATCTTCTGTCTGCAATTCAATCAGCGTTCTGACGGAATTTCTAATGGCAATCATACCCTTAATTCGGTTCTCTGCGGTTGCCGATACCTCCACCGGAGTCATACGGGAATTTTCACGATAATAGATTTTATCGTCCACCACCGTATAGGAAAAGTTTCTCACTGTCGGGTCTGCCGGAATAGAATTATCTTCCTCCTCCAGTTCTTCCTCGGCTTCATATTCCGTGATTTCTCCGTGAATGTTTGCTACTGCTTCATCAAGCTGTGCTGCAAGGTCTGCATTTTCATACGGCACACAAGTTGCTTCCATACCGAAACGCCCCGATACCATCTTCATTTCTCCGAGTATCCATGTCGAGAAGATTTCCCCAGGA
>ERZ833608.1353-NODE-1353-length-16022-cov-8.905868_pt1 | contig 16022 bp, 14 predicted proteins | sample MGYA00519694_ERZ833608 | MGnify/ENA primary metagenome ERZ833608 (study PRJEB31850, sample SAMEA3708742) | human gut metagenome | biome: human gut; feature: human-associated habitat; material: faeces | place: China | collected 2014 ... | reverse complement strand
TCCCGGCCCCGCAGCCTTCGCAGCCTTACTTCAGCGAGTTGGCTGATAAAAGATGGTGTGCCGCCCCGTTTGGGGCGGTACGTTTTTTAATGGGCGGCACGTTTTGTTTGGGCGGACGTCTGCCACATGCGTTACTCGAAATATTGGAACTTGTTCGTTGAAAAGGCGAATGTAACGACGAAGCCTTCGCTGGGCTCGGACGCTGCGGTGACGTCGATGCCCATCTTGGAGCACAGGCGAGCCACCAGGTAGAGACCAATACCCGTTGCGCGCTTGGTGGCGCGGCCGTTGTCGCCGGTAAAGCCCTTCTCGAACACGCGCGGCAGATCTGCTGCACACACGCCGCAGCCGTTATCGGCAACGGTGAGCTCGATGCGCTCGCTCGCCAGGCCCTCGTCCAACAACGCACCCGAAAACACGATCTTCGCGCCGTCCTCGCACGCGTATTTGATGCTGTTCTGGATGAGCTGGCCCAGAATAAACTCGAGCCACTTCTCGTCGGTAAACACCTCAAAGTCGAGGTTCTCGCACACCGGCGCCACGTGCGCCGCGATGAGCTCGCGCGCGTTGGCTTTAATCGCGCCCGTCACCAGGGCCTTGAGGTTCCAACGTCGAATCAGGTAATCGCGCTCCACAACCTCCGAGCGTGCGTAGTAGAGCGCCTGGTCGATATAGCGCTCTACGCGGGCAAGCTCGCGACCGAGGTCATCTACGCGCGACAGGTCGTCTTCGCTGCCGTCCAGGTTTTCCAAAATAAGATGGGCTGCAGCCAGGGGCAGTTTGGCCTCGTGGACCCAGCTCTCGATATAGTCGCGATAGTCATCGGTCTGGCGCCGGCCTTCGGCAACCTCGTCGCAGGCGGCTTTGCCCACCCGGCGCAAGACCTCGTACTCGAGCTCGCCCTCGGCATACGTCGGGCATTGCACCATCTCTTGCACCCACGCGGGGCTCTCCAGTTCCTCGGCCGCCCGCTCCAGCTGACGCAGGAAGCGGCGGCGGCGCGCATACTCGAGCACGATGCCCAGGATGCCAAAGATAAAGGACACGCCGACCGCCACGACCACGATGGAAGCGGGTGCCCCGGCGACCGTCAGGACAAAGCAGCTCAGCAGCACGCCGCACGTCCACACAGCGACGGGAAGAAGCGCATCTTTAAAAAACTTGGCAAACGACATGATCGGCACCTAGACTGAATAGCCCTGGCCGCGGTGCGTGGTCAGATACCCCTTGACGCCGATTTTTTCGAGCGTAGTGCGCAGGCGGTTGATGTTGACGGTGAGCGTGTTGTCGTCCACGAAGGCATCGGAGTCCCACAGGTCCTGCATGATGGCCGAGCGTGAGACAATCTTGCCCGCGCGGCTCAGGAGCAAAGAGAGGATGCGCAGCTCGTTTTTAGTGAGCTCGGTGCTGTCGCCGGTTGCCGTGTTGGTGACCGCGGAGCGGGCGAGGTCGAGTTCCAGCCCCTTGTGGACGACCGTGCTGCGCTCGCCGGCAGCCGCGGTGCGTCGCAGCAGCGCGTTAATGCGCGCCACGAGCACGCGCGCGCTATAGGGCTTGGGAACAAAGTCGTCCGCGCCGAGCGTCATGGCCATGACCTCGTCAATCTCGGTCGTGCGCGACGTGAGGACGATGATGGGGACCTCGGATTCGCGGCGGACTTCGTGGCAGATATGCTGGCCGTCTTTGACGGGGAGCGTGAGGTCGAGCAGCACCAGGTCGGGAGCAGCAGCGAGAATATCGTGCGAGACGTGCTCGAACGATTCGCAGGCCTCGACCTCAAAACCGGCACGGGCAAGGATGTCGGTAAGCTCGCGACGGATAGGCTCGTCGTCCTCAACGACATAGATCAGCGCCATGTGTCCTCCCATTTCGCGCAACTTGCACCTTTCACACCATTATGCCCACGGCGTCGTAGCGATACGACCCCGTGGGCAACTAATGTGACAAAAGTGTTCGGTAGCCTTGAGAGAAAATAGGGGCCCTCGGTCCTAAACCGATCGGCCCCATTACTTCGACCTCGAGCCTCTACTCGAGCGTACGCATGTACGCAGAGATGGCATCCAGGCCCTTCTGCAGGTCATCGGTGTTGTCGGAGTATGCATAGCCGATGCGCATGCTCTTGGGCTCCTCGAAGCAATCGCCCGGGGTGACGAGCGCGCCGGACTTCTTAATCATGTCGATGCAGAACGTCCTGGAGTCGATGTCGTAGTCGTAATACACGAGCGCGGTGGTACCCGCTTCGGGCTTGACGAATGACAGGTGCGGCTCGCTCTCGACCCACTTCTCCAGAACAGCAAGGTTCTGACGGACGATGCGACGGCTGCGCTCAAGGATCACGGAAGCGTTGCCCAGAATCAGCTCCGCCACCGACTCGCTGAATATGCCGGCGGAAATCAGGTTGTAGTCTCGATGCGAGAGCAGCGCGCGACGGAGCTCCGGGCTCTTGGTGACTGCCCAGCCCAGACGCAGGCCGGCGAACGACCAGACCTTGGACATGGATGCGGTGACGATGGCCTTGTCGTACAGGTCGATCACGGACTCGGAGTACTCATCCGTCTGAGTAAGCAGACGGTAGACCTCGTCGCAGAGCACCCACGCGTCGTGTTTGCGCGCGACCTCGACAATCGCCTTGAGTGTATCGGTGTCGAGCAGGGCGCCCGTGGGGTTGTCCGGGTTATTGATGCAGATGAGCTTGGTATCGTCGGTCACCAGGGCATCGAGCGCGTCGACGTCGACGTGGTAGCCGTTCTTGCGATCGAGCTGAAGAATATCGACCTTCGCACCGCACATCTCGGGAATCGAGTAAAGCTGCTGGTAGGTGGGCTTGACGGAGACTACATGATCGCCCGGTTCGACGAGCGTGGAAATAACCAGGGAGTTGGCACCGGTCGCGCCGTGCGTGGGCACGATATGCCCGGGCTCAACCGTCTTATAGAGACGCGCGACCCCCTCGAGGAAGCCGGGCTGCCCCTCGATGTCTCCGTAGGTGAATCGGCGCGAGCACAGGCTATCGAGCCACGCCTTCTTGTCGGTGTTCGTAAGCTCGAACAGCTGGTCGAGCGTGAGGGAGTAAACGCACGTCTCCGCAACGTTGTGGGTGCACTTGGTCTCCCACTCGTTCATCCACTGCTCGACGGCGAAATCCTTGATCTGCATTGTCGTTTCCTTTCCTTGACTTTCTTACAGTTCCACCGCGGTGCCCAGCCCCGCCTCGACGGCGCGGTCGTAGGCGATTTTCGATGCCGAAAGGTCCTGAACGGCGATGCCCGACGTATCGAACACCGTCACCTGCTCGTCATCCGAACGCCCCGTAGCCACGCCGGCGATGACTTCGCCGAGCTCCGCTTTGATGTCCTCGGGCGTGATGGCACCCTCGGCAACTGGAATCTCCAGCTCACCGGACGCGACCGATTGCTCGCGGTCGTCGACGTAAACAGCGGCGCGGGCGACAAGTGCCGAGGCGAGCTCCTGCTTGCCGGGCATGTCGGCACCGACGCAGGAGATATGCGTACCGGGGCGCACCCATGCATCGGGAATAATTGGCTTGGTCGCCGGCGTGATCGTCACGATGATGTCGGCCTCTGCCGCGGCACCTTGGCCGTCGGCCGTCGCCTCGATGGAATAGGTGGATGCCTCGCGAGTATGCTCGCAGGCGCCCAAGATATGGGCGACCTCGTCTCGCATGCGCTCGACGCGGGCCTCGGGCGCGGCATCGGAAACCGGCTCCCACACCTTGACCTCGCCCACCTTGGGACAGGCGGCGAGCACGCCCGCCACCATGTAGGTGCTCATATGGCCGGCACCCGCAACAAGCAGTTTGGACGCATCCGCCCGAGCCAGCCACTTGGCACCGAGCGCAGCAGCTGCACCGGTGCGAAGTCCCGTGACGGCGGAGGCATTGAGCAGCGCCAACGGTTCGCCCGTCGCGTTGTCGCACAGCAGTGTGGTGCCAAAGATCTCAGGCAGCGCCTTTTTGGAATTCTGAGAGAACCAAGCAGTGAGCTTGAGACCGAAGAGGCCGCTTCCTGCCAACTCGCCCGAGCGGATATCCATATCGGCCACGCCGGGTTCGAACTGCTCATATACCATCGGCCACGCAACACCCTTGCCCGTTGCCTTCTGGCGATATGCCTCCTCCACGGCAGCGATTGCATCCTCAATCGTCAGCACCTTGGAAACTTCCTCGGCCGATAGCACCACCATCTGCCCCATCATCGCTCCTCTCAGCGAAAGCTTTACGTTGCTTCACTGTACGGTTTAGTAACGATGTCGCCAAGGATCATTTCTTGTTGGAATCTACAACGATTCTCAATCTAATTTTTCGTTCTATCAGCATGTATTTGAACAATTTCTCGCATCAACGGCATACTGGTGTGCGATTATCCTATTCATACCTGTACTTATTGTAGTAATTTACAAGGTGATGTTGATGCTATATACCATCTCGGACTTCTCACGGGAATATGAGGGGTCGGTCCGCCTAATCGCCGGCAGCGATGGCGTCTCGCATGCCGTCTCTGGCGTCGGGATCCTCGATTATGAACTCATGCCCGGCCTCAAGAACAAGTACCAGCGCGTCAACTTCAGCTCAGACGAGATCGTCCTCAGCACCTTCCTCTATGCGAAGGACGACCCGTACCTCATCACTGAAGCCGTGAAATACCTCGTCGCCAAGGGAACGAGCGGTCTCATCATCAAAAACGTCCTGCACATCCCGATTCCCGACCAAGCCATCCGCTACGCCAACGCGCGGCACTACCCGGTCTTTCTCACGACCGACGACTCGCTGTTCTTTGACAGCGTCATCCATGAGGTCAAACGGCATATCGAGCAGCTCGCGTCCATCGACTTCGCACAGCGCGAGATCGATGCCCTGAGGACAGACGTATCGCCCGAGTCCATCTGCCGACGCATCCGAGGCCTCAACCCGTCATTTCTGGACGAAGCGGTCGCCCTGTTCGCATCGTTTGCAGAGCCCCTCGACCCGCGTACGTTTTTGCAAATCGAACGTCTCTGTGCAAAATCGGCCCTCGCTGGATGCCACAACATGTTGGCACCCTATGACGGAGGTTTGTTATTCGTAGCGACAAGCGACTCGGAGCAGACGCTCGATGTGGAGCGAATCGTGCAGGCGCTCACGGAGCTCATCGAGGCTAGCGGCATCGATGGCGGAGCGGAAGGGCTCGGCATCAGCGATATTCTGTTTGGAGACGAGGCGGTGGCGCAGGCGATCTCGCAGGCGATTTACGCACAGCGCCTATCTTGTCAACGAGCCGAGAGGCCCGTCCGCTATGCGCAGCTCGGCATCCTGAGAACCGTGATGCCTTTTGCGGAAACCCCGGAGATGCGATCGTTCTCGGAGGCGATTCTCTCGCCGATACGCGAGCACGACAGCGAGCATGGCAGCGAACTGGAATCCACGCTCGCCGCATTCATCGAGAACGACCGACGTATCGAGCAAACCGCCAAGCAGACTAGCCAGCACCCGAACACGATTCGATATCGCCTCGACAAGGTAACAGCTCTCACCGGGCTGAGCTACAAATGCGCCCCGGAGATGGAGCAGCTGTCGCTCGCCTACGCCATCGAACGCGCTCGCTCGCTTCAGTAAGCCACCCCGCCTTGAGGTTAGGAGCGGCGGGCGCGGAGCTTTTCGTAGCCGTCGGCAAAGAAGGCGACCGTGGCAGCGTCGGCCTCGGCGGCGTTCGTCTCGGTCGCGGGGACCACGCCGTGCTCGTCGCTCACCAGGAACAGCGCGCCCTTGAGCTGTGCGGGAATGTCCACACGCGTGACCGGGATGCCCTTGGTCTGGGCCAGCTGCTCAATGAGCGTCGCCGTGCCGCACAGGCACTCGTCCGCCGGCGCCACAAAGGCAAGCTCGCCGTCGTCGACGGCAGCAAGCAGCTCGGGCGCCACGCCGGTCTCGTCGGCCTCGGAGCGAGCCTCGGCAGAACGGGCACGCAGCGCCTTAGCCGACGTGTCGGCCAGCGGCTCGTACTCCCCCACCGTCATGGCGGCGTTGCCGTTGATGTCGATCACCAGCATGAGTACGCCGTCGCGCGCGGTGTAATCGCCCTCGGCAAGCGACCACTCAACGTGCTGCTTGGCCCAGCTGAGCATGTTGTGGGTAAGCGGCTCGCCCTGCACCAGGCGCTCGGACAGCGCACGAATGTGGCGGTTGAGCATGGGCACCTTTTTGTTGGACATGCGCCAGCGGCAGATAAGCGCGGGCTTGTCGAGCGTAAACTTCTCGACCGCCTCCTGATTGGCGCAAAAGTCCTCGTACGCACGCTGATCCTCGGCATTGCCAAACAGCTCGGCATCATCCACAACGGCCATATCCAACCTTTCTCAAAAACATACACCGCACCGTTATACCCAAAAAAGCCGCCCGCACCAACCGGCACGGACGGCAATAGATAGCTTTAGTTCGGGGCGAGCCAATACCGCTGGTGGAGCACAAGCCAGCGAGCCGGCACCAAGTGCCTCAGGTCGCCGCAAAAGAGGAGCGACGCGCACTTCTGTACGCGAGCGACGGTTTGAGCGGCGAGATGAGGTGCTTGGGGCCGGCGCAGCGTCGAGCAGTTACGCGGTTTGGTAAAACCGCGTAACGACATTAGTGCCTAAAGTGGCGAGCGCCCGTAAACACCATTGCGATGCCATGCTCGTTGCAGGCCTGGATGCTCTCGTCGTCGCGCTTGGAGCCGCCGGGCTGAATGATGCAGGTCACACCATGCTCGGCAAGCACGTCGACGTTGTCGCGGAACGGGAAGAATGCGTCGCTTGCGCAGGCAAAGCCGCCCTTCTCCACGCCCTCGCGCTCGCAGAAGTCCTCGGCACGCTCGCAGGCAAGCAGCGCAGAGTCAACGCGGTTGGGCTGACCCGGACCCATGCCAATGCCGGCCTTACCCTTGGAGACCAGGATGGCGTTGGACTTAACGCCCTTGCAGACCTTCCAGGCAAACTCGAGCTCGGCCATCTCGGCGTCGGTGGGCTTGCGGTCGGTGGGGAACGTAAAGGTCGCGGGATCCTCGGTCACGTGGTCGACTTCCTGCACCAGCATGCCGCCATCGATGGAGCGCAGCTCCACCTGGGCGCCGTGGTCCACGCCGCCGGTCGCCAGCACGCGCAGGTTGGGGCGCTTGGCCATGCGCTCGAGCGCCTCGGCAGTGTAGCTCGGGGCGATGATGACCTCGACGAACTGCTTGTTCTGGTCGGCGAAATGCTCAACCAGCTCATAGGGAACCTCGCGGTTGCAGGCGATGATGCCGCCGAAGGCGCTCTTGGGATCGCAGGCGAAGGCGCGGTCGTAGGCGGCCGTGATGTCCTCGGCAACGGCGGAGCCGCAGGGATTCTGGTGCTTGAGGATCACGCAGGCCGGCTCGTCGAACTCGCGGACCAGGTTCCAGGCGGCGTCGGCATCCAGATAGTTATTGTAGCTGAGCGGCTTGCCCTGAATCTGCTCGGAGCCCACGAGCGGGAACTGCGAGCTCGCGGTGTTCTCGCAGCCCTCGGCAAAGCGGTAGACCGTAGCCTTCTGCTGCGGGTTCTCGCCATAGCGCAGGTCGTCGACCTTCTCCAGCGAGATCTCGAGCTTGGCAGAGGTGTCCGCCACGTCGCTTGCCTGGGCGGCAAGCCAACGGGAGATGGCCGTGTCGTAGGCGGCGGTAGTCTGGTAGACCTTCACCTGCAGGCGACGACGGGTGGAAAGCGTGGTGCAGCCACCGGTCTCGCGCATCTCGGCCAGGACGGCATCATAGTCGGCCGGGTCGGAAATGACGGTAACGCTCGCGGCGTTCTTAGCGGCAGAGCGCAGCATGGAGGGACCACCGATATCGATGTGCTCGATGGCATCCGCGAAGGTGACCTCGGGGTTGGCGACGGTCTTCTCAAACTCGTACAGGTTGACGACGACCAGGTCGATCAGCTTAATGCCGTGCTGAGCGGCCTCCTGCATGTGCTGCTCGGAATCACGACGGGCAAGCAGCGCGCCGTGAACCTTGGGATGCAGCGTCTTGACGCGGCCGTCCATCATCTCGGGATAGCCCGTAAACTCCTCGATGGGGGTTACGGGAACGCCCGCGTCCTCGATGGCACGAGCCGTGCCGCCCGTAGAGATGATCTCGACGCCAAAGTCGTCAACCAGCGTCCGTGCGAAATCGACGACGCCCGTCTTATCGGTAACCGAGATCAACGCGCGTGCGATCTTCACATCAGATCCCATGCAGTCCTCCTGTCTGGTACGCCGCCGTGCTCTGTGAGTCGGTGATACGTCGATCTGCAGCGCTCGCGCAGCGGCATTGAAAATACTGATTTAATGTAGCGCATCGAGCGCGACGATGCACCCCGCAACGCACGGCTGTGCAGAAAAAGCTTCGAGCGGGGGGTTGCAGGAGCGCCACTGGGCACGGTGAGTTGATGGAACACAGGGGCACCATAATTAGATGCCAACGGCGTGGTAGAACTGTGCTCGATATGCATCCGCAATAGAAAGAGGCACCATGGTCTCGCGGGTTCTCTACCGACCGTTTGATACCGAAGATTTCGACGCCATCGCGCTGATCTTGCAGCAGCTTTGGCACAACAACTCGGATAACGATGAGTACAACCGCCTCGAAGCTGCGTGCGATCTTGCCTACTGCCTTTCTTCCTCGACGTTTTCGCAGGTTGCCGTAATCGACGGTCAGGCGCGTGGCATTGCGCTCGCGCGTGCGGGACAGAGCTCCGGCGCCACCGTCAAGGAACATTGGATGGACACCGAACGCGCGCTGCTTTCGCAGATGCGCGAGCTGGAGCCCGATGCCTGCGCCGAGTATCTCTCGTTTGTGCGCGCAACCATCCGAACCAACAACCGCCTGCTCGAGAGCAGCCCGTTGCCGCACGACAACGAGGTCACACTGCTTGCCGTGGATCGCGACGTCCACGGCCTGGGCGTCGGCACGGTTCTGCTCGACGCCGCAATCTCGCATCTGTCCTCGCTTGGAGCGACGAGGGCGCACCTGTACACCGACTCCAACTGCTCGTGGAAGTTCTACGAACTGCACGGCTTTAAGCGCACGGCCACGCACCGCGCCAACCGCGAGGAACGCCGCCACGCCATGCCGCGCGAAAGCTTCCTCTACGAGCTGGACCTAACCGTCTAGGCCCAGCAGCCATACCAAGTCATTTAGGAACGTCCCCAGTAACTAGTCGCTGGGGACAGTCTTCGTAGGTAGCGCATAAAAAGGGGATGGGCTTCCCCCGACGGCTGTCGAGAAAAGCCCATCCCGTAATTTGGGGCCGTTAGAACGTTCCGCCGCCGCCTCCGCCGACGCCGCCACCTCCGCCGCCCGAGAAGCCGCCGCCTCCGCCGCCACCCGAACTGTCCGAGCTCGATGCGAGCTCACGGATGCTCTCGTGATACACGCCGTCGAACGAATCCATCGGCGACTCGTTACCGTAATGATGGTAGTACCACCAGTAACAGGGGTAATTGTCGTAGAAGCCGTCGGCCTCGCGCACCTCGGGCGGCACGGCCTCGGCAAGCTGGCGCAGCACTTCCTTGGAAACACCCAGCGCCGCACCCATCACCAGAAGTTTATTCCACAGGACCAGATCGCCGGGGACGGCTTCCTTTAAGCGCGTGAAGTCCTCGAGCCAATGCTTAAGTGCCTTGCAGCGAGCCGCCACCTCGGCGCCCTCCGGCGTGTAACGGCGGAAGGTGCAGCTCAGGACAAAGCCCACGATCGTGACGGGAATCGAGATCATAGCGGCGCCGACGTTGGCGTCCGCAAAGTCGGTATAGATCAGAGAGCCCAGAATGCCAAAGACAATGATGATGCCGAGAACCAGGCCGGCCACCATCGCGATAGTGCCATCCGATGCGATAAACTCGCGCGCCTCCAGCTTGCCCTTAACCGTGCTCTGATAGTCCTCGAGCTTGTCGCCAACAGATGTGGTGCGCTCGCTAGCGTACTCCTCCAGCTCGCTAAACGTGCGCGAACGGACTCCGTCCTTATCGGGCTTAACGCCGGCGAAGAAGACCTTGAGCACATCGCGATCGATGCCGTCCTTCTTGGCAGCCTTCCAGGCCTCGTCGGTCACCGTGATGCGATACGTCTGCTCCTCTTTTTCGCGACGGAGCAGGCCCTTCTTCTTGGCCTCGGTCGCTTCTTCCAGCTTGATCACGCGGTCGTCGGTCAGCTTCATCAGCGTGGCGATATATGCCTGATCGGGCACGTTGTTCCAGCTCATAAGAGCTGCAAGCACCGCGGGATGGTCGGCGGAGGGCACATCGCGGAAGTACTCGTCTTGGAAGAGCGGCTTGGGCTTGGGCCTGCGTAGCTTGAGCACAACGATTGTGCCGGTAAAGGCCACCGCCGCGACAACACTTAGCACGGCAAGTGCAATGGCAATCATACGAGCGTGAGCGCGGCGGGCGTTAGCTTCGTCGGCCCATTCTTTTTCTTCGCTCAGGATCGTTGACATGCGCTCTTCGCCCGAGGCGGCAAGCCGCGGCACCCAGTCGCTGGGGAAGGCGATGCGTGCCTCGGCGAACTCGCCCTGATGCACGCAGGGAATGGTATAGGTGACCATGGGCTCGTCCTCATCGAGCGACACGTCGCCCGTCAGCGAGCCGTGGCCCCATGCGCGGAAGTTATCGCCCTTGACGGCCGCCGTCCCGGCGGCGGCATTTGCGAAGTACACTTCCATCTCGACATCATCGGAATCCGCAGACCAGCCGTCGCCCACAAACTTCCAGTAGAGCTCGGCGGTATCGGACCAGTTCATAACCGCACCGGTCATGGTGTAGCTCACGTAAAAGATCGCGCTGTCGCCGCTCTCGTGAGGGCTGAATACCTTGATTCTCACGCCATCGTCGGACTGTTCCACCGTGTAAACGCCGTCGTCGCCTTTGTTTGCGCTGTCGACCTTGTTAAACGCGGTGTCGTCTTCCTCAACGCTCAGCACATCGACGGTCGCCGTGCCGCCCTGTTGGTTGGTGCCCGCATTGATCTCCCAAAACACGCCGTTGATGTCGTCATCGAAATCAAACTGGCGCCCCTCGACAACGGTCAGCGATCCGTCAGCCTCAACCGTGGCGCCGATATAGGTTTGGGTCATGGAGTAGCCGTCGGCGTGCGCGGCGGCGGGAAGCAGCAGCAACGCAAACGCGACAAACGCGCAGGCGGAAACGAATCGCGCAAACAAGCGGCGCTGCCGGCAGGCATTGGCAACGGGGGCGTTCATAGGCACATCCTTTGTCTGTAAAACCAACATCGCCATTGTCCCACGTTTGCGGGCACACATGACGAATATCTGGGCCAACGGAACGTCAAATGGGACAAAAGTCCCACCCGAGTCTGGCACTTAGGGACGTTCCGTATCTGCCGGCAGTTTGGGACAGTCCTTGGCATGGCCTGCGCCAACGATAGATACCACTTCATAGCTCCGTCACAGGTGTAGCGGCTTTGTGTGGGCGCGGCATACGCTGATTGAGCCGCCAGCCGAGGGGCATAAAGCAATTGAGCGAAAACGGTTTGCCCCTTTGCCGTTCGCTCGAGGATCATGTCCCCCTTTTCCGCGGAAACCCCGGCAGTTGCGAAGAGCTGCCGGGGTTTCTGTCGTCTAAGGTGCCGAGTTGATGGACAGGGATCAAAGCACCGAGTCTGCGGCCGCCATACGCAATGCGGGGCCTCGACAACTTGCGGACCACAGCGACGCCTCCCCACCGCGCCCCGCGCTATACTCGTCCGCATGGATATCAACGCATGTAACATAGCAACGCCCGCCGCGGATGCAGCAACGACGACTCCCGCTCCCGCGCCCGTCGTGGGGCGCTTTGCCCCGTCGCCCTCGGGCCGCATGCACCTGGGCAACGTGTTCAGCTGCCTGTGCTCGTGGCTTTCGACCCGCAGCCAGGGCGGCAGCATCGTGTTGCGCATCGAGGACCTGGACGATCGCTGCAAGCGCCCGGAACTTGCCGCTCAACTGATTGACGACCTAGCCTGGCTAGGACTCGAGTGGGACGATGACCCCTACTACCAGCACGATCGCCTCGACCTGTACGAGAGCGCCTTGCGCCAGCTGCAAGACGCCGGCCTCACCTATCCCTGCTTTTGTACGCGCGCCGAGCTCCACGCCGCGAGCGCGCCGCATGCCAGCGACGGCACGCCCATCTACCGTGGCGCCTGCCGAGGGCTTTCGGCCGAAGAGGTCGCCCGCCGCAGTGCCCTGCGCGCCCCGGCCACGCGTCTGCGCGTGCCCACCGTCGATGACCTCGCAGACGACGTGATCGAATTCGTGGACCGCACGTACGGGGCCCAATGCGAGGCACTCGCTACCGAGTGCGGCGACTTTTTGGTGCGCCGCAGCGACGGCGTGTTTGCCTATCAGCTAGCCGTGGTGGTCGATGACGCCGCCATGGGTATTACCGAGATCGTACGCGGATGCGACCTGCTGGGCTCCACGCCCCGCCAAATCTACCTGCAGCATCTGCTGGGTCTTCCCACGCCGCACTACGCACATATTCCGCTGCTCATGTCGCCGGATGGCCGTCGCCTTTCCAAGCGCGACCGCGATCTGGACCTGGGCGAACTACGCGCCCGCTTTGGCACGCCCGAGGCACTGCTGGGATGGCTCGCCGGACAAACGGGCATCGCACCGGACACCACACCGCGCTCTGCCGAGCAGCTGGTCGAGCACTTTAGCTGGGACGTCATCCGCGCGCACCGGGAGAACATCACTGTAACGATCGAGTAGCCAGCCATCCCGCCCCCTACGCAACATCCCAGGGCTGGAGTTCGTCACCCAAGCGAATGATGCAATCGTAGAGCACGGTATGACGCTCGGCCGGGTTGGCATCCCGATGAAAATGCCCGTAGTACCAGCGCTTGTAATCCAAGCGGTCTTCCAGCTCATCGAAAAATGCCGTAAGTCGATCAACCGTGGGGCAATTCCAGCCGGGTGCCGGATAAAGCGTGGGCGAAAGCATACGCGTAGAGCAGGTGTGGGTGATCACGTAGTCGACCCTCCAGCCCACGCTGTCGAGCTTTGTCCGCGCTTCCTCAAAGTTGCGCTCACTCGGCAGCTCATGCGGCCACCAGCTGGAATACGGAATGCGGTATTCCTTGTCCACGCTCGTGGCGCCGCCCATGGTAAAGATCGTTGAGCCGTCGAGTTCAAAAACCTCGCCGCGCGCCAGGCGCCGTATGGGCGAGGTATCCGACAGGCGCTGCGTCAGCCCACCGTGCCACAACTCCATGGGACGCTCCGCCCAGTGATCGAAACGCTCGTGATTGCCGTCGACGAACAGCACGGTATAGGGACGCGATTCCAGCCAGGCGATATCGGTACATTCCTCGACAGAGAAATCCCACGGAAAGCCAAAGTCGCCCGCGACAATCAGATAGTCGTCGCTCGTCAGACTATCCCCAAGCTCCCAATCGCGCAGCTTTTGCATGTCGAGGCCGCCGTGAATATCGCCCGTCACATAGACCGTCATCGGATTACCACTTCCCTGTAAGTCGCTCGCCCACATTCTGCACGATCGCTAAGCCAACCGTTCCAGCCCTTCCGTCCCTTAGGGCTTACCCCTCGTTCTTCCATCCAAACGGATCAAGCACCCAAAAAATCAGATCGAGCACGCCGCCGGTCATCATGGCGCCGGCAAGGGCCATGCAAACGTGCAGAGAACTGGCACTTCGGAGCACGTCGAATGGCCCCAGAACAGCCAGCAGCGCGACCGCTGCGCCGGCAAGGCACAGCGCGAGGCACGGCCCCGCGTCCTTGACGCACTTCTTTGCGAGATGCTTGGTGTTGTCACTCATCAAAATCGAACTCCTTAGAGGATCGTTGTTCAGATGCATGCCGCCGCGACGAAGCATGGCGGCAGGGTAAGTGTCACATGTCGTGCGGACATCAATGGAGAAACCGCCTGCTCGACCAACCCATGACGCCGTTTTGCACCGGTACCCTATCCCCCGCTATTGAGGTCTAATACTTTTCCCACTGCCACCCAAAAACTCATCCAACATTAATCTTGGCTCAAGAATCGCTTAATCTATAACCTGCACCATAGAGTTCGACCAAGGGCGGGGCGGCACCGCGCAACGCAGGCCGCCGAACGCAACGCTCGCGCCCGGGCAGATCGCCTGGCGTCGCGCCCATCGAACGAAAGGACAGGTCATGGACGACCTCGAAAAAGTTGAAACCATCCGCACCAAGTGCAACGTGAGCTACACCGACGCCAAGGCCGCGCTCGACGCCGCCGACGGCAACGTTTTGGATGCCATCATTTGGCTCGAGTCGCAGGGCAAGACCCAGACCACGTCGGCGCACGCCGCCACCGAGTCCGCGCCGGCCGATGAGCCCTCGGCCGAGATGGTCGCCGCGCAGGCTGCCTACGAAAAGTCGAGCGAAAAGACCGACTTCTCCAAGAAGATGGACAGCGTGTGGGAGTACCTCAAAAAGCTCTTCCGCCTGAGCCTGGACACCAAGTTTATCGCCACGCGCCGCGACGCCATCATCCTCAACATTCCCATCCTGATCCCCATCGTCGCCCTGTTTGCCTGGGGCGCCACGATATGGCTGATGCTGCTTGGCCTGTTCTTTGGCATGCGCTACCGCATCGACAGCGACGGCGACGTGCCCGGCAGCATCAACAACCTGATGGACAGCGCTGCCAACGCCGCGGACGACATCAAGCAAAATCTGAACGACGACAAGTAATCGCAGATGGGGGCACGCATGGCACGGATCCTGATCGTAGAGGACGAGGAGAAAATCGCCCGCTTTGTGACACTCGAGCTGGAGCACGAAGGCTACCAGGTGGAACACGCCGCCGACGGCCGCACCGCTGTGGACCTGGCGTTGGAGCGCGACTACGATCTGATTCTGCTCGATGTGCTGCTGCCGCAGCTCAACGGCATGGAGGTGCTGCGGCGCGTACGCAAGCACAAGGATGTGCCGGTGATCATGGTCACCGCGCGCGATGCCGTGATGGACAAGGTGGCCGGGCTCGATGCCGGCGCCGACGATTACTTGACCAAGCCGTTTGCGATTGAGGAGCTGTTCGCACGGATCCGCGTGGCGTTGAAGCGCGCGGAGGCCGTGCGGGCGGCTTCGGGCGTTGGCGGCGTTGGGGCCGGGGAGGGTGCTACGGGTGCCGCCGCGATGCCCCCGGTCGGCGACTCGGCCAAGACCTCTGCCGCGCCCTCCCCCGCCACGCTCGCCGTGGGCTCGGTCGCACTCGATCCCGACCGCCGCGAAGTCACGGTCGGCGGCTCGCCCATCGCGCTCACGGCTCGCGAGTTCGACGTCCTCGCCCTGCTTATGGCACATGCCGGCACCGTGCTCACGCGCGAGCGCATTGCGCACGAGGCGCTGGGCTACGAATATGTGGGCGACACCAACAACGTCGACGTGCACATCGCGCATCTGCGTGCCAAGATCGAAGACGCCGGCGGTGCCCGCATCATCCAGACCGTGCGCGGGGTGGGCTATGTCTGCCGCGCGTAGCGATGAGGCTAAGCGCGTCACCTCCATCGCCCGCGCCATCAACTGGAGCTATATATGGCGCCGCTTGGTGAGCTACGTCTGGCTGGATCTGTTACTGCTGCTTGTTGCGGCGACAATCCTCGTCTATGGCTACAACCAGACGCTGCCCGATGGCGCGTTTACCGCGGGATGGATCCCCGGCGCCGCCGTTCGCAGCATGTCGCTGACCCCCGCGCGCGGCTGGGACCTGACCACGCTCACCTATACCGTCGAGCTTGCGCGTGGCACCAAGACCTTCCCCCTCGCACAGGACCTCGTCACACTATGGCCTCTCTACCTTGTCGTTGCGGGCTGGCAGGTTATCAGCGTGCTCAACATGCTCGGCGGAGCCCGCCGCGTGCGCCGCGCTATGGCGCCGCTCAACGACCTGGCCCTACGCGTGGATGAGCTCGGCCGCATGCAGCTCGCCGGTGGCAAGATGGAAACGCTCGAGCAGGCCATCGAGCGCGCAAGCGTCGACTCGCCGAGCGTCACCACCGGCGACG
>ERZ833608.1350-NODE-1350-length-16063-cov-10.775487_pt1 | contig 16063 bp, 14 predicted proteins | sample MGYA00519694_ERZ833608 | MGnify/ENA primary metagenome ERZ833608 (study PRJEB31850, sample SAMEA3708742) | human gut metagenome | biome: human gut; feature: human-associated habitat; material: faeces | place: China | collected 2014 ... | reverse complement strand
CGCGAGGCTCAGCGAATCAAGAAGCTCCGGCCTTCAGGCCGGAGAGTGATCACCTACCCCACAACCGCCGACGGCGCAGGCGCGGGTCTAAGAGGGAAAGACCGCGGCGCCCGCCGCAGGGATGATGCCGTCGGCCGACGGTGCGTCAGTCCTCCACGAACGCCTTCTCACGCCCCGAGCGCACCGAGGGGAGGATGACGAGGAGGAGCAGGAGCGCGGAGACCGCGAGGATCGAGCCCGAGATCGGCCCCGTCAAGAAGGTCGTGAGGTCGCCGCGGGAGAGCAGGAGCGCGCGGCGCATGTTTTCTTCGAGCATGGGCCCGAGGATGAAGCCGAGGATCAGGGGCGCGCACTCGCAGCCGAACTTGTTGACGATCCACCCGAAGACGCCGAACCCGATCGTGATCCAGATGTCGAAGGGGTTGTTGTTGATCGAGTAGACGCCGATCGCGCAGAAGACGAGGATCGCCGGGTAGAGGAGCCGGTAGGGCACGCGCAGCAGCCGCACCCAGACGCCGATCAGCGGGATGTTGAGGATGATGAGGAAGACGTTGCCGATCCACATCGAGACGATGAGGCCCCAGAAGAGCGACGGGTTCGTGGTCATCACCTGGGGGCCGGGCGCAATGTCGTGGAGCATGAGCGCGCCGATCATCAGGGCCATCACGGCGTTCGAGGGAATGCCGAGCGTGAGCATCGGGATGAAGCTCGTCTGGGCGCCGGCGTTGTTCGCCGACTCGGGACCCGCGACGCCGCGGATGTTGCCTTCGCCGAAGGCCGGTGAGGCCTTCGCGCCCGCGAGCTTCTTCTCGAGCGTGTAGGAGGCGAAGGACGAGAGGAGCGCGCCGCCGCCCGGCAGGATGCCGAGGAGCGAGCCCAGAATCGTGCCGCGGGCGATCGGACCCGCGCTCGCCTTCAGGTCGGCCTTCGAGGGCAGAACGCGGCCGACGGGGGTGGGGTCCGCTTCGCGGCCGCCCAAGGTCTCGAGGTTGCGGATGATCTCGGCGAAGCCGTAGACGCCCATTGAGAGCGCGACGAAGTCGAGGCCGTCCATGAGCTCGTCCACGCCGAAGACGTAGCGAAGCGCCCCGGAGTTGACGTCCATGCCGACGCATCCGAGGAGGATGCCGATCAGGATCATGCCGACCGCCTTCAGGAGCGAACCGCTCGCGAGTACCACCGCGCCCACGAAGCCGAGCACCATGAGGCTGAAGTATTCGCGCGGGCCGAACTCGAAGGCGACGAGCGTGAGGGGTTCGGCGAAGGCGGCGATCAGCACCGTCGCGAAGCACCCCGCGATGAAGCTGCCGATCGCGGCGATGCCCAACGCGGCGCCCGCACGTCCCGCCTTGGCGAGCTTGTGACCGTCGATGCAGGTGACGACCGCGGCCGCTTCGCCCGGGATGTTGACGAGAATGGCGGTCGTGGAGCCGCCGTACTGCGCGCCGTAGTAGATGCCCGCCAACATGATGAGCGCGGTGGACGGGTCGAGCGCGTAGGTGATCGGGAGCAGCATCGCGACGGTCGCGACCGGTCCCATGCCGGGGAGCACCCCCACGAGGGTGCCCAAGGAGACGCCCACGAAGCAGTAGAGCAGGTTCGTGAGGCTCACGGCGCTCTCGAGGCCGATCCAGAGGTGATTGAGGAGTTCCATGACCAGGCCTTTAGAGGAAGACGGGCCAGAGTGGGACGATGAGTCCGAGGCCGCCGATGAAGAGAAGCGCCGAGAGGGTCGTGAGGATCACGGCCGAAATGAGGGCGTCCCTCAGGCGGAAGAGCGGGTGCGCGAGGGAGGAGAACACCACCATGAGGGCGATCGAGAGCGCGAACCCCAGCGTGAGGAGCGTCGCGGCGTAGAGCGCGACGCTGCCGAGAACGAGGATGGGCGCCTTTGGGGAGCCTAGTTCAATGCGGGAGAGTTCGTGCGCCGCGGGCGTATGGATGAGCGCCTTCACGACGATGGCGAGGCCCGTGAGCATCAGGCCCGAGGAGATGATGAGCGGAAAGTAGCCCGGTCCCATGCGCGCGAGCGTGCCGACTTCGTTTTCACCGAGGGTCGTGGCGCCGAAGAGCCCGATCGCGATGTAGAAGAGCCCGGCGGCGAAGTCCTTCTGGTTCTTGATCATTTGTATTTTTTCCCGCTCCGCCGCTGCGGGCGGGGAGGTTTGGGTCTTGGTATGGTCGTCTTCCGAGCGTTCCGGGGGCGGCCGCTCGAAGCCGGTGGATTATGACTTCTTCGGCTCCCTCGCGGGAGCGGCGCCCCACGCCGAAGAAAACGCAAACGGCTCTGCAGCAGAGGCAGAGCCGGAGGGGAGGGGCTGTGGGAGCGGACGCAGGGCCTCCAGAGAGGGAGCCTGCGCCGGCAGGCCGGAGAGCGTCAGTCGACGCGCGCGCCCGCGAGCTTCACGAGGACCTTGTACTTCGCCGCCTCTTCGTCGATGAGCGCCTTGAATTCGGCGGGCGTGTCGGGGGCGGGGAGCGCGCCGAAGGCGCGGAACTTCTTGTCCATCGCCGGGTCCTTCAGGGCCGCGGTGATCGCCTCGTTGAGGGTCTTCACGTTCTCATCGGACGTGGCGCCGGGCACGAGAAGGCCGAACCAGGTGTAGATGTCGAAGTCCGGGACCCCGGACTCGATCATCGTCGGGGCGTCGGGCAGAAGCGGCGTGCGCTCCTTCGAGGTGACGGCGAGCGCGATCAGCTTGCCCGCCTTGATGTTGGCCGAAGCCGAGGCGAGGTTGTCGAAGATCAGGTCGGTCTGGCCCGAAATCACCGAGAGGAGCGCCGGCGCGGCGCCCGCGAACGGGATGTGGACCATGTCGATGCCGGCCTTGTTCTTGAGGAGCTCGCCCGCCATGTGGCCCGCCGAGCCGTTGCCGCCCGAGGCGTAGTTGAGCTTGCCGGGGTTCTTCTTGGCGTAGGCGATGAGGTCCGTCACGGACTTGATGCCGGTCTTCTCGGAGAAGGCCGGGGTGATCACGAGGACGTTCGTCGCGGTCGCCACCATCGTGACGGGCTTGAAGCCCTTCTCGGGATCGTAGGGGAGCTTCTTGTAGAGCGAGGGGTTGATGCCGAGGGTGGCGACGGCGCCCATCACGAGGGTGTGGCCGTCGGGACGGGCGTGCGAGACGTAGCTCATGCCGATGTTGCCGCCCGCGCCGGGACGGTTCTCAACGACGACGGTGCCGAGGACGGACTGAACGGCGTCGGCGATGGCGCGCGCGGAAACGTCGAGCGGGCCTCCCGGCGGGTACGGAACGACGATGCGGATCGGATTGCCGCCCTCGCCCTTCAGTGCCGCGGCCTGTGAAGTGATCGGAAAGTAGGTGGCGCTCGTGAGTGCCACCGCTCCGATGGCGCCCAACATTGTGCGACGCTGCATGACTGCTGCTCCTATGAGGTGCAAAAATGCCTTCCGCAGCATGCGAAAGGCTTGAAATATCTGGTCCGAGCCGTGCAAACAACGAGGGAATGCGAGACTCGTGGAGCTAATTACACCATGCCCGCAAATGGTGCGCGCAGGCGCGGAAGAAGGGATCCGGCGCACGCTTGCGGCGCCTCAGCGCGTCTAGGTCGGACGGCTTAGGGGAAATTCGCAGAGGGACCGGACTCAGGCGCCGAGCCACTTCTTGGCGAGCGCGTCGAGCACGCCCGCACGCTCGATTCGGCCCCAGGCGGAGAAGAGGAGCGGCGCGAGAGGCTCCGAGCGCCCCGAGGGTTCGCCCGGCGCCGCGGGCCTGCGGGCGCCCCGGCGCACGAGCATCGTCTTCCAGGCTTCGGGCGTGAGCGCGCGCCCGTTCATCGCGAGCGTGAGGCGCACGTCGCGCGCGGCGTACCAGCGCGCCTCGAAGGCGTCGGTGATCATCACGTCGCCCACTTCGGAGGCGATGCGTGCGGGGATCGAGGCGTTGTCGGGGACGGTGGTCACCTGGCAGCGCGTGAGGCGGCGATCGACGAACTGCTCGTTCGTGCCGCCCGGATTCTTGATCACGCGGACGTCGGGTTGGTTGAGGTCCTCCGGCGTCAGGAAGCGCCCTTCGTCGGCCTTTCTGATGAGCGCCACCTTCGCGAAGGGCGCGTAGCGCGGCAGGTCGTCGGCGCGCCGGGCGCGCTCGGGGAGCCACGAGACGCCGCCCGCGGCGACGTCGAAGCGCCCCGCCTCGAGATCCGTGAAGAGCGCGGGCCAACTCGTGAGCACGAAGACGGGGGCGAGCCCCGCCTCGCGGCAGAGCGCCTCGGCGAGGTCGATGTCATGTCCGACGAAGCCCGCGGGGCACCCCTCGTCGATGATGCCGAAGGGGAGATAATCGCCGGGAATGCCGAAGCGCAGCCGGGGCTTGTGGTTGATCATCGTCGGGCTCCTCAGTATTCAAGGTCGACCGTGACGGGAGCGTGGTCTGAGGGCTGCGCGTTGGCGCGTGGACGGGCGTCCACGGCCGCGTTTCTCACGGCGCCCGCAAGGGCGTCGGAGACGAGAAGCAGGTCGATCCGGAGGCCGTGGTTCTTCTCAAAGCCGCTCTGGCGGTAGTCCCACCACGAGAACGTGGCGGCGGGCTGCTCGAAGAGCCGGAAGCTGTCGCAGAGCCCAAGCGACAGGAGGCGCGAGAGCGCGGCGCGCTCCGGCGCCGAGCAGAGAATCCTCCCCTCCCAGGCGGCGGGGTTCCAGACGTCGGCGTCGGCGGGCGCGATGTTGAAGTCGCCCCCGAGGATGAGGCGGGGGTTCTCTGCGAGCAGGGCCTTCAGGTGCCGCGTGAGGACGGAGATCCAGTCGAGCTTGTAGAGGTACTTGCTCGACCCCACCTCCTGACCGTTCGGGAAGTAGCCCCCGCAGAAGCGGATGGGGTCGCCTCCGGCGACGGGCGTGAGGAGCGCCGAGACGAAGCGCTTCTGCGCGTCTGGGTAGCCCGGGAGCCCGAGCTCCACCGCCTCGGGCGCGCGGAGGACTGAGCGCTTCACGGCGAGCGCGACGCCGTTGTAGGTCTTCTGCCCGGTGAAGACGACGTCGAAGCCCGCCGCGTTGAAGGCGGCCGCGGGAAAGACGTCGTCGGTCATCTTCGTCTCCTGCATCACGAGGGCGTCCGCGCCCGAGAGCGCGAGCCAGTCGAGCACCTGCGGGAGGCGGACCTTGAGGGAGTTGACGTTCCAGGAAGCAAAGCGCAGCCGGGTCATGCTGAGGGCACCTTGAGTGAATTCAATGGAAGGAGCATCAGTGTGCCACAGCGCCGGAGGCCGGGACGGCGCGGTGTTCCGCCAGGCGTCCCGCCGCATCCTCAAAAATCCGGTCGAGCCAGACGCCTTCCTTCTCAATCCGCCACACCTGCAGGTGGTCGTCGTCCTTGTACCACTTGAGGAGGTTGCACATCCCGTTCGGGCAGACGAAGGGCGTCGGGTCGATGAACTCCGCGACGTCGCCGAGAACGCGCTGCACGAGGTCGTTGCCCCGTCTCCAGTTCTCCTCCTTCGGGAAGGGCATGTTGCCCGAATCCGCCGGTTCTTCTCGATGAAGTCCCGGAGGAATTCCGCTCCGCTGCACGGGGCGCCTGCGGCGGGCGGACCTCCTCCCGCGCGGGCTATGATTAGCACAACTCTTTCTCGCGGAGACGCCAGCCATGCACAACGACCATCTCAACCAGACGCCGGAAGCGGACAAGCCCGCAGCGGAGTCCGCCGCCGCCCCGAAGGAAGGGGCCGCAGAGGCCCCTTCGCTTGCCGAACGCTTCCTTGAGGTCGCCGCCCGGCGCCCCCCGAAGGAGAAGGCCGTGCGTTACGCGCGCCCCAAGAAGGGGCCGCGCCGCAAGGAGGACGTTCTGTCCACCACCGTCGTGCTGCGCCTCTCCCGGGAGCAGCTTGAATTTCTGCGTGCGATCGGCGGTGCGCTGTGGGTGCGCGCCCTCGTGGACCTGCAGATAGAACGGCTCGGCGTCGGCGAAAAGCTCCGCAATCAGGTGCTCGCGCGTCAGCGCCAGCAGCCGCTGCACCTCACGCCCCGCGCGAAGCGCCCCGCCAAGCCCATTCTTTCCGACGAAGAGTGAGTGGTCGGCGCCGCCCGCGCCCGCAGCGTGTCATTTGACGCCTTTGATTTGTCATTGAATGCCAATGGTCGACCATTGGAAGCATAATAAAAACAATGCGTTAGGTGTTTGGAGGCCCTCACGGAGGCTAGGAGAAAGTGCTTAGATGAAGCGCCGTGAAGGGCGCGGCCTCCCTTCTACAATGCTCCGCAACCGGATTTCGGGAGTCCCGTCTTCTGCGGCAGACTCCGGATCCGTAGCCGTACCCAAACCACATGGAGCACACCTATGCCGATGAATCTTCGCGGCCGCAGCCTTCTCTCGCTCGTTCACCACACGCCCGCCGAGATCGACTACCTCGTCGACCTCGCGATCGACCTCAAGAAGGCGAAGCGTCTGGGCAACGAACCGCGACGCCTCGTCGGCAAGAACATCGCCCTCGTCTTTGAGAAGACGAGTACGCGCACCCGTGCGTCCTTTGAGGTCGCCGCCCACGACCAGGGCGCCGGCACGACCTTCTTCGAACCCTCTTCGTCGCAGATCGGCCACAAGGAGAGCATCAAGGACACGGCCCGCGTGCTCGGGCAGATGTACGACGCGATCGAATACCGCGGCTTCTCGCAGAAGGTCGTTGAGGAGCTCGCTGCCTATGCGGGTGTGCCCGTCTACAACGGACTCACCGACGAGTGGCATCCGACGCAGATGCTCTGCGACCTGATGACGATGAAGGAGGCGAGCGGCAAGGCCTGGAAGGACATTTCGTTCGCCTACATGGGCGACGCGCGCTTCAACACGGGGAACTCGCTCCTCATGATCGGCGCCAAGATGGGCATGGACGTGCGCATCGGCGCACCCAAGGAATGCTGGCCCTCGGCCGAGCTCATCGCGCTCTGCGAGGAGCTCGCCGCCGCCTCGGGCGCGAAGATCACGATCACCGAGGATCCGGTCGAAGCCGTCAAGGGCGTGGACTTCATCCACACGGACATCTGGGTCTCGATGGGCGAGCCCGCCGAGGTCTGGGCCGAGCGCATCCGCCTCCTGAAGCCCTACCAGGTGAACGCCGAACTGATGGCCGCCTCCGGCAACCCCAATGTGCGCTTCATGCACTGCTTGCCCGCCTACCACAACACCGAGACGAAGGTGGGCGCCAAGGTGGTTGAGGCGCATCCCGAGCTCGCGCAGGGCGTCGAAGTGACCGAGGAGGTCTTCGAGTCGCCCGCCTCGATCGTCTTCGAGCAGGCCGGCAACCGCATGCACACGATCAAGGCGCTGATGGTCGCGACCCTCGCCTGACCGTCCCGTCTGCGCCGGAGGGGGCCGCGCGCCCCTTCCGGGGAAGCGAAGAAGCCGCTCGAAGGGCCGGTTCATTCCGGCGCTTCGGGCGGCTTCTTTGCGCTTAAGGCCCTGCTTCAGGGCTGCTTCAGGGCTTTTCGCCAAGCGCGGGCGGCCCGAGCGGGCCGCCCGCTTCTCCCGGGCTCAGGCGGCCGAAGGCGCTGCTGGCGCCGGTTCGTCCGTGATGCCCGAGAGCCGCAGCAGCGCGTCGAGCTTCGGCGCGCGGCCGCGGAAGGCCGTGAAGTTCACGATCGCGTCGCGCGAGGACCCGCGCTCGAGGATCTCCTTGAGGAAGCGCCGGCCCGTTTCGGGGTTGAGGACGCCCGTCTCCTCAAACGCGCTGAAGCAGTCCGCGGAAAGCACCTCGGCCCACTTGTAGCTGTAGTACCCCGCGGCGTAGCCGCCCGCGAAGATGTGCGAGAAGCTCTGCGGGAAGCGGTTCCACTTCGGCGGGAAGACCACAGCCACCTCGCGGCGCACCGCGTCGAGGAGCCCCTCGACGGAGTCCTTTTCGGGGTTGAACTCCGAATGGAGCAGCATGTCGAAGAGCGCGAACTCGACCTGGCGCACGCAGAAGGCGCCCGCCTCGAAGTTCTTCGCGGCGAACATCTTCTCAAAGAGCGCGTCGGGGAGATGTTCGCCCGTCTCGGCGTGCTTGGAGATCGCGCGCACCACCTCGCGCTCCCAGGCGAAGTTCTCGAGGAACTGGCTCGGCAGCTCCACGGCGTCCCATTCGACGCCGTTGATGCCGGAGACCTGCGGCACCTCCTGCGCGGTGAGGATGTGGTGGAGCGTGTGGCCGAATTCGTGGAAGAGCGTCGTCACCTCGTCGTGCGTCATCGTCGCCTCCGCGCCGCTCGTGGGCGCGGCGAAGTTGGTGACGAGGTACGCCACGGGCGTGACGAGCTCGCCCGAGGGGAGACGGCGGCGCGTGCGCTCGCCGTCCATCCAGGCGCCCGATCGCTTGCCTTCGCGCGCATAGAGGTCGGCGTAGAAGGCGGCGATCACGCGCCCGCCGCGCTTCACCTCGAAATACTTCACGTCGGGGTGCCACACGGAGGCGGGCTTCTCTTCAAACGTCACGTCAAAGAGCTTCCCGACCATCGCGAAGAGCCCCGAGAAGACCGCGGCCTGCGTGAAGTAGCGCTTCACTTCGGCGTCGGAGTAGCTGTAGCGCGCCTCGCGGAGCTTCTCGGCCGCATAGGCGCGGTCCCAGGGCTCAACGTCGGCGATGCCGAGCACGTCGCGGGCGTAGTCATCCACCTCCTTGGCGTCGGATTCGGCGCGGGGCTTGGAGCGTCGGGCGAGGTCGCGCAGGAAGGCGAGCACCTCCGCGGGGCTCTCGGCCATCTTGGTCGCGAGCGAGAGCTCGCCGTAGTTTTTGAAGCCGAGGAGGTGCGCCTCCTCGGCGCGCAGTTCAAGAATGCGGCGGATAAGCGGGGTGTTGTCCCAGCGGCCGCCGTCAAACTCCGACGCGCGCGTCGAGAAGGCGCGGTAGAGCGTCTCGCGCACGCCCCGGTCGGCGCAGTACTTCATCGCCGGAAGGTACGAGGGGTACTGGAGCGTGAGGCGCCACCCCTTCTTCTTCGCGGCTTCGGCGCTCGCGCGGTAGAGCGCCACCGTCTCGGCGGGCACGCCCGCGAGGCGCGAAACATCGTCCACCACGAGCTCGAAGGCGTTCGTTGCGTCAAGGAGGTTCTCGCTGAACTTCTGCGAGAGCTCCGAGAGCTCCTCGCCGATCGCCTTCACGCGGGCGCGCTCGGCCTCCGGGAGCGCGGCGCCCGAGAGTTCGAAGTCGCGCAGCTCGTGCTCGATGATGCGGCGGCGCACGTGTGAGAGCGCTTCAAATTCGGGCGAGGCCTTCATCAGGCGGTACTTCTCGTAGAGCGCCTCGCTCTGCGAAATGCGCAGATAGAGGTCGGTCGCAATGGGAAGCGCCTCGTTGAAGGCGTCGCGCAGCGCCGGCGTATCCACCACGCTCTGCAGGTGCCCGACCGCGCCCCAGGCGCGCGAGAAGGCGAGCGAGGCCTCTTCGAGGGGCTCGACCACGTGCGCCCAGTCGGCGGGCGTGCCGGGGGCGGAGACTTCGGCGAGCACGCGCTCGAGTCGGGCGGCGAGCGCCTTGACGGCGGGCACGACGTGCTCGGGCCGCACGGCGGCGTAGTCGATCAGGCCGGCGTCGGTGATCGTGAGGAGCGGGTTTTCGGAATGCGCTTCAAGGGCGGCTTGAGTCATGGAGTGGGTCCAGTGAAGGAATGGGGCGGAGGTCTCGGGAGGGAGGCGTCGCGGAGGTCGTCAGAGCGTATCACCGAGGCCGAGGTGGCGTTCCGCGGCGAGGACGGTGTTGGAGATGAGCATGGCGATCGTCATCGGGCCGACGCCGCCCGGAACGGGCGAGAGCCAGCCGGCCACCTCCTTCACGCTCTTCTCGTCCACGTCGCCGCAGAGGCGACCGTCTTCGTCGCGATTCATGCCGACGTCGATCACGACGGCGCCGGGCTTGACCATGTCGCCGGTGATCATCTTCGCGCGGCCCGCGGCGGCGACGAGAATGTCGGCGCGCCGGGTGATTTCGGCGAGGTTGGAGGTGCGGCTGTGCGCGACCGTCACCGTCGCGTGGCCCTCGAGGAGCATGAGCGCCTGGGGCTTGCCGACGATGTTGGAGCGCCCGACCACGACCGCCTCGAGGCCGGCGGGGTTGACGCCGATGTGCTCGAGCATCTTCATCACGCCCGCGGGCGTGCAGGGGCGGAAGCCTTCGTCGCGGCGGCCCACGAGGAGCGCGCCCGCGGAGAGCATGTGGAAGCCGTCCACGTCCTTCGTCGGGTCGATCGACTCGATCACCGCGCTCGCGCGGATGTGGTCGGGGAGCGGGAGCTGCACGAGGATGCCGTCGATGCCCGCGGCGGCGTTGAGGCGCCGGATCAGGCCGACGAGCTCCTCCTGCGGCGTGTCCGCGGGGAGCTTGAACTCATGCGAGGAGACGCCCGCGCGCTCGCAGGCGCGGGTCTTGTTGCGCACGTAGACGCAGCTCGCGGGGTCTTCGCCCACGAGGATCACGGCGAGGCCGGGACGGCGGCCCTGAGGGAGGGCGGCGAGCTCCTCGCTGCGCGCCCGGGCGCGGGTTTCAATCTCGCGCGCAAGCGCCTTGCCGTCGATGAGTTGAGCAGTCACTTCCAGTGCCTCCGGTCTCTGAGAATTCGATGGGGGTTCGAGGGGGCCGTCCGGGATGGGGGCGGCGCGGGCCGCCCGCCTCACCCCATGGGAGCGGCGTTCGGTCATTATGGCTCAGGACCCGCCCGTTTCTCCTCGGTAGTCCTGCCGAGGCGCCGCGTTCATTTGGAGGGAATTCGGAGGGAGGATGGACGCAAAAAAAGCGCCCGCCTCCCGGTGGTCCCGGAAGGTGAGCGCTTTTTGCGGCCGGCGGGCCGCCGGATTTCGCCGGCCCGCCCGGCACCCATCGGGGCGCAAATCGGCGGTCCGGACCGGATGTGGCGGCCGCAGGTGCGGGAGGCGCGGACGGTCAGCGCAGCGAGCTGTTGATGCCCGTCACGGACGATTCGGCGAGGCGTCGTTCACGTTCGGCGTCGCTGTCGCGGAGCGCCGAGTCGAGGCGGCGCTGGTGCTCGGCGTTCTCCTCGGTGTGCGGGAGCCCCGTTTCGGCGAGCCGGCTCGGGAGCGCGGCGACCGCTTCGGCGAGGGTCGAGGAGATCTTCGGGTAGAGCTCGGACTTCACGACGACGCGCATCAGGTCGGCGACCGTGCCAGACCCCGTCTTGTCCATGATCGAGGCGCGGTGCGCTTCAACGGTTTTGATCGAGATGCCGAGGTCGTCGGCGATCTGCTTGTTGAGGCGGCCGTTGACGATGCGCTCGAGGACCTGCTGCTCGCGCGGCGTGAGCTTTTCAATCAGGGCGCGGTTCTGCGAGAGCGCCTGACGGCGGGCGTAGAGCTCCTTGGCGGTGCGCATCGCGCGCTCGACCAACTTCTGGAGCTGCGGCTGCTGGAAGGGCTTCTGGATGAAGTCCATCGCGCCCTTCTTGAAGGCCTGCACGGCCTGCGGCACGTCGCCGTGGCCGGTGATGAAGATGAACGGAGCGTCGATGCGGCGGCGCAGCAGGTGGTCCTGAACGTCCGAGCCGGACATGCCGGGCATGCGCAGGTCGCAGAGGATGACCGACGGAACGTTCTCGTTGAACTGCGCGATGAATGTTTCACCGCTCTCGTAGTCTTCGACGCGGTAGTTCGTCGATTCAAGAAGCCACTTGATCGACTCGCGCACGTCCGCGTCGTCGTCGATCACGTAGACGAGGCCGTTCTTGTTCTCAGCGGTGTGCTCGTTGGTGAAGTCGTAGCTGGAAAGCATGTCTGAGGTTCTCCTTTCGGGAAAATTCATTCTAGCAACAACACTTAATGGCTAACCCGGTGTTTTTCAGGAGGTTGGGGCAAATACTCAGTGATGGTTCGTCCTGGATCAGAAGTGCGCGCTCCGCAGTCAGTGTTTTGCGCAGGTGCCCGGGCGGCCGCGGCCCGCTCCTCCCCCGCCCCGCTCCCCACACGCTCAGAGAGCCGGCACGGTGAAGGAGAAGGTGGAGCCCCCGCCCGGCGTCTCGGAAACGACGAGCTCGCCGCCGTGCAGTTCCGCAATCGAGCGGCAGATGTTGAGGCCCATCCCCATGCCCTCGTTCTTCGTCGTGTAGAAGGCGTCGAAGAGCTTGGAGCGGACCTCCTCGGGAATCCCCGGGCCGTGGTCCACCACGCGGAAGCGGATGCGCGCCTGCTCGTCCGTCTCGATCTGGTCCGCCCAGAGCTCGATCGTGCGCTTTTGGGCCGGCACTCCCGCCTCGACGCACGCCTCCATGGCGTTCTTGAGGAGGTTGAGGAGAAGCTGCTCCAGCATCACGCCGTCGCACTTCATCAGGGGGAGCGTCTCGGGGACGTGGAGCTCGATCGCGCTCTCGAACTTGCGGGCCTGAATCTCCGCGAGTTCGAGCGTCTCCTGCACGACCGTCTGCACGGCGACGGGCTCCAACTTCGCGTCCGTCTTCTTTGCGAACCCGCGGATGCGCTGGATGATGCGCCCGGCGCGCTGCGCCTGGTTTTCAATTCTCTGGAAGCTCTGTGCCTCGCGCTCGCGCGAGAGGGTGCCGGCCGCCAGCATCGTCGCCGCGGCGTTGGCGTAGTTCGCAATCGCGGCGAGGGGCTGATTGAGCTCGTGGGCGAGCGAGCTCGCCATCTCGCCCATCGTCACGAGGCGGTGCGTCGCTTCGGCGCGCCGCAGCTGCGCTTCGCGGGCGAGCTCCATCGCGCGCCGCTCGGTGATGTCGGTCGCGATGATCATCTCCGCGGGTTCGGACTTGGTCCAGACGATCCGCTGCGAGCGGACGTCGAACCACCTTCCTGTCACCTCGTCGAAGATCCCGTCGCCACGCACGGCGGGCGGGGTCTTCTCGAGCTGCGCGAGCAGACGCGCTCCGCCTTCGGCCTGGTCGCTGAAGAGCGTCCGGTAGGCGCGGTTCGCGAAGAAGAGGGTCGAGCGGTCGGGGAGCGAGAGCACCGCGATGGCGCTCGCCATGGACTCGACCACGCGTGTGAAGCGCTCGTTCGCGTCCTCGACGCGCTTGCGCGCAAGCACGAGGGGCGTGACGTCGAAGAGCGCGCCGATCGAGCCGAAGGCCGCGCCCGATTCGTCCACGATGGGCGAGACGCGCAGCTCCGCCCAGAAGGTCTCGCCGTTCTCGCGCCGCGCCTCGAAGCGCAGCGTCTCGGCCGAGGACTTCGCCCGCGCGAGCGCGTCCTGCATCTGCGGCAAGAGGTTTTCGAGCCAATAGGGATAAGGGGGCCGCCGCCCGAGGAGCGCCGAGGCGGGGTAGCCGACGATCCGCGGGAAGGCTTCGTTCACGTAGAGGATCCGCCCCTGCAGGTCCGCGACGCGCAGGCCCACGACGGCGGACTCGGACATCGCGCGGCGCAGCGAATATTCCGTCGCGAGGAGCTGGTGCGAGCGGTGCTGCTGGCGCTGGTAGTAAAAGACGATGCCGACGGCGAGGAGAAGCATCACGGCGAGGCCCGCGACCGCGAAGTACTGCATGCGGTTCGTCGCGAAGAGCGCGTGCTCGTAGCTCGTCGCCCGCAGGCTCATCCGCTCGCCCGAATGCTGCAGGAAGCTGATGGGGGATTCGTAGCGGATCGGCGCGGCGAAGGACGAGTTCGCCACCGAATTCTTCATCGCGGCGTGGGTTTCATCGACCGCGCGGTCGTTCAGCAGAAACTGGAACTGATAGTGCGTGACGGAGAGGCGCGATTCGGCGAGCCGCAGCAGGTCCGAGAGGTCGATGCGCGCGAGGAGCACGTGCGTGCGCATGGGCGTAGGCACGATGAGGTTCATGAAGACGTGCGCGGTGTCGGCGGCCGCGTAGATCGGCGTCGCGCCCGAGCGGTCGTTCTTCATCACGAAGTCGAGCGTGCGCAGCGTCGGCGCGTCCTGCACGTTCCGGGGGGTGCTGAAGACCGGAGCCTCCTGCGTGGTCGCCGACCGCCAGCTGTGGAGCACCTCGCCCTTCTTGTCGACGAGCGCGATCTCGATCACCTCCTTGCGGTCGACCATCAGCGTGGACGCGGACAATTCGGCCGAGGCGGCGGAGTAGCCGCCGTTCGGGGAGTGCATGAGCCGCATCGAGAGCTTCTGCAGAATCTCGGCCGTGCCCGTGACCCGCGCCTCGAGCGACTGCACGACGAGGTCGGTGGACTGCTTGAGGCGCACCGACTCGGCCTCGCGGTCCGTGCTGATCACGAGCCAGGAGATGCCGATCAGAAAGGCGGCGACGAGAAGCAGCGCCGCCCACGAGGCCCAGAGACCGCGCTCGGTGAGGGCGGGCAGCTGCACGGACGCGTTGAGGTTGCGGAAGGCGTCCGCAATCAGGGGATCAGGAAGATCGGTGGACATGACGGAGATGCGGGAGGCGAAGACCGGAATTCCGCCATTTTAGAAAAGCGCGGCGGGCGCCGCCGCAACCTTAAAATAGGGCCGCATTCCATTTTTCCCGGGCGACGGCTGCCCGCTCCGGGCGGGAGGCGGACTTTGCCTCTCCTCCGGCGCGCGGTCGCGGCGCCTCATCCCTCTCCGAGTCTTCACGCTCCCTCCCTCCGAAGGAATTCCGTTCATGGCGATCTCCACCTATTCCGAAGTCGTTGCTCAGCCGCTCACGCAGACCGAGCTCAAGCGCCTCGTCGCCCGCGCCGCCCTCGACTACGTCGTTCCGGGCGAAGTGCTCGGCGTGGGCACGGGCTCCACGGTCGATCAGCTCATCGACCAGCTCCCCGAAATCCGCGACCGCATCCCGGCGTGCGTCTCGAGCTCGGAGCGTTCGACGAAGCGCCTCGAGGCGCTCGGCTTCAAGGTGCTCGACATGAACGCCGTCGAGTCGGTCGGCGTCTACATCGACGGCGCCGACGAGATCGACTCGGGCTTCGCGATGGTCAAGGGCGGCGGCGGCGCGCTCACGCGCGAGAAGATCGTCGCCTCGGTCGCGAAGAAGTTCGTCTGCATCGCCGACGCCTCGAAGAAGGTGGACGTGCTCGGGCGCTTCCCGCTCCCCGTCGAGGTGATCCCGATGGCTGCGGGCGCGGTGCGTCGCCGCCTTGAGGCCCTGGGCGCCGAGGTGAAGCTGCGCGACTTCATCACCGACAACGGCTGCCGCATCCTCGACGCCGCGGGGCTTTCGATTTCCGACCCGAAGGTGCTCGAGAGCGAGATCAATTCGTGGCCGGGCGTCGTCACCGTCGGGCTCTTCGCCCACCGCGGCGCCGACGTGCTGCTCCTCGGCACCGCCGAAGGCGTGAAGACCTTCCGCCCTGAATAAGCGGGTGCGGCCCTTCTGCGGGCCTCCGGTTCGCAAAAACACGAAGGCCCGGACGACTCCTTCTGTCGGAGTTCCGGGCCTTCGGCGTCTGCGCACGGGCGGCGGAGCCGCCCGTGTAGAGGTGCATCACTTCTTCTTTTCGTCGGCGTGCGGCGTGTAGTTCGGCAGATCCACCGACTTCCCGTCGCCGAAGAAGTAGCGCTCGCACTGGCTCATCAGGTGCTTTCTCGCGGAGAGGTCCGCGAGGTTGAGCTGGTACTCGTTCACCATCATCGTCTGCAGGCGGGTCCACTCGGCCCAGGCCTCCTTGCTGACGTTCTGCCAGATGCGCTTGCCGAGTTCGCCCGGGAAGGGCGGATAGTCAAGTCCTTCGGCTTCCTTCTTGAGCTTCACGCAGTTGACCATGCGGGCCATGTCTCAAACTCCTAAATGTGTTCCTTCTCGTCGAACCGGCGGCCTCTCCGGGAAGGCTTCTACAGCCTCTCGAGGCCTGAAGTGGACCTCCCCTGTCGGGCAGTTCGCTCCCCTGCGCGGCGACGCCGCCCGAGTGTACACGATGCCCGGCGCCGCCGACGGAGGTCGGGAGCAGGCGTGTCGGCCCAGGGGGCAGGGGTGAGGAGCCTTGGGGGATCTGCGAGTGGTTCCCATCATCCGATGCTTCAACAAGCGTGCTTTAGTAAGATTGTCGTCTTAATAATCTTGCTGTTCACCATCGAAGGGAGGTGGGCCGCCGGATGAACGCATGACACTGCATCCACGCATCATGGACGAGCGCATGAATTCCAAAAAAAGTATTTCAATTTCAATTACCAAACCGAGCCGTAAAGCCCCGTCATTCATGGCGGGGATATAAGGCGACGC
>ERZ833608.1347-NODE-1347-length-16095-cov-4.615461_pt1 | contig 16095 bp, 12 predicted proteins | sample MGYA00519694_ERZ833608 | MGnify/ENA primary metagenome ERZ833608 (study PRJEB31850, sample SAMEA3708742) | human gut metagenome | biome: human gut; feature: human-associated habitat; material: faeces | place: China | collected 2014 ... | reverse complement strand
CGTGTGGGTTCAAGTCCCATCTTCCGCATTACGTTTTTAATAAAAAGCCTTGAATTTTCAAGGCTTTTTCTTTTTGTGAGAACCTTCGTGAGAACCACCAGATAACAAATCTTCAAAATGTTCATTTGCAAGCTTATTCATTTCCTGTGCTTTGTCCGACAGAGCATGTCTGTAAACAGCTTTAAGCGTTCCATCATTTCCCCATCCACCACGCTGCATGATATAAACATCCGGGATTCCCAGAGCATGAAGAATAGAAGCTGAGTAGTGCCGTTACGGTATAATAACGACAAACAGAAAAAGCCTTTATTTTCAAGGGGTTTGAGCGTTTGTCGTCTTTTATTCAATTCCTTTTCCAAGTTGAAAATTGACGAAAACTATAAAGAAAAAAGGAGGCTGTTTTATTAACGACAAAATTTAATAGTGCCAGCGGTCCGGCTTTATGTCTGACCGCTGGTTGCCGTGGGCGTTTCACTTTTATAGGTGGACGCCCTTTTTTCATACTCATTTTCGAGAGAAAGGAGATCCCCATGGAATTAAACGAAATGGAAAAAAAGCTGCTCTTTCAAGTGGAGGGCGATTATCAGACAAAGATCCTGAATGAACTTTATATGACCGTGCGGTATTCAAATAATTCCGAACAGCGGGAGGCGGCAGAAGGTCTTATGGCAAAACTTCGTGTTCTGTCAAATGCAGAGTGCATGGACTTGGTAAAAGATATTCAGAAGAATTACCGTCTGCCCTATCCAGCCCGGACGATTGGAGAAAAGATCGCCGAGGCCAGACAACAATCAGGGGCAGAAAAATTGAAGGGGCATGACATCATGGCACTTGAACGCTTTGATCCAGAAGTAAAGCACATGATCGTCTTTGATGTATTGTCTTACGATTCCCCTGTTGGCGACAAAGGCGATAAGATGCGCTTGTTCCTTACAGATGCCGGCTATCAGAAATTTTTAGAGAGCCAGGAACGGGGCGAAGTGAAACTGAAAAACCATGCGAAGGTCTCTGACGGTCATCTCCATTATGACCGCAGGGATCATGCCTTGTAACGGAATAGTCGAAGAAAGGAGGCGGTACAATGGCAGTATTCCGTGTAGAGAAAACAAAGGACTTTACGATAATGAGCAATCACCATCTGCGCAATACGGAGTTGTCCTTAAAGGCAAAGGGGCTTTTATCACTTATGTTGTCGCTGCCGGAAGATTGGGATTATACCACAAAGGGACTCGCCCATATCTGCAAGGATGGTGTGGATTCTATCACTACTGCCCTGAAGGAACTGGAGCGGCATGGTTATCTCACCAGACAGCGCCTCCGCTATGATAACGGGCAGTTGGGAGACATTGAATATACGATCCATGAGCAGCCTGTAAGTACCGAAAACACAGGGCTTTCACCTAAACGGGAAAATCCAAGACAGGTAAAACCAGAACAGGCAAAACCTAAACAGGCGGAACCTGAACAGGAAAATCCGGCACAATTAAATACTAATCCATTAAAAACAAAAAAATCAAAAAAAGATAAATCAATAACTTATCCATCAATCTATCCGGCAGAGCCGGAAGCGGCAAACCGCACGGATGGGATGGATCGGATAGAGCTGATAGAAGCCTATCGTGAAATCATCAAAGAAAATATTGAATATGACTTACTGGTCTTACGGTATGGCAGGGAACGTTTGGATGAAGCCCTTGAACTTATGCTTGAAGTGATTTTGTCGAAACGCCCTTACATTCGCATTGCCGGAGATGATTTTCCGAGGGAGATCGTCAAGAGCCGGTTCCTGAAGATCAATTCCGGCCACTTAGAGTATGTCTTTGACTGTATCGACAAGAACACAACGAAGGTCGGAAACATCAAAGCGTATCTGCTGGCGGCGCTGTATAACGCACCGGCCACCATCAACAGCTACTATTCTATATCCGTACCCACAACACCGACTTAAAGAAGCGGCGAGGCGGTATGCCAGAGAGAACAACGCCGCCGACAGACTGAAATAACTTTTTGACATTTCCATCTTATGCTGGTAAAATAATTATTCGGCGTGCGGTAAATGCGGTACACTATACCCCTTATAAGGAGCTTTTAGGTATGCAAGAACAACGACTGAAAACAAACCTTGATACAAACTTAATCAAACTCATTGCAATTATTTCTATGACGGTAGACCATGTTGGGGGAGCCTTTTTCCCAGAATACCCGGTTTTCCGCTGGATAGGCAGAATAGCTTTTCCGCTTTTCTGCTATTGCTTAACAGTAGGTATGTTATATACCCACGACATCAAAAAATATCTGCTTCGTTTGGGAGCTTTTGCTTTCATCTCACAGCCCTTTTGGATTTTAGCGTTTAATTCAGATGACATTGTCGGAAATATTTTTAATCTGAATATTTTTTTCACTTTGATAGTGAGCCTTCTTGCCACATGGGGATTTAAGGAGAAAAAATGGTGGCTGTTTATAGCGGGAATTATTCTGTTGAATGTAGTCAACTTTGACTATGCAATGACAGGGCTTATTTTGATGATGATTTTCTACTTGTGCAGAAATAAGCCGTGGTTAGGAGCAATTATTTATACGCTTACCTACCTACCCGCGCTTAATGGATACATGGAGGATCCGCTTGCACTTAAAATTGGCGGTCATGCCATAGGTTTTGAGATTTTCGCTTTGTTGGCGTTACCGTTTATCTATATCCATACAAAGTCTAATCTCAAAATTTCAAAGTGGTTCTTCTACATTTATTATCCCGTACATCTTTTTGCAATTTTTCTTATTCAACTTTTTGTTTAAGAATTGCGAAACTGCACGCCAAAACTCAATATTGTTTTACAAGGGACAGCCGAGAAAATCGACTGTCCTTTTTCTATGCCGACAGGCAGAAAGGAGCGACCACCCATGACGAAACCAAAAGCATAAACGCTTGAAGAACTGACCGCCGAGATTGAGGACGGACAGAAGAAAATCCGCCAGTATGAGAACAGGGAAAAACTTTTGCGGCAAAAGCTATCCCGCGAGGAACGCCGAATAAATCCCTTAGGAACTAAGGGAGCACTTATACACCCTAAAGGGCGTGTGCGCTCTGCCGAGGGCTTAATCTCCGCACAGGGAACTTTCCCTGCGCTACGATTGGCGGCTTTGCCGCAGACAGGGGAAGCTACTGTGTGGGAGCCATCTTCATTCCCGATGTGTTCCCACTTCCGGCACCGCAGTTGTCGGTGAATACAAAAAAGGCGTAGTCGTCAACTACGCCTCAAACTAACTCGCTGTATGAAAAAAGCGAGTGTTCTTAACAGCCTTTCAAATGCTGTAAGAACACTCGCCTTGGTGCGGATGAAGGGATTTGAACCCACACTCTTTTAAGGGAACTAGAACCTGAATCTAGCGCGTCTGCCAGTTCCGCCACATCCGCATATTTTGTTTTTGCCTTGGCCGGTGGCCTGACGACAGGTATTATTATAGCCAAACGCCCGGCAAATGTCAAGCGTTTTTTCGCAAAAAAAGTGATATTTTTCCCGCAAAAAAGCGGCCGCCTGCTTTTTGACAGACGACCGCATTTTATTTGCAAATTACCAGAGATTTACGACCTCATTGTACAGGCCTTCGTAGCTCTTGGCGGAGTTGGACCAGCTGAAATCGCACTCCATGGCGCGCTTGACCAGCACGGGCCAGCCATCCTTCTGCCAGTAGCCCTCCTTGGCACGCCAGCAGGCTTCGTACAACTCGTGGGCATTGTAGTTGGCAAAGGTGAAGCCGTTGCCGTAGCCATCGCCGGAGTCGCGGATGGAGTCCTTCAGGCCGCCGGTCTCGCGGATGATGGGGATCGTGCCGTAGCGGCAGGAGACCATCTGCGCCAGACCGCAGGGCTCGGAGCGGGACGGCATCAGGAACATATCCGCACCGGCGTAGATCTCCTGCGCCAGCTTGGCATTGAAGCCAATGTACACACCGACACGGCCCGGATTGCGGGCGCACAGCTCATTGAAGAAATTCTCGTACTGAGCTTCGCCGGAGCCGAGGACCACCAGCTCAATGCCCTGCTGCAGCAGACCCTCTGCAATGGCCTGAACCAGATCCACACCCTTGTGGCCAACCAGACGGGTAACCATGGCCATGACCGGGCTGCCGTCCTTATGCAGCCCAAACTCGTCCTGCAGGTAGGCCTTGCAGGCCGCCTTTCCATCCTGGAAGGTCTCAGCATCGTAGTTTTTGGCGATGTCGGGATCGGTCGCGGGGTTGAAAACATCCACATCAATGCCATTGAGGATGCCGCACAGCTTATACTGCTTCTGACGCAGCAGGCCATCCAGACCATGGCTGAACCACGGGTCCAGAATCTCCTGTGCGTAGGTGGGGCTGACGGTTGTCACCTTGTCGGCACACTCGATCGCGCCCTTCATGAAGTTGGCGCAGCCGTCATACTCAACCACATGGGCGTCGCGGGCACCGATGCCGCAGGTATCCTCCAGAATATCCAGACCATACTTGCCCTGATAGGCGATGTTGTGGATGGTAAAGACCGTCTTGATGCGGCTGAACTTATCCAGATGGCGGTAGTACAGGTTCAGATAAACCGGAGTCAGCGCGGTCTGCCAGTCGTTGCAGTTGATGATGTCCGGCTCAAAGTCAGTGTAGAACAGCATCTCCAGAATCGCGCGGGAGAAGAAGGCGAAGCGCTCGCCGTCATCGTAGAAGCCGTACAGGCCGCTGCGCTTGAAGTAATACTCATTATCAATGAAGTAGTAGACCACGCCGTCGCGCTCGGCCTTGAACAGACCGCAGTACTGGCTGCGCCAGCCCACCGGCACGCTGAAGTTGGTGACATAGGTCAGCGTATCCTTGAATTTCAGATCACCGTACAGCGGCATAACCACGCGGGCGTCAATGCCATCGCGGACCAGCGCCTTGGGCAGAGCGCCCGCAACATCGGCCAGACCGCCGGACTTGGCAAACGGAGCAGCCTCGCTGGCTGCATACAGAATTTTCATAAGCACCTCCGTGCGAATTTCACAAAATGAGGGCGAGGGAAAGCTTCTGCTCTCCCCCGCCCTCTCATCAAAGCCGGCTCCGGGGAGAGGGAGTTCGACCTCTATGAGCGTTATTCTCCCCCAACACCGGCGGCGGACCGCCGGTGCGGATGGCGTACCGGTTATACGCTGTGGTTTTTAGCAATAAATACCGGGAAGGTGTCGGTGCCGGCAAGCCTCTTGTCCTCCGTGATGTGGACATTCTTGTCGGTCACGACATACTCAACATTGGCGTTGGGCTCGACCACGGTATCCTGCATCAGCACGCAGTTCTTGATGACAGCGCCCTTCTTGATCTTGCAGCCGCGGAACAGCACACTGTTCTCAACAGTGCCCTCGATAACGCAGCCGTCCGCCAGCAGGCTGTTCTTGACGGAGCTGCCCTCCAGATAACGGGTCGGGTTATCGTCACGAATCTTGGTGTAGATGGGGGCCGGTCCGAACAGTGCGTTCATGCTGCCGTCCGCCAGCAGGCGCATATTCTCATCGAAGTAGCTCTTCATGTCGGAGATGCGGGCCGCATACCCCTCAAACTCATAGGACTGGACATTCAACAGCTTGAGGTTGCGGGCCAGAATGTCGCGCTCAAAGTAGACAAGACCGCGGACGGAGGCATCGTGGATCAGGTGGATCAGGCTCTCGCGCTCAATGACATAGATGTTCATGGCAAGGTTCTGCTCGCCCATGCGGTAGTCATTGGAGAGGATCTCGGTCACGCGGCCGTTCTCATCGGTGCGGATGGTGTAGTTGTCGCTGCGGGCACCCTCAGGGATGGGGGCGCGGTTGTAAACCATCGTGACATCGGCGCCGGACTTGACATGGGCGTCCACCAGCTTGCCGAAGTCAAAGTTCATGGCAATGTAGGAGTCGGACAGGATGACATAGCGCTCCTTCTGATCCTCGAGCCAGTTCAAGATGCTGTCCAGAGCGTCCACACGGCCGGAGTACAGCTTGACGCTGCGCTCTGCAAAGGGAGGCACGATGTTCAGACCGCCGCGCTTGCGGGTCAGGTCCCACTCACGGCCTGCGCCGAGGTGGTCCATCAGAGAGTGGTAGTTTTTACGCACGATGACAGACACATTGTCGATGCCGGCGTTGGCCATGCTGGACAGCGTGAAGTCGATCAGGCGGTAGCGTCCGCCGAAGGGGATGGAGGCCATCGAGCGCTCCGCCACCAGTTCGGGAACGAGGTTATCATAGGTGTTGGCGAAAATGACGCCGAGAGCGTTTACATTGCTGTTTACCATTGTTCCTCACCATCCTTTACATCGCTGGAAACCATTGCCTTGGGGCCGACCGTTGCACCCTTGCCGATGACAACGCCGGAACCAACGGTAGCCACATCACCGGGCTCGGCAATGTTCAGGCCGTCCTCCGGCATGGCACCGACGGTGGCGCCCTCCTCGATCGTGACATTCTCCGCCACGATGCAGTGCTTGACGGATGCGCCCGCCTTGATGACGGTGCCGCCCATAACAACGGCTGCCTCCACGGTGGCACCCTTTTCCACAACGGCGCCGGGGAACAGGATGGAGTTGTTGACCGTGCCGTTGACCTTGCAGCCCTCAGAGATCATCGAATTGACGATGGTGGCATCGCCGCCGATCTGCTGGCAGGGACGGCCGGTATTGCGGGAATAAATCTTCCAGTTTTCATCGAACAGGTTGATGCCGGAATGCTTGGGGTCCAGCACCTCCATGTTGGCCTGCCACAGGCTGCCGATGGTGCCGACATCCTTCCAGTAGCCGCTGAAGTGGTAGGCGTACATACGGCGGCCGTCCTTCAGCAGGTTGGGGATGACATTCTTGCCGAAATCGTTCTCGGAGTTGGGGTCAGCCTCATCCTCGGTCAGGTACTTCTTCAGGATATCCCAGTTGAAGATGTAGATACCCATGGAAGCCAGATTGGACTTAGGCTCCTTCGGCTTCTCTTGGAAGGCGTTGATGCGGTCGTCCTCATCGGTGACCATCAGGCCGAAGCGGGAAGCCTCGCTCCATGGCACCTCCATAACGGCAACGGAAAACTCTGCGTTCTTTTCCTTGTGGAAGCGCAGGAAGTCAGAGTAATCCTGCTTGCAGATCTGGTCACCGGACAGGATGATGACATACTTGGGATCATAGCGGTCGATGAAGGACAGGTTCTGATAGATGGCGTTGGCAGTGCCCTTGTACCAGTCAGAGCCGCTGGCCTGCTGGTAGGGCGGCAGGACATGTACACCGCCGTGCAGGCGGTCCAGATCCCAAGGCTGGCCGTTGCCGATATACTCATTCAAAACAAGCGGCTGATACTGGGTCAGGATGCCGACAGTATCAATGTCAGAGTTGACACAGTTGGAGAGCGGGAAATCGATGATACGATATTTTCCGCCAAACGGAACGGCCGGCTTGGCGAGCTTTTGGGTCAGCGCATAGAGGCGTGAGCCTTGGCCGCCTGCCAGGATCATTGCGATCATTTCTTTAGCCATAAGATTTCTCCCCTTAAATTTCGGCGTATGCCGTTTTTAACTTTATGACATTACCGCATAATTCCGGCTGCCGCCTGCTGCGATGCCTAGGCCCGCAGGGCAGGGATTTTGCGGTGATGCTATTTATCCAAAGGCGGTCATACCGTCGTTTTGGCTTTGGGCGGGCGTCCCCGGCGTTTGGGGGCCGCCTCCGTCTTGGCCGGTGCTGCAGGGGCAGCGGCCTTCGCAGTGGCTTTGCTTGCCTTTTTGGCAGCGGGCTTTGCCGGCTCTGCCGCCTTTTCGGCAGCCGCATCCGCCTTTTTGGTACGCGGCTTGCGGGCTGCGGGCACACTGAGATAGAGGGTGGACATCGGCGGCAGTGTCAGCGAAATATGCCGGTCAAAGCCGTGCATCGGGCCTTTCTCACTCTTGACCGTGCCGTTGGTGACACCGGAGCCGCCGTACTTCTTATCGTCGGAGTTGAGGATTTCCTTGTAGCTGCCGGGGTTCGGCACGCCCATCTGATAATCCTTGCGGAGCACAGGGTTGAAGTTGCAGACAACAAGGAGCATCTTCCCTGCCGCATCACGGCGCAGGAAGGCGATCACGCTCTGCTTGCTGTCATCCGGCACGATCCACTGGAAGCCCTCCCAGCTGTAATCCACCTGCCACAGGGCGGGCGTTTCGCGGTAGAAGTGGTTCAGATCTTTGACATAGCCCTGCAGCTCGCGGTGCTTGTCATAGCCCAGCAGCATCCAGTCCAGCTGCTTTTTCTCGTCCCACTCGATAAACTGGCCGAAGTCCTGCCCCATAAAGAGCAGCTTCTTGCCGGGGTGGGCCATCATATAGCCGAAGAAGGTGCGCAGGTTTGCGAACTTTTCCTCATAATCGCCGGGCATCTTGTTCAAAAGGCTGCACTTGCCGTGTACGACCTCATCGTGGCTGATGGGCAGCACAAAATTCTCGCTGAAGGCATAGAAGAAGCTGAAGGTGACCTTGCCGTGGTTGCCCGCGCGGAAGAGCGGGTCGGTCTTCATGTAGCTGAGCATGTCGTTCATCCAGCCCATGTTCCACTTGAAGTTGAAACCCAGTCCCCCATCGGCAGCCGGCTTTGTGACCAGCGGCCATGCCGTGGATTCCTCGGCGATCATCATTTTATGGGGATACCGGCCCAGAATGGCGGTATTCAGCTTTTGCAGGAAGGCGATGGCCTCCAGATTTTCCTTGCCGCCCTTGACATTCTGCTCCCATTCGCCGTCCTTGCGGTTGTAGTCAAGGTAGAGCATACTGGCCACGGCGTCCACGCGCAGACCGTCCACATGATAGCGATCTACCCAGAACATGGCGCTCGACAGCAGGAAGCTCTCGACCTCCTTCATGCCGTAGTTAAAGACCATCGTGCCCCATTCCTTGTGCTCGCCGCGGCGGGGGTTGGGGTCCTCATAGCAGGGGGCGCCGTCAAACATGTACAGGCCGTAGCCGTCCTTCGGGAAGTGAGCGGGGACCCAGTCCAGAATGACGCCGATGTCCGCCTGATGCAGCTTATCCACCAGAGTCATGAAATCCTTGGGGGTGCCGTACCGGCTGGTGGGCGCAAAATAGCCCGTGACCTGATAGCCCCAGCTGCCGTCAAACGGATATTCGGTGATGGGCAGCAGCTCCACATGGGTGTAGCCCATCTCCTTGATGTAGGGGATCAGCTCCTCGGCCAGCTCTGCATAGTTGTACGGGACGCCGTTTTCGGGGTCCTTCATCTTCCAGCTGCCGACCTGCAGCTCATAGATAGACATCGGGCTGTTGATCACATCCCGCTTTTGCTCATCCTTGATCCATGCAGCATCGCCCCACTCATAGCCCTCAATGTCGTAAACCTTGCTGCCGTTGGAGGGGCGGGTCTCGGTATGGAAGGCATACGGATCGGCCTTATAGACCAACTCATCCGCCGGGGTGGTGATGCAATATTTGTAAACATCAAACTGCTTGATGCCGGGTACAAAGCGCTCCCAGATGCCGTCCGTTACCATCTCCATCGGATGCTCGCCGGGCGTCCAGCTGTTGAAGTCGCCCACAATGGAAACGGCCTTGGCATGCGGTGCCCAGACGCGGAACACCGCGCCGGCCTCCCCGTTCAGCTCACACAGATGGGCGCCAAAGTAGCGGTAAGCCTCCTGATTGTTGCCCTGCTTGAACAGATAAATGGGCAGATCGGAGCTTTTTGGCGTTTCTTTGCGCTGTTTCAACATAATCTCCCCTTTTGGCGGTGCTGTACCGGGTACAATGCACCGACTTTGTATGATCTCTGTATCTATATTACATGTTTCATACGGGAATTTCAAGGGTTTTTGTGTAATATTCCGCTAAAATTTTCGTATGTTGCCTGTTCGTTTTGTACAAGTTCGACATATATCGAGGTGTTTTTCGTACAGCTGTACAAAAAATTCCCCTGCAGGGTGTTTTTTACACCCTGCAAGGGAATTGTACAAAATACTTCTTTATGCGCCGTAGATATAATAGGGGTTCTCACCGCTGTACACGCTGCGGCGGTTCCAGACGGTATGGGTGGCCAGATACTCGGCCCATGCATGATAGCCCGCCGCATTAAAATGCACACCGTCCTTGGTGGCATAGTCATCGATCTGGCTGCCGTCCGCCGTGTTGGTCAGGGCCTCCCGGATATTAACATAGTAACAGCCCTTGCGCAGCGCCATATTCGCCAGCAGATCGTTGACGGTGGCGATGCGCTGGTTGTCCAGCCCCGGCTTGGAAGCTGCGACCGTCTCCTGCACGCCGGGGATGGCCTGAATATAAAGAATGACGCCGGGGTTGAGCTGCTCACGCAGCATGTCGATCAGACGCTCATAGTAGGCAATGAAGCTGTCCTCACTGCCCTGCACAACCAGATTGTTGGTGCCGACCAGAATATACAGATAGTCCGGCTGGCTGGCCGCAATGGTCTCCAGCGGGGTCTCGGTCGCGCCGGTGACAGCGTTCTTGACGCTGACATTGTTGACAAAGGTCTGCACGCCCGCGCTGACATAGGTCGCATAGTGCGCATTGTGGTAGCCTGTGTCATAGATGCCGAGGCCGGAGGCAATGCTGTCCCCCGCAAAGGTCACGGTGTTGAAGTAGTCCTTCGTCACCGTGCCCAGCATCGGGACCGCCACCATCCGGTGGTCGGTGTTCAGGAACTCCGTATCTATGGTCTGGGCGACCGGCTCGGACTTGTCCCACGCGGCGGTATCCACGCTCTGCACAAGGCGCTGCGGCTCGGCGATAGGCTGCTGGGTCGGCGCAGCCGTGGGGGCCGCCGTCGCAGTCGGCTGTGCCGCGGCGCTGTCTGCCTCCTGCGGTGCCGGGGTGCCGTTGTCACGGAACCAGTAAAACCCGGCCCCTGCGCAGAGCAGCGCCAGAAGGACGATCAGGGCCAGAAACAATTTCCGCTTGCGCCGCTTACCGGCAACCTCACTGCGGTAGGTATAAAAATCAGCCATAAAAGCCTCGCTTCTCTTTTTCTGAAAACTATACACTGTTATTATACGCCACAAAGCCCCCGCACACAAGAGCCGCGAAAATGTTTTACAAATTTGTAAACCGGAATTGTAGCAAAAATTAGCTTGACGCACCCCCGTGCTGCCCCTATAATATAAGTAAGAGTATGCGTGACCATCAGTCACAGAACGGAGGTCCTGCCCCATGGCATGGATGATCGTATGCGACAGCTCCTGTGAGATCCGCGAGCTGCAAAACCCTGCACCCGGTGTGCAGTTTGCCCTTGCACCGTTTAAGATTCGCGTTGGCGAGCGGGAATATGTTGACCTGCCCACGCTGAACACCCAGCAGATGCTGCAGGCCATGACCGACTACAACGGTGCCAGCACCACCGCCTGCCCCAGCCCGGAGGAATGGGCCGAGTATTTCCTGCTGGCGGACAATGTCTTTGCCTTCACGATCAGCAGCAACCTGTCCGGCAGCTACAACGCCGCCATTGCTGCGCGTGAGATGGTGCTGGAGGAGCATCCTGAGAAAAACATCTTCGTGCTGGACACGCTGAGCTGCTCCGGCGCGCTGGCCGGTGCAGCCGAGCTTGCCAACAAGCTGATCGGCGAAAACCAGACCTTTGAGGACATCTGCTTTGCGCTGCAGAAGTTTGTCGAAAGCACCCATATCCTGTTTGCTCTGGCCAGCTTTGACAATCTGGCCAAAAACGGCCGCGTCAGCAAGGTGGTCGGCTTTATTGCAGGCCGCCTGAATATGCGCGTGCTGGGCCGCCGCACATCCGACGGGCGCATTGACTTCTATTTCAAGACCCGCGGCGAGACCCGCGTACTGGCAAAGATTCTTGAGCAGATGGTCGAGGACGGCTACGACGGCGTACACCCGGTATTGATCAGCGAGTGTGGGAACCAGACCGCTGCCCAGCTGCTGTACCACGGCATTGAGGCCAAGTGGCCCGGCGCACCGGTGCGCATCGTCCCCTGCTCCGGTCTGTGCAGCTTCTACGCACAGGATCAGGGCATTATCATCACGTATTGAGGCAAAAATATACCGCCGTGCATGGATTTGCACGGCGATTTTTGTTTTGTTGGCTTCCCCCTTGGGGGAAGCTGTCAGCGGCCCCGACCGCTGACTGATGAGGGGCAGGTGTACGGCCATCATCCGTTGGCGGGATATAACATATACCCGCCCCCTCATCCGGCCTCAGGCGGGGCCTCAGCCACCTTCCCCCGCCCGCGGGGGAAGGCATTCTTATTCCGGCAGCCGCTCCTTCACGAAATCCAGGAATGCCTGCGCAGCGGGGGCGAGATTTTCCCCGCAGGCAAGGCCGATCTCCATCATCTGGTGGGGTGCCATCGGGCGCTCGACCACGCCGGGGTAGCCCGGCTGGTGGTTGATGGCATTGTTGACGCTGATACCCAGCCCCGCCGAGACCATGGCGTAGGTAGCTGTAATATCCATCGTGGAATACCGGGCATCGGGGCGCGCCTTGATCTTGTCGAAAATCAGGGTGATGTCCGTCTCCATACCGGGGTAGCTCTCGATGAAGGGCTCGGTTTTCAGGTTCTCTACCGGGATAGCCTCCTGCGCGGCCAGCGGGTGGCTCTTGGGCAGCAGAACCATAAGCTCATCCTGCCGGATAGGCAGCCAGACCGGCAGATCGTCACGGTGGCTGATCAGGCAGAAGTCAGTGCGGTGATCGAGCAGCATCTCGGCCAGCTCGCTGCTGGTGCCGTTCACGATCTTGATGACCACGCCGGGATGCCGGGTGCGGAAGGCCGCCATCATCTGGGTGACCCACTCATAATAACAGTTGTATGCCGTGCCGATAACGATCGTGCCGCAATCCGCGCCGCGCACCTTGGCCGCGATCTGCTCCAGACGCTCCTGCGCAAAGAGCAGCTCACGCACGGACGGCAGCAGCTGGCGGCACTCCTCGGTGGGCTGCACGCCGCTTTTGGCGCGGTAGAGCAATGAAAAACCAAGTTCCTTCTCCAGCGTTGCCACGCTGCGGCTGATACCGGAGACGGTAAAGCCCATCTCCTCCGCCGCAGCGCGCAGGCTGCCGCGGTCGATTGCCTTCAATAAGATCTGCCAGCGTTCTGTGTCCATTCTGCACCTCGTATGTTGCTTTAGTTGCAATCCTGTAAAAACCATGTTTCGTTTTCATCAATCATAGTGCAGTTTTCCGTTTTTGTCAAGCCGGAAAGCAAAAAGGCTCCCCGCAGGGAGCCTTTTCTGTGTTATGTGCGGTTTTCCCGTTCCTGCTTGCGCTTTGTGCGCTCTAACAGAGCGGCCTTCTGCTTATCCCATTTGGCGTCATACTCCGGGGTTGCAGCATCCAGGCAGCGGCCGAAGCTCCAATGCAGGCCGTCGCGGCGGCTCAGCTTGAAGCGCAGATACCAGTGCCCGCAACAGGGGCAGCTGCTGCGGGTGAAATACCCCGTGTTGCCGCGCTTGAGCCATACCTCGTCATTTGTCAGCGGTGCGCCGCACTTGGGGCAGTTTGCCTTGTACAGCTCCGGCAGATTGCGGTAATCATCATGCTCCAGCCGGTTCATGAACAGCTGCACATCACAGCCTGTCTTTTCACTGCCGAGCAGTGCTTCGGTCAGCAGCTCCTCCTCCGTCGGGTAGGTGGCAAGCCCCTCGGCCAACGGCAGCTTGCGGCAGATCTTGGCCGTGTACAGCGCATCATCGAGCGCATTGTGGAAGGGCTCCACCTTGGGGATGCCCAACCGGTCAACCACGCTTTCCAGCGTCAGGCCCTCGCCCTCCCTGCGGGGGTAGGCCTGCAGAAAGATCCGCTGCAGATCATACCAGCGATCCGGCCAGTTTTCGTCCAGCCCGACCAGAAATAGATTCTGCTTCAGCACCGGCACATCATCAAGACCCCACTCGGCCAGCTCGGCGTCCGGCCCGGCCCAGTCAAGGAATTTCTGCAGGCCCTCCCGCATCGGCAGACCCGCGTCCAGATCCCCTTGGGACAGGCCGGTGACCTTGGCGATATGGTGCTGCAGCTTGCGGAAGATGCGCGGCCTGAGGTTGACCTCAAAGGTATCCAGTACATCGCCGCGCGCATTGATGCGGACCGCACCAATCTGAATGATCTCACCGCGCAGCGTCAGTTCTGCGCCGTGATAGAGGAAGGTTTTCGGCTGATAGCCGATGTTCCATTCCAAGTCGAAAACGATCAGATTCACAGGTCAGTTCTCCTCTAAAATAAACTTCTCGACCGCAAGGCCCACGCCGTCATGGTCGTTGTCGGCGGTCAGCCAGTCTGCTGCGGCCTTGACCGGGGCCTGTGCATTGCCCATGGCCACGCCCAGACCCGCCAGACGGATCATCGGCAAATCATTCCAGCCGTCACCACAGGCCATCAGATTGGCGGGGGTCAGCCCCTTGGCACGCAGCAGAATCTCCAGCGAGGTATCCTTGCCCACACCCAGCGGCATCGTTTCAATAAAGAAGGGCTGGCTGCGGCAGATGGACAGCTTGCCGGCAAATTCCTGCTGCATCAGCTCCTCGACATGGGGCATATCCGCCGGGTCGCCGGTCAGCAGCAGCTTGTTGATCGGGTGGGTCACCTCAGCGGGGAGGTTCTCGACCTGCCGCACGGGAATACGATTGATGCGAGCCTCCTCCTGCACATAGGGGCTGGCGGGGTCCTCGGTCACAATGCCGTTTCGGTCATAGGTCAGCGGCACGACATTCCAATACCGGCTGAAGGTGCAGACCGGCTCGATGAGCTCCGCCGGGAAGGCGTACTGCACAAGCGTTTCCCCGGTCTTGCAGTCGATGATCTTACCGCCGTTGTAGCTCAGGATACAGCCGCCGTATTTTTCCAGCTCCAGCTCCTTAGCCAGCGGCTCAATGCCGACCGTGGGACGGCCGCTGGCCAGCACGATACAGACGCCCCTTTGCGCCGCTGCCTGCAGGGCCGCTTTGGTGCGCGGCGTGATGATTTTATCGGTGTTGGTCAGTGTGCCGTCAAGGTCCAGTGCCAGAATTTTATATTGCATGGTGATTCCCTCGGATGCAGATTGCAGATTTGTGTATATTGTACTCTAAAATTGGGGATTATGCAAGCGTCTTGCCTTTCCTTGTGGGGCTGCGCCCGCAGGCGCGTGTCGGAGCGCAACCGCCGTAGGCGGCTCTTAGCGCGTAGACTGAAAGCGGCCCCGCAGGGCCGGATGCGGGGCATGTTTGCCATTTTTACCCGTTGGTGGGATACCATGGCAGGGTCGGCCCTCATCAGTCAGTGGTCGGGGCCACTGACAGCTTCCCCCGCGGGGGGAAGCTTTTTTGTTCAAGATTAGCTATTTCTAACGCATTGACAAAGATTCTTCCGCATGCTACACTATTTAAAGCAATAAGGGAGTAGTCAGCGCGGGGTGGAGCAGCCGCCGCGCAGTTCTGCCAACACAATGAGCTATAGGGCTCTGGCTTAACTTTAAACGATGAGACTTATCTGCCTGTAACAGGGCAGATAGGTCTTTTTTTATGCCGTTTCCTGACACTTCCTGACAAAACGGAGGAATATGCCATGACTTTATTTGACTTGATCCTGATTGCCGTCAGCCTCTCGATGGACGCATTTGCCGTTTCGATCTGCAAGGGGCTGTCTGTCCGCAGGGTCAGCCTTACCCACGCCCTGACCTGTGGGCTTTGGTTTGGCGGTTTTCAAGCGCTGATGCCCGCGCTGGGCTATTTCCTCGGCGACCGGTTTTCGACGCTGCTGACAAAGTTCGGCCCCTGGATCGCCTTTGTGCTGCTGGCGCTCATCGGTGCCAACATGGTCAAGGAGAGCTTCGGCGGGGACGAGCAGCTGGACGATGACTATTCCGCCAAGGCGATGCTGCCGCTGGCGATCGCCACCAGCATTGATGCCTTTGCTGTCGGCGTCAGCTTTGCCGCGCTGGATGTGAACATCGCCGCGGCGGCTTCCTTCATCGCCTGCGTCGCGTTCGTCTGCTGCCTTGCGGGCCATCTGCTGGGCAAAAAATTCGGCAGCTGGCTGGGCGGTAAGGCCGAGATATTCGGCGGCGTCATTTTGGTGTGCATCGGCGCAAAGATCCTCGTTGAGCATCTTTCCGGCGGCTGAGGGCCGGAAAAAACAGAGAAAATGCA
>ERZ833608.1341-NODE-1341-length-16187-cov-12.109534_pt1 | contig 16187 bp, 15 predicted proteins | sample MGYA00519694_ERZ833608 | MGnify/ENA primary metagenome ERZ833608 (study PRJEB31850, sample SAMEA3708742) | human gut metagenome | biome: human gut; feature: human-associated habitat; material: faeces | place: China | collected 2014 ... | reverse complement strand
CTTCGGCGCCGCGGCCGGCGGCCGCGAGGATCTGCGCGTAGCCGATCTGCACGTCCGGACGGGCGGCGTGGCGCGCCGCGTAGGGGCCGAGCGCGTCGGCGAGCGCCCGGATGCCGCGGCTCTTCTGCGTCGAGGGGCCGAGCGTGGCGATGAGGCGGTTGAGCCAGTCGCCCGCCTTGGCGTCGCGCGGGGCGAGCGCCTTCTCCATCGCGGCGAGTTCGCTGCGGACCGCAGGGGCGTCGCCGCGCTCGACGGCGTCGGCGAGAAGCGTCTGGCGCGCGCCTTCGGCGGCCGGATCAAGCTTGAGCCAGAGCCGGGCGGCGGCGAGGGTCTTTTCGGAATCCCGCGCGGAGACCGCCGTCTCCCAGGCGAGCTGCGCGACGCCGGGATTCTTCGTCGTCTCGGCCGCGTCCATCCAGGCGGCGTAGGCGAAGCCCGCCTCGCCGCGGTGGAGCGCCACGCCGGCGGCGATGAGCTCGAAGAGCGTGCGGTCGGGCGTCGAGACGGCCGGATGCCCAGCGGGCATGCCGGGCATCGCCGCGGCCGGAAGAGCGGTGGCGGCGCAGAGTGCGCAGGCAAAGAGTAGACGGAGCGTGCCGCTGGACATGATGTCGTCCTTCTGGTGTTCTGATGCGAGTCGGCCGGGGCGGGGAGAGATGAGCCGCGGACGGCGGTTCATTCTATCGGCGCGGCGCCCCGGCCGACCGGGCGGAGCGGTGAGGGAATGCTTCAGCGCGCCCCCTGCACGGCCGCCGGGGGCGCCGCGAGCGGCAGGTCCACGATCACCTCAAGGCCGCGCGGCAGCAGGTTTCTCGCGCGGATGGAGCCGCCGTGGGCGAGGACGGCGCTGCGCGCGATCGTGAGGCCGAGGCCGAAGCCCGTGCCGGTCTGCTCGCGGTTGCCGCGCACGAAGGGGTCGAAGAGCGTCGGGAGTTCGTTTTCCGGCACCCCCGGCCCCTCGTCGCCGCAGCGGATGCGCAGGAGGCCGGGGCCGCGCTTCATGCGCACCGTGATCCGGCCGCCCTCGGGCGTGTGGCGCAGGCTGTTGCGCAGAAGGTTGCCGAGCGCCGAGCGCAGCGATTCGGCGTTCACTTCGAGCACGACGTCCCGGTCGAGCGCGTCGTCGAGCACCACCCTGATGCGCTTCTTCTGCGCTTCAAACCCCGCGGTCTCGACCACGTCCTCGACGAGCCGGCGCATGGATTCGGGCGTCTTCGTCAACGACCCGTCCGCTTCGTCCTGCCGCGCCACCGTGAGGAGCTCCTCGACGAGGTGGTCCACGTTGCTCACCTCGCGCTCGATGCGCTCGAGGTAGCGCGCGGCGTGCTCGGGATCGCGGCGCGCGAGGTCCACCGCGACGTCGATGCGCGCGAGCGGACTCCTCACCTCGTGGCTCACGTTGTGAAAGAGCCGCTGCTGCCGGAGCACGAGGGCGCCGATGCGCTCGGCCATGCGGTTGAAGACCCGGGCGAGGCCCGCCACCTCGGCGCCCGCGGAGGAGAAGGCCGGATCGACGCGGGTGTCGAAGCGCCCGCTCGCGACGTCGCGCATCGCCGAGTTGAGCCTCAGGAGCGGCCGGGTGTAGTAGTAGGCGAGTACGGCCGAGACGAGCGCGGAAAGCACGAGCGCGATGAGCATCGCGACGACGGCGGTCTCGTGGCCGTTGAAGGGGAGAAACGAAAGGTCCTGCGGCACGGTCGCGAGCATGGCGAAGGCGTAGTAGGGCCGGCCGTCGATCTCGACGCGTTCGATCGAATTGAGTGGGAATCCCGTGAGGCTCGCTTGGTCGGTGAGCGACCGCTCGATCTTCTCGCGGTCGCGCCCGATAGAGTCGAGCACGGCCGCGGGCACCCCGCGCCCGGAGATCTCCTCGCCCGCGTCGTTGACGATGTACACGGTCGGCCGGGTGTTCTGCGCGCTCTTGAGCCACCGCACGAGCTCCTCGCGCCCGGCGTACTCGTTGACCACGAGCGCGGCGAGGACGGACTTGCGCCCGCCGATGCGTCCGTCGATGCGGCCCTCGGCGCATTCGTTCTTCTGCACCCAGTAGAAGATCGTGCCCGTCACGAGCGAGGTGACGACGATCACGCTGAGGATGCCGGCGAGCAGGCGCCAGAAGAGGCTCGAGAAGTCGGGGTGGCTGAAGGACATGACGGCGGAGCGCTTTTGGGAGCGCAGAAGAGAAAAGGAATCATTATCGCTCGCAGTCGGCCGCGGCCGCCCTTCCCGCCGCGCGCAGCGCCGGTCTGCGGGCGTGCGAGAATGGGCGCCCAGCCGTTTTCGTTTTCCCGTCGCCCCTCATGACCGATTCAGACTTCGCCCGGACGCTCGCCCGCTGGCAACGCGCCTTCGGGCGCCGCGACCTGCCCTGGCAGCGCTTTTCGACGCCCTACGAACGGCTCGTCTCCGAAGTGATGCTCCAGCAGACGCAGGTCGGTACGGTGATTCCGTACTACGAGCGCTTTCTCGCGCGCTTCCCGACCGTCGAGGCGCTCGCCGCCGCCCCTGCGGACGAACTGATGCGCCTCTGGGCGGGGCTCGGCTACTACTCCCGCGCGCGCAACCTCAAGCGCGCCGCCGAGCAGGTGGCGGGTCCTCTCGGCGGACGCTTTCCCGACACCGCCGAGGGGCTTCTCGAACTCCCCGGCGTCGGGCCCTCGACGGCGGCCGCGGTCGCGGCCTTCACGAGCGGCGAAGCGAAGCTGCCGATGGTGGACGGCAACGTGAAGCGCGTTCTCGCGCGCGTGCGGATGATTCCGGGCCGCGTGGGCGAGAAGTCCTTCGAGACGGCCGTCGCCCGTGCGGCCGCGGAGCTTCTTCCCGGGCCGGAGGACGTCGCCGCCTACACGCAGGGGCTCATGGACCTCGGAAGCGGCGTCTGTCGCCGCCGCGCGCCGCTCTGCCCGTCGTGCCCCGTGCGCGGCTTCTGCCGGGCGGCTTTTGCCGGGCGGGCGGAGGACTTCCCCGCGCCGAAGAAGCCCCTCGTGAAGACGGTGCGCCGGCTCGTTTTCGGCGTTCCCGTCAGCGCGCGGGGCGTGTGGCTGCGCCGCGGCGCAGACGGAGGCGTCTGGGCCGGACTCTGGACGCCCGTCGTGCGGGAGGTTCCGCTCGACGCCGCCGGAATCTCCGGGCCGGCGGACTTCGGGTTCGACGAGGGTTGGGAGGCGGCGCCCTTGGGCGCCATGAAGCGCGAGCTCACGCACCAACGGCTCTTCCTCGACGGATGCGCGCTCCTGCGCACGCAGGGGTCGCTCGAGGCGCAGGGGTTCACCTGCTTCGCCGCCGATCCGGCCGCCTGGCCGGGCATGCCCGCGCCCGTGCGGATCTACGTCGAGCGGGCGCTCCGGGCGGCGGGCTATTCGGTCTGAGCCTTCTGCTCGGCGCTGAGCGCCTGCGCGAGCGCGCGGTGGCGCACGATCGTTCCGGTGCGGTCGGAGAAGCGCCGCCCGAGCATTTCGGCGACGTAGACGGAGCGGTGCTGTCCGCCCGTGCAGCCGATGCAGACCGTGAGGTAGTGGCGGTTCTGCGCCGTGTAGTGCGGGATCCACTTCTCGATGAAGCGCCCGATGTCGTCGATCATCTCGCCCACGAGCGGCTGGCGCGCGAGGTACTCCGCCACGGGCGCGTCGAGCCCCGTGAGGGCGCGCAGCTCGGGCGCGTAGTAGGGGTTGGGGAGGCAGCGCACGTCGAAGACGAGGTCCGAGGCGAACGGGAGCCCCCGCTTGTAGCCGAAGGACTCGAAGGTGAGCGTGAGCTTCGCACCCGGCTCGCCGATGAACTGCTGCACCCAGCGGCGCAGCTGCGAGGGCAGCAGCCGCGTCGTGTCCATCACGTGCGCGATCTGCGCGACGGGCAGCAGGAGCTCGCGTTCGCGGCGGATCGCCTCCTGGAGCGTGAGCTCCTGGTCGAGGTGCTCGGCGTGCGTGGAGAGCGGATGACGGCGGCGCGTCTCGGAGAAGCGCCGCACGAGCTCCTCGTTCGAGGCGGTGAGAAAGAGCACGCGCGTGTCGAAGCCGCGCGCCTTGAGATGCTCGAGCGCGGCGAAGGCGGTGTCGAATGTCGCGTGCGAACGTGCGTCGATCGCGACGGCCGCGGCGCGGGTGCCGTTGGCGGCGAGCCGCTCCGCGACGGGTTCGAGGAACTCCGCGGGCAGGTTGTCGATGCAGTAGTAGCCGCTGTCCTCCAACTGCCGGACGGCGATCGACTTGCCGCCGCCGGAAAGACCCGTGACGATGATGAGCTGCATGGTGCGCGCCTCAGAAGAGATGTGGAAAGCGAGGGGTTCTGTTGTTGTAGCAGGAAGCGCCCGCGCACGCCGAGCGGAGGCCGCAGTCTTTATGTTGCGGCGCCCCCGGCCTCTTCGACGGGCGGCACCCAGGCCGAGAGCGCCTCGCAGAAGGCGGTGGGGGTCGGTGCGGCGATGAGCCGGGCGCGCGCGTCGGCGTCCGAGAGGAGCGCCGCGGTCGCGCGCAGCAGTCCGAGGTGCGCCTCGGGGTTCTCCGCCGGGGCGAGGATCACCACGAAGAGCTTCGCGCCGGTGCCGTCGGGCGAAGGCGTTTTGACGGGCTCGCGCGTGCGCAGGAAGGCGACGACGGGCGAGTCGAGGGATTCGAGCCGCCCGTGCGGCACGGCGCAGCCGTGCCCGAGCGCAGTCGAACCGATCCGCTCGCGCTCCGAGAGCGCGGCGAAGGCCTCGTCGTGCGGCACGCCGTAGGTCACTTCAAGAGCGCCGGCGGCCTCTTCGAAGAGGCGCTTGAGGCTCTTCACGTCGAGGTCGAGCCGTACGGCGTTGAGCCTGAGGTAGGGAGTGAAGGGATTCATCGGACGGCGGCCTCCCGGTTGCAGGGGGCCGGAGGAAGAAAAGTGGGCGGTCAGCGCTTCGCGCCGCGCATGCGCGCCGTGGGGATGCTCTCGAGGTCGCGGTACTTGGCGACGGTGCGCCGCGTGATGTCGAACCCCTCGCCGCGCAGCAGGTCCGTGAGCGCCTGGTCGGAGAGGCGCTTGTCGGTCGGTTCGGCGGCGATGAGTTCGCAGATGCGCGCGCGGATGCGTGCGGGCGAAACCGAGGCGCTCATGCCGAGGCTGTCGGTCGCCTGGACGGCGGGCAGCAGGAAGAGGCTGCGCAGCTCGAAGGTGCCCGCGGGGCACTGGAAGAACTTGCCCGAGACGGCGCGCGATACGGTGGAGTCCGAGAGGCTGAGCTCGCGGGCCGCTTCGCCGATCGTGAGCGGCACGAGCGCGGCGCGGCCTTTCTCGAAGAAGGCCTGCTGGCGGCCGACGGCGAACTGCGCGGCCCTGAGGAGCGTCGAGCTGCGCGCCTCGATGCCGGCGATGAGGCGCTTCGCCTCGGCGAGATACCGCCCGAAGGGCGTCGTCTCGTCCACGGCCGCGCCCTGCGCGAGCGAGGAGAGCCTCAGCCCCGGCTGGGCGGAGGCGTTGAGCTCGGCGGTCCAGACGCCGCCCGCGCGGCGCACGAGGATGTCGGCGACCACGTACTGCGTCGCTTCGGCCGAGTAGTTGGAGGCCGGATGGGGATTGAGCGTCTTGAGGAGCGCGAGGGCGCGATCGAGGAGCGCTTCGTCGCCCCCCGCGGCGGCGAGGAGCGCCCGGCGGTCCTGAAGGGCGATCTCCTTGAGTCTGCGCTCGATGAGATCGATGAGGAGCGTGCCGGCGGCGCGGTCGGCCGAACCCTCCTCGATGCGGCGGCGCACCTGGAGCGTGAGGCACTCGACGGCGCTCGCCGCGCCGACGCCCGGCGGGTCGAAGGTCTGCAGGAGCGCGAGCCCGCGGCGCCAGGTCTCGAGCGGCGCGTCGAGGACGTCCGAGAGGTCGCCCACCACCTCCTCAAGGGGGGCGGGAAGCATGCCGGAGTCGTCGAGCTCGTCGATGAGGCAGAGGACCACTTCGCGCGTCACGGCGTCGACGTCGAGCGTGCGCAGTTCCGCGAGAAGGTCTTCGCGCAGCGACGAGGGCGCAGCGACGCGTTCCACGGCGGGCAGCTCGTCCGGGTCGCCCGCGCCCGAGCCGGTCCAGGCCGAGTAGACGTTCTCGAGCGGACCGCGGTCTTCGGGGAACTGCTCGGCATCCTCGCCCCGCACGGCTTCGGTCTCCTCATGGAGCGCGGGCTGGTCCTGCCGCTCCTCTTCGCCGGCGGGCGCCTCGCGTTCGAGCAGCGGATTCTCCTCGGCGGCGAGGTCCGCCTCGTCGAGCAGCTCCTGCGCGCTCATGCGCAGAAGCCGGAGCGCGTACTGCTGCTGCGGTGCGAGGGTCTGCTGCTGCTGGACGGAGAGGCCGAGGCCGGCCGAAAGAGAGGGCATGCGCAGGGTCCTTACATGCTGAAGTTGTCGCCGAGGTAGAAGCTGCGCACGTCGGGGTTGTCGACGATGTCCTTCGGGATGCCGGAGGCGAGCACGCGGCCCTCGTTGATGATGTAGGCGTGGTCGCAGATCGAGAGCGTCTCTCGCACGTTGTGGTCTGTGATGAGCACGCCGATGTTGCGGCTGCGAAGATACTTGATGATGCGTTGGATCTCGATCACCGCGATCGGGTCGACGCCCGCGAAGGGTTCGTCGAGCAGGATGAAGCGCGGGTTCGCCGCCAACGCGCGGGCGATCTCGGTGCGGCGCCGCTCGCCGCCGGAGAGCGAGAGCGCCTGGTTCGTGCGGATGTGCTGGATCTGCAGCTCGTTGAGGAGCGTTTCGAGGCGCGACTCGATTTCGTTGCGGGTGAATGGGCGGCCCGAGGCGTCCTGCTGCATCTCGAGGATGGCGCGGATGTTGTCCTCGACGGAGAGCTTCCTGAAGACGCTCGCCTCCTGCGGCAGGTACGAGAGCCCCATGCGGGCGCGCTTGTAGATCGGCAGGTGGGTGATCGAGACGTCGTCGAGTTCGATCGCGCCGTCGTCGGCCGAGACGAGCCCCACGACCATGTAGAAGGACGTGGTCTTGCCCGCGCCGTTGGGCCCGAGCAGACCCACCACTTCGCCCGACTTCACGGCGAGGTCGACGCCCTTGACGACCTGGCGGCTCCCGTAGTGCTTCTTGAGCCCGCGGGCGACGAGGGTGTGGACTTTTTCGTCGTCGGGACGGACGGTGGCAGAGGATTCCATTTTTTCTAGCGGCTTCGGCTCGGGGTGTGGACGGAGGGGATCAGGGATTGGCGATCGAGGTCGCCGGCGAGAGCGGAGCGCCCGCGCGCGGCTTCGCCTGACTGTTCTGCGTGCGCGGCGCGATCACGGTAGTGACGCGCTGGCGGCGGCCGCCCTCGACGGCGCCTTCAACCACCGAGCGGGCGTTCCTCATGTCGTAGACGATGCGATCGCCCTGCGTCATGTCCTTCTCGACGCCGTTTTCAGAGCGCGAGAGCCGGGCCGTGCCCGAGAGCGTCACGGTGTCGGTCTCCTCGTCGTAGGTGATGCGCTTCGCCTCGGCGTGCACCCACTCGTCCACGGGGTTCTTCGCGTCCGGATCGCGCTGCTGGCGGAACTTCGCCGGCGCGCCCGTGATCGTCGCCCGGCGGTAGCCCTTGGGCGTGATGCGCAGGTTAAGCACGTCGCCCGTGAGGCGCATCGAGCCCTGATCGACCACCACGGCGCCGCTGTAGACGGCGGTCTGCTTCACTTCGTCGCCGTTGAACTGGTCGGCGTGCACTTCGATCTGCTGCTCGCGGTCGGTTTGAAGCGCCCAGGCGCTGGAGACGAGACCGGCGGCGAGCAGAACGGCGAAAAGCTTCTTCATGGCGGGTTGGTCCGATGAGGGTGTCCGGTGGGTGGGGGCGGGGATCAGGGAGCGGGCTTGCGGAAGTTCTCGGGATGGAGAACCGAGCCCACGCGCCCCTTGAGCTCCACGGTGCGGGCGACATTATCGTACATCATGCCCCCCTGGGCTTCGGTCGTGTCCGAGCCCCGGCGCATGTAGACGGGCTTGTCGGTCTCGAAGCGCAACGTGTCGAGCCAGCCGCGCACGTAGCCGCTCCTGAATTCGAGTTCGGGCTCGCCCTGGAAAGGCGCGCGCGTCACGACGACGTTGCCGGAGAATTCGACCGTCTCCATGCCGTCGTCGCTCCAGATCTCGTCGGCGCGGGCGCGTGCGGTCGCCTCGTTGGGCGCGAGCGAGACGACGAGGCCCTTTTCGGCGCGCATGCGCTCGTCGGAGAAGTGCTGCAGGTGCTCGGCGAAGGCCTTGAACTTCGGCGTCCCCGTCTCGTCGAAGTCAGTGAGCGAGACGTTCTTCGCGAGAAAGTCCGGGCTTTTGTCGCTCGGGACGTACTTGAGACCCTCGAGGTCCGCGCGGATGGAGTACCAGTAGCTCGTGAGCACGATCAGGAGGAGGAGCGCCGAGCCGATGATGGCCGTGATGCGCTCGCGGATGACGAGACGGCGGTGCGCCATGAAAGAACTACTCCTGCGAGAGGAAGCGCTCGGCGAGGAGCGGCTCCCAGCGGCCCTGGGCCTGGAGGATCTTTTCGGCGAGGTCGCGCACGGCGCCGCGGCCGCCCGCATGCGGAGCGCGCCAGTGCACGTAGGGCTCGAGCTCGGGGCTGCCGTCCGCGGGCGTGGCGGAGAAGCCGACCGCGCGCAGGCAGGGCAGGTCCGGGAGGTCGTCGCCCATGTAGGCGCACTCCTCGGGGGCGATGCCCGCCGCCTCGAGCATGTGCCGCAGGGTCGGGAGCTTCTTGAGCTTGCCCTGTTCGACGCGGGTCATGCCGAGCTCGTCGGCGCGGTAGGCGACGATCGAGGAGGTGCGGCCCGTGAGGATCGCCACCTCGATGCCGGCGGCCTGCAGCAGCTTGATGCCGAGGCCGTCGCGCACGTTGAAGGTCTTTGCGAGCTCGCCTTCGCCCGTGAAGACGAGCGAGCCGTCGGTGAGCACGCCGTCCACGTCGAGGACGACGATGCGGATGCGGCCGAGCCGTTCGAGAAGGGTCGGAGAGGCGTTCATCAGATCACCTTTGCGTCCATCAGGTCGTGCATGTGGAGTGCGCCGACGAGGCGGCCGTCATGGTCCACGACGAGAAGCTGATTGCACTGGTGCGCCTCGAGCGCCTTGACGGCGGCTGCGGCGAGTTCGTCCGGGCCGATCGTGTGGGGGTTCGGGGTCATCACGTCGCGCATCACGACGTCGCGCACGTCGCCCACGCGCTCGATGAGCCGGCGCAGGTCCCCTTCGGTGAAGATGCCGATCACGCGGTCGTCGTCGTCCACCACGGCCGTCATGCCGATGTGCTTGCGCGTGATCTCGCGGATCGCGTCGAGGAGCCGCACGTCGGCCGTGACGCGCGGCACCGCGTCGCCCTGACGCATGACGTCGCGCACGTGGATGAGCAGGCGCCGGCCGAGCGCGCCGCCCGGATGGCTGCGCGCGAAGTCCTCTTTGCTGAAGCCCTTCGCGGAGAGGCAGGCGACGGCGAGCGCGTCGCCGAGGGCGAGCGTGGTCGTCGTGGAGGAGGTGGGCGCGAGGTTGAGCGGGCAGGCCTCGCGCTCGACGTGGCAGTTGATGTGGAAGTCGGCGTGGCGCGCGAGCGTCGAGTCCGGATTCCCGGTCATCGCGATCAGCGTGGCGCCCTCGCGCTTGAGGATCGGGACGATCATCAGGAGCTCCTGCGTCTCGCCCGAGTAGGAGATGCCGAGCACGACGTCGCCGCTCGTGATCATGCCGAGGTCGCCGTGGGCCGCCTCGCCCGCGTGCACGAAGAAGGCCGGGGTGCCCGTGGAGGCGAAGGTGGCGGCGAGTTTGCGGCCGATGTGTCCGGACTTGCCTACGCCCGAAACGACGAGTCTGCCGCGGCAGCCGAGGATCGCTTTGACGGCGAGGGCGAAGTCGGGCGTCTTGCCGAGGCGCTTCGCGGCGGCGAGAACGGCGTCGGCCTCATGCGTGAGGACTTCGCGTCCGAGGCTCACCGCGGCGGCGGCGTCAAAATGCGTTTCGATCATGAATTGGGCTCCTCGTGGATCAGGGCAACTTGTTATTTTAGAAGAAAAGCGCCCCGCGTCCCGGACTGCGCTAACAGCCGGAAACGCGGGGCGCCTCTGCTCCGGGGGGCGCCCGCTCAGGGCGCCCTCGGGTCGGAACTCCGGTCTCAGTGGTTGAGAATCTTCGAGAGGAACTTCTGCGCGCGCTCGGTATGCGGCTGGCTGAAGAACTGGTCCGCGGGAAGGTTCTCGATGATTTCGCCCGCATCCATGAAGATCACGTGGTCGGCGACCTTCTTGGCGAAGCCCATTTCGTGCGTGACCACCATCATCGTCATGCCCTCCTTGGCGAGGCTCACCATGACGTCGAGCACTTCGTTGATCATCTCGGGGTCAAGGGCCGAGGTGGGTTCGTCGAAGAGCATGCAGATCGGGTCCATCGCGAGGGCGCGGGCGATGGCGACGCGCTGCTGTTGGCCGCCGGAGAGCTGACCGGGGTACTTGTCGGCGTGCGCGAGGAGCCCCACGCGGTCAAGGAGCTTCAGGCCGCGGGTGAGCGACTCTTCGCGCGAGCGCCCAAGGACCTTCATCTGCGCGAGGACCAGGTTCTCGCGGATCGAGAGGTGCGGGAAGAGCTCGAAGTGCTGGAACACCATGCCGACGCGGCTGCGCAGCTTCGGCAGGTCCGTCTTCGGATCACCCACGGAGATGCCGTCCACCGTGATCTCGCCCTTCTGGAAGGGTTCGAGCGCGTTGACCGTCTTGATGAGCGTGGACTTGCCCGAGCCCGACGGGCCGCAGACGACAACGACTTCACCCTTCTCGACGTTGACGCTGCAGTTCTTCAGAACCTGGAAGTTGCCGTACCACTTGCTGAGGTTCTTGATTTCAATCATTGCCATGGGGGGAATCCTTCAATCCTTCATAGGGGAGGTATGCATCTCTGGGATCAGGGCCGGGCCTCAGCGGGCAGCAACGGCCATCTTCGCCTGCAGGCGGCGAATGAGCATCGAGAGCGAAAGCGAAACTGCAAGGTAGCAGGCGGCAGCGAAAGAGTACATCATAACGAGCTGTCCGTCGCGCTGAGCGATCTTGACGACGGCGCCCATGAAGTCGCTCCCGCTGATGACGTACACGAGGCTCGTGTCCTGAAAGAGAATGATCGTCTGCGTGAGGAGCACGGGGAGCATGTTGCGCACGGCCTGCGGCAGGATCACGTAGCGCATCGTCTGCGCGTAGGTGAGCCCGAGGCCGGTGGCGGCGAAAAACTGCCCGCGGCCGATCGACTGGATGCCCGCGCGCATGATTTCGGCGAAGTACGCCGCCTCGAAGAGCACGAACGTGATGATCGCCGTCAGGTTTGCGCCGATCATCACCGGATGGTCGAGGCCGAAGATGAAGCGCAGCACCTCGGGCATCAGCAGGAAGAACCAGAAGAGCACGAGCACGAGAGGCACGGCGCGCATCAGGTTGATGTAGAGCTTCGCGAGCCCGGAGAGCCAGCCGATCGAGGAGAGGCGCGCGAGCGCGAGGAGCGTGCCGAGGGCGAGGCCGAGCACGGCCGTGATCGCGGTGAGCTGCAGCGTGTAGCCCGCGCCGGCGAGCAGGAAGTCAACGGAGCCGGAAATGGAGGAGAAGTCGACGGACATGGTTCTTTCTCCTTATTTGGCGGCGATGAGACCGGGGATCGCGCACTGCGATTCGACCCAGACCATCAGGCGGTTCACGACGAGCGCGATCACGATGTAGAGAATCGTCGCCCAGAGGTAGGCGGCGAAGAAGGTGAACGTGTTCTCGCCCATCTCGTTGGCGCGCATCGTGAGTTCGGGCAGGCCGATCGTCATGGCGACGGCGGTGTTCTTGATGAGGTTCATCGCCTCGCTCGTGAGCGGGGGGACGATGAGGCGCATCGCCATGGGCAGGATCACCTCGCAGTAGCTCTGCAGCGGCGTGAAGCCGAGCGCGCGGGCGGCGTTGGGCAGCCCCCGCGGGATGCTCGCGATGCCCGAGCGCACCTGCTCGGCGATTCGCGAGGAGGTGAAGAGCCCCATGCAGAGGAAGGCCGTGACGAACTGGCCGACCGCCGGGTCCGCTTCGGTGAGCCAGTCCTTGTACCAGGGGACGAGTTCGGGAACGACGAAGTACCAGATGAAGATCTGGACGATGAGCGGAATGTTGCGGAAGAGTTCGATCCAGGCTTCGCAGAGCCCGGCGACGAAGCGGTTCCGGGTCGTGCGCAGGGTGCCCACGATGACGCCGACCACGAGGGCGAGCGCGAAGGCGGCGACGGCGAGGCCGATCGTCCAGCCTGCGCCCCAGAGGATGTAGACCCACCAGGGGTCGTCGGTTAGGAGGGACTGCTCGAGGAGCGAGTCCAGACTGAAGTTGAGCGCCATGACGCGGTCCTCTTATGTTGGTCCCTGACTGCGGAGCGGCTGCGATGGCCGGCGCCGCAGTGGGCAGGGCGCTTTGGCGGGGGGTCTGTGACGGGCTGAGGGAAGAAGACTCCGGATGCGGCCTGAAAGCTAGCTGAGCCGCATCCGGAGCTGAAAACCGGGTTGTCCGGAGACGAAGGATCAGATGCCCTTGTCGCTCGGGTTCTTGAAGAGCTCCTTCGTGTAGGAGTTCATCTTGAAGTTGAGGTTGACGTCCTTGGGCGGAATGGGCGACTCGAACCACTTCTGGTAGAGCTTCTCAAGCTCGCCCGACTTGATCATGCCGACCACGGTCTTGTCCACGAGGGCCTTGAACTGCGGGTCGTCCTTGCGGAACATCGCGCCGTAGGGCTCGACCGAGAGGGCGGCGTCGAGGATCGTGAAGTCCTGCGGGTTGGAGAGGTTGGCGATCTGGCCGGCGAGGAGCACGTCGTCGATCACGAAGGCGTCGGCGCGCTTGTTGGCGACCAACTGCATCGACTCGGCGAAGTCCTTCGTCATCAGGTAGCGGAACTTGAGGTTGTGCTCCTTCTCGTACTTCTTCACGAGGGCGACGGAGGTCGTGCCCGAGGTGAGGGCGATCGTCTTGCCGTTGAGGTCGTCGAAGGACTTGATGCCGGAGGACTTCCAGACGGCCGCGGAGACCTGGATGCCGAAGTAGGCGACCGAGAAGGCGGCCTCCTGCTGGCGCTTGAGGGAGTTCGTGGTCGAGCCGCACTCGATGTCCACGGTGCCGTTCTGGATGAGCGGGATGCGGTTGGCGCTCGTGACGGCCTGGTACTTCACCTCGAGCTTCGGGAGTCCGAGCTCCGTCTTGACGGCGTCGGCGACGCGGTTGCAGACCGTGTAGGCGTAGCCCGTGGGCTTGCCGGCCGCGTCGAGGTAGGAGAACGGCACGGAGCTCTCACGATAGCCGAGCGTGATCGAGCCCGAGTCCTGGATCTTCTTCAGGGTGCCGGTGAGCTCCGCGGCGCCCACGGCGGACGACAGAACGAACAGGCATGTCGCGGCGGCGAGAGCGGTGCGGCGGAAAAGCGTGGTCATGATGAGTTCCTCTTCTCTGATGTGCTTCCAGGCTGAGGCGCAGACGTCGCAGAGGCGGAACTGCTCCCTCTAAAGGGATGAAAGCAATAGACGTGCCATAAAGGAGAAACCCCAGGAACGAGGGGCGCACATGCACGGGAGGCGTGCACGGACGCAAAAAAGGCCCCGGCGGAGGAATCCGCGGGGCCTCAATAGCACCAATGTGGTGCGTATTGATTCAAATTGGTGCACTACTCCTCATCGTCCGCCTGGAAGACCGGGCGGCGGCCTTCGAGGAAGGCCTTGAGGGCCTCGGCGGCTTCGGGCGAAACGGCCTGGCGGCGGTAGACCTCCTCCTCGAAGGGGGCGGCGTCGGCGAGAAGCTTCGCGCGGGCGGCGCGCAGCACCTGCTTCGTGCCGGCGACGGCGCCGGGCGGAAGCACGGCGAGGCGGGCGGTCTTGGCGGCGACGACGTTCTCGAGGTGCTCGTCCTCAACGACGCGGGTGATGAGGCGCATCGCCTCCGCTTCGTCGGCGCTGATCGGCTCGGAGAGCAGCAGCTTCTCGGCCGCCTTGGACGGGCCCGCGGCGAGCGCCATCACGGTGGCGGCGCCCCAGCGCGGCGTGCGCGCGAGCGCGACGGCCGGAAGCGAGAAGAGCGCGTGCGAGCCCGCGTAGACGAGGTCGCAGTAGAGGAGCGCGGTGAACGCCTCGCCCACGCAGGGACCGTTCACGGCGGCGATGACGGGCTTTGTGAAGGCGCTGATCGTGCTGAAGAAGTCGTCCGCGGCGGCTTCGGCCGCCTCTGGGGCGGCGAGCATCTCCTCAAGATCGGCGCCGGCGGAGAAGACCGAGCCCGCGGCCTGCAGCAGCACCACGCGGGTCTTGGGATCCGCCTCGGCCGCGCGCAGCGCATCGGCGAGCGCACGGAACATGTCCGCCGTGAGGGCGTTGCGGCGCTCCTTGCGGTCGATCGTGAGGCGCAGGATGCCGTACTGAAGCGAAGACTGAATGCTCATTGGAAAAACCTTTTAGTGGGCGCCCGCGGGCGGCGTCAGGCGCTTGGACCAGCGCCTCGCCTGCGCGCCGCGGACTTCGGGGTCGACCACGTAGCCGGAGGCCTCCATGAAGCGCTCCATCGGCTCGTTGCCGGGAAGAACATAACCCGCCATTGTATGAAACCCCTCGAGGGCGGCTTCGCGCTCGAGGTGCGCGAGCAGGATCCGCGCGAGGCCGAGCCGGTGGAGGTCGTCGCGCACGGCGATGCCGAACTCGGCTTCGTCCTCGCCCGCCGACCAGCGGCCGGAGGCGGCGAGAGGGGCGTCCTCCCGCGCGGATTCGGCGATGGCCCACGCGCCTGCGCGGGACCAGTCCGGGCGGCAGAGCGAGGCGATGCGCTCCTCCGAGAGCGCCGCGGCCGTGTGGAAGCGGTAGTAGAAGGACGACTCCGAGAGCGACTCGATGAAGGCGCGCAGCCGCTCGAAGTCGTCTTCGAGGAGCGCGCGCAGCCGCATTTCGGCGCCGTTCTTCGCGCGCACCGCGAGACCGGCCTCGACGGGCGCAGGGCGCACGACGAGGTGCCGGTAGGTTCGGTCGGGTTCAAGAGGCGCGTCGTAGAGGGCCGCTTCGGCGTTGAGGACGAGAAGCCCCTCGGGCGTGGGCACCACGGGCTCGAGGCGCAGCTCGCGCAGCGCCGGCACCGCCGCGGCGAAGTCCGCGAGCCGGCAGAGGGCCGCATGGAGCTGCGGGCGGTCCACCGCCGGGAGCCCCCGGTAGGCGTCGAGCGCCTGCGAGATCTTCGGCGTCCGGGCGAGCCGCTCGGCTTCGGCGAGCGCGAGCGGCGGCAGCCCCACGGCGAAGTCCTTGTAGAGCGTGCGCGCGAGGCCCGCGCCGCCGAACTCAACGACGGGGCCGAGCACGGCGTCGAGCCGCACGTTGAGCGAGAGTTCGCGCTCGATCGAGTGCGCGGACATCTTCTCGACGAGCACGCCCTCGAGGCGCGCAAGGGGCGCGTGTTGGGCGAGGTTCTCCGTGAGGCGGCGCCAGGCCGCCTCGAGCGCTTCGGACGAGTCGACGCCGAGGATTACGAGGCCCGAGGCGCTGCGGCTCCCGAGCCCTTCGCTTGAAGCCTTGAGGGCGACGGGGTAGCCGATCGACCGGGCGGCTTCAAGCGCCTCGGGGAGGCCGGCGACCAACTGCGCCGGGACGGCGAGGAAGCCGAGCGCCTCGAGGAGCGCCCGGACCTCCCAAGGGAGAAGAAAGTGTCGGCCCGTCTCAAGGGCGCGGCGGCAGATGAGGCGGATGCGGACGAGCTTCGCGGCGCCCAACCGCCCGCGGCGGGCGGCGGGCGGCGAGCGGCGCGCTTCGATGAGGGCGCTGCGGTCGGCGAGCAGCCCGAAGGCGCGCATCGCGAGCTCGGGCGAGCGGACCGCGATCAGGCGCGAGTCCGGGAGGCGCTCGAGCTGACGCACCACCGCCGGGGTCGAGCGGCTCGAGAGCCAGGAGACGACGACGGGCTTGTAGGTCTTCAGCGCGGCGCGGGCGAGTTCGGTGAGGGTCGGGTCGAGCGTCGAGACGGGCGAGGGGCCCACGACGACGACGGCGCCGTTCACCGCCGGGTCGTCGAGCACGATGCCGAGCGTTTCGGCGAAGCGCGCGCCCGGCGCGCCCGCGCCGATCACGACGGGGTTCACTGGGATGCGCTCCTCGGGGTGCACCTTGTGGAGCCTCTGAATCGTCCGGTTGGAGAGCCCCTCGATCTGCACGCCCGCACGGTCGGCCGCGTCGGCCGCGAGCGCGGCGACGCCCGAGCCGTTGGC
>ERZ833608.1328-NODE-1328-length-16309-cov-10.842992_pt1 | contig 16309 bp, 16 predicted proteins | sample MGYA00519694_ERZ833608 | MGnify/ENA primary metagenome ERZ833608 (study PRJEB31850, sample SAMEA3708742) | human gut metagenome | biome: human gut; feature: human-associated habitat; material: faeces | place: China | collected 2014 ... | reverse complement strand
CAGCTGGGAGAGCGCTTGCATGGCATGCAAGAGGTCAGCGGTTCGATCCCGCTATCCTCCACCAAACAAGGAAGTCCTGAAGGGTCCGCAGATCCTTCAGGATTTTTTTTGCCTTCGACCCGGCCGGACGCGGGGTGCAAAAAGGCCGCGCGTTCCTTCACGGGACGGCGGCCTCGATGCGGCGGCCCGGACCGGGGGCCGGGCGCTTGGTGAGGGTCGAAGACGTCAGCGCTGACGGCGCTTGTCGGCCTCTTCGACGACGCCGCGGCGGACGGTGTCGAACGCGTCGTTGAGCGCGGCCATCACGTCCTGGTTCGTGCGGGTGACGATCAGATTGCGGCCCGAGACCGTGAGGTCGATGCGGATCGTGAAGGCGCCCATCGTCTGGTGGCCTTCCTGAGAGACGGTAACCTTGCAGGGCCCGAGCTGGTTGTCGAACTTGGTGAGTCCGGCGAGCTTCTCGTTCACGGCCGTTTCGACGGCGGGGGAGCGGTTGATGCCATGAAAGATGATCTGAGCAGCCATAGGAACCTCGCTTTTTGTTGTTCTGAGCTGGTGAGAATTGCCGGAGGAAAACTTCCTTCGGTGTTCTTAAATCAAAGTGTATCCGCTTCCGGGCCGGTTGGGGGCTCTGCGGCATCCGAATTTGTCCCAAGTCGCAAATGCCCCTAAAAGACGCGTTAGGGTGCTCCGCATCCATTAAAATACGCGCGCGTTCGAGACGGACCACGGCATGCGTCCTAGAGCACCGAAGTTCTCGAACGGCTTTCATCCGTCAGATTGAGAAAAGCCTGCGTCCCCTGCGGGCGGCCCCCTCGCGGGCCGCTTTGGACGGGCGGACGCCCGGGCGAGCGTTCCATTTGCGAAAGATGCGTCCGGCCTCGAGGGACGCGCCGGGAGTCGTCTCCCGACGCCGCCCTGAACGCGCCGGAATATGAATTGATTGGTGGGAGGCGGCGCACACGGCGCCGCACGCGTTCCTCCGGGCAGCCGGGGGGCGAAAAGACGACGAAGAAGGGGGCCTGAAGCGCCCCGAAAGCGCTCCGCCGCATGCCCGCCGCGGCTTCAAGCCGCGCGGTGCGGAGCGAAAGACAACATTTTTTAAGAAAGAGACAACAGACATGTCCATGGATCGCAAGCCTTGGCAGGACAAGGGTCCGCGCCGCTCCTTTGGTGATGATGAACAGGGCGACCGCCGCGGCGGCCGCTTCGACCGCTTCGACCGTTCGGAACGCTCCGAGCGCTTCGAGCGTTCGGACCGCCGCGACTTCGGCGACAGGAAGCCCTTCGGCGAGCGCAAGCCCTTCGGTGAGCGCCGCGACTTCGGCGAACGCCGTGAGTTCGGCGACCGTCCGCGCTTCGAGCGCTCGGACCGCCGCGACTTCGGCGACAGGAAGCCCTTCGGCGAGCGCAAGCCTTTCGGCGAGCGCCGTGAGTTCGGTGATCGTCCGCGCTTCGACCGCAAGCCCGGCGGCCGCCGCTTCGAAGGCTCCCGCGGCCCGCGCGAGGACTTCGGCGTGCGCTCTGGCCCCCGCGCCCGCGCCTACGACACGCGCCGCTTCGCCGAGAGGAGCGAGTTCGCGCAGAACGCGATGGTGCGCATCGACAGCGACATCGCCGACTTCTTCGGCAGCCCCGAGGCGGTCAACCAGGCCCTGCGCCTTCTGATCGACGCCGCGCGCGTCGTGAAGCTCGACGCCGTCAAGCCCGCCGCTCCGGAAGCGGTCGAGCCTGAAGAGGCCGCGCAGATCTTCGGCGGCGACGTCGAGGAGGACGACGTCGAGGACGCCGTCTACGGCGACGCCGCCGAGGCCGAGGAGGCCCCGGAAGCGGCCGGCGAGGAGAAGGCCGAGGAGAAGTTCGAAGAGAAGGCGCCCGAAGCCGCCGCGGAAGCGAAGTAAGCCGCTCCGCCTCTGCGGGATTCCCCTCAGCTCCGGCGACGCCGGACCTTAAGCCGGCCGCCGGAACGGATTCCCTAGAATGAAGACGGACGGAACTCCGCCTTCGAAGAAGAAGCCCCGGAAGATTCCGGGGCTTTTTTATGAACCGCTCTGGCGGCCTCTCATGCAGCAGTACATCCTTGCGCTCGATCAGGGTACTACGAGCTCGCGCGCGCTCATCTTCGACCGCTCGGGCGACGCCGTCGCGCTCGCGCAGCGCGAGATCACGCAGCGCTATCCGCGCCCGGGTTGGGTCGAGCACGATCCGGTCGAGATCTGGGAGAGCCAGCTCGCCGTCGCCCGCGAGGCGCTCCGCCGCGCCGGGCTCTGCGCGGCGGACCTCGCCGCCGTTGCGATCGCCAACCAGCGCGAAACGACCGTGGTCTGGGACCGCCTGACGGGCGAGCCCGTCGCGCCCGCCCTCGTCTGGCAGGACCGGCGCACGAAGGCGCGCGTCGAGGCGCTCGAGGCCGAGGGGCTCGAACCCCTCGTCGCCGGCAAGACCGGCCTGCGGCTCGACCCCTACTTCTCCGCAACGAAGATCGGCTGGATCCTCGACCACGTGCCGGGCGCGCGGCGCCGCGCCGAGTGCGGAGAGCTCCTCTTCGGCACCGTGGACGCGTGGTTGCTCTGGAAGCTCACGAAGGGCGCGGTGCACGCGACCGACGTCACGAACGCCTCGAGGACGCTGCTCTGCGACCTACGCTTGGGCCAGTGGGACGACGAGCTGCTCGCGCTCTTCGGCATTCCGCCGGCGATGCTGCCGCAGATCGTGCCGAGCTCCGGCGCGGCCGCCCTCACCGATCCGGAGTGGTTCGGCGGGGTGGTGCCCGTGACGGGCATTGCGGGCGACCAGCAGGCGGCGGCCTTCGGCGAGGCGTGCTTCACCCCCGGCACCGTCAAGAACACCTACGGCACGGGTGGGTTCCTGCTGATGAACATCGGCGCGGAGCCGCGTCCGAGCGTGAGCCGCCTGATCACCACCGCGGCCTTCCGGCTCGAAGGGCGGCGCCCCGCCTATGCGCTCGAAGGGAGCGTCTTCGTCGCGGGCGCGGTCGTGCAGTGGCTGCGCGACGAAATGGGGTTCGTGCGCACGTCGGCCGAGATCGAGCCGCTCGCGAGAAGCGTCCCCGACACGGGCGGCGTCTACTTCGTCCCCGCCTTCGCGGGGCTCGGCGCCCCGCACTGGGATCCGGACGCCCGCGGCTGCCTCATCGGCCTCACGCGCGGCACGAAGCGCGCGCACATCGTCCGCGCCGCCCTCGAGGCGATCGCCTTCCAGAGCGCCGAGGTGCTCGATGCGATGGCGCGCGACGCCACGCACCCGGTGACGGAGCTGCGCGCCGACGGCGGCGCCTCGCGCAACGATCTGCTCATGCAGTTCCAGGCGGACATTACGGGCGTGCCGGTGATCCGGCCCGCCCAGACGGAAACCACGGCCTTGGGCGCGGCGTACCTCGCCGGGCTCGCCTGCGGGTTCTGGTCGGACACGGAGGAGATCGCCTCGCTCTGGCGCGCCGAACGCGTCTTCGAGCCGGCGATGTCGGCCGACCGGAGAGGATTTTTGATGAACCAATGGGCGCGCGCCGTGAGCCGCGCCCGCAAATGGAATATTGATCATGACTGATGCTGGCAAGACGACTGCGGCCGAAGCCGCAACGAAGCCCCTTCTTCCCCTTGACCGCGCGGAGATGATCGCGCGCGTGAAGGCGGACCCCGTCTGGGACGTGGTCGTGATCGGCGCGGGCGCGACGGGCGCCGGGATCGCCGTGGACGCCGCCTCGCGCGGCCTCTCGACCCTGATCCTCGACGCGCAGGACTTCTCCGCGGGCACCTCCTCGCGCTCGACGAAGCTCATCCACGGCGGCGTGCGCTACATGAAGAACCCCCGCGACTGGGGGCTCGTCTGCGAAGCGCTCCATGAGCGCAAGATCCTCATCGAGAACGCCCCGCACCTCGTGCACGCCGAACCCTTCGTGCTGCCGTGCTTCAAGAAGTACGAGCGCGAGATCTACACGGTCGGGCTTGGGATCTACGCGGCGATGGCCGGCAAGGCCTCGCTCGGGCGCACGCGCGCCCTGAAGCCCGCCGAGGCCGCGGCGCGCCTGCCCGGCGTGAAGACCGAGGGGCTTCTCGGCGGGGTCGAGTTCTACGACGCGCAGTTCGACGACGCGCGCCTCAACGTTGCGCTCATCCGCACGGCGCACCGCGAAGGCGCGGCCTGCCTCAACTACTTCCCCGTCACCGCGGTCGAGCGCGACCGCGGCCTCATCCAGTCGATCACGGCGACCGACGCCGAGACGGGCGAGACGCACCGCATCCGCGCGCGGTGCTACTTCAACTGCTCGGGCGTGTGGACCGACGCCGTGCGCCGCCTCGTGGACCCCAACGCCGCCTCGATCCTGCGCTGCTCGCGCGGCTCGCACGTGCTCCTCGAGCGCGAGTTCCTCCCGGGCGAGGCGGGCATGCTTATCCCGAAGACCCGCGACGGCCGCGTGCTCTTCTGCATCCCCTGGCACGACATGACGCTCGTCGGCACGACCGACGTCGAGCAGCGCGAGCCCGACATGCATCCCGAAGCCTCCGAAGAGGAGATCGCCTTCATCCTCGAGACCGCCTCGGGGTACCTCGCCCGCCCGGTGACGCGCGCCGACGTCCGCGCGTCCTTCGCGGGGCTGCGCCCCCTGCTGCGCGCGCCCGAGAGCGCGGACGGCTCGACCGCCAAGGCCTCGCGCGAACACGCCGTCATCCCCGAGTTCGGCAACATGATCACGGTCGCGGGCGGCAAGTGGACGAGCTACCGCCGCATGGCCGAGGACGCGATGCTCGAGGCGACGACGAGCCACCTCGTCAAGCCGCGCCTGTGCGTCACGAAGACCCTCCCGATCGCCGACGATCCGGTCTACGGCGCCGCGCGCGTCGAGAAGATCGAGAAGGCCGCGGCCATGGGGCCGGGCGCCGACGCCGAAGTGGTCGAATACGCGCTCTGGTCGCGCGACAACGAAGGCGCCCGCACGGCCGAGGACGTGCTCTACCGCCGTCTGCGCCTCGGACAGATGAACGCCGAGCGCACGGCGAAGCTCATGCCGATCGTCGCGGCCGCCCTTGCGGGCGAGCCCTACGAGCTCGAGCCCGTGCCGGCGCCCGAACCCGTGGTCGAGGTCCCGGCCGAACCGACTCCCGCGCCTGCGCCCACCCCCGCGCCCGTCGAGGTCGCGTCCGCTCCTGAAGCCCCCAAGGCGGAGGCCGAAGGCGTCGCCGAGCCGGCGTCCGCCGTCCGTCCTGAAGCCGCCGAAGCGCCCGTGAAGACGCAGGAGGCCGGCGGGGAGGAGAAGTCCGAAGAGCCCGCGCAGACCCCCGCGGCGAAGCCCGTCGAGGATGCGGGCGAGCCCGATCCGGCCGAGATGACCGCCGCCCTCGAGCGCGCCGTCGAGAAGGCCGCGGCCGAACTCCCGGAGACGGGGCTTGATGCCCCCGCCGGGGAGAAGGCGCAGCCGGAAAATAAGGCGTAATCTGCACGCGCGGTGCCGCGCCGGACCGGGGCCCCCGCGCCGGTGCACCGCACGCATTCCAAACCAGAGGCCCGGTTCGTTCGGGCTTCTCTTTTCTCTCGGAGCGACGCATGGAATACAGCTTCTGGGGCGGCCTCATGCTGATGGTGCTGATGGCCGACCCGCTCGGCAACATCCCGATCACGATCTCGTGCATGAAGAGCGTGCCGAACAACCGGCGCGTGCGCGTGCTGCTGCGCGAGTGCACGATCGCCATGGGGCTGCTGCTCCTTGCGATGTTCTTCGGCAAGCCCTTCCTCGCGGCGATCGGACTCTCCGACGCGGCTCTCTCGATCGGCGGCTCGGTGATCGTGATGCTCATGGCGATCCGCATGGTCTTTCCGACGAAGGAGGGCGTCTTCGGCGACACCCCGGGCGGCGAACCCTACATCGTGCCGATCGCCATTCCCGCGATCGCAGGCCCCTCGACGCTCGCGACGATCATGATGCTCGCGGCGAGTCAGCCCGGGCGCCTTCTCGAGTGGGGCGCCGTCGTGGTGATCACCTGCGCGGTGAGCTTCGCCGTGCTCGCTTCGGCCGACTGGCTCGAACGTCACATGGGCTCGAAGCTCACGCTCGCCTTCGAGCGCCTGACGGGGCTGCTCCTCGCGATGATGGCGACGCAGATGTTCCTCTCCGGGCTCGGCTCCTACCTCTCGAGCCTCCCGCGCCCCGGCCTCTGACCTCCGGCCGGCGAAAAACGCCCGAAAAAACCACGCGCTTCGAGTGGACAGAGCCTTTTCGATTGAGTAAAATCCGCTCCCTTGACTGAAAAACCGGGGCGGATTGCTTACCCCATCTTGGTTTCCACTGGCGCCGCCGGGAAGGTTTTTCGTCGAGACAGAAAGCCGCGGCTCACGCAGAAACGCGTTCGAGCCGCTTGAGAATTCCAATTTGAGCGGAAGAACCCCACGTCTGGCAGCAGACTCCACGGACGGCGCCATCCGGACCGAGGAGTTGGACGGCGGCTCTCCCTCGCAAGCAACCATTAGGTGAACGCAATGAAGACCTTCTCGGCCAAGCCGCTTGAGGTTAAGCGCGACTGGTTCGTGGTCGATGCCAGTGACAAGGTGCTCGGCCGTCTGGCCAGCGAGATCGCGCTGCGCCTGCGCGGCAAGCACAAGCCCGAATTCACTCCGCACGTCGACACGGGCGATTTCATCGTCGTGATCAATGCCGACAAGCTCGTCCTCTCCGCTGAAAAGGCGACGAAGAAGACCTACTACCGCCACACGGGCTACCCCGGCGGCATCATCGAGACGACCTTCCGCGACATGCAGGCGAAGCACCCGGGCCGCGCCCTGGAAATCGCCGTCAAGGGCATGCTCCCGAAGGGCCCCCTCGGCTACGCGATGATCAAGAAGCTCAAGATCTACGCCGGCGCCGAACATCCGCACACGGCTCAGCAGCCCAAGGTTCTGGATCTCTAATAGAGGCACTTAAAGATGATCGGCAACTACAACTACGGCACCGGCCGTCGCAAGAGCTCCGTCGCGCGCGTGTTCATCAAGCGCGGCACCGGCAAGATCGTGATCAACGGCCGCCCGCTCGAGCAGTACTTCCATCGTGAGACCGGCCGCATGATCGTCATGCAGCCCCTGCAGCTCACGGAGAACGTCGAGACGTTCGACATCATGGTGAACGTCATCGGCGGCGGTGAATCCGGCCAGGCCGGCGCCGTCCGTCACGGCATCACCCGCGCCCTCATCGACTACGATGCCGGCCTCAAGTCCGTTCTCTCCAACGCCGGCCTCGTCACGCGCGACGCCCGCGAAGTGGAACGCAAGAAGGTTGGTCTGCGCAAGGCCCGCCGCGCGAAGCAGTTCTCCAAGCGCTAACCGCTTCACGCACGAAGCCCTCTCCGGGGTTCTCCCCGGAGCGGACTCCGCCGAAAAGAACCGTCCGACGACCTTCGGGTCACGGGCGGTTTTTCTTTGGGTTTTCCCTTGCGTTTTAAGCTTCCTGGTGTAGGATGAACGACTTCAAGAAACAGGCGTTCCCTCATCGGCGGACGGCGCAGGCGCCGTCCGTTTCGGCCCCCGGCGGCGACCGAACAGCGCAGGGAGACGCCTCAAAGACCAAGACAAACAAGGACGACAGAAGCGATGACCGAAGCGACTACGACGGCCACTGAAGCGGCGAAGACTCAGGATGCTCCCGAGCTCATGCCCGAACCGATCACCTTTACCGACGCCGCGGTGGCGAAGGTGAAGCAGCTCATGGACGAGGAGGGCAATCCCGAGCTGAAGCTGCGCGTCTTCGTGCAGGGCGGCGGCTGCGCCGGCTTCCAGTACGGCTTCACCTTCGACGAAACGCAGAACGAGGACGACGCCGTGATGGAAAAGGGCGGCGTGAAGCTCCTGATCGACTCGATGAGCTACCAGTACCTCGTCGGCGCCAAGATCGACTACAAGGAGGGGCTCTCGGGCGAGCAGTTCGTGATCGACAACCCCAACGCCGTGACGACCTGCGGCTGCGGGTCCTCCTTCGGGGTCTGATCGACGCCCCTTTCGGCAGACGGCTTCCGGCGCTGAAGTTTCTTCAGGGCCGGAAATGAAGAGCCGCCCCGCGCCTTCCCCTTCCAAGGGGGAAGAGCCCGAGGGCGGCTTCGTCGTTTTTGGCGAGTGCGTCGGCGCACCCGATTAGAGCGGGTAGAGCGCGCCGAGAATGCGCGGACCCCGCGCGCGGGTGACGGCCGGGAGGTTCCCGGGGAGGCCGAGCAGGTGCGCGCGCGCGAGCCACGCGAAGGCGGCCGCCTCGACCACCATCGGGTCGAGCCCGCGCGCCGAGGTGTCGGCGACCGTTTCGAGGCGGGCAAGCCGCGCGCGTACGCACGCCTCCAAGCGCGCCATGAGGAAGGGGTTGAGCGCGCCGCCGCCGCAGACCCAGAGCGCCGCCGCCTCCGGGTGCTCCGCCTCGAGCGCCCGGGCGACGGACTCCGCGGTGAGCTCGGTGAGCGTACGCGCGACGTCTTCGGCCGCGGCGCCTTCGGCGCCGGCGGCGTCGAGCGCGGCGTGGAGCCACGCGGGCGAGAAGCGCTCGCGGCCGGTGGACTTCGGCGCAGGCAGCGCGAAGTACGCCTCCTCGAGCATCCGGGCGAGGAGCGGAGCGATCACGCGGCCGCGCGCCGCAAAGGCGCCGCCGCGGTCGAAGGGCTCGCCCGTCTTCTCCTCCATCCACGCGTCGAGGAGCATGTTTCCCGGCCCCGTGTCGAAGCCTCGGACGGGCGCCGCGGACGCCTCGCCCGGCAGCAGCGTCAGATTGGCGATGCCGCCCACGTTGAGGACCGCCGTCGGGCGCGGTTCGGAAAAGACTTCGGCGTGGAAGGCGGGCACGAGGGGCGCGCCTTCGCCGCCCGCGGCGACGTCGCGCGAGCGGAAGTCCGCGACGGCCGCGATTCCGGTGAGCTCGACGAAGAGCGCCGGGTGGTTGAGCTGCAGCGTGAAGCCGCGCCCGGGCCGGTGGCGGATTGTCTGGCCGTGAAGGCCCGCGGCGGCGACGTCCCCGGGCGCGAGCCCGACTGCGGCGAGCAGCCGCCCGACCGCCTCGGCGTAGAGCCGCGCAAGCGCGACCGAGGCGTCGCCCATGCGTTCGATCTCGTCGGTCGTGCCGAGCGCGAGGGCCCGGAGCTCCGAGCGCAGCGCCGCGGGCATCGGCACGTAGACGTGTCCTAGGGTCTCCATTGCGGCGCCGGCCCTGTCCGATTCACGAAAGCGCAGCGCCACCGCGTCGGCGCCGTCGAGGCTCGTCCCCGACATCACGCCCAAGGTGATCACCGGCGGCTCCCGAGCGTCTTCACGCCGCCTTCGACGGCCATCTTGACGGGGCGCACACGCCCGGAGGGGCGGGCCTCCTTGATCGCGGCGGCGTCGTCGCCCTGCGCGGCCGCTTCGGCCTCGGCGCGCGCCTGCGCCTCATGGAGGAGCTTTTCGGGCGAGGGGAGGCCCTCCTTGCGGGCGGCCTCCTCGAAGAGCGCGATCAGGGGCTGGGCCTGCGCGCGCAGCTGCGCCAACTGATAGGCCGAGAGGTTCTCCGTGTCGGGAAGATCCGCGGTCGCCGGATTGATCTGCACGCCGTTGATGATGAGTTCGTAGTGCAGGTGCGGGCCCGTGGCGAGCCCGGTGCTGCCCACGAGGCCGATCAGCTGGCCCTTCTTCACGAGCGAACCCGCGCGCAGGCCCTTGGCGACCTGCTGCATGTGCGCGTAGAGCGTCATGCGCCCGAGGCCGTGGTCGATCTGCACGTAGCGGCCGTAGCCGCGCGCCTCGTAGGCGACCTTCGCCACGCGTCCGTCCGCGGCGGCGAGAATGCGCGAGCCGCGCGGCGCGCGCAGGTCCGTGCCGTTGTGCGGGCGCAGCACCCCCGTCACCGGGTGGCGGCGCAGCGGAGCGAACTCCGAGCTCACGTCCTTGATGTCGAGCGGCACGCGCAGGAAGGTCTGCGAGGCCGAGCGTCCGTCGAGCGTGTAGAAGCTCCCCGGGTGCGTGCCGTCGGAGAACCAGAACGCCTCATGCACGCCCGAGTCGTCCACGATCTGCGCGGCGAGAAGCTGCCCGTCCCTCACGAACCGGCCGTCGGCGTACTTCTTCTCGTAGACCACGCGCAGCGTGCTCTCGGGCGAGAGCGCCTGCACGGGGTCGTCCGCGCCGTCCCAGACCTCGAGGAGCTGGTCGGCGACGTTCTCCGGGAGCTTGAGCGCCGAAGCCGTGGCCGAGAGGCCCTTCTTCGCGCCCCCGGAGACGAGCGTCTCCATCGTCGAGAAGGTGTAGGGCAGTTCGTCCGCGATGAGTTCGCGGCCGATGCGCGCCACCTCGATCGTGCGCGCATCCTCGCTGCGCGGGCCGTCGAGGTAGAGCCGCAGGAATTCGAGTTCGCCCGAGGCGGTCACGCCCGCCGTGAGGTGCTGCCCCGGCTGGAGCGCGAGGAAGGGCGCGGCGAGCGGAGGCGCGGCGTCGAAGTAGTCGAGCGCCTGCCGGTCGGCGACGCCGAGATGTGAGAAGACCGAGAGGAGCGTGTCGCCCGGGGCGACGTCGTAGTGCTTCGGGGTGTAGGCCCCGAGCCGCGTGAGCGAGGCGATTTCGGGGGCGAGGTCGGGAACGGGGGCCTCCAGCGTGCGCACGGCGGCCTGTAGGGGCTCCGGCGCGGGCGCGGGGCCGGCGGCGACGAGAAGCGACGCGCCGAGACCTGTCGCGGCAGCGAAGGACGCGACGCCCGCGAAGAGCGCGCGCGCGTCGCCCGGGCGCAGTCCGAGCCGCGCGCCCCAGACGCGGGCGGAAAGGAGCGAGGAGCGGCCGAGGCGGATGAGTCCGTCGGCCACGAAAGAGGGCGCCGTCATCGGAAATCTTCGAAAAAAGATGCGGAAAATCCCATATTTTAGACGCTCCACGCAGGGCGATGATAAAGTTTCCCCCTTGAACCGCAGCGGCCGCCCGGCCGGCCGGGCCACCCGCCCGCCGCCCGCGGGGCGCAGAGCGGGGATCTGACTTCCCCGCTCCCTGCCGCGAACCGAATTTCCGCACACCCTCAGATCGAAATGACGCAAGAAACAGCTCCGGCGAAGACCTATCCCGTGACGGACGACATCCGCGAGGCGATGGCCCTCATCGCGCGCGGCACCGACACCTTCCTCATCCAGTCCGAATTCGAGCAGAAGCTCGCCCGCGCGAAGGCGACGGGCACGCCTCTGCGCTGCAAGCTCGGCCTCGACCCCACCGCCCCCGACATCCACATCGGCCACACGGTGGTGCTCAACAAGCTCCGTCAGCTCCAGGACCTCGGCCACACGGTGATTTTCCTCGTGGGCGACTTCACCGCGGCGATCGGTGATCCGTCCGGGCGCAACACCACGCGTCCGCCCCTCTCGCGCGAGCAGATCGAGGCGAACGCCCAGACCTACCTCAACCAGGCCGGCCACATCCTCGACCTCGAGAAGACCGAGGTCCGCTACAACTCCGAGTGGAGCAACGCCCTCGGCGCCGCCGGTCTCATTCAGCTCGCGAGCCGCTACACGCTCGCGCGCCTCCTCGAGCGCGACGACTTCGCCAAGCGCTTCAAGGAGGAGCTCCCGATCGCGATGCACGAGCTCCTCTACCCCCTGATGCAGGGCTACGACTCCGTGGCGCTCAAGGCCGATCTGGAACTCGGCGGCAGCGACCAGCGCTTCAACCTGCTCGTCGGCCGCGAGCTGCAGCGCCAGTACGGCCAGGAGCCGCAGTGCATCCTCACGATGCCGCTCCTCGTCGGCCTCGACGGCGTCGTGAAGATGAGTAAGAGCAAGAAGAACTACATCGGCATCACGGACGCCCCGAACGACATGTTCGGCAAGGTGATGTCGATTTCCGACGACCTGATGTGGAACTGGTACGACCTCCTCTCGCTGCGCGGCAACGACGAGATCGCCAAGCTGAAGAAGGAGTGCTCGGAGGGGCGCAACCCGCGCGACGCGAAGGTGCTCCTCGCCCGCGAGATCGTCGAGCGCTTCCACAGCGCCGCCGCCGCGGACGAGGCTGAGAAGGAGTTCAGCGCGCGCTTCCAGAAGGGCGCCGTGCCGAGCGACATCCCCGACGTTGAGGTCGCGGCTCCCGAGGGCGGCATCGGCCTGTTGCAGCTCATCAAGGCCGCCGGCCTCGCGCCCTCCTCGGCCGAGGCGGGCCGCAACGTCGACCAGGGCGGCGTGCGCATCAACGGCGAGCAGGTGAAGGACCGCACGCTTAAGATCAAGGCGGGCGAATCCTTCACGATCCAGGTGGGCAAGCGCCGCTGGGCGCGCGTCACGGTGGCCGCCGCGCAATGATCGTTCTGCTGCAGCGCGTTTTGGGCGCCCGAGTCGAGCGGCGCACCGAAGGGGGCGCCCCCGCGGCGCTCCTCGGCGAAACGGGTCCGGGCTTCCTCGCCCTCGTCTGCGCCGAGCCCGCCGACACCCCCGCGACGGCCGCCAAGGCCGCGCAGAAGACCGCGCGCCTGCGCGTCTTCGAGGACGACGCGGGCCGCATGAACCTCTCGGTCGTGCAGACGGGCGGGAGCGTGCTCGCCGTGTCGCAGTTCACGCTCGCGGCGGACTGCATGTCGGGCAACCGCCCGAGCTTTTCGCAGGCCGCGCCCCCGGAGCTTGCGCGCCGGCTCTACGATCTCTACGTCGAGGCGCTCCGGGCCGAAGGCGTGCCCGTGCAAACGGGCGAATTCGGCGCACACATGGCCGTGAGTCTCGTCAACGACGGTCCGGCCACGTTCTGGCTGCGCTTCTAGCGCCCTCTCGCCGAAGCGTGCGCCCGTCGTCATTTTTTCTGGGAGATCCGAAATGAAGATTCAGTCGAAGACCTTCGCCGAAGGCGAAATGATTCCGGAGCGCTGCGCCTTCGGGCGCATGGGTGAAAAGGGAGAGACGGTCGCCTCGGAGAACCGGCTCCCCGAGCTCTCCTGGACGGAGGTCCCCGAAGGAACGAAGTCCTTCGTGCTCTGCTGCCTCGACGACGACGTGCCCACGGACCTCAAGGCGCGCGACCAGTCGGGCGAGATCCCCGCGCATCAGCCGCGCCGGCGCTTCGTGCACTGGGTGCAGGCGGACGTCTCCCCCGCCGTGCGCTCCCTCCCCGAAGGGGCGCTCGCCCACGGCGCACCCGTCCCGAGGGAGTTCGGGCGCCCGGGCGTCAACGACTACAGCCGCGGCGAGATTCCCCCCGAAGGCGGCGTCGGCACGGGCTACGACGGCCCCTGCCCGCCCTTCTTCGACGCGCGGCGCCACTACTACCGCTTCCAGGTGGTCGCGCTCGACACGGCGCGCCTCGGGGAACTCCCTAAGCACTTCACATGGGCCGATGTCGATCAGGCCATGAAGGGGCATGTTCTTGCCACCGCCGAACTCGTCGGCGGATATACACTGAATCCGCGCCTGCGCGGCGCCTGATTGCAATTCTCCGGAGCGGCTCCGTCCCGCGCCCCCGCGGCCACCCCGCGGACCCTCCGGCTCACTCCTCCTCAAACAGGATTAAAGGAAGGAAATGTTCAAGACATCCGAGTGCCCCGCCAAGCAGGACCCCGATTTGTGGCAGTGGATCGACGCCGAATCGAAGCGTCAGGAGCAGAACATCGAGCTCATCGCGAGCGAGAACTACGCCTCGCCCGCCGTGATGGCCGCGCAGGGCAGCTGCCTCACGAACAAGTATGCCGAGGGCTATCCCGGCAAGCGCTACTACGGCGGCTGCGAATTCGTCGACGAGGTCGAGCGCCTCGCGATCGAACGCGCCAAGAAGCTCTTCTGCGAGCCCGCCGGCGTTGAAATGGCCGTGAACGTGCAGCCCCATTCGGGCGCGCAGGCCAACTCCGCCGTCTTCTTCGCGCTCCTGCAGCCCGGCGACGTCTTCATGGGCCTTTCGCTCGCCGACGGCGGCCACCTCACCCACGGCATGCACCTCAACTTCTCGGGCAAGTACTTCAAGGCCGTTCCCTACGGCCTCAACGAGAAGGAGGAGATCGACATGGACGAGGTCGAGCGCCTCGCCCGCGAAAACAAGCCGAAGCTCATCGTCACGGGCGCCTCGGCCTACTCGCGCCACATCGACTTCAAGCGCTTCGCCGAGATCGCCCATGAAGTGGGCGCGCTCCTGATGGTGGATATGGCCCACTACGCGGGCTTGGTCGCCGCGGGCGTGTATCCCACGCCCTTCGGCTACGCCGACATCGTCACCACGACCACGCACAAGACGCTGCGCGGCCCGCGCGGCGGCCTCATCTTCTGCAGGCCCGATCTTGAGAAGAAGATCAACTCCGCGGTCTTCCCGGGCATGCAGGGCGGCCCGCTGATGCACGTGATCGCCGCCAAGGCGGTCGCCCTCGGCGAGGCGCTCCGTCCGGAATTCAAGGCCTACCAGGAGCAGGTCGTGAAGAATGCGGCCGTGATGGCCGAGCAGCTCATGGCCCGCGGTCTGCGCATCGTCTCGGGCGGCACCGAGAGCCACGTCATGCTCGTGGACCTTCGTCCCCTGAAGATCACCGGCAAGGCCGCCGAAGCGGTGCTCCACTCCGTGGGCATCACGGTGAACAAGAACGCCATTCCGAAGGACCCCGAGAAGCCCTTCGTCACCTCGGGCATCCGTCTCGGCTCGCCCGCGATGACGACCCGCGGCTTCAAGGAGGACGAGGCGCGCCTCACCGCCAACCTGATCGTGGACGTGCTCGAGTCGCCTGAGGACCAGGCCGTGCTCGACCGCGTGCGCGCCGAGGTGGCGAAGCTCACCGCCGCCTTCCCGGTCTACGGCGCCTGAGCGCACTGAGCGGCGCCGCGCCCCGGGCCGTCGCCCGAGGCGGCGCGGCGCACGGCGCCCCGGCTCCCGACGAGGCCTCCGCCGGAGACGCTCCCTCCCCTTCGCGGGAGAGGCGCCTCCGCCGGAGGCCTTCTTCTTGCCGGCGCGCCGCCTTGGGGAGGCCGGCGCCGAAGGCGGCGCGCGGGGCGCCGCACCGCGGCTGTTAAAATCATCGGATTGTTCAGCAACACCTTTGAGGAAAGAAACCTTCATGCGCTGCCCCTTCTGTTCGCATCCCCAGACGAGCGTGGTCGACTCGCGCGCGCCCGAGTCGGGTTCGGTGATCCGACGCCGCCGCGAGTGCCTCAAGTGCGGCAAGCGCTTCACGACCTTCGAGCGCATCTCGCTCGGCCTGCCCTGGATCGTCAAGAAGGGCGGCGGGCGCGTCGAGTACAACCGCGAGAAGCTGCGCGGCTCGATGATGCTCGCGCTCAGAAAGCGCCCCGTTTCGCGCGAGCGCATCGACGCCGCGGTGGACGCGATCGAGCAAAAGATGGTCGCCACGGGCGAGCGCGAGATCCGCACGACCCGCGTGGGCGAACTCGTCCTTGAGGAGCTCCGCCAGATCGACATCATCGGTTGGATCCGCTTCGCTTCGGTGTACCTCAACATCAGCGACCCGCAGGCCTTCGTGAAGATGATCGAGAGCACGCTCAAGGAGACCCGCACGGACGAAATCCCGCTGGAGCATTGGAATTGACCGGAGAGAAGAGCAGCTCCCAGCCCGCCGAGTCGGCCGAAGCCCTCAGGCGGCGCGTGGACGAGGCGTGGATGCGCCTCGCACTCGACGAGGCGAAGAAGGCCCTGCGCCTGTCGCCTCCGAACCCGTCCGTGGGCGCCGTGATCGTGCGCGAGGGGCGCCTCGTGGGCGCGGGCTTCACGCAGCGCACCGGGGGCCCGCACGCCGAGATCATGGCCCTGCGCGACGCCGCGGCGCGCGGCGAATCCGTCGAGGGCGCCACGGTCTACGTGACCCTCGAGCCCTGCTCGCACTACGGGCGCACGCCGCCCTGCGCGCTCGCGCTCATCGAGGCGAAGGTCGGCCGCGTCGTCGCCGCGACGGGCGACCCCAACCCGAAGGTGCACGGCCGGGGGCTGAGGATGCTCGAGGCCGCAGGCATCCCGACCGAATTGGGCGTCCTTGAGGCGCAGGCGAAGGAGGTGAACGCGAGCTTTCTCACCCGCATGACCCGCGGCACGCCCTGGGTGCGCGTCAAGACCGCCATTACCCTGGACGGGCGCACGGCGCTCCCCGACGGGCGCTCGAAGTGGATCACGGGCGAAGCGGCCCGCGCGGACGGCCAGCTCTGGCGCGCCCGGGCGGGCGCCGTGCTCACCGGCGCGGGCACGGTGCGCGCCGACGACCCGCAGATGAACGTGCGGCTCGCCGACCAGGTGCGCCAACCGCTGCGCGTCGTCGTGGATCCGCGGCTCGAAACCGATCCGGACGCGAAGATTCTCCATTCGCCGGGCGGTCCGGTGCTCTTCGTCACCGCCGCGGCCGGCGAAGGCGCGGCGG